>Ga0265798_10002043_pt1 | contig 30310 bp, 39 predicted proteins | sample P3T30metagenome_FD_192430 | JGI IMG/M metagenome (GOLD analysis project Ga0265798, IMG submission 192430) | Plant litter microbial communities from East Loma Ridge, Irvine, California - P3 T30 | ecosystem: Environmental > Terrestrial > Plant litter > Unclassified | place: USA: California... | reverse complement strand
GCTCGTGAGTCAGCGGACAAGTTGTTCTATACGGCGCAAGCGCTGCTCAAAGACGGCGCAGAAAATCTTTTCGGTCAATGGTCGATAGTGGATGTCGATCTGGCGCTCATGCTCAACCGCCTGATACTCAATGGCGATGCTGTGCCTTCAGCGTTGGTGGAGTATGCGCAACGTCAATGGCAGCGCCCCAGCGTACAGGCCTGGGTCGCCCTTGAGCGTCCGCCGCTTTAGATCGCAGGCTGGCCGGTGATGAGACTTTAGTAGTCCTTCAAACCAGTTGGCTTCAGTGCGCGTCCTTACACGGCTGTGACTGAGCAAGGTAGAGCGCCAGGCTGTCATGGCCATCGACGACCAGCCAAGTGATCAGTGCTTCAAAGTGGGCAGTCGTCTGTGAAAATTATCGCTGGCTGAGTGTGCTTGCAGCCAGATCGATCGGTACGGTGCCTTGCGTAAGTTCGATGATCTGCCGGGACACATCTGGGCAGTCGACCAACGCCGCTAAAAAAGCCGCTACGTCATCGCGAGCGACTTCACCATAGGGGATAGCCAACCCCGCCCGAACTTTGCCCGTACCTGGTTCATCAACCAATGTTCCTGGCCTGAGGATTACCCATTCCAGTTCCGAAGAAGCCAGATAAACATCGGCCTCTTTTTTCACGCGCATGTAATTCTCGAACCCCTCGGAGGTGTCGGTACCGCGCAGTGCTTCAGGAAATGCCGAGACCACCAGGAAGCGACGCACCCCGGCAAGTTGCGCTGACTCAACAGCGGTTTCCAGCCCTTTGCCATCGATGGCATTGGTCAGTTCGATACCTGCGCCGCCCGCACCGGCCGTGAAAATGACGACATCACTGCCCGTCATCAATGTTGCCAACTGGGCGGCATCCAGTTCGATCAGATTGCCAAGAACCGGCTGCGCTCCCGTTGCATTGAGGGCTGCCGATTGCGCAGGCTGCCGATGCAATGCGGCTACGTCGTGACCGTTGCTGACAAGAAGACTGACAAGGCGTTTGCCGACTTTACCTGCGGCGCCAATGACAAAAATTCTGGACATGGGTTGCTCCTGTTGTGGGGAAGTGCCGGTGCGGCTTGCACCGGCACAGGCCTGCGCAGTCAGCCTTCGAATTGGTGGTAAACCTTGGCAATGACTTTCCACGCACCGTCGATTTTGATCAGCGTCAGGTAGTCGTTGTAGTCAGCGCCGATAGCGTCTTTTTCCATATCGACGCGCACCACAGCGGTGGTCGGAGTGATAGCAAGCACGTCCAGACGAGTGCTGATGTCTGGCGCCGTGCCGTTGGTTTCGACGAACGTATACAAGTTGCTGATCGGCCCGCCCAACAGTTTCCCGTTGGTGAAGCCGTACATCACGGCGTCTTTATGAAACGCTTCCGCGATGATGGCAACGTTGCCTGCACGCAAGCCTTCGACATAGTTGCTGGCGGTTTCGATGACGGCGTTGTAATCGCTGGTTGGCACGGCTTTGATGTTGTTGCTCATAGGGTGTTTCTCCTGAAGTTGGATTCGACGGATCACGGGGTTACATCGACGTGCATAATCCGATCACCAGTCCTGACGCGTCGGCGAGATGATCAGATCGTTCACAGTTACGTTGGCTGGTTGATTGAGTGCGTAGATCACCGCGCGACTGATGTCCTCGGGCGCGATAGCGATTTCATTCAGCGACTTGGCGGCTTTGCGACCCTCGGGATCGGTCACTTTGTCGGCCCAGCCGGTATTGATCACGCCTGGACTTACGGTGTTGACGCGGATTCCGTGGTGCACACCCAACTCCTTGCGCATGGATTCAGTCATAGCCTGAACGAAGAATTTGGTAGCGCTGTAGACACCGGCCGCTGGGCCGACCTGATGCCCTGCCACTGAGTCCATGTTCAAGATCTGGCCGGACTTCTGCTGGATCATGAATGGGAGAACGGCCGCGATGGCGTTCAGGTAGCCCTTGATATTCACATCGATCATGGCGTTCCAATCGCGGGTGGCGAGGTCGACCCAGTTGGAAAACAGCATCAGGCCTGCGTTGTTCACCAAGATATCCACTGAGCCGTAGGTGTCCTTGGCGAACTGGGCCATCGCCAGTGTTTGCTCTGGGTAGGTAACGTCCGTTACGTAGCTCACCGCTTCATAACCGGCGGCACGTAGCTCGCTGACCAGAGCGACGAGCCCCGCTTCTTCGTGGGCCGCGGCGACGACGTTGGCGCCATGGGCCGCCAGCGCTCTAGCCGTGGCGGCTCCAATGCCAGAAGAGGCGCCAGTGACGATGGCGGTTTTCTTGTCCAGGTAATTCATGTCGTGTTCCTTTGTGGCGGTGTTCCCGCGTAGGTGGCGCGTACTAACCGTTGGGGAGTGCCAGATGAACCGGGCAGGGGAGCAGGTAAGTGCTGGTCTTAGTAATTACCCAATGGCCAATCGGTGTAGCCTTCGGCGCCGCCGCCGTAGTACGACTCACGAGGCGCGATGGTCAGCTCGGCACCGTGGCGCAGGCGCGCGACGAGGTCTGGGTTGGAAATGAACAGGCGGCCGAATGCCACAGCGTCGATCTTGCCCGCTGCGCGCCGCTCGACCGCCATCTCCAGGTCGTAGTTGTTGTTGCCAATGAACCGACCATTGAACTGGGCACTCAATGCGTCCATGTCGACACCTTCCGGCACTTCTCGGGAGGTGGCCGTGGCCCCTTCGACAAAATGCAGGTAGGCCAGATCCAGCGCGTTGAGCTGTTGGATAAGGTAGCCGTGAAGGCCCATGACATTGCTGTCCGGTGGCGTGTTTCCCGCATCCGGTGTCACCGGTGACAGGCGAATGCCTACGCGGTCATTGCCCCAGACATCGACGATCGCTCGGGTCACTTCAAGGGTCAGACGCGCGCGGTTCTCGATGGATCCGCCGTACTGGTCTGTACGCTGGTTGGTGGAGTCGCGAAGGAACTGGTCCAGCAGGTAGCTGTTGGCCGAATGCACTTCTACCCCGTCGAAACCCGCGCGCTTGGCATTCTTGGCCGCGTGTTGGTACTGCTCGATGATGCCGGGAATCTCGTCGGTTCCGAGCGCGCGCGGCATGGACACAGGTACAAAACCATCGGCTGTGTAGGTATTACCCTCTGCCTGGATAGCGGAAGGTGCTACCGGCGCCTCGCCATTGGGTTGCAGGTCGACGCTTGAAAAGCGCCCTACATGCCAGAGCTGACTGACAATCTTGCCACCTGCAGCGTGCACCGCATCGGTGACCTTCTTCCAACCCGCTACCTGCTCCTCACTCCAGATGCCAGGGGTCGCCGCATAGCCGCGGCCTTGAGCCGAGATGTTGGTCGCCTCAGCCACAATCAATCCAGCGGTGGCCCGCTGAGCGTAATAAGTGGCGTGCAACTCAGTGGGGATACCTGCTTCGCCGTAACGACTACGGGTGACGGGCGCCATGACAATGCGGTTAGCCAGTTCGATGGCACCCATGCGTACGGGAGAAAACAGGTCAGTGGTGCTGCTGATGTCTTTCATATTCTAAGCCTTTGTAGTGGACCGGTCGTCTACTAAATTGGGTAAATAAAAAGCGCGTACTAGTGCAGCAAGCGCTTGGTCATGATCAGAGCTTTTGAAAAGGACTCCGTGGATCTGTTCACCTTGACCAGCAGGGAGGCGCCCAACCATAGCTGGTAGAGTGATTCAGCAAAGGTTGCAGGGTCACTTTCTGGATGAATGCTGCCGTCGGCTACGCCCAGGTCCACGCATGCTGTGACGCGCTGAATGATCTTCGCCGTACCGACTTCGAGCACAGCGCGCATGTCTTCAGACAAATCGCAGACCTCTGCGCCTAACTTGACCACCAGGCATTTGCCCTCGGGCAGGTCAGTGCCCTGGGTTTCAGTCCAGTAGTTGAAATAGGCCAGCAAGCGTTCGGCGCCGCTTCCAGGCTTTGCCATGAGCGCGTCCACGCGGCCCAGGTACTCGGAGAAATATTCTTCCAGCAAAGCCTGGCCGAACTCTTCCTTCGACTTGAAGTAGTAATAGAACGACCCTTTGGGCACACCCGCCGTGCTCAGCACTTCGGCCAAGCCAACAGCCGTATAGCCTTTGTTGGTCATCAGCGAACGAGCCACATCGATGATGTGCTGCCGCATGTCTTGAGCTGGTTTCTTCATGATGGGCAGCATGGTAAACACATACCGACCGGTCGTCTACAAAATTTTTCTGTGCAGTGGTATCGCCCGGCTTGCGCGCAGGTAATCCGCAATGGCCTTTGCCGCGACATCAAGTGTGGGGTTTTACACCAGGCTAAAAACACCCACTTCGTCAGTCTCCATGTCATACGCAATCAACGCTTCATGCTCTGCACCAGCACTGCAGAGGCTTTCGCCTCGACTGTTCCAGATCGAAGAACCACCCGCCGCTACGAAGTCGTCGGCGGTGCCGACGTCCGATTTTCATTCAGTCAGGCGGCGATACTGCTGAACAACGAACGTCGCTACTACGATGAGGCAGGCAATCCAGGCGCAAACTACCTGCCAGTGTCCTATGGCCGTTACGTCGCCCATGAAGAAACCAGCGGAGACGAGAAAAAGCAGCAGTGAAAGGCCCGCCAGCAGCATTCGCGGAATGGCCATTGCGAGGCGCCACCAGACGCCCGGAGCGAACCGTCGGGCGACCCAACGATTGAGTGCTGTCATCCCTGCAAGGACCATGGCAAGAATCGTCAGCAGCAGCGGTATCAGAATAAGCGCCATGGCAGGCTCAACTTCACCGCCATCTTCGCCTGGCGGGTAATGGGCTGCGTGCCACCTATCTGCGCAGAGAACCGAAAGCGCGAAAATCACCACGATGGGAGCAATGGGGAATATCAACGTGCTCACTAGCGCATGGTTGTCCTGATCCTTCATCTCGCATCTCCTTATCGAGGATATTGGCCATCGAAGCATCTCCGATGCCTCATCACCCGATACTGTAAGGATCAATTCCGAGCAGAGGGGCCAGCAGCCTGCCGCCATTCAGCGGCTGCAATAACGCCGTAGTTTTCCAGACCCCCAGGAGATCACCATTGCGGGAATGGAAAGGAGAGCGACATAGATGACCCCCGCAGCCAGCAAGGGCGAAACGCCGGCAGACACTACGACCACCGGGAGTTGGGCAAACATGACTATCGCGCCTGCTATCAGGCTGAAGCGTAGAAAAATTGCCCCCAGAATGGCTGACAGCACCAGCGCTGCTGGGTAGACAGTGGTCCAGTAACTCGCTGCGTCCCACGGCTCCGCAGTGCCTGAGAGCCATGACACAGTGGTCCAGAAGATGATGCACACAATGCTGATCAGAATCACGCTCACGGCTCGGGATCCATACCTGAAATGTGTGCACAGTCTAACTGCATACCCTCGCGATAAAGGGCTTGGCACCACGACACATGACGTGCGGCCAAGTGGGCGTGTCGCCAAGACCAACGCCAGCGAGGTGCACTGGCTTCAGCGACACGGGTCGATGAAGGGTCACTTGTTGTTGGACGTGAACCCGGCAAAACGCTTGTTGAACCCGGCAATACGGCCTTCCGCCTGAGTCTTGCGGACCTGGCCGGTGTAGACAGGGTGTGAAGCACTCGAGACATCGAGGGCGACATACGGGTACACGTTGCCATCCGTATGTGTCTGGGTTCGATCCGTTTCCACTGTCGAACCGATCAGGAAATAGACGTCGGCAGCCGTGTCGTGGAACAGAACCGTGCGGTAGTCAGGGTGGATTCCAGGTTTCATAGTCATTGCCTCAGGTAGTCATATGATACGTTATATCATAACCGACTTATCATTGTTTTTCTACAGGCCGCGCTGGCTTGTGGTCGAGCCAAAAAATCTACGGACGACAGCGGCGTCTGCTCAAACTTATCTGTAGAGATTGGGCTGCCGAGTTGCGCCGTCGTAGCGAGTCAGGCTAGCGCAGTAGTCATGAGCAAGACGTGGTACCAAACGGATCTGAACACCAGGCCTCCGCCTCTGGCCCATAGCTTGCCGCGACCGATAGCTGCTTTCGACCCAAAGATATCAGTCACAACCAGCCGGACATCGGCCACAAGCAGATATGAACTAAGGATGCTAAATTCGACTGATTCAAGCGTTGTCTTATCCAAACGCAAACCCTTCGGCGTTACAGCTGTAAGGCGGTGCTTTCTGTTTAGACATGAAACGAGACCCAACACTAGGCAGTTTCTGCTGTCAGTCCGGTGGTCGCCCAGGTAAGTCGATGTGGCGCATCAATTTGAAAGTATCACCATTTTTCTTCCTCACAATCGCCAATACAGGGAACTCACCGTAAATTTTTAGCCAAAGATCAAATGATGATTTCTGATCTGAAGATGCGATCACGGGTTGCGGGAAGTCTTCCCAGACGTGATAGGTGACTGATTCAATCTCATCTAAGTTATTATCTCGATTGATCGGCTCTACCCAAACCCTTGCCTTGAACAACCCACTTTTGCGTATGGTTCTAGGGCGCAATGTCTCGGCTTGGTGGAGGAGAGTAAAGCCGAAATCAATCATGCGTATGTATTCAGCATTCAACTCTGAAATATCCGATTCAGGCACCGGGCTCTGCGCACCGGACGTAGCTACACCTGTATCAAACCCTTTTAATGCCATTGGAGAAGGCCCAAAGAAATGAGTTTGATCGATGAAGTCGCTAGGGCTATAGAGATGTGTGTGAAAATAGGCAACTAATAGGTAAAAAGCGATAAGCACGGCGACTGGAAAGATCGCCATGAAAAGGATCACTGGATGGTTTGGGTATTCGTAAAAGCTCTCATTGCCAAATCCGACCACGAGCGCTCCAATTGCGTAAACAGAAACGATGAAGAGTGCGATCAGTCCCAATGGGTTTCGATGCATTTCAGCGGCAGTCTTAAAAAAATTACTACCGCGCACAAGATCAACTGCTTTGCTTATCATGCTTGCCTCCAGTATCTACTTAATCAGTAATATCAAGCAGGCCTCTGACGGAAACTTTAATCCCGTAAGCGCTTTGCTCGTTACTCTTAGTTTAACCAACAGTGTAGCTAATTGCGGCGTAGTAGGTTTTTGCGTAACCTGCCACTAGATCGGCACTTTCCAGTCCGTTGATGATCTTGCGCGCCTGAACCCAAGTCTCCTTTGACGTGCTGAAGAAGTCAGATAGTTTGGCGGAAGTGAAGAGTCCGCTTCTCATGCCGACGAACAGCACTTTCAACGCCGCATCGAGATCCATCGCTCGATCTGGATTGGTGATGAAGTCAACATTTATAACTGCACCAACTTTTTGGTAGTTGGTTCTATGCGTAAGCTGAACAAAGCCTCGACCAAACCAAGACTTGCCGTCAGCATCACGGCGCCAATAAGGCGTTTTGACCCAAGGCAGTTTTCCAGCAATCCAAGCTTTTTCAAGTCGCTTGACGGCATCGTCATCCGTTGTAGCGAATGTCTCACGCACCGGCTGCATGGTCCGGCCTGTCTCGTGATGCGTAGTCGCGAGCATATAGGCCAGCCATCTATCATCGTCTTTCGGCGATTCCGCTTCCCATTTATCAAGGATTGCGATCATCCCATTGAGTTGGCTCTGACGAAGCGAGCCCTTAAATAGGGATTCACGAGTATGGTCGAAGAAAAAGTCTCTGTTGATACTCATCGGAGCTCCCAAATAAGCACAACTGCTACTTCACTTATGCATTGCGCGAGTGAATATGACTTGAATCAAAGTCCTGTGAACCAGACCAAGTCGGAGGTCTATTTCTTTAAACGACGGGTCATACCCTACAGCGGTACTTCGGATGCCCAGGCGGTATGGCTTCTGGCAACATGATGGAGTGTAGCAGTGCATTTACGATCCGTTGCTCGAAATAAGTCGATTGCTGAGGGCTGAATTTGGCCGAGAGCGGACCCTCGGTGTAAGCTCAAGCTCAAGCTCAATCGTGCCCAACGGCAACGCTGCCCCTTTCTGCATGCCAGCCCCACGGGATGGAAGTACCTATGTCTCACTACTGGCGTCATCCTGCGCTCGCACACCTGGAAATCCGCAACGTCGAGGACGGTCGCACGTTCAGCCACGCGCGCCACTCTCATTCGACGTTCTCCATTGGCGCGATCATGCAGGGGCAGAGCACTTATTTGAACGGCGACAGTAGCCGCCTGATCAGTGCCGGCAGCGTGGTGCTCATGAACCCTGGTGTGGTGCATGCGTGCAACCCCATACATGAACAGCCTTGGGCGTACCGCATGTTCTACGTGGATGCCCAGTGGCTCGCGACGCTGCAACAGCCGGGTTCCGGTACGCAAAAAGACTTCGTGCCGTTTGCGCAGACCTATAGCGCGGATGTCAGTCTGTTTGACGAGCTGGACGATCTGTACCGCACGCTCACGGCCAGCGACTGCTCGGCAGATACCATGCAGGTTGCAACGCTGGGGTTTTTTCAGCGACTGGTGGCGCGGTTGCAGCCGGTCAGCGATGATGCCAAAAGTGAACCGCACAAAATGGCCCAGGCAGCAGAATTCATCCGTGAGCATTGCGCTGATGCGTTGCGTCTGGAGGATATCGCGTCGGCTGTGCAGCTTTCACCTTCCTATCTGATCCGCGCTTTCAAAGCGTGCCATGGGCTTACACCTCATGGGTACTTGATTGATTGCCGCCTCAAGCTGGCCCGCGATGGCCTGCGCCAAGGTGAGGACATCGCCCAAGTCGCGGCGCGCGTTGGTTTTGCGGATCAAGCGCACTTGCAGCGGCTGTTCAAGCGCGCCTTGGCGACGACGCCAGGGCACTATCGCGGTGTGCCTACTCAAGCAATAGATACACGGCGCAGCCCCCGAGCAGCGCGGCCATGACGCGATTGAACCCGCGCAGTCTGGCAGTGTTGTTCAAATAGTCGCGCAACGAGGCACCGGCCCAGGCCCAACTGGCCAGTGATAGCCAGCAGACCACCAGATAGATCAGTGCGAACATCCACACCATTCGCACATCGCCATCGGCAACGAAGGCGCCCATGCCCGCAAGGCACGCGAGCCAGGCTTTCGGGTTGAGCCATTGCATCAGTGCGCCGGTGAAGGCGGAAGGTCGGGTCTGCACGTGCGCCGTGTTCACTCGCCCATCACTGCTTGCCAGCCTGTAGGCCAGGTACAACAGGAATACCACGCCGGCGATGCGAATCAGCTGCGTCAACCACGGCCAGACGTTCAGCACTTCGTGCAGTCCCAGGCCCATGAGCAAAAGCAGCAGGATGAACCCCAGGGTCGCTCCCGTGACGTGGGGCAGGGCGGCCCGCAGTCCGTGGTGTGCACCGCAACTCAAAGAGACCAGGTTGACCGGGCCGGGGCTTATGGAAGAGGCCAACGCAAACACGGCCATGGAAACGACGATACTCATCAGGCACCTTCAATACGGGTGAGGGAGCACTGACGGTAGAGATCATGGGAGGGGCTGTATTGAAGGAAATTGCTCCCGGACGCTGTCGTTGCCGGTGTTGGTTTCCTGCAACGTCCAAGACAGTTGGCGCGATTCTGCAGATCGCGCCATAAATCGCGCCAAAAATTGGCGCGATTCTCGAAATCGCGCCACAATTGCGCCACTGGCAGAAAACCTGCTGCCCAACCCTGCCGATGAAGGGCGGATTCGTCAGCATGCGGTAGATATCAGCAAAAGCGTGTACCGGCCGCTGTCTGCGCCCGGGCTCATTGAGCCGTTACTGGACGAAGTGCTGAGCAAGGCCAATCAGATTGCCGATCCGTTCGAGCAATCCTTTTTCGTGATGGTGCACTTGCCCTATCTGCAGCCCTTTGCCTATATCAACAAGCGCACCTCACGGCTCGCGGCGAATCTGCCCCTGTTTCGTGCCAACCTCTGCCCACTGACATTTCTCGACGTGCCACAGATCGCCTATAGCCGGGCGACCTCAAACGTTGGGTTGCGCTGACTCGCTACCTCATCGATGGGTGCTTACTCAATGAGCCCGTTCTTTGACGGACTTTTCGAAAACGTTCCCAGGAGGGATCAATGGTAGATAAAACGCACGAGTATGAAGTCCAGGTAACTTGGGCCGGCAACAACGGGACCGGAACGTCATCTTATCGGGGTTACAGCCGGGCGCACGTAATCGCAGCCAACGGCAAAACACCCATTGAGGGGTCGTCCGATCCCAGTTTTCGAGGAGACCCCACGCGCTGGAATCCCGAGGAATTGCTCTTGGCATCCTTATCTGCGTGCCACAAGCTTTGGTACCTTGGGCTTTGCGCCGAGGCCGGTATCGTTGTGTTGGCCTACGAGGACAACGCTCAAGGAACAATGCTCGAGGAGAGCAACGGCGCCGGTCAGTTCACCTCAGTTATTCTGAGGCCGAAAGTGGTACTGGAATCGGGGTCTGAGATCGCAAAAGCTCAGACGCTTCACAAAGTAGCTCATGAAAAGTGCTTCATTGCCCGTTCGGTAAACTTCCCAGTCAGCCACGCACCCGAAATATCGATAAGCCCAAGTGCCTAGTCAGCCAGAGAGGGTGTCCGCCTAGTCGGGCACCCTTCAAAAATCTACGCAACTGCCTAGATGAGCTCAGGGCCGCGATGGTGTCCAAGCAAACAGACATGCGCCAGGCTTTCGTTTTTTCATGCCCTTGTCAGTCAAGCAACTCGATCGTTTCGAGCAGAAGTGAACGTATCCACTGATGTCCCGCATCGCGGTGCGTCCTTTCATGCCAGACCAGCGTCTTGCTGAAGCCGGGAATCTCGACCGGAGGTTTCATCAGGCACAGGCCATTTTGATGCAGCACCAAGCGCCGGGGGACCACGGCAATCAGGTCGCTCTGCATCAGCAGTTCCGGAAGAATCAAGAAGCTGGTCACCGATGAGATGACTCGACGTGTCCGGCCAATGCGTTCGAGGGCAATGTCTGTCACGCCTCGAAATCCTCCACCGGAGGGCGAAACCAATACGTGATCCACGGCGCAAAAACGATCCAGTGAGATCGTGCCGTTCAGCGCGTCGGGGTGGTCAGTTCTCATGACGCAGACGTATTGCTCATCGAACAACGGAGCAGCGTGTATCCCTGTGGGTATTGTTTCGGGTGTGACCAGCGCCAGATCGATATCGCCCTGGTCCATCTGGGAGGCAAGCTGCTGATCATCAGCGGGTTGAACCGCAACCCGGATGTTCGGAGCCCTTTCCCTCAGCGCACGCAAGAACGGCACGACGACTGCGCGTAACGCATAGTCAGTCGACGCCAGACGAAGGGTCAGGTTGGCATCGAGCGGATCGAATCCCTGGGGTTGTAGCAAGGCTTCGACATCAGCCAGCAGTTGCTTGACCGGTGCCGCCAATTGCTCGGCTCGCACTGTCGGCACGATGCCACGCTGGGCGCGCACGAAAAGCGGATCGTCGAAGCTTTCCCGCAGCCTGTTGAGCATGCCACTAACGGCGGGTTGGGTCAGTGCCAGCCTTTCGGCTGCACGGGTGACGCTGCGCTCATCTAGCAGCGCATCGAGGGCCTTGAGCAGGTTCAGGTCCAGGTTTCTGATATCAGTATTCATGATGTGCTGGATAAAAAATCGCGATTGGCGTTATTCCAAGCTTACACCGATCATGGCGCTATTCCATCCATCACCTACCGAGTCGTCCATGAACGAAATCATTTGGCCCGAGGGCTTTTTGCCCGGTTTCACTGAAAACTTCGTTTCCAACGAAGTGATCGTTGCGGGTTTGAGCCCTGCACAAGTGTGGCCGCTATTGAGTCAGGCCCAGCGGTGGCCTTCGTACTACGCGAACTCTGCAAACGTGCGCTTTCACGATCCCGTTGGGCCGGATCTGGCCAAGGGCGTGCGCTTCTATTTCGAGACTTTCGGGTTTCCCGTCGAGGCGCTGTGCACCGAGCATGTGCCGCCCACCTCGACCGAACCTGGCCGGATTGCCTGGCATGGCTGGGCGGGTGAAGGCGAGACACGTCTGGATGTTCATCATGCCTGGCTGATCGAGGATCTGCCCCATGGACGGGTGCGCATCCTTACCCAAGAGACCCAGAAGGGCAAACCTGCGCAGGATCTAGCCAAAGCCAAACCAAATCCGATGATCAATGGCCATCAGGACTGGCTGGATGGCTTGGTCAACGCTGCGAAGTCCATGGGTCAGTGATTGAATTCGCTTGGCCGTCAGTTCGGCAGATCAGCACATCCGTTGCCCATGTTCACGAGCGGGTTCGATCAGCTTGCAAGTGTAGGAGGAGCACGATGACAATTCAGACACCAGACAACCCCGGCGACCAGCAACGCAATGGCCGCTATCTCGTACGTATCGGGTAACCGATGCTCCCATAGAAATCCAAAGGCCAACGCTGCCAGCGTCTCGATCACCAGCACTTGCCCGCTAAGTGCCAACGGCAGAAGCCGACTTGCCTGATTCCAGCACGCGCCCCCGATAACCGAGGAAAGAAGGGCTACACCACAGGCCACCAGAAAAAAATGCAGCCATTCTGAACTGCCATGGGCATCTGCCTGAAAAACCAGCACAGGCACCGCCAGGAGCAACGACTGAGCGCCCGTCATGATGCCGGTCAGCAGTGCCCAGTCATTGGAGGAAATGCTGGTGAGCTGAATCAGCCGCCGAGCATTGCGGACGGCGAACCAAGTCCACGCAACCAACGCACCTGTGGCGCAGAGAATACCCGCAATGGCTGTCGATGTTTCAGGCGTGTCGCCATTGATCAGTGCATGCCAACTGATAAGTACAACGCCGGCCATTGCGCAGCACAGCGAGGGGGCGAGTCTGCGCAGGGAGACGGCATTGGTGTCGTGCCGACCTGCCAAGGTCAGCAACACGGGGATGAGCCCGACAATCAGTGACGTCGTCGCAATTCCCACCAGTTGCACCCCGGTACCTACCAGCGCGTAGTAAACGAGATTCCCGATCAGGCTGAGCCAGAAGAGTGACTTCCAATCGGCTCGAGTAAGGTTTGCGCACACCTGCCGCCACCGGGACATAAGCAGAACAGCTGAAATCGCACCGTAAAAAAGAAATCGAAGCACTGCGAATTGCAGGCCGCTCAAGCCTTGCGTGAGCTGTGGCCCAAGAAAAATCACTCCCCAGCACAGTCCCGCGCAAACACCATAAACAATACCCTTCAACAGCGACTGATCAGTAAACATTCCACCCGTGCTCCGTAGCTTGAACGGGGAAAGTCTGAAGCGCCGAACCAGGAGAGTATTGTCGGTAACTACGGGATTTTTATCCCAGAATGCTTTTGCGCTTTGCGATAGACCGCCGGAGTGACGGCGCTTACACGTTGCATGGTTCGAGTCAGCGATGCCTGATCGGAAAACCCTGTACGCAAGGCAATCTCGGCGATCGGCAAGGAAGTGCCACGCAGCCATCTCTGAGCTTCCTGGATGCGTAACCCCGTCAACCAGGCCTGAGGACTCATTCCAAACATTTGCCGAAATCGCTGGTGCATTTGACTCATGCTCATGTTTGCAGCCTGGGCCATGACCTCGTTGCTCCAGTTTGCCCCCGGGTTAGCCCGCAAGCGAGCGACCAGTTGCTCGATGGCGGATGGGGAACTGTAGGTGTCAGGGCCGAGAGATGAGAGAAGCAGCGAGCTCAACTGTGGAGCGCCCAAGGCGAGCTGCTTGTTGCCGATGAGCTCGGCGAACTCGATGAGCCGTCGTGTCGCAGGGGAGATAGGTACGTACGTCTTTCGAGCCAGATGCTCCATCTGAAGTGTCTCCAGCAGAGCCGGCGCGCAGTCCAGCACCAGAAAACAGCTGTCTGCGCGGCTGAGCTGAGAGTGCACCGAGCCTGGCCTCACCACGGCGGCCAATGACTGATCGATGCTCCCGCCGCGACCGTCTACATCGATTTCCATCTGGCCACGAACCGGCAGGACCAATTGAGCATGATCGTGGGAGTGATGAGGGTTTTCACACTCATAGCTGCGGATTTCGAGATTCAGGAGCATGAGTGCATCACTCGGGCGGAGTCCAGGGACGAGGGATTTTAGCACCCGAGCCGGGCGATGGATCGCGCGAGAAGGGGGCGTTGACACCACTGCCGCATCATATTCCGATGGCGGGTACCGGTGTTAGTATTGAGGTCGTGGGAGCCACAGCCTGATCGGGAAATGGTAGATCGGTGTTCTGCCCAGTTTTGCTAATGCGGGGCTTCATATGATCCTTGTTCTTATTATTGGGATGCTTGCTTTTTGCTCCGGCTATTTGGTTTCCCTCGAAGATAGATTACAGAGGGACCGTACATTTCATCCTTTCGATGTATTCAACAATTTTCGGGCGTCGCCAAGGTGCCGAAAAAAAATGGCTTATGTGGGCATGTTGATTTTTGTCTTGGCAGGCGTCGTTTACCTTCTTGAGCCAGAGGTCCTCTACTCATCCAGAGACAAGATCAAAGCATTGGGCGCGGTCATGCTTCTCTGGTCGTTCATGTTTTATGGCTACTGCCGCGAACTGGAGTTCAAGAAGTCAGGAAGCTCGCCTGCGTCGCTGCAGTGCATGGACTGTGTTGAAGGAACAGAGTGGTATTCTTTGGCCCTTAAAGGGTTTTTGGCAACTTTCAAGATCCTGGCTGTTTTTGCTTTTATGTATGCAATCAAACGTGTTTGATGGCCACACGCCCAAACTGACCTCATATCGCATGAGGCGGTCGAGTAGAACGACGTGGTCTCTCGTTTTCGTACCTGGGTGAACGAGATCAGATATACGCCCCCACCACCCGCTTCACGGTGCCCAGCGCCTCACCCAGGGCGTCCATGCTCACCGACCCAAGCGCCAGGCGTAGTGCATGAGGGACATGAACCGAGATCGAAAACGGCTCGGCCGTCGAGACCGACACATGCTCGCGCATCAGTTCCAGAGCGATTTGATCCGCCCTTGCATCCTCCGCCAACGGCAGCCATAGAAAGTACGAAGAGGGATGGCGCACCACCGGCAACCCTGACAACAACGTGTCAGCCAACGCCTGCCGGGCCTGCGCGTCCGCGCGCTTTTGCGTCTCCAGCGCGTCGACCGTGCCATCGTCGAGCCAGGCACAGGTGATGGCGGTCATGACGCCGGGTGTGTTCCAGGTCGTGGCCTTGACCGTGCGCTTCAACGCGTCCACTCGATGCGTAGGAGCTGCGACGAAGCCGACGCGCAAGCCGGTGGCGATGTTCTTGGAAAACCCTGACACGTAAAACGTTCTTTCAGGCGCCAACTCAATGATGGGTCGCGGCGGATCCTGCGCCAGAAACGCGTAGGCTGCGTCTTCAATGATCGTCAGGTCATGCGCGCGAGCGATCGCCACCAAGCGCTCGCGCTGATCGGCCGGCAGCACCCAACCCAACGGATTGTGCAGCGTAGGCATCGTGTAGACGGCGCGCACCAAACGACGGTGGCAGAGCGAGGCGAGGGCATCGAGATCCGGCCCTTGTGCGGTGGCGGGAATGGGCACCACTTCAAGGTGCAATGTCTTGGCCAGCAACTTGAACCCAGGATAGGTCAACGCATCTGCCGCGATCACGTCTCCAGGTTTCAGCAATGCCATCAGGCTTATTGCCAAACCGTGTTGCGCGCCGCTGACGATCAGAATCTGCTCGGGATCTACCGTGACGCCACGGTGGATCAGATGACGGGCGATTGAAGCCCGTTCATGCAGGCGACCCGCATGTGGCTGATAGCGTAAATGCGCTTCCAGGTCGCCGGACAAGGCCAGTTGGCGTAAGGCACTGCGCAACAGGTCGGCCTGACCTGGCATGGCCGGATAGTTGAAGTTGAGGTCGATCACACCCGCAGCAACGTCCGGCTGATCGATACCTTGGCCGGGCGGCAGCGAGGTTTCCCGCACGAACGTCCCGCGCCCGGTCTCGCCGCTGACCAGCCCCATGACCTCCAGTTCTGCATACACCCGGCTGGCGGTGACCAACGCCAATTCATGGGTCGCTGCGAGTTGGCGGTGTGTCGGCAAGCGCGCGCCGGGAGGCAGACGCCCGGCGCGGATGTCGGCTGCAAAGGTATCTACCAGCGACTTGTATCGGGAGCGAGCCATCTTGAAGTGTATCCATGACAATTTTTTGATTGTCACGATAGTCGGTCATACGATGCGCTACATGCAACCCGACATGGAGTGGACACTTAATGGAACGCACCTCTAACGTGCACAGCCAGGCGACAGCAAAACCCGCGAGTGGGGTGGTCAATGGTCTCATCGGTGTCGTGATCTTCAGCGGTTCGCTGCCCGCCACTCGCATTGCTGTGCTGGAATTCGACCCGGTATTTCTGACCGTGGCACGGGCAGCTATCGCCGGCGTGCTCGCGCTGTGCCTGCTTTTGCTGTTCAAGGAACGGCGACCGGCACGTCAGCAGTTATTGCCTTTGATCATTGTGGCAATGGGCGTGGTGATCGGTTTTCCGCTGCTGACTGCACTGGCGTTGCAGCACGTGACGTCGGCCCATTCCATTGTGTTCGTCGGCCTGTTGCCACTGGCGACTGCTGCCTTCGGCGTGGTGCGGGGTGGCGAGCGCCCTGGGGCGGTGTTCTGGGTTTTCTCGGTGCTGGGCAGTCTGTTGGTCGTCGGGTTTGCCGTCACCCAAGGGCTGACAGCCTCGCCGACCGGCGACATTCTGATGCTCTTGGCGATTCTTGCCTGCGGCCTCGGCTACGCCGAAGGGGCAAAAATTTCCAAAACATTGGGTGGTTGGCAGGTGATCTGCTGGGCGCTGGTGTTGGCGCTGCCGGTCGTGATGCCACTGACAGCATGGTTGGCGCCCGCTTCGTTTTCCGGCATCAGCACACCGGCGTGGCTGAGCCTGGCTTACGTGTCGTTGTTCAGCATGCTGATCGGCTTCGTGTTCTGGTACCGCGGCCTGGTGCAGGGCGGCATCGCTGCTGTCGGCCAGCTACAACTGCTGCAACCATTTTTTGGCCTGGCGCTGGCTGCAGTACTGCTGCACGAACAGGTCAGCCTTGGCATGTTCGGCGTCACAGTAGCGGTGATCCTCTGTGTCGCCGGGGCGCGGCGTTACGGCAGGATCAATCCTCTTCCTTCACGGTAGCCACTTCATCTGCCTTGACTCTGACCTGCTTGCCCGAAACATCTTCGAACTCATAGAAGCCATCTTTCGTTTTGGCGTCAGGTACATCCTTGGTGATGTACTGTGTCCCGTCCTGCAACGTGACGACCGTGTTGGTGGAGCAACCCGCCAACGTAGCCGCGCACAGGAAAGCAGTGCAATAGTAAAAAGCTTTCAGTTTCATGAGGTGACCTTCTTCGATCGATTCGCTGGGTTGCGGATGCTCTTCTTAGGTGAGCTGCGGTGTTGTGAGTCGGGCGTTTTATACGCGTTGTGAGAATACCATCGACCTATTCACTCCGACTCTTCTGCTTGCACAACTGCATGGCGAGGCTGTCGAACTCTCGGTCGAAACTGGCTTTTTCCGCTGCGCTCAAGAAGCCCTGCTGATGTACGAATTGGTCGGTTTGATGACGGACGGCTTCGACACGTTCGATCATACGATCGGCTTCAGCTTGGCTGATCTTGCGGGCTTTTCGCGTGGTGCCGATGTCCGCGCTCAGAATGTTGGCTCGTACCGAGATGTGGGCCTGTCGGGGGTCGGTGATCTTTCCGCCGGTTTCTCCCACCAGCTCGCGTTGGGCTTTGATGTCGCAACTGGGTAGATCAAGACTCTGTTGAGCGGCCGATGCGTTCAGGCTCAAAGCCAACAGCGAAGCCAGGATGCTGTATTTCATGGGTGTATCCAGTGTGGGCCGGTAGGTGTCGCTGCCGATAGTGCAGCGTATTTTCCAATGGATTCTTCCGCGAGGGCCGGCGCTGGTATTGTTTTCCTTACTCAATCAACACCTGAATGCGGGCCAGTACGTCGTCCATCACCACCTCAGGGGCCGTCTCTACGCGTTTGCCTCCACGAGCTTCGAGGTCAACGGTGCGCAGTTGATTGCACAACACCACGCCTTGCGTCTCGGTGCCGGAACCACTTAGTGGCACGGCAAAACCAGCATGGCGGGCAAAATCCCCGCCTTGGGTGATGGGCGCAATCAGGACCAAGCCCGACACGTTGAAGGCCGCAGGCGAAATGATCAGCGCCGGACGGAAATCGCCTTGCTGCTCACGGCCGGCGGTGGGGTTCAGATTCAGGCGCACAATATCGCCACGGTTGAATTTGGCCCGCCTCACGCCTCACGCCCAACGGCCGACATGGCATTCCACGCTGCCATGTCGGCAGGTTCCGGCGCGCTCAAGTCACACTGCGCCATCAGCTCGGCCAGCGAGTAACGCGGCTTGGCCTTCGCAGGCTTGAGGGTCATAACCTCGGCGGACACATCGAGTTTCAGCACATCGCCACTGACCAGATTCATCATCTTGAGCACAGTTGCTGGCAGGCGAATCGCCGCGCTATTGCCCCACTGCTGCACTTTGACTTCCATGGCAACCTCCTGAAAAAGTGTACACATTGTAGATACGTGTCGAGTCAGCCGCAAGCGTTTTGTATAAACATAGTATCTACAATGCTAGCTCAAAAGCGCGTTGTAAAACCGTCGCCTACATTGCATATCCCAAGACTGGGCCATCAGGGAATAGCCCAATACATCGCCTGAACGCTAATACGCGGATCACTTTCCAGCACCTCACACCGGCGCCGGGCTCTGCAGCAACGGATACAACGACAGCACCAGCAACCCCGCCATGCCCCAGTTGAACAAGCGCAACCAGCGCGGCACGCGCAGCACGTTGCGCAACACACTGCCGAAACCTGCCCAGACGCACACGCTCGGCAGGTTGACCAGTGCAAACACTGCAGCGATGACCATCACGTTATAAACGTAACCCTGCGCCGGCACATAGGTGGTGATGGCGCCGACCGCCATCACCCAGGCCTTGGGGTTGACCCATTGAAAGGCGGCGGCGCCGAGGAAGGTCATGGGTGTGCTGTTCTGTTCTCCCGCCTCGCTCATTCTGCCCGAGGTGGCGATGCACCATGCCAGGTAAAGCAGGTAGGCCGCGCCTATCCAGCGCAGTGCGGTGTAGGTCCAGGGCACGGCGGTGAATATTTCACCCAGCCCCAGTCCGACTGCCAGCACCAGCAGCATGAAACCCAGGCTGATGCCCAAGGCATGGGGAATGGTGCGCAGGAAACCGAAGTTCACCCCCGAGGCCAGCAGCATGGTGTTGTTCGGGCCTGGGGTGATGGACGACACCAGAGCGAAGAGGGCGAAGGCAGGCAGGAGGTCGATGAGCATGTCCGTATGGTCTCTGGGTTGTTGTAGCAGTGAAACTACCTGACGAATTGGCAAGTAATACCGTACAGCCAGTGGTGATTTAACCAGTACACACCAGGCTTTTCAGCAGCCTGATATTCGAAAGCAGCAGCTGACTTCCGGATCAGTCACGACAGGGATTGCTCAAGCAGCTTCCAATCGGTAGTGTGTACGTTGCGCGTAAACGTATACATCGTAAACAAACGTCCCAGGAGTACTGCCATGGGTTCGCCCGTTCTTTCTTTCCGTGTGGAAGCCGAGCTGATCGATCAGCTTGATCAGCTCGCCGAAGCCACCGATCGAGATCGTCAATACCATTTGAAACGTGCTTTGGCTCGCTATGTGGAATCCGAGTCGTGGCATTTCCGTGCTGTAGCCGAAGGCATCGCAGATGCAGAGGCAGGCAATCTGGTCGATTTGGATGCCGTAAAGGCTAAGTGGGTGGCGCGTGCCGAAAGTCGCATTAACCAGCAAGGCGGCGAGTGATCTCGACGGTATTCATGAGCACTACGAAGCGCTCAGAGGACCTGAAAAAGCAGAAGAAACCATTTTTCAGATGTTGGATGGTTTGAGCCAGCTGGAGGCGTTTCCTCAACTGGGCAAGGCGTCGGGCATCCCCGATTGCCGTGAGTTGATCTTTGCGAAGTATCCCTACCGTGCGATCTACACCCTGAAAGGCAATGCCATTCTGGTGTATCGAATCTTGCACCAACACGCAGAGCGCAGTGAGGATTGGTAGCGGAACGTTCCACTTCGGCAGGGCTGGCCATTCCAGTGGCCGCCCGTGTAGCTCACGCTTGCTGCTTTACGTGAACAAATAACTGTCCATCGCCAACACCCCATACTCGACGCCGCCCTCGATCACCCGCGTTTCATACTGCTCACCCGCCGCGCCGAGTGCGATGAACAACGGCATGAAGTGCTCGTCCGTGGGGTGCGCGCGTTCTGCCGAGGGGGCGTATTGCCGGTAGTCCAGCAGCGCGTGCAGATCACCCGAGGCCAGGGTCTTCGCCGTCCAGGCGGCAAAATCCTTGACGTATTGCGCGCCGTGGGGCGTGGCGCCACGGAATTCGTAGAGGTTGTGCGTCAGGCTGCCGGACGCCACGATCAATACGTTCATGTCGCGCAGTGGTTTGAGCGCCTGGCCCAGCTTCCAGGCCTGATTAGTATCGAGCGCAGCGGGCATGGAAACCTGGATGACCGGTATGTCCGCGTCCGGCGCCAGATACAGCAGCGGTACCCAGGCCCCGTGGTCCAGGCCCCGCTCGGCATCCAGGCGGGATTGCCAGCCGCCGGCCTGCAGCATGTCGACGATCCGCGCGGCCAGGGCCGGTGCGCCCGGTGCTGGGTATTGAATCCGATACAGGGCGTCGGGGAAGCCGCCGAAATCGTGAATCGTCGGCGGGGCTGCACTGGCGGTCACGCAGATGTCACTGCGGGTCATCCAGTGCGGGGAAAGGATGACGATGGCTTCGGGCCGCGTCAGCTCACGACCCAGCTCGGCCAGGTGCTTGCCAGCCAGGCCGGGCTCGACCGCGAACATGGGGGAACCATGGGACACGAACAGTACTGACGATCGAATAGTCATCAGCGGACTCCACATCAAGACGTTGCGGTTTGAGGACTCCAGCTTTCGCCAAGCCGGCATTTGACCCAATACTCGAAGCTCGCGCATAGCCAGATGCCATATGCCAGCAACTCCACACCTTCTTCGGCCGTGGTTTTCGCCAGGCGCTGGTAGCCGTCACCCATGACCTGGTGCCAGAACGCACCCATGCCGAAGATCCTGGAAAAGATCAGCACCGCGAAGCCCGTGGCCAGCGCGGCGAACGTTGGCGTGCGCAGGAAAGCGCCCAGGGACTGCAGAGTTTGCCGTCTGTGCCTGGCACTTGCCGCCTTGCCTATGGCGACTGCAGCGATAGCCAGGAACGGCCACAGCCACGCACTGTGGCTGATGGGGTCGAACAGGCCGTCCAGCTCTCGGGTCAGCAGGCAGGCGAAAAATCCTGCGGCGAGGTATTCGAAGCCGCCTTTGCGGGCCGGTCCCGGTGCGCTCCAGAACAACAGGGCGCACAGCGCGAGCATGAGCTCCTGGGTGATCTCGGTAAACGATATTTCAAGGATATCGGTATGAAAGACTGCGATGTCCAACCACACCATGGCAAACGACAAGCCAGCAATCGAACATTTGGCCAAAGCGAACAGAAGCGAGTATTTCAAATCAGGGCGGGCGTACACGTGAAGCTCCAAAGCGAGACAGTTGCTATAAGTCGCGCATATAAACGTCTGGCACCGCGAAAAGAAAGCGGACTTTCACGATAGTAAACATTGATGGAGTTGATGCGATGGGTTGCTCGCAGGCAGACAGCCCCTTGGTATGGGGCTGTCTGCCGTGCAGCACGGGAGGCGCGGTGTTCGGCCGCGACCTAGAACGCCGCGGTATAGATCGCCAGTGCATCGGCCTCGCTGACTTCGCGCGGGTTGTTGACCAGCAGGCGCTGTTGCAGCATTGCGCTGCGAGCCAGTTCCGGCAGGCTCTCGCGGGTCACTCCGGCATCACCCAGGCGCAGCGGCAGGCCGGTGGCCACATGAAGCCTGAGCAGTTCGTCGATGAACTGCTGCGCCGCATCGCCCGGTTGCAGGCGATCGCCCAGCACCAAGGGCGCCAGCTGGGCGTACAGGTCTTGGGCGGCCGGCAGGTTGAAGCGCAGCACTTGCTGCAGTACCAGCGCATTGGACAGGCCGTGGGGCAGGTGGAAGCTGACGCCCAGTGGGTAGGCCAGGGCGTGCACGGCCGCGACGGGTGCGTTGGCGAAGGCCTGGCCGGCCAGGCAGGCACCCAGCAACATCGCCTGGCGGGCTTCCAGGTCCTGCGGTTTATTGACCGCGCGTTCCAGGTTCGCCGCCAACAGGCGCAAGGCTTCGCGCGCCAGCAGGTCGGAGAGCGGGTTCTTGCGGTGCCTGCTGGTGTAGGCCTCGATGGCGTGGACCATGGCGTCGATGCCGGTGGCAGCGGTGACCGGGGCGGGCAGGCCGATGGTCAATTGCGCGTCGAGAATTGCCAGGTCCGGCAACAGCTGGTTTGCCACCACGCCGGACTTGCCGGTGGCCGTGGTGACGATGGAGATGGGCGTGACTTCCGAACCCGTGCCCGCGGTGGTGGGTACCTGAATCAATGGCAAACGCGGGCCGGTGGCCTGGTTCACGCCGTAGATGTCGCTCAGGCTCTGCCGCTGCCCAGGGTGTGCCAGGTAGGCGACCAGTTTGGCGGTGTCCATGGAGCTGCCGCCGCCGAAGCCGACGATCAGGTCGGCTTGCATGCCCCGGGCCTGCTCGGTGGCTGCCAGCACCAGGGCCTCTGCCGGATCGGCGAGCACGTCGCTGTACACCGCCAGTTCGATGCCCGCAGTGGCGAAGCCCGGCAGCACGCTGTCGAGCAGGCCGTGCTTGAGGATGCCGGCATCGGTGACCAGCAATACCCGCTGGGCGCCGCGGCTGACGCACTGTTCGGCCAGGCCAGCGGCGCTGCCGGTGGCGCAGATGAGGTGGGCAGTGCTGCTGAAGGTGAATCCTTGCATGGGGTGACCTCGTATTCTTGTGGTTGGGGGCGCTGTTTCAGCGCAGGGCTACGGCAGCGGCGGTTCGGGTTCGGCAGGTTGATCGGCATCGATGATCTGCTGGGCGATGGCCTCCATGCTGGTGCGGCGGGTCATGGCTTCGCGTTGCAGGCGCCGATGGGCATCGTTCTCGCCCAGGCGATGGCGCGCCATCAACAGCGCCTTGGCCATGGAGATTTTCGACACGGCCGGTTGCCGGCTTTGCAGCTTGCGCAACTCGGCGAGCATGTCGATGCGCGCCCGCCAGGCGGCCCGCGCCATCAGCAACTGGGTCAGCAGGCCGAAGGGCCGCAGGGGCCGCTCGATGACCGCCGCCGGTTGCGTCTCCAGCACCAGTTGCAGCATCGACGGGTTCTCGTAACCGACCACGGCGATGATTGGCGGCGCCTGCTCGCTCAGGCCTTCCACCAAGGTTTGCGTGTTCAACCGCTGGCTCAGTTCCACGGCCAGCAGCACCACGTCGACCGCTTCGGGCAGCGTGGTGGGCACCGGCCAGCGTTGTTCGACGATGCAGCCGATGCGCTGCAGTTGGTCGAGCACGATGCGTGCCTCACCGTCCTGTGGGTGAATCACCAGTACGCGCAGGCCCTTGAGTTCGCGCAGCAGGGACGGCGCGCTGGTCATCTCGGCCTCCGGCAGGTCATGGCTGCACGTCCATCTGGTAATCGACCATATAGGGGCTCGGCTGCACGGCTTCGGCGCTCTCCAGCACCAGTTGGAATCGCCGTCGCTGGTCGAGCCGGGCGATGCGTGGCCACAGCCAGGTGTGCTGGGTCTGGGCGTCGATCTGCACGGTGCCCTGAGGCGCCTCGAAGCGTGCCCCGGCCAGTGCTTCGCGCAGGGCCTGCACTGAGTCGTCGGACGCGCGGCGCGCGGCCTGTGCGAACAGATGAACCTGAAAGTAGGCCGCTTCGGCACCCGAGGTAATCGCGGCGTGTTCGCCGAAGCGCGCACGGTAGCGTGCCACGAACGCCTGGCTGGCCGGCGTCTGCAAGGTCGAGAACCAGGGCGCGGCGGAGATGTGGCCTTCGGCTTCCTCGTCGCTCATGGCTTGCACGTCGACCTCGTTGGTGGCCAGGCTGACGATGGGCACGACCGCAGGATCGAACCCCGCCTGGCGATAGGCGCGGTGCAGCGATGGAATGTCGCTGCCGACGATGGTCGAGTAGATGGCGTCGGGAGCGGTTTCGCGCACCCGCTGCATGACCCGGTCGAAATCTTCGGCGGTGGCGTGGAAGGGCAGGTAGATCTCGTCGACGACCTCGCCGCCGGCCTGTTCGAACAGCTCGCGCATGATGCGGTTCGATTCGTAGGGGTAGACATACGAGCCCCCGACGAACAGCACCCGCCCGCCATGGGTTTCCAGCACGTAGCGGGCCAGCTGCAGGGAGTTCTGGTTGGGTGCCGAGCCGGTATAGAAGCAGTACGGCGAGTATTCGAAACCTTCGTACAGGGTTGGGTAGAACAGCAATCGACGACGGCTTTCGACCACCGGCAGAACCACCTTGCGTGTGCTCGACATGTGCGTGCCGAACAGCACCTGCACCTGATGCTGGTCGCACAGGCGCAGCGCGCTGTCGCGGTAGTCGTTCGGGTCGGCGCCGGGATCGCCGTCGACGGCCTGCAGGCGCCGACCGCCGAGGCCGCCGTCGTCATTGATTTCGGCAATGGCCAGGTGCGTGGCATTGGCCTGGGCGGTTTCCGACGCCGCCGTCAGGCTGGCCCGGGAAAACAGCAGGCCTACCTTGTAGTCTTCGCCGCTCATGAGGTCAGGCTTTCCCAATCGATATGCTGTTCGAAGTGATGCGCAGCCTGGTAAAGGGTCGCCTCATGGTAATCGCGGGCGATCAGCATCAAACCCACCGGCAACCCTTGCGCCAGCCCGCAGGGAATCGACAGGGCCGGGTGGCCGGTCACATCGAACGGTGCGGTGTTGGCGTTCATTTCCAGGGCACGGGTGACCCAGGTTGCGGGTGTGGCATCGAATGCGGGAAGCTTGGGCGCCTTGAGCGGCACGGTCGGCATCAGCAGCAGATCGTAGCGGGCCAACTGCTCGTCGTAGGCGGCGCGCAGCTGGCGTGCGGCGTTCTGCGCCTTGGCATAGTACTGGCCGGCGAATCGCTGATGGGCATAGTGGCCTGCCAGCAGGCAGGTTTTCAGATCGTGAGGGAAGGCGTCGGCCTGCTGTTGCCAGTCTTGTTGCGCGCGCATCAGGCTCTCCACGTACAAGCCCTTCCAATTGGAACCGTAATTGTAGCCGCGCAGCAGCTGCGTGGTGCCCTCCACGGCAATCGGTGTCCAGATGGCATGGCCCACTGCATGCAGGGGGATGGAAACCTCTTCCACCAGGGCGCCCCATTCGGCGAACAGACCGGCGGCGCGGCGCACGGCGGCGTCGACATCGGCTTCGGAATTGGCGTGGCCGAAGCCCTCGCTGACCACGCCGATGCGCAGGCCCGCAACACCTGCGCCCAGGGCCTGGGTATAGGCCTGCACCGGCATCTGCCGATCCTGGCGCGGATCCAGGCCGTCGGCGCCGGCCAGCACCTCGAGCATCAGTGCGTTGTCGGCCACCGTGGCGCTCATGACGCCAGCGTGGTCCAGGGTCATTTCGATGGGCATGATGCCGGTGTAGGGCACCAATCCGTGGGTCGGCTTCATGCCGTAGATGCCCGAGTAGGCCGCTGGAATGCGCACCGAGCCGCCTTGATCGGTGCCGATGGCCAGGTCCACCTCACCGGCGACGATCAGCGCGGCGCACCCCGACGACGACCCCCCGGTCGAATGCCCTGGGTTGCGCGGGTTGTGCACCGCGCCGGTGGCGTTGGTGTGGCTGCTGCCCGAGACGCAGAAAAACTCGCAATGGGCCTTGCCCAGAATGCTGCCGCCGGCGTCCAGCACGCGCGTGGCCACGGTGGCGTCGACATCGGGCACGTAACCCTGCAGGGTCGACGAACCATTCATCATGGGCACACCGGCCAGGCAGATGTTGTCCTTGAGGGCAATGCGCTTGCCGCTCAGGGTGCCGTCGGCAGCGCCGTGCAGGTCGGTGCGCACGTACCAGGCGTTGTAGGGGTTTTGCGCCGGGGCGGGAATCTGTCCGGCATTCCTGGGATACCGCTGCGGCAGGCTGACCGGTTGCAGCTGATCCAGGCGGTCATAGTCCTGCCAGACCGCTTCGAGGATGTCGGCATACTGCGCCAGTAACGGCGCTGGCAGATGCAGGCCCAGTTGGTTGCCGGTTTCGGCAAGCTCGACCTGGGTTGGACGTTGAATGGACATGACGATGAATCCTTAAGAATGAAAGCCCATGAAACGCTCGGCAAGCGCTTCGGTGGTGGTGCTGGCAGGGTCGACTTCATCGACCAGTCGACCGTTCTCGATGATCAGGATGCGATCGGCCAGCGCCGTCAGGAAGTCGATGTCCTGCTCCACCAGAATGATCCCCAGGCCCTGTTCGCGACGCAGGCGCTGCAGGGTTTCGATGATCTCGTCGCAGATGGAGGGCTGGATGCCCTCGGTCGGTTCATCGAGCAGAATCAGCTTCGGGTTGCCGCACAGGCAGCGAGCCAGGGCCAGCAGCTGTTGTTCGCCGCCCGACAACGCGCCGCCGGGCTGGTCGAGCAGCCGTTGCAGCCGCGGGAAATACGTCAGGATCCGCTCGATGGTGGCGCCGGCCTCGGCGAAGTGCTTCACGCAGCCCATGCGCAGGTTTTCACCCACGGTGAGAAACGGAAAGATCTGCCGGCCCTGGGGCACGTAGCCGATGCCGGCGCGTGCGCGTTGGCTGGCATCGGCGCGGCTCAGGTCGTGGCCGGCGAACCGCACGCTGCCTGACAGCGCCGGCAACTCGCCGATCAGCGCGCGCAGCAGGGTGGTCTTGCCCATGCCGTTACGGCCGAGCACGCCGATGCAGCTGTCGGTGGCGCTGCGCAGACCGATGTCGCGCAACACCGGCACGCGCCCGTAGCCGGAACACAATCCGTTGACTTCAAGCATGTTTGATCTCCTGTTTGCCCAGATAGGCTTCGCGCACCAACGGGTCCTGGGTCACCTCGGCAAAGCTGCCCTGGGCGAGAATTGCCCCCTGGTTGAACACGGTGACCGTGCCGGCGATCAGGCGAATGAACTCCATGTCGTGCTCGACCACCACCACGGTGCTGTGTGCATTGATCTCCTTGATCAGCTCGGCGGTCTTGCGCACTTCCTGATAGGTCATGCCGGCGGCCGGCTCGTCCAGCAGCACCAACGTCGGCCGCGAGGCCAGGATCATGCCCAGCTCGACCCATTGACGCTGACCGTGGGCCAGGTCGCCGACCAGACGATGACGGTACTCGGCCAGGTCGATGCGCCGCAGGGTGTGTTCGGCGCTTTGCCGGGCCTGATCGGCGCTCTGCGTACGGCTGGCGGCCAGCCGCAGGTTCTCGAATACATCCAGGCCGTCGAACACGCTGGGCGTCTGGGTCTTGATGCCGATACCCATGCGGGCGATGCGGTGCGGGGGCAGGCCGCTGATGCGCCTGGCCTGAAAGTGGCAGGTGCCGTGGGTCGGCTTCAACTGCCCACTGAGCAGTTTGAAAAAGGTGCTTTTACCCGCACCGTTGGGGCCGATGAGGCAGCGCAGCTCACCGCTGTGAAGGGTGAAGTCCACTGCCTTGACGGCGTGAACACCCCCGAAACTGACGCCCAGGCCCTGGGTTTGCAGTAGCACGCTCATACGACGCTCTCCGGTGGCACGACAGGGCTGGGCGCCGGGCGGCGCTTGAAGAGGCGCGAGGCCAAAGCCCCCAGGCTTGGCAGCAGGCCGCGCGGCAGCAGCATGACGAAGGTCAGCAGAATCGCGCCCAGCACCAGGCCGCTGTCCACCGTTTGCTGTTCACCCAGTCGCGCCATCAGTGCCTGCAGGCCGATGCACGCCAGGATCGGCCCGAACAAGGTGCCGCGGCCGCCGACGATGACCCAGATGATGATCTGCGCCGACTGTGCCAGGCCAAACACGCCCGGGCTGACGAACGCACCCCAGTTGGCGAACAGGCATCCGGCCAGCCCGGCAATGCCGCCGCCCAGGCTGAACACGATCAGCTTGTGCAGGCGCGTGTCGTAGCCCAGCAGCCCGGCACGCTGCTCGTTTTCACGGATGGCCACGACCACCTTGCCGAAGCGGCTGGCGAGCAGCCCGCGCAGGCCCAGGTAGCAGAGAATCAAGGCGCCGCCGATCACCTGGAACAGAGTTTCAGGTTCCAGCACGCGCTGCGGATCGAACGGCACGTTGAGCGTCGGGATCGCCGGAATGCCATTGAAACCACCCAGCAGCGCGCTGCCGATGTGGTATTCGCTGCCCGAGGTGGAGTTCATCACGTTGAACAGAATCAACGTCACCGCCAAGGTGATCACACCCAAGTACACATCACTGATGCCGCCGTAGAACATGAAATAGCCCATGGCCGCGGCGAACAGTGCGGGCACGGCAATGGCCAGCAGCACCGGCCAGGTACTGTCGCCGATGTTCAACACGCCGATGGCATAGGCGTAGGCACCCAGGCCGAAGAACGCGGCCTGGCCGAAACACAGGATGCCGCCAAAGCCCCAGATGAATGCCAGGCTCAGCGCCAGCAAGGCCATGACCAGGTAGATGGTCAGCGAGAGCAGGGTGAACAGGTCCAGCCACTGCGGTAGAACGCCGACCAGCACGGCCGCGAGCACACAGCCCAGCACCGGCAGCAGATCACGAAATGCGACAGGCATCAGAACGCCCTCCGAAAGAAACGACCGGTGATGCCTTGGGGCAACACGCGGATCAGCACGATGGCGGCCAGCAGCAGGGCCACTTCACCGAACACCGGGGTACTGAAGAAGGTCACCACTTGGCTGATGACGCCGAACGCGCCGGCCGCACTCAGCGTGCCGGTGATGACCGCGCTGCCGCCGCCGATCACGGTGATGAAGGCCTTGGCGATGTAGCTGGCGCCCAGCGTCGGGATCACCCCGGTGAGTGGCGCGAGGACCGCGCCACCGAGCCCGGCCAAGGCCGCACCCAGGCCAAAGGTAAGGCTGTAGATGCGCCCGGGGTTGGCGCCCAGGGCGGCAGCCATCTTGGCGTTCTGCATGGTCGCCCGCGCGCACAGGCCAAACTGGGTGAAGCGCAGCAGCGCCCACAGGCCCAGCAGGACCGCCACGGCCACGGCAATCACGAACAGTCCGTAGCCACTGGTTTGATAGGCGCCCAGGGTAATGCCCGGCAACGGTGAACTGATGCCCACCGTGGTGTTGCCGAACAGCATGGTCGCCGCACCGGTCAGCCCCAGGCTCAGGCCCCAGGTGGCCAGCATGGTGTCGATCATGCGGCCGTAGAGGTGGCGTATCAGCAGGCGCTCGACCAGCATGCCGAACAGGCCCACGGTGAGCGGCGCCAGCACCAGGATCGAGATCCAGATCGGCACGTGCCAGTGGTGGGTGGCCAGGACGGCCACGTAACCGCCGAGCATCATGAACTCGCCATGCGCCAGGTTGATGATCTTCATCATGCCGAACACCACCGCCAGGCCGATGCTGAGCAGCACCAGCGTGGCGATGGCGCCGACTATCTGCAGGGAAAAAATCGCAGCCCAATCCATGTCCGTCTCCTTACAGTGCGATGCTGTATTGCTTGGCATCACGGGGGTTCTTGATCAGGTCGCAAACCGCGGCGGTGTCCGAAGGGGCCTGCTGGGCGAAGCTTTCAACCACCTCGAGGCGGCGATCGCGCACCTCGGCGATGTGCACGTCCAGAATGCAGTGGTGGGTGGCCGGGTCGATGCTGACCTTGCCGCTGGGCAGGTCCAGGCTGATGCCTTTCTCCAGCGCTTCGATGACCGCCATGCGTTCGATCGAACCGGCCTGGCGCACGCCCTCGGCCCACAGCATCATGCCCTGGTAGGCGCCCATGGCCAGTTCGGTGATGTACGGGTAGTCGGCGCCGAAGCGCTTGTGGAAGCGTTCGACGAACGCCGTGTTGAGCGGGGTCTGCAGTTCCTGCACGTAGTTCTGGCAGATCAGGATGCCGTTGCACTCTTCGGGCGAGAGCACGATGTGCTCGTTGCCACCGGCGAAGGTGGTCGAGGCGATCGGCAGCTTGCCGGTCATGCCGGCGGCCTTCCACTGGCGGTAGAACGACATGTGCGCGCCGCCGACCAGGGCCGACCAGACGAAGTCCGGCTTGGCTTCCTGGATCTTCGAAATGGTCGCGCCGAAGTTGGTCACGTCGAGCGGGAAGAACTCGATACCCACGCTCGACCCGCCGGCCTGCTCGACGTACTTCTTCACCCAGGCGGTGACGATCTGCCCGTAGTTGTAGTCCGCCGCCACGATGTAGACCTTCTTGCCCCACTTCTGGGTTACGTGGGACACCAGCTTCTCCACGGTCTGCCCCGGCGTCACGCCGGTGCCGAATAAATTGCGATCGCACACGCC
>Ga0265798_10002042_pt1 | contig 30318 bp, 22 predicted proteins | sample P3T30metagenome_FD_192430 | JGI IMG/M metagenome (GOLD analysis project Ga0265798, IMG submission 192430) | Plant litter microbial communities from East Loma Ridge, Irvine, California - P3 T30 | ecosystem: Environmental > Terrestrial > Plant litter > Unclassified | place: USA: California... | reverse complement strand
ATCCGGCGGACGTTGGCCTCGCCCGGCGCATCGCGATCCGGAGCAGGAGATCTCGACGGATGAACCCAGCCGACGCGATGCAGGCCGCGCCTGTCGCCGACATGACGCTGCTCGGACTGTTCCTGCAGGCCCACTTCGTCGTGAAGATCGTGATGGTCGGGCTGCTCAGCGCCTCGGTCTGGTGCTGGTCGATCATCGTCGACAAGACGCTGCTGTTCCGCCGCACCAAAGCCGAGATGGACGCGTTCGAGGACGCGTTCTGGTCCGGCCGCTCCCTGGAGGAGCTGTTCCGCTCGTTCAACGACCGTCCGGCCACCGGGCTGGCGGCGGTGTTCGTGGCCGCCATGCGCGAGTGGAAGCGCTCGTTCGAGGGCTCGGGCCGTCAGGTCCAGTCCCTGTCGCAGCGCATCGAGAAGCAACTCGACGTCACCATCCAGCGCGAGGTCGAGCGGCTCGAATCGCGCCTGCTGTTCCTCGCCTCGATCGGCTCGGCCGGCCCGTATATCGGCCTGTTCGGCACCGTTTGGGGCATCATGACCGCGTTCACCTCGATCGCGGCCTCGAAGAACACCTCGCTGGCCGTCGTCGCCCCCGGCATCGCCGAGGCGCTGTTCGCCACCGCGATCGGCCTGTTCGCCGCGATCCCGGCGGTGCTCGCCTACAACAAGCTGCAGGCCGAGGTCTCGAAGTCGCAATCGCGGCTGGAGGGTTTCGCCGACGAGTTCTCCGCGATCCTCTCCCGCCAGATCGACGAGCGCCTGTCGCTCGCCGCCTGACCGGGCCGATCCAGGAGATTGATCCATGAGCATGGCGGCGGGTGCATCCCACGGCGGCAAGCGGCGGCGGCGCAGGGGCCGGCGCGGCGGGCCGATCAACGAGATCAACATGACGCCGTTCATCGACGTCGTGCTGGTGCTGCTGATCATCTTCATGGTCGCGGCGCCGATGATGACGGTGGGCGTTCCCCTCGATCTGCCGCAGTCGAAAGCCTCGCCGCTCAATTCCGACGTGAAGCCGGTGACGATCTCGATCCGGCAGACCGGCCAGGTCTTCCTGGGTGAGGACGAGCTGACCGACGACACGATCATCCCGAAGCTCCTCGAGACGTCGAAGTCCGGCACCGAGGAGCGTGTGTTCGTTCGCGGCGACAAGCGGGTCGATTACGGCCGCGTCGCCCAGGTGATGGCGATCGTGACCGGCGGCGGCTTCAAGAAGGTCGCCCTCGTGACCGAGCCAGAGCATCAGTAGGGTCCGGACCGTGGAGTTCCACTTCGACCGCAAGGAACCGGGTGTCTGGATCTCTGCCGGCACCCACGTGGCGCTGCTGGCCTTCGCGCTGTTCAGCGTGGCGGCTCCGGCCCTGCCGGAGGCCCAGGAGGGCGTCCCCGTCGAGGTGATCACCGAGAACCAGTTCTCCGAGATCACCAAGGGCGAGCGCCAGGCCGACAAGCCGATGCCGAATGCCCAGCCGCGGGCCGATCGCCAGGCCGAGAAGGTTGAGGATCGCGAGCCCGAGAACGCCAAGACCGACGCGCCGACCGCGCCCACCCGCACCGCCGACATGAAGCTCGCCAACGCGGAGGAGATGCCCCTGCGCGCCGAGCCGGATCCGCAGGAGGTGGCGAAAGCCGCCAAGGCTGCCGAGGAGAAGCGCGAGGCGGAGAAGTCTGCCGCCAAGGCCGCCGAGAAGGCGGCTGAGAAAGCTGCGGCCGACAAGGCTGCGGCGGCCGAGAAGGCCGCGGCGGCCAAGGCCGAGGCGAAGGCGGCCGCCAAGGCCGAAGCCGAGAAGCGCGAGCAACTCGACAAGCTGATCGAGCGGCAGGAGGCTGAAGCCGCGGCTGCGGCCGCGAAGGCCGCCGCCGCGAAGGCGGAGGCCAAGGCCAAGGCGGATGCTGCCAAGGCCGAGGCCGCCCGGGAAGCCGCCCGGAAGGCTGCCGAGGCCAAGGCCGAGGCGGAAGCCGAGCGCCAGAAGGAGGTGGCCGAGGCCAAGGCCGCGCACGAGAAGGCGGAAGCCGCCGCCAAGGCCGAGGCCGCCGCCAAGGCGAAGTCCAAGGCGATGGCGGACGCCAAGGCCAAGGCCGACGGCGAGGCCAAGGCGCGCAAGCAGGCCGAGCTCGCCGACAAGTTCAACGCCGGCGACATCCGCTCCGTGCTGGCCTCGAAGGCGCCGTCGCAATCCACCGGGGCCACCGGCCACACGGTGCAGAAGGTCGCGGCTCTGGGCGCCGCGACCGGCACGGCGCAGCGCCTGTCGCCGTCCCTGCGCGACGCCCTGGTCGGGCTGCTGCAGCAGCAGATCGAGCGCTGCTACTCCGCGCCTCCGGGCGCCGCCCAGGGGGTGGTTCTGCCGGTGCTCGACATCCGGCTGAACCCGAACGGCTCGCTGAGCACCGAACCGCGGATCATGCGGGGCGGCTCCAGCGGGGTGGACCAGTCGATCGCGCAAGCCGCGCTCCGGGCGGTGCGCCGCTGCGCGCCGTATAACATTCCGGCCACCTACGCGCCGTACTACAACGACTGGAAGGCCATCAACGCGGAGTTCGAGTTCACGGCGACCTGAGATCGCCCTCCGCGTCGCCTGCCGTCACCCGCCTCCCCGTCTGATCGCCACTTCGTCTGATCGCCACTTCGGGTCCGACCCATGCACAGCACTTCCTCCGCCGGGCGCCTTCTGGCGCCCTCAGCCGCGCACCTGATCGCGCCCATCGTCGCGTTGCTGGCGCTGCTGTCGGTCGCCGTCGGCTTCGCGGCCCCGGCCCAGGCGCAGCTCCAGCTGCGCATCGGCGGCGGCAACTTCCAGCCCTTGCCGATCGCCATCGCGGATTTCGGCGGCGACCCGAGCCTCGGCGGCCTCGTCTCCGGCGTGGTGACCAACAACCTGCGCCGCTCCGGCTACTTCACGCCCCTCGACCACGCCCGCTTCCCCGAACAGCCGAACTTCGACGCCGCGCCGAACTTCGAGAAATGGCGCGCCACCGGCATCCAGGGCCTGGTCACGGGGCGCGTGTCCCGGGACGCCGCGGGCAAGCTGAAGGTCGAGTTCCGCCTCTGGGACGTGAGCTCGGGCCAGCAGATGACCGGTCAGCAATACGGCACCGACACCGCCAACGCCCGGCGCACCGGCCACCTGATCTCGGACGCGGTCTACACGAAGATCACCGGCCTCGGCCCCTGGTTCGACAGCCGTATCGCCTTCGTGGACGAGAGCGGCCCTAAGGAGAACCGGCGCAAGCGCCTGATGGTGATGGACCAGGACGGCGCCAACGTCCGGGCGATCACCAGCGGCGAGATGTCGATCGTCGCGCCGCGCTACTCGCCGGCCACGCAGGACATCGCCTTCATGGCGCAGGCCACCGGGCATCAGCCGCGGGTGCAGGTGATCAACCTCGAGACCGGCGCCCGCCAAGCCCTCGGCAACGTCGATTCGATGAGCGCGAGCCCGCGCTTCTCGCCCGACGGCCGCAAGCTCGTCATGAGCGTGCAGCAGGGCGGCAACGCCGACATCGTGACCATGGACATCGCCTCGAAGGCCCAGCGCTCGATCACCAACGGCATGGCCATCGACACCTCGCCGACCTACGCCCCGGACGGCGCGCAGATCGCCTTCGAATCGGATCGCGGCGGCTCGCAGCAAGTCTACGTGATGGGCGCGGACGGCTCGAACCCGCACCGCATCACCTTCGGGGCGGGCTCAGCCTCCCAGCCGGCCTGGTCGCCCCGCGGCGACCTGATCGCCTACACCCGCCAGCGCAACGGCGGGTTCGCCATCTGCGTCTCGAAGCCCGACGGCACCGGCGAGCGCGTCCTCACCGAGGGCTATCACAACGAGGGGCCGACCTTCGCGCCGAACGGCCAGTACGTGCTGTTCTTCCGCGACCCGGGCGGCCAGGGCGGCGGCAAGCTGTTCATGGTCGACATCACCGGCAAGGTGGAGCAGTCGGTCCCGACGCCCTCCTACGCGTCCGACCCGACCTGGTCGCCGCTGCTGGCGGGACGCTGAGTCGTTTGGAATTATGGAGCCCGGCTACCAGTCGGGCTCCGACCGTTTAGCGTCGGCATCTTCGGGCGCCGGTGGCTTGCCGATCGTATCGGCCAGATCGCGCAGGGCGCGCGGTAGGGCTCTGAGCGCAGGGTCGTCGAACGGCAATCGGGGCAGCCGCGTCCGAATCAGGGATGCGACGAGACCCGCCTGTGCGGCATCGCGCGAACGTTTCAGCGGATCGCGGTCGCCCCTGGTCGAGAGCCATGCCTTGTGGAGCGCGAAGGCGCGCGGGTCGATGACCCACATCTGCACCGGATAGCCCCTGGCATCGATCGCCGTGACGGCGGTCTTCGGGCTGTTGACCGACCATGCGAGCCCCTCGATCTCGACCGCCTGCAATTCATCCGAGGCCGATCCGATGCGATTGAGAACCGGAGGCCGTATCGGATCCTTCCCGGCCGGCATGATCAGATCGACCAAGTAACCGTCGCGGTTGACGGCGCGGAAGCCGGGATTCCCGACGACGGTGAACGAGCGATCGACCTTTCGCAGTTCGGCCAGCAACCCGCCTGCCGCCGTCTCTGGCGCAACGAGGCGCAGGCTTTTTCGGGCATCGTACAGCAGATCGATGGCGCCCGTCGCGAGCTGCGGGCCTGCAATCTGAACGCCTCCGAGGCGTTCATAGGCGTATAGGGCGTTGGTACCGACGACCCCGACGCCGGGACCGTAGAGCCGCGTCTCAGTCAGGCGGCGCAGGACACGGGCCGCGATGATGGGCATTCTCCCGAGGCGGAGCGCGCGATTGACCGGGGCCATCGCGTCCATGCGGGCAGCGAGGTTTGCGATTCGATCCTGCAGATCCGCGCGGCCGTCATGGAAGCCGCGGTGGATCTCCTCCGTGTCGGACGAGCGGGCACCGAGAGATTTCCAGACGCCCTGTCGCTTCCGATACAGGTACGTATGCGAGCCCACCGTCTTCCAAGCCATCGAACCCGCATAGCGGTGAACGAGCTCGGTGCGGGCCGCAACGTAGGCGCCGAAGACCTGCTCCGTGTCGATCGTCTGTCGGGCTTGATCGCCATTCAAGTCGGTGAACAGCATGGCTCGATTCCAAGCCCTTTTCGACGAGCTTGGTTTGATAGCACACGTCGTGTCCGGCGCAAGGTGTTGAAAGGGAATGCATTATCCCTTTCTGATTGTGATACTGACCTCGAAGGGATAATGGCCGGCCGATACCCCCGCACCAGCAACCGGTCCCGCGCCCGCAAGGCCGGGAAGAACCGGCCCCAGAGCAGCGCGACCGCGATCGTCGCGGCGCCGCCCGCCACCACCGCCGGGACCGCCCCGATCGCGGCCGCCAGTACGCCGGATTCGAACTCGCCGAGTTCGTTCGAGGCGCCGATGAACACCGTGTTTACCGCCGAGACCCGGCCCCGCATGGCATCCGGGGTCTCGCCCTGCACGAAGGTCTGGCGGACATAGACCGAGATCATGTCGGCGGCGCCGGTGACGAACAGGCAGGCCATCGACAGGGGCAGCGAGGTCGAGAGGCCGAACACGACGGTGGCCGCACCGAACAGCGCGCAGGCCCGCAGCATCCGCACGCCGGCATGGCGGCGCAGCGGGCGGTAGGCCAGCAGGACCGCCATGGCGACCGCCCCGAAGGCCGGCATGCTGCGGAGCGCGCCGAGCCCCAGCGGGCCGACATGCAGCACCTCGCCGGCATAGATCGGCAGGAGCGCGGTGGCGCCGCCCAGCAGGACGGTGAACAGGTCGAGGCTGATCGCACCCAGCACTACCGGCTGCGAGCGGATGTAGCCGATGCCGGCCGAGAGGGCCGCCCAGGTGATCGGCGGCCGCTCGGTCACGGCAGCAGGCCGGAACCGGATCAGCCCCGTCAGGACGCTCGCCAGCGCGAAGCTCGCCGCCGCGCCGCCGAACACGACCGACGGCCCGAGCGCGTAGAGCAGGCCGCCGAGCGCCGGGCCCATCACCGACGCGCTCTGCCAGAGCGAGGCGTTCCACGCGATGGCCGATCCGAATTGCGGCCCCGGCACCAGGGTCGGCAGCAGCGCCTGCAGGGCCGGGTTGGCGAAGGCCCGCGCGGTGCCGACGACGATCACCAGGGCGTAGATCGGCCAGATCGCCTGGAAGCCGGCCAGCGCGTAGGCGAGCAGGCCGAAGCTCGCGAAGCTCTGGAGCCCGAAGGCCGCAGCGCCGACCAGGCGGCGGTCATAGGCGTCGGCCACGTGGCCGGTGATCAGGGCGCAGATCACCGCGGGCAGGAAACCCGCCAGCCCGACGAGGCCCAGCGCCAGCGCGGAATGGGTCAGGTCGTAGACGAACCAGCCGATCGCCACCGCCTGCATCTGATACGCGAGGCCGGTGAGGAAGCGGGCCGAGCCGAACAGCCGGAAGTCCCCGATCCCGAAGACGGCCCAGCCGGAACGATCTTTTTCGGACATGCGCCCTGCTGAGCCCGGCGGGGGGATTAATCAAGCCCGGCGGAGGGCCCGCTCCGGCAAACGGAGCGTCCTGTTCGCCGCCCTGGTCAGGGCGCGTTCGACGGCACCCCCCGGCCGACCGAGGGCTCGAATCGACGGAGATCCCGATCCCGAGATCCTGAGGTATCGCGTCAGTGGCTGCGCAGGAGCCCTCCGGTGAGCGCCCGCCGGTTGGAGGCCCCCGTCGCGGTTTCCGCTTCGCTGCGTCCCGTCCGGACGAGGTGGGAGATCGGGAAGGACCGGTGAAACAGCGCTTCAGTGGACCGCCAGGCCCGGCTTGCGCGCGGCGATCACGGTCGGGGTCGTGGCGGGTCGTCGTTCGGGATGCTCGCGCTGCAGCCCGTCAAAAGGGAAGAGCGGGAAGATGCAGGTCACCTGGGTGCCGGCCCCGGGTGCGGTCTCGAGGAGGACCCGCCCGCCATGGAGTTCGACGAAGGACCGCACGATCGACAGGCCGAGCCCGACCCCGCGATGGCGGGTGCCCAGGGTGTGGCTCTCGAAGCGGTTGAAGACCGAATCGGCGATCTCCGGCGGCATGCCGCGGCCGTGGTCGCGCACGCTCAGGATCAGCTCCTGGGCCTCCCGGCGGGCGCGGACCTCGACCCGCTGCCCGGCGTCCGAGAAGCCGACGGCGTTGGACAGCAGGTTGAACAGGATCTGGCGGATGCGCTTCCCGTCCGCGTGGACGCTGCCGATATCCTCGGGCACGTCGAGGGCCAGGGTGATGTGGGATTCGGCCAACCGGTCCTCGATGCCGCGCAGGGCGGCCTCGATCGTGGTCTGGACGTCGACCTCCTCCCGCTGAAGCTCCAGCGAGCCGGCATCGATCGAGGCGAGGTCGAGGATGTCGTTGATGATGACCAAGAGCGCCGCCGACGAGCGCATGATGTGGTCGGAATATTCGCGCTGACGGTCGTTGAGCGCCCCGACCGTCTCGTCGCCCAGCAGCTGCGTGAAGCCGATGATGTTGGTGAGCGGCGAGCGCAGCTCGTAGGAGACGTGGTGCACGAAGGTGTCGCGCAGCTGCGCGGCCTTCTCGAGCGCGTCGTTCTTCTCGGTCAGCGCCCGCTCGACGTTCACGCTCGCGGTGACGTCGATCAGGGTCAGCAGGGTCGCGCCCTCGGGCAGCGGCTGCGCGGCGCAGTCGAGAACCGTGCCGTCCACCACCTCCAGGCGGCAGGACTGGGCGGTGCGTGATTCGAGGCCGACCACCGCGTCGCGGATGTCGAGCCACGGCTCCTCGGCCGGCGCCAGCGACCGGCAGGCGGCGATGACGGCATCGACATGCGGCCGCTCCTCGACGGTCGCCGGATCGAGGCGCCAGACGGTGCAGAACGCCCGGTTGGCGAGCGTCATGCGCCCGTCGGCGCCGAACACCGCCACCGGCTCGGCCAGGGTGTCGAGGGTCTCGGCCTGGAGGCGGCGTAGGGCGATGTAGCGCGTCTCGGCGTTCAGGCTGTCGGAGACGTCGTCGAACAGGTAGGTCAGGCCGCCCTGCGGGTTGGGGTCGGCCACGACGCGGAGCGTTCGTCCGTCGGGCAGGTACCACCAGCTCTGGTTGGCCTCGGCGGCCCGGTAGGCGGCGAGCACCCCGTGCTTCCAGCCGCGGAAATCGGCCTGCTCCTCGAGCTTCCGCTCGGCCCGGAGATGGTCGAGGATCTCGCCGTCGGAGGGGCGGCTGTCGAGGAAGGCCTGGTCGAGGTCCCAGAGCTGGCGGTAGGCGGCGTTGTGGAAGATCAGCCGCTGCGAGACGTCGAACATCGCCACCGCGGTCGGCAACTGGTCCAGGGTGCGGACGTTCGCATTCATCTGGCGCTGCAGGTCGGCGCGGACGCTCTCCAGTTCAGAGACGTCGATGGCGATCCCGACCCGGCCGCTGTCCAGGGTGGTCTCGAACACGTCCAGCATGCGCCGGCTGCCGGCCACCACGGCCGAGAGCCGCGGGACGGTCCGGGTCAGGCCGGCGGCGCGCGCCGCCTCGTCGCGGATGATCGCCTCGCGGGCCGGACGGTCGAACAGCTCGACGCCGCCGTCGAGAGCGGCCTCGCGGGTCTCGGCCTCGACGGCCGCCGCGTAGGCGGCGTTGACCCAGCTCAGGCCGCCGTCCCGGTTGCGCCGCCAGACGGGCTGCGGGATCGCGTCGAGGAGCCCGGCCAGCGCCGACAAGCCGCGGCGGGTCTCGTCCAGGGTCGCGCGCAGGTCGGCGATCTCGCAGCGCTCCTGGCTGGTCTCGCGCAGGCGCAGCAGCGCGCGGCCGGCCACCGCCTGCCCGTGGGCGTCTATGCTGCGCCCGGTCTGGGTGCGCAGGCTCAGGGAGAAGCTCGTGCCCCGCGCCCGCAGGGTCTCCACCGCAGCCTCGACCGCGGCGGCGTCGGAGGCGACCAGCCAGGTGCCGAAGGCGAGGACCCGGCGGGCATAGCCCGAGGTCGGCCGCTCGCCGTAGATCGCGAGGCTGATATCGCCCTCGACCACCGGCTCGCTGCGCCGGTCCCAGGTGACGATGACCTGGCGCTCGGCGTTGAGCAGCATCTCGGCGCGATCGTGGGCGCCGCGGAGCACGTCGAGGGCGCCGGCCAGCTCCCGCTCCCGGCGGGTCCAACGTGCGCGCTCGTAGAGGTGGAGCAGCGAGAGAATCACCGCAAAGGCGACGAGGCCGCCGAAGATCGCCAGGGCGGCGACGCCGTGCATCTCACGCGGCGCGTGCGTGGTCGCGGTCTCGGGCAGTTCGGCGAGCGCAGCGCTCGCCGCCGTCAATGTGAGCGCACCCACGCAGATTCGAACGTGCGCGGCACGACCGACACCCATGATAGCCCTGCCCCCACCCCTGGCGATCCGACATGCGCGTGCAACCGCGCGGCGCGAAACGCACCGTCCCCGCGACGATTCTCTCGAACCCTCGCGGACCCACCGATCTAAGATTCGGCTGCACCTTACCGTGCGGCGGAATCCAGCCGGAAGGGGAACGAAGCGTGGCTATACGCCGGGGGCTCACAATCATCCGTTAACGACACTCAGAAGACACAGTGCGTTGGCGCTCAAACGGGTTGACAAACGGAAGGGCCCGACGCAGCGCGCCGGGCCCTATTTTGCTTGGTGATGGAGGCGTCGAACGCCGTCCCGGCCCTTATAGATCCGGTTAGGAATTCAACTTCCGGTTTGGCTCGCGCGCCGAACCGGAGGCGCCGCCGGCCGGAGCCGGCTCAGTAGCGGTAATGCTCGGACTTGAACGGGCCGGCCTCAGAGACGCCGATATAGGCGGCCTGGTCGGGGCGCAGCTTGGAGAGCTTCACGCCGATCTTCTCGAGGTGCAGGGCCGCAACCTTCTCGTCGAGGGTCTTGGGCAGGGTGTAGACCTGCTTCTGGTACTTGGACGTGTTGGTCCAGAGTTCGATCTGCGCCAGCGTCTGGTTGGTGAACGAGGCCGACATCACGAAGGACGGGTGACCCGTGGCGTTGCCGAGGTTCACCAAGCGGCCCTCCGACAGGAGGATGATGCGGTGGCCGTCCGCGAAGGTGATCTCGTCCACCTGCGGCTTGATGTTGGACCACTTGAGGTTCTTCAGGCCGGCGACCTGAATCTCGTTGTCGAAGTGGCCGATGTTGCAGACGATCGCCCGGTCCTTCATCGACCGCATGTGATCGAGGGTGATGATGTCCTTGTTGCCGGTGGCGGTGACGAAGATGTCGGCGCGCGGGGCGGCGTCCTCCATCGTCACGACCTCGTAGCCCTCCATGGCGGCCTGGAGCGCGCAGATCGGATCGATCTCCGACACGAGCACGCGGCAGCCGGCATTGCGCAGCGAGGCGGCCGAACCCTTGCCGACATCGCCGAAGCCGGCGACCATGGCCACCTTGCCGGCCATCATCACGTCGGTGCCGCGGCGGATGCCGTCGACCAGCGACTCCTTGCAGCCGTAGAGGTTGTCGAACTTCGACTTGGTGACCGAGTCGTTCACGTTGATCGCCGGGAAGAGCAGCTTGCCCTCCTTGGCCAGCACGTACAGGCGGTGCACGCCCGTGGTGGTCTCCTCGGAGACGCCCTTGATGCTGTCGGCGAGGCCGGCGAACCAGCCCTTCGGCTTCTCGGCCAGCTTCTTCTTGAGCAGCGCGAAGAAGACCTCCTCCTCCTCGCTCTCCGGCTTGTCGAGGAAGGCGGTGTCGCCGCGCTCGGCGCGCAGGCCGAGATGGACGAACATGGTGGCATCGCCGCCATCGTCGAGGATCATGTTCGGCATGCCGCCGTCATGCCAGTCGAACAGGCGCGAGGTGTAGTCCCAGTACTCCTCCAGGGTCTCGCCCTTCACGGCGAAGACCGGGATGCCGGCGGCCGCGATGGCGGCGGCGGCGTGGTCCTGGGTCGAGTAGATGTTGCAGGAGACCCAGCGGATGTCGGCGCCGAGCGCCTTCAGGGTCTCGATCAGCACGGCGGTCTGGATCGTCATGTGCAGCGAGCCGGCGATCTTGGCGCCCTTCAGGGGCTGCGCAGCGCCGTACTCCTCGCGGACCGCCATCAGGCCCGGCATCTCCGTCTCGGCGATCGAGATCTCCTTGCGGCCGTAATCGGCCAGCCCGATGTCCTTGACGATATAATCCTTGGCCATGAGTCGGCGGCTCCGTGTGTTCGCGTTGCGGTTCGGGGCCAGCCCCTACCACTTCGAACGTTACGAAGCAATCAAGACATAAACATGTCTTTATGCGTTCCAGGCTGCGAGGGCGTTCGCCGCCGGTTCTTTTCGCCTGCTCAGATCTCGATCTCCGTGCCGACCTCGACCACCTGCCGGGTCGGCACGCCGAAGAAGGCGCCGGTGCGCTCGGCGTTGCGCTGCATGAAGGCGAACAGGTTCTCGCGCCACGGCGCCATGCCGAGATGGTCGTCCTTGGGGATGATCGTCTCGTGCCCGACGAACACGGTCATGTCGTCGACGACGTTCGCGGGCAGGTGGCGGGACGCGACCGCGCAGGCCAGCCCTTCCGGGATCGAGGCCTCCTCCATGAAGCCGTAGCGCAGGATCACCCGGTAGAAGTCCGGCGCCAGGATCGTCACGTGGGCGCGCTGCTCCACCGGGACCGTGGGAGTCTCCTCGTAGAGCGCGGTGATGATCAGGATGCGCTCCATCAGCGCGTGGTTGCGCTCGACAAAGCGCGACAGGTGGAGGGGGATCCCGTGCTCGGCCGCCGACAGGAAGGCCGCGGTGCCGGGCAGGCGCAGCAGGTCGCGGTGCTGGAGCCCGGCCAGGAACGCATCCTCCGGCAGGCGCAGCGCGACCCGGGCCTGCTCGACCAGCTCGTTGCCCTTCTTCCAGGTGAGCATCATCAGCGCGACGAAACCGGCGAGCACCAGGGGAAACCAGCCGCCCTCCAGGATCTTCACGCTGTTGGCCGCGAAGAACACGGCGTCGATGGCCAGGAAGATGCCGTTGACCGCGAAGACGAGGATCGGGTTGTAGCCCCACCGCAGCGCGATCAGCGCCGCGAGCAGCGTGGTGATGGCCATCAGCATCGAAACCGCGATGCCGTAGGCCCCGGCGAGCGCGTCGGAGGACCCGAACAGCACCACGGCCACCAGGGTCGCGGCGGCGAGTAGCCAGTTCACCATCGGGACGTAGATCTGGCCGCGCTCCTCCCGGGCGGTCTGGACGATGCGCATCGCCGGCAGGAAGCCGAGCTGCACCGATTGCTGGGTCAGGGAGAACACCCCGGAGATGATCGCCTGCGAGGCGATGATGGTGGCGAGTGTTGCCAGCGCGATCAGCGGGTAGTGGCCCCAATCCGGGCACAGGCGGAAGAACGGGTTCTCGATCGCGTCGGGCGCGGCGAGCAGCAGGGCGCCCTGCCCGAAATAGTTGAGCACCAGCGCCGGCAGGACCAGGACGAACCACGCGGCCCGGATCGGCATCGCGCCGAAATGGCCGAGATCGGCGTACATCGCCTCGCCGCCGGTGACCGCCAGGAAGGCCGCGCCCAGCATCGCGAAGCTCACGTGCCAGCCGGCATGCAGCATGAAATCGACGGCGCGCAGCGGGTTCAGCGCCGACAGGATCTCGGGCTTGCCCAGGATGCCGACGATCCCGAGGGCCGCCAGCACCACGAACCAGACCAGCATCACCGGGCCGAACACCCGGCCGATCACCGCGACGCCCTTGTGCTGGACGGCAAACAGCACGACCAGGATCGCGATCGTGATCGGCACGACGAAGTGCCCGAGCGACGGCGCGTCGACCTTCAGCCCCTCGATCGCCGAGAGCACCGAGATCGCCGGGGTGATCGCGCCGTCGCCGTAGAGCAGCGCGGCACCGATCAGCCCGACCACCAGCAGCACGGCCTTCAACGTTCCGGGCTGCGCCTGCCGGGCGCCGAGCAGCGCCAGCATGGCCACGATGCCGCCCTCGCCCTTGTTGTCGGCGCGCAGGATCAGCACCGCGTATTTCAGCGACACGATCAGGATCAGCGACCACAGGATCAGCGACACCGCGCCCGTCGCGGCGGCCGGGACCGTAGCGCCCCCGGCGGTGGCCGCCTTCACGGCCTCCTTGAAGGCGTAGAGCGGGCTGGTGCCGATATCCCCGTAGACGACGCCGAGCGCGCCGAAGACGAGGGCGGGCTTGAGCCGGCTTTTCTGGGAGGCATCGTTGTCGTCGCCCGCGCGGGTTCGCGCATCCGGAGCCGCCGCGGGTGCAAGGGACTGACTCAACGCACGTCTCCCGCGGGCTCAAACGCGCCGGCCCTGGCGGCACAGGTAGAGCGCTGTCCATCCGAGTGGAAGCGGTCGCGTTCGGATGGGCTCCCGGTCAAAGGGCTCGCCATGGGTCGAACGATCACCGGGAAGCCGTATCGCGTCTCCAACGGCGTGGTCGTCGCCGGCGAAGGGACCACGCCGCTTTTCCCGGACGGTCGGACCGTCAGCGGACTGCGACCCGGGAACGGGACGGCGCGCAACAGGCGCTTTCCGGCCCGTACCCGGTCACACCCGATCGGCCAGGGCGTCCGGGCACGGCTCGCCCCGCCGCAGGCCGAACACCGGCACGCCGGCATGCCGGGCGATCGACGCGGCGACGGTGGAGAGCGGCGCGGGCGCGCCCTCGCTTTCGCTGATGGCGACGGCCAGCAGCGGCACGCGGTGCAGCCGCAGGGTCTCGCAGGCGGTGAGCGCGTGGCTGATCGCCCCGAGATAGCTGCCGGAGACGAGCAGCGCCGGCACGGCCAGCTCCCGCAGCCAGTCGAGGCCGGTCGCGGCCCCGGTGACCGGGCTCATCAGCCCGCCGACCCCTTCGATCAGCAGCGTGCCCTCGGTGCGGGCGATCTGCGCCCGGCACCAGGCGACGAGCTCCGGCATGTCCAGCGCCCGGCCCTCCAGGGCGGCCGCCTGATCGGGCGCAAGCGGGGCCGAGAACCGCCAGGGTGAGCAGGCCTCGACGGTCTCGGCTTCGACAGCGAGGCCCTGCGCGTCGAGGAGGTGCGCCGTGTCACTCTCCGCGAAGGCCGGATCGCTCAACGGTGGCACGCCGCTCGCCAGGGGCTTCAGGGTCCGGACCTGCCGGCCCTGCGCCCGCAGGCGCCGGGTCAGCGCCGCGGTGACGTAGGTCTTGCCGATCTCGGTGCCGGCGCCGGCGACGAAGACCGTGCGGGCGGCCATGATGCCGGCCGCCTCAGGCCTGGAACGTGCCGTGGCAGTGCTTGTACTTCTTGCCCGAACCGCACGGGCACGGCTCGTTGCGCCCGACCCGGCCCCAGGTGGCGGAATCGTTCGGGTCGCGCTCGAGCACCGCGCCATCCACCGAGAGGCCCTGGGCCGCGTAGCCGTAGGCGGGACCGCCGCCGCCGTCGCTACCCGAGCCGCGCTCGCCGTAATCCATCTCGTTCTCGCCGGTCACCGGGTCGAGATGCTGGGCGAACATCGGCGGCAGCTCCGGCGTGCCGCCCGGGAAGCCCTGCTGCTGATCGGGCTGCTGGTGCACGATCTCGACGCGGGAGAGCTGCGCCGTCACCTGCTCGCGCAGGGACGTCACCAGGCTGTTGAAGAGGTCGAACGCCTCGGACTTGTACTCGTTGAGCGGGTCGCGCTGGGCGAAACCGCGCCAACCGATCACCTGCCTGAGGTGGTCGAGGGTCACAAGGTGCTCGCGCCAGAGGTGGTCCAGCGTCTGGAGCAGGACCTGCTTCTCGATGTAGGCGGTGATCTCGGTGCCGTTCTTCTCGGCCCGCTCGGCGTAGCCCGTCTCGGCGGCCTTGAGCAGGCGTTCGCGCATCTCCTCGTCCGCGATGCCCTCTTCCTTGGCCCAATCCTCCACCGGTGCGTCGAGGTTCAGCACGTCGCGGACCTGTTCGCGCAGGGCCGCGACGTCCCACTGCTCGGCGTAGGCGTTCTGCGGGATGTAGCGGGCGACGAAGTCGTCGATCACGCCCTCGCGCATCTCGTCGACGGTCTCGCGCACGCTCTCCTGGGCCATGAAGTCCCGGCGCTGCTCGAACACGACCTTGCGCTGGTCGTTCATGACGTTGTCGTATTTGAGCACGTTCTTGCGCATGTCGAAGTTGCGCGCCTCGACCTTCTGTTGCGCCTTCTCGATCGCCTTGTTGATCCAGGGGTGGATGATCGCCTCGCCCTGCTCCAGGCCGAGCTTCTGCAGCATCCCGTCCATGCGGTCGGAGCCGAAGATCCGCATCAGGTCGTCCTGAAGCGACAGGTAGAACTTCGAGCGGCCCGGATCGCCCTGGCGGCCGGAGCGGCCGCGGAGCTGGTTGTCGATGCGCCGGGATTCGTGGCGCTCGGTGCCGATGATGTAGAGGCCGCCCGGCAGGGCCTTCTTGCGGCCGGCCTCGGGGTCGGCCGGCTCGCCGGAGGCCAGGACCTTGGCGCGGTTGTCGGCGATCTCCGCCTTGATGGCGTCGATGGCGGCGTCGCGCTCCGGACCGTCGGCGAGCTGACCGAGCTCCTTCTCGATGCGCATCTCGAGGTTGCCGCCGAGTTTGATGTCGGTGCCGCGGCCGGCCATGTTGGTGGCGATGGTGATCGCGCCGGGCACACCGGCCTCGGCGACGATGTAGGCCTCCTGCTCGTGGAAGCGGGCGTTCAGCACGGCGAAGCGCTTGGTAACCCGGCCCTCGCGGGCGGCCTTGTAGACGTCGGTGAGCGCGTTCGGATCGGAATAGTCGAGCAGGGTGTAGCCGGCCTTCTTCAGCATCTCGGCCAGGTGCTCGGACTTCTCGATCGAGCCGGTGCCGACCAGGATCGGCTGGTGGCGGCTATGCGCCTTGTCGATCTCCGCGATGATGCCTTCGTACTTCTCGCCCACCGTGCGGTAGACCTCGTCGTCCTCGTCGACGCGCTCGACCTCCTTGTTGGTCGGGATGTCGACCACGTCGAGCTTGTAGATCTCGGCGAACTCGTCGGCTTCGGTCGAGGCCGTACCGGTCATGCCGGCGAGCTTGCCGTAGAGGCGGAAGTAGTTCTGGAACGTGATCGAGGCCAGCGTCTGGTTCTCGGGCTGGATCGTCACGCGCTCCTTGGCCTCGAGGGCCTGGTGCAGTCCCTCCGAGTAGCGCCGGCCCTGCATCATGCGTCCGGTGAACTCGTCGATGATCACCACCTCGTCGTTCTTGACGATGTAGTCCTTGTCCCGGGTGAACAGGGTGTTGGCGCGCAGGGCCTGGTTCACGTGGTGGACGAGGCTGACGTTGTGGGCGTCGTAGAGGTCGCCGTCCTTGAGCAGGCCGACCTCGCGCAGGGTCTCCTCGACGAACTCGTTGCCGGCTTCCGTGAGCGAGACCGTGCGCTGCTTCTCGTCGAGGTCGTAATGCTCGCGCACCAGCCGGGGCATGATCGCGTCGACCGAGACGTACAGCTCGGAGCGGTCGTCCACCGGCCCGGAGATGATCAGCGGCGTCCGGGCCTCGTCGATCAGGATCGAATCGACCTCATCCACGATCGCGAAGTTGTGTCCCCGCTGGGCGAGCTGCGACAGCTCGTACTTCATGTTGTCGCGCAGGTAGTCGAAGCCGTACTCGTTGTTGGTACCGTACGTGATGTCGCAGGCGTAGGCCGCCTTGCGCTGCTCGTCGTCGAGCCCGTGCACGATGGTCCCGACGGTGAGGCCGAGGAACCGGTAGAGCTGGCCCATCCACTCGGCATCGCGGGCGGCGAGGTAGTCGTTCACGGTGACGACGTGGACGCCCTTGCCCTCCAGGGCGTTCAGGTAGACCGGCAGGGTCGCCACCAGGGTCTTGCCCTCGCCGGTCTTCATCTCGGCGATGGCGCCCTCGTGCAGCACCATGCCGCCGATCAGCTGCACGTCGAAATGGCGCTGGCCGAAGACCCGCTTGGCCGCCTCGCGGACGGTGGCGAAGGCCGGGACCAGGATGTCGTCGAGGCTCTTGCCGGCGGCCAGCTCCGCCTTCAGCATGTCGGTCCGCGCCCGGAGCGCGTCGTCCGACAGGGCCTGGATCTCCGGTTCCAGCGCGTTGATCAGCGCCACCCGCGGGCGGTAGCCCTTGACGCGGCGGTCGTTGGAGGAGCCGAAAATCTTCTTGGCGATCGAGCCGAGCATCGTTGACCTGCAGACGCGCGAGCCCGCCGACGGGTGAGCGTGGCGGGCCGGCCTTGGCGGAGTTGGCCGGGCTTATAGAGGTAAACATCCGCCGACGCACCTGAAAGAGGCAGGCTCCGATAGGCTCGGCGCCGGAAGGCCGAAACGGCAGCGCTTGCCTTCTCGCGCGACGCGCGCCACCTGTGCCGCGGCCCGCCGCCCGGCCTCGACAGGGGCGGCAACGAGACGTCAGCCGAGGACCACGCCAGCATGCCGAACACCGCCCTCCTCCGGCGCGCGAGCGCGCTCGCCCTCATGCTCGCGTTACCGGGATCCGCGCTGGCCCAGGCGCCCCAGGCGGCCCCGTCCTCGACATCGACGCCCGCGGCCAACACGGCGACTGCGCCGAGCCCCGACACCGTGGTGGCGAGCGTCAACGGCAAGCCGATCACCCAGGGCGACCTCGCCATCGCGTCCGACGACCCGGCCCTGTCGCTCCCGGGGGTGGACGAGGCGCAGAAGAAGTCCCTCCTGGTGGATTACATGGTCGACCTGCGGGTCGGCGCGCAGGCGGCCGAGGCCGCCAAGATCGGCGACACGCCGGAGTTCAAGCGCAAGCTCGCCTACTTCCGCGACAAGCTCCTGCTCGACGATTACCTGGAGCAGGAGGCCAAGCGGGCGGTGACCCCTGAGGCCGAGCACGCGATCTACGATCAGACCGTCAAGCTGATGAAGCCCGAGGAGGAGGTGCACGCGCGCCACATCCTGGTGGACAACGAGGGCGACGCGAAGAAGATCGCGGCCCGGATCAAGGGCGGCGAGGATTTCGCCAAGGTCGCGGCCGAGGCCTCGAAGGATCCCGGCTCCAAGGCAGAAGGCGGCGATCTCGGCTGGTTCACCAAGGAGCGGATGGTCCCGGACTTCGCCAACGCCGCCTTCGCGATGAAGCCCGGCCAGGTCTCCGATCCTGTGAAGAGCCAGTTCGGCTGGCATGTCATAAAGGTCGAGGAGAAGCGGACCAAGCCGCAGCCGACCTTCGACGAGCTGAAGGAACAGATCGACCAGCACATCGTCCGCAAGGCGCAGCAGGACATGATCTTGAAGCTGCGCGCCGAGGCCAAGATCGACCGGACCGACGCTGCGCCGGCCGCCGCGCAGCCGGCGCCGGATACGAAGAAGCCGTGAGCCGGTCGGGACGAAAGGTGTTCCCCATCCTCTCGTCAGGGAACGGGATCGGATAACAAATCGTGGCCTTCCAGGGCGCCGCAGGCGAACCCGGAGGCCAGATCCACTGACAGCGCTAGGCCGGATCGGTCTGCGTCTCTGGATCCCGGGCTCCGCTTCGCGGCCCCGGGATGACCAGGAGGGTGGTCGAACGACTAGCGAACGCTCACGCCTTCAGACGGTCAGTCCTTCCGCGCCCGGATGCCTCAATACGGCCGGTCGGGATGCAGGTAGGCGGAGTGGGTGGGCGCCACCGGTACGGTCACCCCGAGCGCGGCGAGTTCGGCCGTGCGGCGGCCTTCGGCGATCCGGTCGAGCACCGCGATCAGCAGCCAGGGACACGCGATCCCGATGAAGAAGGCCATGTGATCCTCCAACGCCGGATCTGCGAGGCGTCCAGCTTTGGAGGATGATAGGCCGGTCCGGGCCGTCCGCAAGCGGTGCGCGGACGCTTTCGCGTCAGAGCCAGCCCTGAAGCTCGCGGCGCACGACGTGCTCGATGACCTTCATGCCCAGGTCGGAATCGTTCAGGCACGGGATGTAGGCGAAGCGCTCGCCGCCGTTGCCCTCGAAATAGTGGCGGTTCTCGCCGTCGAGCTCCTCCAGCGTCTCCAGGCAATCGGCCGTGAAGCCCGGGGCGACGATGGCCATGCGCTTCACGCCGGATTTCGCCAGCTCCGTGACGGTCTCGTCGGTGTAGGGTTTGAGCCATTCCTCGTTGCCGAAGCGCGACTGGAACGTCACCCGCATGCGCTCGGGCGACATCCCCAGGGCCTCCCGGATCAGGCGCCCGGTCTTGTGGCACTGGCAATGGTAGGGGTCGCCCTTGAGCAGGTAGCTGCGCGGCACGCCGTGGAACGAGGTCAGGATCACCTCGGGCTCGAAATCGAGCTTTGCCAAGCCCTCGCGGATCGAATCGGCCATCGCGGCGATGTAGACCGGATCGTCGTGATAGGGCGGCGACACCCGTACGGTCGGCTGCCAGCGCATGTCCATCAGGGCGCGGAACGCCTGATCGCAGGCGGTGGCCGAGGTCGCGGCGGCATATTGCGGATAGAGCGGAACCAGCAGGATCCGGTCGCAGCCCTGGTCGAGCAGCGCCTGGAGCCGGTCGGCGACCTCCGGCTTGCCGTAGCGCATCGCCCAGTCGACCACGACGGAATCCCCCATCGCGGCCTGCAGGCGCTCGCTCTGGCCCCGGGTGGTGGTCTTGAGCGGGCCCTCGTTGCGGGTGTTGTTCCAGACGCTGGCGTAGTCGCGGCCCTTCGGCCCCGGTCGCTTGGTCAGGATGATCAGGTTGAGCAGCGGCCACCAGATCAGCCGCGGCACCTCGATCACCCGCCGGTCCGACAGGAACTCCTTGAGGTAGCGCCGCATCGGCCAGTAGCTGGTGCCCTCGGGGGTGCCGAGGTTCATCAGCAAGACGCCGACGCGGCCCCAGGCGACCTTCGGATGGTCGGCCGGCATGCCGCCCGCAGCGGGGACCATTGTGGAGAGGGGCCGGCCTTCCGCCAGCGCGGCGGGTTCGACGCGTTCGTTCATGGCAGCGTTCCGGCGCCGCGCGCCGAGTCCTTCTTCTGGCTTCAGATACCCGGCAGCCGGCGCACGCGCTTGGGCCGGAGGCTTCCCGGTGTCAGAGGCTTCCCGGTATGCGCTGCAATCCCATGTAGGGTGCCGCGCCGCCCAGCGAAGGCCGGCTGCGACATGCTGCACCGGACGTGCCATGCATGATCGACCGTTCCTCCCTAGCCACCGCCGTCCCGGCCCGCAACCGCGAGACCCGATGTCCGACACCCCCGTGGCCGCCGCACTGGCGGCTTTCCGCGCCTCCGGGTCGCCGTGGCTGGCGCTGCCGTTCTTCGTCGGCGACGCGGCCGACGCCGTCGCGGCCCGGGTCGATGCCCGGATCGCCGCGGGCGCGCGGGTTCTGCCGGCGCCGGCCGACATCTTCCGGGCGCTCGCCGAGACGCCGCTGCCGGCGGTCCGCGCCGTCATCCTCGGGCAGGATCCCTACCCGACGCCGGGCGACGCCAACGGCCTTGCCTTCTCGTATGTCGGATCCGGCCGCGTCCCGGCCTCGCTGCGGGTGATCCTGGCCGAGGCCGGCTCGGAACGGTCCGCCGGCGGCGACCTGACGGCCTGGGCCCGGCAGGGCGTGCTGCTCCTCAACAGCGCGCTCACCGTCGAGGCCGGCAAGGCCGGCGCGCATCTGCGCTATGGCTGGTCGGCGTTGACCGACGAGGCCGTCGCGGCGGTCTCGGCGCGTCCGGAACCGGCGGTTTTCCTGCTGTGGGGCGCTCAGGCCCGCGCCCGGGTGCCGCTGATCGATGCGGCGCGCCACGGCGTGTTCGAGAGCGGGCACCCCTCGCCGCTCAACCGCGCCCGGGATTTCCCGGGCTCGGACCCGTTCGGCCGCGCCAACGACTGGCTGGGTTAGCGCGGGGTGGCGCCGATCGACTGGCGCCTCGGCTGACCGGTTATTGCGCCGGCTTTGCGGGCTCTGCCGGCTTTACGGGCTCCGCCGGAGCCGGCGCGTCGGCGGCTTGGCCGGCCGGCAGCAGGACGTTCTTGGTGATGGAGCCCTCGGGCCCGTACTCGCCGGCCACCGCGATGCAGGCCTGATCCCGGTTCTGGGCCATCTGGTTCGACATCAGCGTGAACATGGTCTGGACGCGGTTGCCGAACGGGCCGCGCGGCTGGACGTCGTCCACCCGCACGTTCTGCTTCGCCAGCAGGCCCTCGAAGGCCGCGTTGCCGATGCGGTAGCCGCAGACGTTCGAGGCGGCGAAGATGTAGGCGGCGAATTCGAGCGCGCGCGGCGACGGGGCGTTCCGGATTTGCGCCTGCGCCGGCAAGGCGGCGAGCGTCACGGCGAGCGTCAGGGAGAGGGCTGTGGCGTTGGGGGCGACCCGGCGCGTGGGGCGGTTCATGGGACGGTGTTCCTCGGTCCGGGGCGACCTCTTCCGGGCCGCCCGCGTGGAGCCGGACATAGGCCGGACCGGGCACATCGCCAATGCGACCGAATTCGCATGCAAATTGCGGTCGGCCGTTCATCAACGATTCGGCATAGGCGCAGTCGCAGGGGTCCGCGGACCGGAAAACAGCCCAGTGTTCCGATGATCTGCGTTCGTGAGACAGAGTGTTAACCGGCTCGCGTCACGCCAAGGTCCACCGTTTAACCAGATCCAGGCGGTTCGCAGCGTATGTTTGGCGTGAACTCCACTGTCGCAGACATCTCCGTCCCGACGCCGGTTCCCAATCCGGCCACCCGTGATCCGGGCCGGCGCGTCCGCTCCGGCGGCACTTCCGGGGATCGGCATCCGCACCACGCGCAGACCGCCCCGGCGATCTGCGCCAACCGGGTCGCGCATTGGGCTTACGGCGAAGGCCTCCGGGCCGGCGCGACCGTCGCGCTCCTCGTCCGCGACCTCGGCCAGGCGGAGGCGATGCGGCTCGGCCTGGCCCGGCTCGGGATCCGGGTCGTCGCCATCGACGGCAGCCGGCGCGGCGAGGCCCTCGCCGACAGCCTGGCCCTCTCGGCCGCGACGCTGGTAATCGCCGATACGGTTTTGGCCGAGGCCTATGCCGGCGTGATGGGCCGCCTCGCCTCCTATCCGTCCGTGTGGTGGAACGGTCCCGGCGCCGACTTCGCCAGCCTGGATCTCGCCCTGGACGAGCAGGATTGAGGGGCGATTGGCTTCGGCGCCGTGAGGCATCTGCTGCGGATCGGTGATACGCGCATCACAGATCCGATCGAAGCGCTCACGCATGACGGCGACCGAGGCCACGAAGCCCGGTGATTCGAGCAACGCCCTCCGGCGAGATCTCCTGAGCGTCCGCGACGACGTTGGCTCCGCGGCTCGCGAACATCGGCAGGCCGGGTTTCCCGTCTGCTCCGTCGAGGACGATACGCCCGAAGACTTGCTCGTGAGGGAATACTCGGACGGACGGCCGCAACGGGTCCGGTTCGATGTCGCAGGCGACCAAGTCATCCGCGATCTATGACACCGCAGCGCCGGGGTTTTGCCGGGCCGACTGGTGCTGGCAAATCAATCCCGGCCCGCCGTTATGCAGTTGGACCAATCGCGGCTGTAAATCCGGACGCCTTCGCGTTGCTGCCGGTGCGAGCCGCCTCGCCATCGAGCATGGCCGGGCTTTGCGAGACGGGCGGCAGACTTTCGGCCTCGCAACGACCTCGGCCGGTCGACGCCAGCGCGCTTCCCCGGCCGAGACCCGCGCACCGGGCTTCCAGATCAACCTCGTCTTCGTCGGGATCGCGCGCCTCCTCCAATCGCGGACCCGCGTGGCCGAGCGCGTGAAGCGCGGCGGCCATCCTGTTCGGCCGGCCGACCTCGAGCGGCGTTGGGCCCGCAACTCGGAACATTTGCTGGACGCTCGGCGGGTCGCCCACCGTGTCTCGGTCTTCGACACTTGAGCGCTCGCCGCCGAAGTGGAGGCCGGTTCGGCGTTACCGAGCACGTTGAATCAAGGGCTTAGCGCTGTTTCCGATTGCAACGTGATCGGGAAAAGCTCGAGCGGCAAGCGAAGCAAACTGATCTTGAGCCGCGAAAATGATGATACGAAGCTGGCCAACCGCATCTTGCCGCTCTGGGCCATGACCGCCATCCCCGTCACCATGGGACACGTTGCCGGCGAGGAAACGCTCATAGACGATCGTGGCCATGCCGATCGCAACAGGATCCCAGGGGGCATCGGCCCCAGGCAACGATGACCCGCATCGGCCGCGGGAGCACATGTGCGCCCCTTCGCGCGACTCAGCTCAAGTGAGGATCCCGGAATGTCCGCAGCCCTGACCGCCCAAGCACCCGCAGACGCCCCCGTCCTGCTGCGCCACGATGCCGACGGCGTGGCCACCCTCACGCTGAACCGTCCCCAGGCGCGCAACGCCCTGTCGATGGCCCTGATGGGCGCCCTTCAAGCGCAACTCGACGCGATCCGGGAGGATGCCGGGGTGCGCGTGGTGATCCTGCGCGGCGCCGGCCCGGCCTTCTGCGCCGGCCACGACCTCAAGGAGATGCGCGCCGATCCTTCGCGAGCGGCGACCGAGGCGGTGTTCCGCACCTGCGCCCGCCTGATGCTGAGCCTCACGCGCCTGCCGCAGCCGGTGATCGCCCAGGTCCACGGCATCGCGACCGCAGCCGGCTGCCAGCTCGTCGCCACCTGCGACCTCGCGATCTGCGCCGAGGAGGCCCGGTTCGCCACGCCGGGCGTGCAGATCGGCTTGTTCTGCTCGACCCCGATGGTCGCCGTGTCGCGGGCGGTGTCGCGCAAGGCCGCCCTCGAGATGCTGCTGGTCGGCGAGCCGATCGACGCGCAGGAGGCGCACAGAATCGGCCTCGTCAACCGCGCCGTGCCGGCCGCGGATCTGGACGGCGCGGTGGCCGCCATGGCCCGGAAGATCGCCGGGAAGGCCCGGCGGGTTCTGGCGGTCGGCAAGGAGGCGTTCGGCCGCCAGATCGAGATGGGCCTGGAAGAGGCCTACGGCTACACCGCCGAGGTCATGACCCGGAACATGATGATGGCCGACGCCCAGGAAGGCATCGACGCGTTCCTGACCAAGCGGACGCCGCGCTGGGAGCCGTGAGCCCGGCGCGATACGACGCAGGCCCGGTGCCTCGCGACGCGTAGGCTCGAGCTCCGCCCTGCCCTAGGATCGGGGCACACCCTGTCCTGCCGGTCTCGGCACGTCCTCGCGGAACGGCTGATGAGCACCCTCGACCTGTTCGGACTGACGCTCGCCTTCGTCGGTGCGATGCCGCCGCCCCGACCGCCGCGTCCGCGGCCCGACCGCGCGACCTGGGCCGCGGCCCTGCTGTTCGGCGGCGTCTGCCTGGGCACCGTCGGGCCGATGATCACGATCTGGAGCTTCCACCGGCCCTATGCCGAGGCCAAGGCGCGGTGCATCGCGGATGGTGGCCGGATCCTGTACGCGGCGCTGGACGGCAGCGGCCCCTATCGCTGTGCCCGCCCGCTCGGTGCCGCCGATGGCGGCGCGCAGCCACCCCTGCGGGCGTATTAAATCCGCTCGCCCACGTTTCCTTCGGTTATATCCGGCGGCGTCTGACACGAACCGGATGCCGAGACCTTGGAAGACGCGCTGTATCGATGGCTGCAGTCCACCGCCCTGTTGCGGGCGGATGTCGCGGCGCTCATCGGCATTGCCCTGGCGCTCGGCGTCACCCTGCACGCCCTGCTGCGCAAGCGCCGGGTCAGCGTCGCGGTCGGGTGGATCGGGCTGGCCTGGCTCTCGCCGATTTTCGGCACCGCCCTCTACCTGACCTTCGGCATCAACCGCGTCTCCCGGCGGGCCCGGAAGCTGCGCACCAAGCCCACCGACGCGACGCAGCTCCCCGACACCGATGATGCCGTGGTGCCAGAGACGCTCTGGCCCCTCGACCGGGCGATCCGGCGCATCACCGGCCTGCCGGCCTTCTCGGGCAACCACGTCGAGATGTTCCGCAACGGCGACGCCGGATACCCGGCCATGCTGGCGGAGATCCGCGCGGCGAAGGCCAGCATCGGGTTGTCGAGCTACATCTTCCGCGACGATCCCGTCGGCCGGGAATTCTGCACGGCGCTGGCGGAGGCGCAGGCCCGCGGCGTCAAGGTCCGGGTGATCATCGACGGGATCGGCGGCGGCTACTTCCGGGCACCGGTCTATCATCGCCTGACCAGCCTCGGGGTGCCGGCGGCCCTGTTCATGCACTCCGCCCTGCCCTGGCGGATGCCGTTCCTCAACCTGCGCTCGCACAAGAAGCTGCTGATCATCGACGGGCGCGTCGCCTTCACGGGTGGGCTGAACATCTCACAGCCCAACCGCGTGGCGCTCAAGCCGGAGCACCCGATCCGCGACACGCATTACCGGCTCCGGGGGCCGGTGGTTGAGCAGCTGGCCGTGGCGTTCGCGGCCGACTGGGCCTTCGTGGACGGCGAGATCCTCGATTCCGAGCCGTGGGTCGCCGACCTTGCGCCGGTCGGGACCAGCGTCGCCCGGGTCGTCACCTCGGGGCCGGATGCCGACGTCGAGAAGATCGAGCAGGTGATCCTCCAGGCGCTGTCCTGCGCCCGCCGGACCGTCCGGTTCGTCACCCCGTACTTCCTGCCCGACGAGCTGGTTACCGGCGCCCTCGCCCAGGCGGCGACCCGGGGCATCACCGTGGACCTGATCATCCCGCGGGTGAGCGATCATCCGTTCATCGACTGGGCGACCCGGGCGCATCTCGATCCGCTGCTCCGGGCCGGCGTGCGGGTCTGGCTCGACGAGCCGCCGTTCGATCACTCCAAGGTGATGGTCGTTGACGACGTCTGGTGCTTCATCGGAAGCGCCAACTGGGACATGCGCAGCTTCCGTCTCAATTTCGAGCTGAACGTCGAGATCATCGATGCCGACCTCGCGGCCCGGCTCGATACCTTCATGCGCGGCAAGATGGAGACGCGGCTCAGCCGTGAGGTTCTCGCCGCCCGCGCCCTGCCGATCCGTCTGCGCGACGCAGGCGTGCGACTGCTGCTGCCATACCTTTGAGGCGCGCGGGGGCGTGCGCCTCCGGCGCCGGCCCGAGATGGACCACGATCGGCTTATGGTCCGAGGGCCCGCGCGGCAGCACCGCGTGCTCGTGGCAGATCAGGCCGCGGGCCAGGCAGCGGTCGAGCCGCAGCGGCAGCACGTCGACCATCGCGTGGGTCGGTCTCCGCGGGCCGACGTCGCGAAAGCCCGGGATCAGCGCCGGGCCGACGATGTTGTAGTCGCCGAGCACCGCGGCCCGCGGCGGCAATTCGCCGACGATCCGGCGCAGCTGGCGGCGGTTGAGCATCTGCCCGTGCGACAGGTGGACGTTGGCCACACCGAACTCGCCGAGATCGAGCACCTGGCAGACCCGGTGCACCAGGGCGCCGGCCGGGAGCTCGATCACCCGGGGCGGCGTCGCGAACGGCTTCGGGCTCCACATGGCGAGCCCGTGGATCCGCCCCGGCAGCGGCGCCCAGGCGTAGTGACCGCCGATCCGGTCGCGCAGGAAGCCGATCGCCCGGGTCGCCTCCTGCATCAGCAGCAAGTCCGGCTTCTCCTGGGCGACCAGGGCGGCCACGTCGTCCACCGCGGCGCCGGTGCGCCGGAGCAGGTTCCAGCTCACGATCTTGAACGGCCGGCGACTGCGCTCGGCCGGCCGGATCGGGAGGGCCGGGGCGAGGCCGGAGCGGTCCGGATGGGCGAAGCTGTTCATCGGGCCGGACTCGTACCTCACCGGCGGGCTCCGTCGCCACCGCCGCGCTTCAACGCGCCGGGGGCTTAGGCGTTCGCTCCTGTGCGAGGCCAATCGGCTTTTGCCACGGGCGGCTGCGCGGTTTCCCCACCGTCGGCACGCATGGCGTCCTGCCGGTCGGCAGCGTGGATCGGCCGAGTGATGGCCGACGCTTCCATTGTGCGCCATTGACTCGCGCAATCGTGAGGTGCGTCTTCCTGAGGCGTACGGCCAGCCGGCGTACCGGTATGGGTGGCGTCGGCACCTTGATTTTCGAGGCGGGCGGCTGATGTCGCTTGCGGTGCAGCATCGTTCCTGCGCGGCCGTTCGCGAGAGCGGCACGCCGATCGCTGCTGTCGGCGACAGGCTGGCGGACCGAGCGGTCCAGTGACGCCGGTCCTGCGCCAAGGGGGGACATTCATGACCACGACGACGATCGACAAGACCAATACCCAGTCGTACCCGATGGCGGGTCAATGCCCGTTCGGAGGCGACCGCGTCGGCGGGGCCTTCGGCAGCCGTCCCGCCCTGGAGAACTGGTATCCGCACCGGCTCAGGGTCGAGCTCCTGCACCAGAACGGGCTGGCGGCCGATCCGCTGGGGCCGGATTTCGACTACGCCGGCGCCTTCCGGACGATCGACCTGGACGCGCTGAAGAACGACATCAAGCAGTTCCTGACGTCGTCGGTGGCCTGGTGGCCGTCCGATTACGGCAATTACGGCCCGCAGATGATCCGCATGGCCTGGCACTCGGCCGGAACCTACCGCATCGCGGACGGGCGGGGCGGAGCCGGCACTGGGATGCAGCGCTTCGCGCCGATCTCGAGTTGGTGGGACAACGGCAATACCGACAAGTCGCGCCGCCTCCTGCAGCCGCTCAAGCACAAGTACGGCAACGCCCTGTCCTGGGCCGACTTGATGGTGCTCACCGGCAATTGCGCCCTGGAGATCATGGGCCTGCCGACCTACGGCTTTGCCGGCGGACGTCTCGACGCCTGGGAGGCGGACGACGCCACCTACTGGGGTCCCGAGGTGGTCGAGATGGGCTCGGTGTCGAGCTTCGACGAGATGGTCAACCGCGATCAGCGCTGGCGCGGCAAGAACGGCGACGCCGACTACGACCTGGAGAACCCACTCGCCGCCTCGCACCAGGCGCTGATCTACGTCAACCCCGAGGGGCCCTACGCGAACGGGGATCCGCAGGGCTCGGCCAACGATATCCGGGTGACGTTCACCCGCATGGCCATGAACGACGAGGAGACCGTGGCGCTGATCGCCGGCGGCCATGCCTTCGGCAAGAGCCACGGCATGACCCCCGCCAAGGAGATCGGGCCGCCGCCGGAGATGGCGCCGATGGAGGCGATGGGGCTCGGCTGGCACAACCCGAACGGCACGGGGGCCGGCAAGGACACGATGACTAACGGCATCGAGGGCAGCTGGACCCCCGACCCGACCCAGTGGGACAACGCCTACCTGGAGAACCTCTTCAAGTTCGACTGGGAGCAGACCAAGAGCCCGGCCGGCGCCCTGCAATGGACCCCGAAGGACCCGAATGCGCCCAAAACCCCCGACGCCCATGTCGCGGGGCAGATGCACCCGCTCATGATGATGACCTCCGACATCGCCCTCAAGGTCGATCCGGAGTACCGCAAGGTCTGCGAGAAGTTCCTCAACGACTTCGACGCCTTCACGCAGGCCTTCTCGAAGGCGTGGTACAAGCTCACCCACCGCGACATGGGCCCCAAGCACCGCTACCTCGGCCCGGAGGTGACGATCGAGGACGGCCTGCTGTGGCAGGATCCGATTCCCGATGCCGCCTACGCCCCGGTGGGGGAAGCCGAGATCGCCGCCCTGAAGCAAGCGATCCTGGCCACGGGCGTCTCGGTCTCTGACTTGGCCTTCACCGCCTTCTCGGCGGCCTCGACCTACCGCAACAGCGACAAGCGCGGCGGCGCCAACGGCGGCCGTCTCGCCCTCGCCCCGCAGAAGGACTGGGCCGTCAATCGCCGGGCCGCACCCGTGGTCGAGGCGCTGCGCGGTGTCATGGCCACGTTCAACGGCGGGCGCGGAGACGGCAAGCAGGTTTCGCTGGCCGACCTCATCGTGCTCGCCGGCTGTACCGCCGTCGAGAAGGCTGCCCGGGATGCGGGCGTCGAGACGCGCGTGCCGTTTACGCCCGGCCGGGTCGACACCACGCAGGACCTCACCGACATCGAGATGTTCGAGTGGCTGAGGCCCCTCGTCGACGGCTTCCGCAACTACGTCGACGGCGGGTTCAGGGACATGGCACCGCGCCTGTCGCCGGAGGAGATGTTCCTCGACAAGGCCAACCTGCTGACGCTGACCGCCCCGGAATGGGTGGTGCTGACGGGCGGCCTACGGGCCCTCAACGCCAACCACGACGGATCGAACCAGGGCATCTTCACCGATCGGGTGGGCGTGCTGACGACGGACTTCTTCCGGACCCTGACCGACACGAACCTTGTCTGGGAGAAGGTCGATTCGGACGGGACGTCCTTCGTCCTCAAGGACCGCGAGACCGGGCAGGCCCGGTTCGAGGCGACGCGCAACGACCTCGTCTTCGGGGCGAACGCGCAACTGCGCAACATCGCCGACGCCTATGCCGGCCGCGACGGTCAGCAGCGGTTCGTGGCGGACTTCGTGCGGGTCTGGGACAAGGTGATGATGCTCGATCGCTACGACGTGAAGGGCCACCGCCGTTACGGGCCCATGGCGGCCTGAACGACGCGGCGCAACACTCCGTGCCCCCGTCGCACCACCGGGTGTGACGGGGGCATCGCCAAACGGGTGACGGCAAAGCCGGTGTCACGGCACCGTTACGTCGTCGGTGCGATCGGACGGACGTGACACGCCCGGATCATGGTCTCAGGCGAGGATCGGAACAGTCAGCGGGGCGGATCCGGGGACGCCGCCGCCGTTTCTGGATCGGCGGACGAAAGGACGGGTCTTCGCGCCGGCCTCGAAGGGACGCCCTGCTTGCGACACTTTCGCGCTCCGCGGACTGCACACACGCATTTGAGTTGCCCCACCGAGGGCCGAATGATCAACCTCCGCCGTTGCACGGGTCGGATAGTGATGGATCGGGCCGCGTGAGTGCAGACGACACGACGGCTGAGCCGGGTCTGCCGCACTTCTTCCTGACGACCTCGGGCTTGCCGCCCGGGGAGGCCTTCGAGCGATGGCGCACCCTCCTGGCGCCGATGTACGCGGTCAGTCCGACGACGCCCTCGGCCCCGCTGCCGTTCGGCAGCAACATCGCGTACCCGATCGATGACCTCGTCGCGCATCGCACGCTGCTCTCGACCCAGCGGCTCCAGCGGGACCGCCGACGCGTCGAGGCCGGTCCCGACCACTACATCGTCCAGCTCTACCGATCCGGCCGTTTCCAGGGCACTGTCGGTGGCAAGCCGGTCTCGGCCTCGCCCGGCACCGTGACCCTCATCGGCCGCCGTCATCTGCTCGACGGGATGCTCGACCGAGCCGATGCGATCGGCATCGCCGTACCCTGCAACCGCCTCCACGGGCTGCCGCTCGAGGAGCACGGCCTGCTCTTCGATGCGACCCGCAACCGGTTGCTGGCCGCGCGCATCTCGGACATCTACCGCCGATTGCCGACCACGCGCGCCGACGAGGCCCCGGCTCTCGCCCATGAGTTCGTGGCCTTCCTGCACCGCCTTCTCGATCGCTCGCAGGCCGCGGACGTGCTGGAAGGTCGCGAGCTCAATGGCGCCCTGCTCGCGCTCGCCAGGGTCATCGTGCAGGAAAACCTGTCGCGGCCGACGCTGTCGCCCGAGTTCATCGCCGGG
>Ga0265798_10002041_pt1 | contig 30319 bp, 23 predicted proteins | sample P3T30metagenome_FD_192430 | JGI IMG/M metagenome (GOLD analysis project Ga0265798, IMG submission 192430) | Plant litter microbial communities from East Loma Ridge, Irvine, California - P3 T30 | ecosystem: Environmental > Terrestrial > Plant litter > Unclassified | place: USA: California... | reverse complement strand
CACCATCACCAATGACGACTGCACGCTCATCATCGAGCGATAGCCGGAATCGATGCGCTCCACTTCACGGGCGATCAGGCCGTAACACACATAGTTGAGGCCGCTGCCGCCGTAGGCCTCGGGGATCGTCGCGCCGAGCAGGCCGGTTTCGCCCATCTCGCGGAAGATCGCGGGATCGGTCTGTTCGTGGCGGAAGGCTTCGAGCACCCGCGGCGCCAGCTTGTCGGCGGCGAACTGCTCGGCGCTGGCCTGCACCATGCGTTCTTCTTCAGTGAGCTGCTGGTCGAGCAACAGCGGGTCGATCCATTTGAAGCTTGCCTTGTTCGTCATGTTATTACCCTTGAAAAAAACAGTGGAATAAACAGATGAGTTTTCGGTTCTATTTATGCTTGGCCTGGTTTCCGTTCGTCGCTTGGTGCCAAGAGCAATCGAGCCAGAGCAGGAGTAAGGATCAGCGCGCCGAGCATGTTCCAGATGAACATGAAGGCCAGCAGGATGCCCATATCCGCCTGGAACTTGATCGGCGAGAACGCCCAGGTGGCCACGGCGATGCCCAGGGTTATGCCCGTCAGTACCACCACCTTGCCGGTGGACAGCAGCGCCAGGTAATACGCCCGTGACAAGGGGATGCCCTGGCGCAGGTTGGCCAGCGTGACGCTGAGGATGTACAGCGAGTAGTCCACGCCAATCCCCACCCCGAGCGCGATTACCGGCAGCGTGGCGACCTTCAGGCCGATGCCCAGGCCCACCATCAATGCCTCGCAGAGAATCGAGGTGAGCATCAGCGGCAGCACCGTGCAGACCACCGCACGCCACGAGCGGAAGGTGATGTAGCAGAGCAGGGTGACCGCCGCGTAGACCATCAGCAGCATCTGCACGTTGGCCTTCTTCACGACGATATTGGTGGCCGCCTCGATACCGGCGTTACCGGCCGCGGACATGAACTGCAGGCTGTCGCTGTCGTTCGCTGCTGCGAAGGCTTCTACGGTATTGACCACTCGGGTTAGGGTGTCGGCCTTGTGGTCGGCGAGAAACACGTTGATGGTCAGCAGGTCGCAGTTCTGGTTGAACAACTCCCGTGGCGCTCGGGTGATGATGGCGTTGAGCAGGCCCTGGTTACGGGGGATCTCGTACCAGGTCAGGCTGCCTTCGTTCATGCCGGCGGCGGCCTGTTTGCTGAGCGCTGCCAGGGAGGTGGTGGAAACCACGCCAGGCAGTTGCTGCAGCCGCGCTTCCAGGGCATCGACCTTGACCAGGGTTTCGTAGTTGGCGCAGTAGTACTGCGGCGTTTTCACCATCACTACGTACTTGTCGCTGCTGGCCGCGTAATTGCTGACCATGAAGGCGTTGTCCTGGTTGTAGCGCGAGTCGGCACGCAGCTCGGGGGCTCCCGGGTCGAGGTCGCCAACCTTGAGGTGCAGGCTGACCGCGAAGCCGCCCAGGGCCAGTACAGCCGCGACGATCAGAGCACCGTTGCTCCAGAGCCCGGGGCGGGTGAAACGGTCAAGAAAGGCCCACAGTGCCTGGCGATCCTGCAGTTCGTCGCTGATCGCGCGTTGCTCGGCCACTGCCTCGCGGCGCGCGGCGGTTTTGCTGACGCCGGTGTAGGAGAGCAGCACGGGCAGCAGCACCAGGTTGGTGAGCACCAGCACCAGTACGCCGATGGTGGCGGTCACGGCCAGATCCTGAATCACCGGGATGTTGATGATCATCAGCACGGCGAAGCCCACGGCATCGGCCAGCAGCGCCATGGCACCGGTCAGGAACAGGCGCCGAAAGGTCAGCCGCGCCGCGGTGAGCTTGTCGGCGCCACGGCCGATGTCCTGCATGATGCCGTTCATCTTCTGCGCGCCATGGGACAGGCCGATGGCGAAGATCAGGAAAGGCACCAGGATCGAGTAGGGATCGAGGTTGTAACCCAGTGTCGCCAGCAAGCCGAGCAGCCACACCACGGCGATCACCGAGCAGAGCAGTACCAGCAGGGTGCTGCGTACACAGCGGGTGTACCAGTAGAGCACCAGGGCGCAGATCAGCAAGGTGCCGGCGAAGAACAGCTGCATCAGTGCCAGACCATCCATCAGGTCGCCGACGACCTTGGCGAAGCCGGTGATGGCGATACTGGTCTGCTCGTTGCTGTACTTGGCACGCAAGTCGTCCAGCTGTTTGGACAGGGTTCGGTAGTCCAGGGCATTGTCGGAGCCGGCCGTGGCGGCGTCCTGCAGCGGCAGGATGATCACGCTGGAGCGCAGGTTGGGGGCGACCAGGCGGCCGATCTCCCCAGAGCGTTCGACGTTCTGGCGTACCTGCTCGATGCTCGCCGCCGAGCCGTCGTAGTCTTCGGGAATCACCGGGCCGCCGTCGAAGCCCTCTTCGGTCACGCCGATCCAGCGGGTGGCCGGCGTCCACAGCGATTTCATGTAGGGGCGATCCACCCCGGTGATCAGGAACAGCTCGTCGTTGAGCTGTTTCAGGGTTTCCAGGTAAGCCGCGTCATAGATGCTGCCGTTGTTGCTGCGCACGGCGATGCGCAAGGTGTTGCCGCCTTCGCCGAGTTGGCCGCGGTACTGGAAGTAGTTTTCGATGTAGGGGTGACCGACCGGGATCATCTTCTCGAAGGCGGCGCTCAGGCGCAGATCCTGGGCCTGCCAGGCCAGTGCGGCACTGAACAGCAGGCACACCACGATGATGATCTGGCGGTACCTGAACAGCAGCCGCTCGGGCAGGCTGCCCGAGCGTGGGTCGAACAGGCTGGTGGCGTTCTCGCTGCCATTCTGGGGGGCGGTGGCTTTACTGTTCACGAGGGTCGCTCCGGTTCAGGGCATCGAGGTTGAGGCGTGACGCGCCGCGGGCGCCGCTCAGCACCAGCCCGCCACCGGCCACTTCGACCAGGCCGGTGAGGTAGGTCGGCTCGGCGAGGGTGGTGGTGACGAAGCCGTCTTGTGGGTTCTTGCTGACCAACAGCCGCCCGGATTCATCGACCAGCAGCACGCTGCCGTCGCTCAGTCGGGTACCGGCGGTGAGGGTGATGGGTTGCGCATTGGCGATGGCTTTCCAGCTTTCGCCGGCGTCTTGGGAGAGGTAGCTCTTGCCGCGCAGGCCGAAGGCGAGCAGGTCGCCCTGGCCGCTGGTGACCAGGCCGAACAGGGTGCCGCTGGCTGGTGACTGCAGGGCCTGGAAGCTGGCGCCACCATCGTCGGAGCGCAGCAGCAGGCCTTGCTCGCCAGCAATGAACAGTTTGTCGCCGCTGGCCTGGATGTCATAAAGGTGCAGCGCTCCGGGGTTGTCCAGGTGCTCGTCGATAGGCTGCCAGGTCGCGCCGCCATCGCTGGTGGCGAATGCCAGGCCGTAAGCGCCCAGCACGATGCCGCGCTGGTCGTCGAAGAAGTGTACGGCCAGGAAGGGTTTGTCCGGGCCGTCCGCGATCAGGTTGCGGGCATCTGCCACGCGTCGTTCGCTGGCTGCGCCGGGCTCGGCTTCGAGGCGCTTCTGCGCCGCCGCCTGGATCAATTGCGCGGCCTGCCGACCATCCAGTTGCAGGCGCCAGCTGCGCCCGCCATCACTGCTGTGCAGCACCACGCCAGCGTGGCCCACCGCCCAGCCCTGTTCGGCAGTGGGGAAGGTGACGCGGGTCAGCGTGACGCTGACCGGTGCTTCCATCTGTTGCCAGGATTGCCCGCCATCTTCGGAACGAAGAATGAAGCCGCGCTCGCCAACCGCTACCAGCGCATCGCCGGCATGGGTCACGTCGAGCATCAGCGAACGCTGGGCCAATTGGCTGTGTAACGCCGGTTGCTGCAGCGGTTCGGTCGGCACTGCCTGATCATTCGCGTTGGCGCTGGCCACACTCAGGCACAAGGCCAGGGTGAGCCCGCCAAGTAGGATTCGTTGCATCGATGGTTACCTCGAAGAGGGGCGGGCACGGCGTGCCCGCCCTTGCTGCGTTGGATCAGCGCACGGAGTCCGACGCTACTGCGTTGCCGGTGAAGAAGTTCTCCGGCTTGCGTGGTAATACCGAGTAACGCTCGCCGTTGAGCCCTTGCACCACGCTGTAGGTGCCAGCCTGCAGGTTGTAGATGACCACCGGCTTGACCACGACAGCGGGGATGCTCGGCACCACGAACGGCAGCGCCTGATTGACCCGCCACAACTTGCCCTGGGCGTCGTAGCCATCAGCCAGGGCGATGGTCCAGCTGTCCTCGTCGATGTAGAAGCGGCGTTTCGGTACCGCATGGCGTTTGCCTGGTGCCACCGTGGCTTCCACTTCCCAGACACGGTGCAGCTCCCAGCGCATCTTCTCGGGGTTTAGCACGTCCTTGGTGTTGACCTCGTCGGGCTTGAGCGAATGGAAGTTGTTGAGGTTGTAGGGGATGTACATTTCCTTCTTGCCGATCAGCTTCCACTGGTAGCGATCCGGGTGGCCGATGAAGCCATGCACTTCGTCGAAATAGTTGGCCCCCGAGGCGACGAAGTCCGGCGTGTCGTAACCCACGGTAGGGGCCTTGCGAACCCGGCGCTGGCCGACCAGGTATTGCCAGGCATCACGCGGGTTGGCGGCGTTGATGCTGTCGTGGGTAACCAGTGACTCACCGGCTTTGAACGGCGGTTCGTTGGTGAGGAAGCGCAGCAGTACGTACTGGCCTGGCCATTTCTCGGCGCTGCCATCTTTGTAGTAGTACGGATACTGCCAGTTCTCCACGCCGCGGCTGGCCAGGGTGCGTGAGCCGTCGGCGTTGCCGATGGTGTTGCGGTAACCCATTTCGATGGACTCGGCCTCGACCCGCAGCAGGAAGTTCCAGATCAGCTCGTTGCCGTCCTTTGGAATCGGGAACGGGATACCGCCGTAGCAGCCCTGTACCGACAGCCCGTTCTCGGTCAGCTGGCAGCGTGTGGCGTTGGCTTGCGTGTTGTCATAAACCCATTGCGCTGCCGCGGCGCTGCGGTGGGTTGGGTAGACATCGACATGAAAGCTGTTTGGGTACTTCTGCAGCAGCGCCTGGGTACCTTCACTGAGCTTGTCGGCGTACTGGGCGGCGTTGGCGGCCGTGATGCGTACCAGTGGTTTTTCGCCTGGGAACGGATCAGCCGGCACATCGCCGAACTTGGCACCGGCGACTTCGCCGGTCAGCCCGCCCGTCCAGGCGGGGATGCTGCCATCGGCATTACCGGCGCGTTCGGCGCCCAGGGGCGTGAGGGTACTTTTCAGTGCCTCGGCTTCCTGGGGGGAGACCGCAGCGAGCGTCTGGCCAGCGATCAGGCTGGCAGCCAGGGCAGTCAGTAGCAGAGCTTGTCGTTTCATATTGTTGTTCTCCGTGGATCAGAAAGTGCGCTGGATAGAGAAGGCGACGAAGTCTCTGTCCTTGAACGATTGCTCGAAGGTGTAGTTGTTGTTGCCGTCGATGACCGGGCCGCCATCACCGAAGAAGTTGGTGTAGCTGAGCGAGGCGTACCACTGCTTCTGGTAGTCGGCCTTGAGCGCCACGGTGAAATCGCCACCGTGCTCTGGCGCGAATGCCTGCGGGGTTACCGAAGAGCGGCCGTAAGGGGTGTAACCGACCGTGATCGGCACCTGCACGTCTACGCCTGGCATCACCTGGAAGTACTGCGGCTCGAAGGTGAAGCGCAGCGAATAGGCATCGCGTGTGGTGTTGGGGTCGAGGTTCTGGGCGTTCTGCTTGATTTTCAGGCGGCGGTTGAAGGCCACCTCACCCGCCAGCGAGGCGCCGTCCCAGAGGGCCGAGCCGCCGTACACGTTGATCATCGAGACCTGTGCATGCAGGGAGTCGCCAACCGGGTAGAGCGGGTTACTGTTGTTGTCGCCAGTCATGTCGCCGGTCACCACCACGCCGCCGGTCGGTGCCAGTGGCGTGTCGACGCGCATCGAGAGCTCACCGGCTACGTTGGCTTCACCCACGGTGGTGCTGAAGCTGGCGCCGAACACCTTGACGTCTTCGGGGTAGACGTTGATGAAGCTGTCGTCGCCGCCAAGGAAGCCTGGGCGGAAGTACCAGATAGGGGTCTTTTCGTGGTAGCGCGCCGCGTACAGGCCGAATTCCCAGTCATCCAGGGCAAAGCGCACCTGGCCGCCGAATTGGCCGGAATCCCGTGCATCGATGTCGTCACCGCGCAGTAGCGGCCCGCCGGCAAAGAACAGTCGCTCTGCACCCTCGCCAATGAAGTCGCCAGTGCTGAAATAGCTACCCGAGCTTGGCAGACGGGTCTTGTTCCATTCGAACTGGTAATAGGCGCCAACGCTGATCGTGTCGGTCAGCTGCCAGTTGAAGGAGAACTGCTCGGTGGGCAGGAGGATTTCCTTGAACTGCGAGCCGGGCACCGACTGTAGCTTGACGATATCGACGTGCCCTTGTGCGGCAGCGATGCCGTTGGCGCCGAAGAACAGGCTCTCGCCGTACGTCTGGTTGAACTGGCCGAGGCGCAGCGAAAGGCGAGTCGAGCCGATATCGCGCGCGCCGTAGACGAAGGCATCGAGAAGTTCCACGTCGCGGCCATGCAGGTCGCGGGTTTTGTCGGTGAACTCGTTGTAGTCGACGCTCACCGGGTTGGCGGTGCCGGGCGAGTTGTTGTCGTTGCTCTCGTTGTAGACCGTGTCGTACCAGGCTGAGCCGCTGATCCGTGCGCCGACATCGCGGTATTTGACGTCGAACTGAGAAAGCAGGTCGAAGCGGTTGGAGATCAGCCCAGTGCTGAAGTTGCGATCACCGTCGTCCCTGTTCGGGTTGGGTGAGGATGCGGTGATGTTGTCCGCCCGCTCATTGAGGCGCCAGGCGTTGCTGTACTTGACGGTGTTGTCCCAACTGGTGGAAAGGCCTTCGACGCCGGTGTCGAACTGGAAGGCCAGGGCATTGGCCGAGCACAGGGCCATGGCGATACCGAGGGCGCTGGCGCTGTACAGGGATGCCGGTGCGGCTAAGTGGCGTTGCTGGATGTTCATGGATACCTCTTCTGCATTCTTGTTGTTGTTACAGGCGGTTCCATCCGTAGCTACGGATGCTCGGGTTGGCAGTTCTGGTGGTGCTCCTTGACTCAGTTGTGGCGTTGCTCGGTAAGCGCGAGCGCGGCAATGCCGGCGGTCGCAATCTGTTCGTCGAAATCGGCTCTAACGCCGCTAGCCGCGATGCCACCCAGGCACTGGCCCTCGTGCAGTAGGGGCAGGCCGCCAGGCATCGGCATCACGTTGTGCAGAAAGGCGGCGCCAGGTTGCCCGGTGCTGAGCAGGTCGGCGAAGAAACGGGTGGGGCGTCGGGTGAGGGCGGCGCTGCGCGCTTTGTCGATGGCGATCTGTGCCGATGAGGGCGTTGCGCCCGGCAACCGGCGAAAAGCCAGCAGGTGGCCGCCGTCATCGACCACGGCTATCGACACCAGCCACTCGTTGCGCCCGGCTTCGGCGAGGGCGGCATCGAGCAGAGCGGTGATTTCCTGAGCATCGAGGCTCGGTCGGCTATGCATGTCGGGCACTCTTATTTTTATGCATTATCTATTTATTTTGCTTTTTAATATGCTTTGTGCACAAAAATAGGACGCCTGTTGGATGGAGTCAAGGGAAAAACGATGGCTCTGTTCGAATCGGCACTCTCTCGAATGGCATAGGAACAACAACAAGATGAAATCCATGTCTTTGGCGCTTCGGCAGCTTTCCATCGGCACCTTGTTAGCTGTGGGCTTCAGCCTGCTGTGTGGCCTCAGCGTGCTGCTCGCGGCGGCCATCGCCTTCAACCTGCAGGCGGTTTTCCAGGGGGAGGCGCAACTGGAGCGCATCGCCAGCGTGCACACGGGGATTCTCGACAGCCGCATCGCCGAGAAGAGCTATCGCCTGGAGGCCAGTAAGGCCAGTGGCGATCAGGTGCGCACGCGGATCCAGGCAATCGCCCAGTACCTGGATGGCAGCGAGCAAGCGCAGCGCCCACTGCTTGAGGCTGGCGAGCACTACCTCGAGCAGTTCGAGCGCCTGACCCAGGCCCGCGAACGCCTGGGCGAAACCCGCCAGGCGATGAGCCGTGAGGCCGACGAGGTGCGGGTTTCCTTCGAAAGCGTGGAGCAGGATTTGACCGAGTCGCTGATGCAGCAGGGCAGTGACATGGTCGCCGCCCTGGTGCTGGCAGAAAGTGCCACGGCGCTGATGCGCAAGTTGCTGGGGTTGCGCACTGCCGAGTGGGCGTACAGCCAGGACGAAGTGGAAAACGACTATGACCAGTGGATATTGCTGCTCAGTGATCTGCGTTCCTCCACCCAGGCGCTGGCCGGCGGTGCCCAGGCACAGCAGCGCGAGGCACTGGATGTGGCGCTCGGTTCTCTGGAGCGCTACCGCACGGCCTTCGAGGCCTACCACGCGAGTGCCGCCGCAAGCCGCGAAACGGAGCGTGAGATGGAGCGCATCGCCGAGCAGATGCTTGGCGTTTCCAGTGCGATGCGCGCGCAGGTCTCTGAGCGCCAGCAGCAGCTCAAGGGCGGCGCTTATTCGTGGCTGGTGGTGATGGGGCTGTTGGTGTTGATCCTCGGCGCCGCAACGGCCTGGTTCATTCGCCGCCAGATCATCCACTCGCTGCGCGACACGGCTGCGCTGGTCGAGCAGTTTGCCGCTGGCCGGCTGGGCGTGCACATCAGCGAGCGCAGTGACGAACTGGGTCTGGTGCAGCGTGCCATGGGACGGATGGGCGAGAGCCTGCACGGCGTGGTCAGTCGTATCGAACAAGGTGCTCTTGGCCTCAGCGCGGCGTCCCGCGAGCTCGCCCAGGTGACCGAGGAAATGGCCCAGGGCGCTGAACAGCAGGCTCAGGAAACCGAACGGGTGTTCAGCGCCATGCAGGCCATGGGCATCACCCTGGGGCAGGTGGTGAGCCTCACCGGGGAAGCGTCCAGCGCCGCCGGCTCAGCGCGTCAGGGCAGCGAAGCCAGTCGGGGCGATGTGGAGGCGACGGTGAAGCAGATAAGTCAGCTCGATGAACTGGTGCGCGAGGCCGGGCAGGGTATGCGTGCGCTGGATGCCCGCAGCACGAGCATCGGCGGGGTGCTGGGAGTGATTCAGGGGCTGGTGGAGCAGACCAATCTGCTGGCGCTGAACGCTGCCATCGAAGCGGCACGGGCGGGTGATATGGGCCGTGGTTTCTCGGTAGTTGCCGACGAGGTACGCAGCCTGGCCAATCGTACCCAAGGCTCGGCCGCGGAGATCGCCACGATGATCGATTCGCTGCAGCGCGACAGCAAGAACGTGCTCAGCCATGTGGAGCGGGCGGGTGAGGAGTCGGTACGTGCCCGCGAGCATTCTTCTCGGGCCAGCCTGGTGCTCAGTGGTGTGAGCACCGACGTGTCGACCATTCATCAGATGAACCTGCAGATCGCCAGTGCCACCGAAGCGCAGAATCGCATGGCCAGCGAGGTCGGCCATAGCATGGTGCAGGTGCGTGAAGCCGCATTGCAGGGCCAGGCACGTAGCCACAGGTTGCGCGGTGCCTGTCAGGAGCTGGAACAATTGGCCGGGCAATTGCGCCAGGCGCTGGGATACTTCAAGCTGAACTAGCCGCATATAAATTGCACAAAGATATCTTTGTGCATAAAATCAAGAAGCGTGCAACATCCATGGATAACCGTGATATGCAAAATCAACAAGGCGGTTCCCTCATCGAGGTCGCCCTGCAGCAGATGAAGAAATCCATCATCTGCTGCGAACTGGCACCGGGTGAGAAACTAAAAGTCGCCGAGCTTTCCCAGAACTACGGCCTCAGCAGTTCACCGATTCGCGAAGCGCTCAATCGCCTCGCCCAGGAAGGCATCGTCGAAGCCAGTGAGAACAAGGGGTTTCGCGTCGCGCGGTTGTCGGTCGAAGACTTCCAGCAGATCACCCAGTTGCGCCGGTTGCTGGAGTGCGAAGCATTGGCTGAAGCCATTCGCCATGGCGATGACGCCTGGGAGGCCGACGTGCTCGGTGCTTTCCATCGTCTCAACGTGATCGAAAAGCGCCTGGGCAGCATTGCCGTGGCCCTCGATGACGACTGGTCGGTGCGCCACAAGGCGTTCCACTTCGCGCTGTTTTCCGCCTGCCCGTCGACCATGTTGCTGCGCCTGATCGACTCGCTGTTCGACCAGGCAGAGCGCTATCGTCGCTTCTCCGCGCTGCACCGCAAGGTCGAGCGACACAAGGGCGACGAGCACCAGCAGTTGATCGACGCGGTATTGTCGCGTGACATCGACGTATCGGTCAGCCTGCTCGGCAATCACATCGGTGGTACCCTGACTCACGTCACCGACGTATTGCGCCAGCAGCACTCGACGCTGCAGTGACACGCAAACGCCCGCACCGCCGTCATGGCGATGCGGGCGTTTTCGTGTCCGTCATCCGTATCGCGAGCGCTCAACGAGGAGGCCGGCATGCCGGCCTCCTGTCATTCAGCCGTGCAACTCAGCCAGGCACTGGCGGATCAACTGCACCCCTTCCTCAAGATTGGCAGCGCCGCCGTAGACGTAGTGATCCGGGCGCACCAGCACGACCTGGCAACCATGCTGTTGTAGCCAGGTACTCAGCAGCCCATCGTGTTCGCGGTACTGGTTGCGGGCTTCGGGGTGGGCGCTCAGTTGCACCACGCCGAGCGGCAGTGGCGCACCAGCCAGTGCGTCATCGAGCGCCGCCAGCAGCTCATCGGTGGCGCTGAAGCCTTCGGCAATGACCAGCCGCAGGCTTTGCCCGGTGAAGCGATCGAGCAGATCTTCCCGGCCATCGTGGGCGGTCACCCGCGGTTGCGGGAACAGCTCACCGGCCGGTTTGCGGAAATCGATAAAGCCGCCTTTCAACCCAGGTATCAGTGACTGGCGGATGGTGCCGCCAGGCGTTCCCTGTACGGCGGCGAGCAGCAGCCGGTCACGCTCGGCCGCTCTGGCCGGGTCGCGTTCGCAGATGGTCTGGCCAAACTCCTTGGCCACTTCGGTGGTGCGCTTTACATGGGGCGCGCGCTCGACCTGATAGCTGTCGAGCAGCTTGGGTGAGGCTACGCCACGTTCCACCAGCGCCAGCTTCCAGATCAGGTTCATGGCATCGCGCAGCCCCTGGCACATGCCTTGGGCAAGGAAGGGCGGCGTCATGTGCGCGGCATCGCCGAGAAAGAAGATATTGCCGACCCGCCAGCGCTCCAGAATCAGCGCGTGGAAGCGATAGGTGGAGGCGCGCCAGATGTCGTAATCCTCGGCGGGCAGCCAGCGTGAGATCAGCCTCTGAATCGACTCTGGGCTAATGATGCCGGTGGGCGTTTCGTCATCGTTGATCATGAACTCCCAACGTCGGTGCTGCCCGGGGCCGACCACGAAGGTGCTCGGGCGCCCGGTCTCGCAGTACTGCACGTTGGTTTCCGGCAGTGCGGTGCCAGCGCCTTCCTTGAGAATCACGTCGACGACCAGCCAGGGTTCGTCGAAGGCCAGGTCTTCCATGTTCAGTTGCAGATTGGTGCGGATCGGGCTGGTGCCGCCGTCGCAGGCCAGCAGGTAGGTGGCGCTGGCCTGTTCGAGGCTGCCGCCGGCGTCGCGGAAGCTGATGCTGACCACGCCGTCGTGATCGTCGACCTCGATGACCTCGCGGCCCAGGCGCACTTCGACCTTGTCCAGGCTCTCCAGGTTGGCGCGCAGTGCGCGCTCCAGCGGTGGCTGGGAGAACACGTAGTTGGGCGCCCAGCCGAGCAGGAAGGGCGGTCTGGAGGCGTTGATGTGCTTGATCAGTTGCGCATCGGCGTTCAGGTAGTGCGAGGCGCGGTAGGGCATCACGTGGTCGGCAATCGAGTCGGCCAGGCCGAGGTTGTCGAAGGTGCGCATGGCTTCGTGATCCATGCCCATGGCGCGTGGGTTCTGGTAGACGCTTTCGCTCTTGTCGAGCACCAGCGTGCGCAGCCCCCACTGGCCGGCCAGGTTGGCAGCGGTGACGCCTACCGGGCCCAGACCGACGATGATCAGGTCGTAATCCATAATGCTCTCCATCTTGTTGTTGTCATGGGGCCGAGCTGCCGCTTCAGGCCTGGGTATAGGCGGTTTTCACGCTGGTGAAGAATTCGATGGCGTATCGCCCCTGTTCCCGTGAGCCGTGGCTAGAGGCTTTAGTACCACCGAATGGCACGTGATAGTCGACGCCGGCAGTTGGCGTGTTGACCATCACCATGCCGCTCTGCACATGGCGTTTGTAATGAGTGGCGTGCTTGAGCGACGTGGTACAGATGCCCGCCGATAAGCCGAAGGGCGTGTCGTTGGCGATTTCCAGGGCATGCTCGTAATCGTCGACGGCGATCACGCAGGCCACCGGGCCGAAAATTTCTTCCTGGGCGATACGCATGTTCGACTGGGTATCGGTAAACAGCGCCGGGCTCATGTAGTAGCCCTCGGTGTCACGGGCCAGCGGCTTGCCACCCTGAACCAGCGTGGCGCCCTCGCGCTGGCCGATGTCGACGTAATCGAGGTTCTGGCTGAGCTGACTCATGTCGGCGACCGGGCCGATCTGGCTGTCCGCCTGCAAGGCGTGGCCGACGCGCAGCCCGTCCAGGCGCTCACTGACCGCTTCGACGAAGCGCCCATGGATGGCCTTTTCGACGATAAACCGCGAGGACGCGGTACAGCGCTGCCCGGTAGAGAAATAGGCGCCCTGAACGGCGCATTCCACCGCCTGCTCGAGGTTGGCGTCGGCCAATACCACTAACGGATTCTTGCCGCCCATTTCCAGCTGCAGTTTGGCGAAACGCTGCCCGGCCGTGCGCATCAGGCGTTGGCCGGTGGGGGTCGAGCCGGTGAAGCTGATCGCCCGTACGTGGCGGGATTCGGCCAGCGCTTCACCGATCACGCTGCCACGGCCCATCACCAGGTTGAAGGTGCCAGGCGGCAAGCCCGCGCGGCTGATGATCTCGGCCAGGGCCCAGGCGCTGCCAGGCACCAGGTCGGCCGGCTTGAACACCACGGCATTGCCGTACGCCAGGGCCGGCGCGATCTTCCAGGCGGGTATGGCGATGGGGAAATTCCACGGCGTGATGATGCCCACCACACCAACCGGCTGGCGCAGTACATCGACGTCGATGCCGGGGCGTACCGATTCGACGTGTTCGCCGGACACCCGCAGGGCTTCACCGGCGAAGAATTTGAAGATATGCCCGGCACGGCCGACTTCGGCGATGGCTTCAGCCAGCACCTTGCCTTCCTCCCGCGCCAGCAGGCGGCCGAGCTCTTCGCGACGCGCGAGGATCTCCTGGCCGACCACGTCCAGGGCCTCGGCGCGGCGCTGTGAACCACCTGCTGCCCATAGCGGCTGTGCGGCCGTAGCAGCTTCGATGGCGTTGCGAGTGTCCTGAGCGTCGGCCTGGGCGTACAGGCCGACCTGATCCGTCAAATCCGACGGGCTGAAGTTTTCACGTACCGTCTGGCCTTCGCACCAGACGCCGTCGATGAAGTTCTTATGCATGTGCAGTTACCCGAGATGGCGTGCGGCCCAGTGGGCCGCACGGGATTGCTCACCAGCTGACGCGTTGCTCGGCGATGCGCTGGCGGGTCGACTCGATCCATTGTTCACGGGTCTGGAAACCAGGCCGACGGCGGCACATGGCTTCGGTGGTGGCGAGAATCTGCTCGCTGCTCTGCTCCAGATCCAGCGGCTCGCGGCACGGCTGGTTGGTGTAGAAGGGCGCGTCCACGTACATCTCGATAGGGTTGCCTTCCGGATCCTTGAAGTACATCGACCAGGCGTTGCCGTGGTCGACCTGATCGAGCGGGCCCAGGCCGTTGGCTTTGGCGAAGGCGTAATAGGCGCGCAGGTCGTCGAGGCTGTCGAGCAGGAAGGACAGCTGGTTGATCGGGTTGAACGGCAGATCCGTCGGCTTGCCGTCGAACAGCACCAGTTGGTGGTGCACTTCCGGATTCTGGGTCATGAAGAACAGGCGATGGCCGGTCGAGGCCACGCCCTTGTCGCTGATGACGAAGCCCAGTTTGCTGCAGTAGAACTCGACCATATTGTCCAGGTCGCTGCAGAAGGTGCCGGTGTGGGTGAAGTTGATGCGGGGCAGAGTGGCCATGTGCGTATTCCTAATGTTGTGCTTGTTCGAGGATGGATGGCTCAGGCTTCGTCGATGACCGGATTACTCAAGGTGCCGATCTGGCTGATCGTCACTTCGAATACGTCTCCAGGCTTGAGGAAGATCGGCGGGTTGCGTTTGAAGCCGATACCGCTGGGCGTCCCGGTGGCGAGGATGTCGCCGGGGTTCCAGTCCAGTGCCTGGGAGACGTAGGAAATGAGGTGTGGAATGTCGAATGCCAGTTCGGACAGGTTGCCCTCCTGCAGCTGCTCGCCATTGAGAATGCCGTGAACCTGCAATTCGCGATAGTCGGCGATCTCGTCGGCAGTCACCAACCAGGGGCCCAGCGCGCCGGTGAAGCGGAAGGTCTTGCCCATGCCGTACTGGTGGGTGTGGAACTGCCAGTCGCGCACGCTGGCATCGTTGAAGCAGGTGTAGCCGGCCACGTGATCCATGGCGTCTTCCGGGGCGATGTGTGAGCCGCCTTTGCCGATTACCACCGCCAGCTCGGCCTCGAAATCGAATTCCTGAGACACCTTCGGGCGTACCAGCGGCGCGCCGTGGGCCTGCAGGGTTTCGGCGAAGCGCTGGAAGATCACCGGGTGCTTGCCGACCTTGCGACCGGCCTCTTCAGCATGGGCGACATAGTTGATGCCCACGCAGATGACTTTGCCGGGTGCCGGGATCACTGGCGCCAGGGTGACGTCGGTGAGTGCGTACTCACCCTGGGCGGTGGCCGTCAGCTCGCGAGCCTTGGCCAGCTGTGTCGGGGAGGCGAGCAAGGTGGCCAGATCGGGGATATCGGCGAAGTGAGCGCCCAGGTCGACGACCCGTTCGCCAACGACGGCGCCATACCCGGCTCGACCGTTGAGGTGGAAGGAAACGAGTTTCATGGTGTGACCTCTCTTTTGTTTTGTGCATAAAACATAAGTTCTTGCACAATAAAGTGCAAGATGCATAATGAAAACACGCCAATAAAAATATTCCCGGCGTAGGAGAACGAGTGATGGCATTGGTGAAAGTCCGCAAATTCAAGCTGGATATCGAAGACGTCCTTCATGAGCGTGGCCCCTTGGCTGCTCAACCGCTGAGGGTCGCAGTGGCCACGGCGGTGATCGAAAACCCCTATGCCGGGCGTTACGAAGAGGATCTGCTGCCGTTCATGCAGGAGCTGCGGGCACTGGGCTCGGATCTTTCGCAACGCCTGGTCGATGTGCTGGGCGGTGCAGACAAGGTGCAGGCCTATGGCAAGGCCGCCATCGTTGGTGAAGATGGCGAGCTGGAGCACGGCGCGGTGTGGCATGAGGCAGGTGGCTGGGCCATGCGCGCACTGCTTGGCGAACCCAAGGCCATCGTGCCGGCGGCCAAGACCATTGGTGGGCCGGGTTGCCGATTGATGATGCCGCTGGGGCACATTCATGCCGCTTATGTGCGTAGCCATTTCGGGGTGGCCGAGGTGACGCTATGGGACGGCCCGCGCCGCAACGAGATCGCCTTCGCGCTGGCCATGGCCAGCGGTGGCCGTATCCATGCCCGCCTGGGCGGGCTCGCCGCCGCTGACGTCAAGGGTGAAGACGGGCTGCGCTGATTCAACGGTTTCTCCGCCCGTGCCAGGGTGCGGGCGGTCGGCAAATAACAAGAACAAGAGTTGGAGAAACAGCATGACCACAAAGATGATGCGGGCCGCGCGTATGTACGAGGGCGGCAAACCGATGGAGATCGAGCAGCTTGCGGTTCCCTCCATTCGTCCTACCGAGGTGCTGGTGCGGGTCAAAGCCTGCGGCATCGTGCCGAATCTGCACAATATTCTCACCAACTGGAAAAGCTGGTTCCCGCACCTGCCGCTGCCGCAGCTGCCGGCGGTGTTCGGGCTGGATCCGACCGGCGTCATCGAGTCGGTCGGCGAGCAGGTCTACGACTTCAAGCCTGGTGACCGCGTGTACGTGAACCCGGCGCGATACTGCGGTTCCTGCCGTGCCTGTCGCGCTGGTAACACCACTGCTTGCACGGCTTACACCTTCAATGGCTATTTCGGCTTCACTGCCCGCAGCCCACGGATGTTCGAGGACTATCCCTACGGCGGTCTGTGCGAGTTCATGCCGGCGCCGCAGTACAGCCTGGTCAAGCTGCCAGACAACATGGCCTTCGAGACCGCCGCGCGCCTTGGGTATCTGGGTACCGCATACCGGGCCTTGCTCAAGGCCAAGGTCGGGCCCGGCAGCACCATTCTCATCAACGGCATCAGCGGCACTCTCGGCCTTGGCGCGGTCGCCCTGGCACTGGCCATGGGCGTGCGGCGCATTCTCGGTACCGCCCGCAACGAGGCGCTGTTCCAGCGCGTGAAGGATCTGGCCGCACCTGGCCGTATCCAGATTCATACCCTGGGCAAGGGCAGCACCGCGCAGTGGGTGAATGAGGTGACCCACGGTGAGGGCCTCGATGCAGTGATCGATGCGCTCGGCCCAGGCGCTCCGGCTGAAAGCCTGATCGATGCGTTCAAAGGCCTGCACCGCGGCGGCCATCTGATCAACATCGGTGCGGTGTCCGGGCCGGTGCCGCTGGATCTGCACTGGATGATGGACAACGACATTCAGCTCAGCGGTTCCGCCTGGTTCACCACCGGGCAGGGGCAGGACATGGCCGACATGGTGGAGTCCGGTGCGCTGGATCTGTCGTTCTTCGAGCACAGCGTATTTTCGCTGGATGAAGTCAACCAGGCCATCAGCGGGATCGAAAACCGCAACGGTGGTTTCGGTAACTACGTCATCTGTCCTTGAATCGGTGACCGGGTGTAGCGTTGCCGCTGCACCCGGTTCTTCACGCGTTGGATGTGGGAGGGGCTTTGCATGCAGGTAAGAAGAATCGTCACCGGGCACGATGAGCAAGGTAAGGCCGTATTCCTTGCCGATGGGCCAGCGCCACGCGCCAAGAATTTTCAGGACATGCCGGGCTACGGTATCGCGCAGTTATGGGCGACCCAGCCGGGCAGTGACGCAGGCCGCGATCTGACTCTGGGGGGTGGCTCGCTGGTTCCGGGGCCAGGCGGCACTTCGTTGCTGTTTGTCAGCCTGCCGCCGGATACGGTTATGGCAGCGCCCATCGATCCGCAGCGCGCCGTAGCGGAAATGATCGAGAACCTACCAGGGTTGATCGACCTCTTCGAAGTTGACGATCCGGCCATGCACCGTTCGCCAGCAATCGACTACGGCATATTGCTCGAAGGCGAGCTGTGGCTGGAGCTTGATGACGGCGAGCAGCGCCTGCTGCGGCCAGGTGATGTGGTTATTCAGCAGGGCACGCGACACGCCTGGCGCAATCGCTCACAGGCTGTCGCCAAAGCGGTATTTTTCATGGTGGGCGCGGTTCCTCCCGCTCGCTGACCCAAACCCTTTCAACGGCACGCCGACCCATCCGCTTGCGGATGTCGGTTCGCCGTGCCTGTGAGACTTGTTATGAGCGACGCCGTAATCGTGGCAGCAGCGCGTACACCCATCGGACGTTTTCAGGGGATTCTGGCCAGCGAGTCGGCCGTCGATCTGGGGGCGCTGGTCATCCGCGCGGTACTCGAACGCAGCGGCCTGGCGGCCGATCAGGTCAATGAGGTGATCATGGGCCAGGTACTGACCGCCGGCGCCGGGCAGAACCCGGCGCGGCAGAGCGCGATTCGCGGCGGGCTGCCTTACACCGTGCCGGCGATGACCATCAACAAGGTCTGCGGCTCCGGTCTGAAGGCCATACAGCTGGCGGCCCAGGCGATTCGTTGCGGTGATGCCGAGGTGGTGATCGCCGGAGGTCAGGAGAGCATGAGCAACGCGCCTTACTTGCTGGAAAACGCCCGCAGCGGGCTGCGCATGGGCCACGGCCAGTTGCGTGACAGCATGCTCCACGACGGTTTGTGGGATGCCTTCAACGATTACCACATGGGCATTACCGCCGAGAACCTGGCGGAGCAGTACGGCATTACCCGTGAGCAGCAGGATGCCTATGCGCTCGAGTCCCAGCAGCGGGCTGTACGTGCGCAGAGCGATGGGCGCTTTCGCCAGGAGATTGTTCCGGTTCCGGTGAAGGGCAAACGTGGCGCGAGGTTGCTGGTCGACAGCGACGAGCAACCGATGTCGACCGCCTCTCTGGAAAGTCTGGCTCGCCTGCGTCCTACGTTCCAGGCCGAGGGCAGCGTGACCGCTGGCAATGCGTCACCGCTGAACGATGGCGCTGCAGCGGTGATCCTGATGAGCGAGGAAAAGGCCCGCGCCCTGGGGCTGCCAATCATGGCGCGCATCGTCGCGTTCGCCAGCGCCGGTGTCGACCCGACGGTGATGGGCATCGGCCCGGTGTTCGCCACCGACCTTTGCCTGCACAAGGCCGGCTGGAGCCTGGAACAGCTCGATCTGATCGAAGCCAACGAAGCCTTTGCGGTGCAGGCCCTGGCCTTGCAGCGTGAGTTGGGCTGGGATCTGCAACGCGTCAACGTCAACGGTGGTGCCATCGCCCTGGGCCATCCACTGGGTGCATCCGGCTGCCGGGTGCTGGTCACCCTGTTGCACGAAATGCAGCGGCGTGACCTGCGTCGTGGGCTTGCCACGCTGTGTATCGGTGGCGGCCAGGGCGTGGCATTGGCAATAGAACGTGATCAGGAGCAACGACCATGACGACTATCCATCTGCTGGGGCTGTGCGGCAGCCTGCGCCGCGCTTCCAGCCATGAAATCATCCTGCGTACGGCAGCCGAAGAGCTGCTCCCGGCCGATGTACGCCTGCATCTGCATCCGCTGCACGACATCCCGCTGTACAACGAAGATCATGATGGCGACGCAACGCCCGGTGCCGTGCGGGCGCTGCGTGAGGCGGCGCGGCAGGCCGATGGCGTGCTGCTCGGTTCGCCGGAGTACAACCATGGCATGTCTGGGGTCATGAATAACGCCCTGGACTGGTTGTCTCGCCCCCACGGTCGCTCGGCTCTCAAGGAAAAACCGGTGCTCAGCTTCACTGCGTCGCCGGCGTTTACCGGTGGCGTGCGAGCCCAGCAGCAGCTCAATGAATCGCTCTGGGCTATGCAGGCGGTGCTGGTGCCTTATCCGCAGATCGTGATAGGCAGTCTCAGTACTAAGCTCAGTCAAGGCCGCCTGACGGATGAGGCTGTGCGGCAATTTCTAAGATTAGGTATTGAGGCAATGATTGCGCTCATAAAGATCGACCGAGCCTAGGATACAAGCTAACGGGCAGGGGAGTTGGAGCAGTGTGTTCGTTCGCGTGACCACGAACTAGGGCATATGTCAGGTCGTACAACGGTGCCATCGTACATGCGCCATGGTCACTCGAAGACGGGAAGTCCATGGGAGCGACCCTTTCACTTCCGCAAGCAGAGCTCGTTTGTCCGAGGGCTAGTCAGCCGTCTTAGAAATCTATTGCACTGATGAGTTTCTTTATGTGTTTTGGATGATGTCTTTGTGACATCTTGCAAGCCTGCCTTCTGAGCACAGCAACATGCCTCTATCCGAATTTTGCCACCGAGAGATGGGATCAGTCCTAGCTTTTGCTGTACCAGATTTGGGTAACTGCCGCCTGCGGTCGAGCCAGATCAAGCCGTACTGGGAAAGAAGAGAATACGTCTGTCGGCCAAGTGAAATATTAAGTTGCAACTTTATTGGGCTGCAATCAATCCTACGCACGATACCGATAATGGCCTACTGACATTACTGGTGAGCTACCGTTCAAAAAGGCGCGCCGACCGGGCGCAAGGAAGGCTCCCTTGAGAAACTGAATGTTCTCGCCACCAAAATCCCAAGCCGACCCTATGAGGTCTGTGAGACCTATGAACATCCTTGCTCCTGCCATCCATATAACCAGCCGGTTGCGCTTTCCGGCAAAATTCGTACTGCTCGCGGTGATCGTACTGATTCCATTGATTCTGCTTGGTCTACGAGTTCTCACGCAAATCAATAACAGCATCGAGGGCATCCGCGCAGAGCAGGTCGGCCAGAGCTATCTGATGGACGTCACGCCCGTGCTTCGCTTGTCGATGTTGGAGCGCGCGCTCACCAATCGGCTGCTCAGTGGCGATCAAACAGCGCAAGCCGACCTTTCAGCCAACCGGATAAAGCTGCAGGAGGCTTTCTCGAAACTGCAAGCTACGGATCGGCAGCTAAACGTGACCCTCGAAACGGGCGACCGTGTGGAGCGTCTGCGTGTAGATGCGCAGCAACTGATTGATCGTGCCAAGGGGGATGCCGATCAGACCGAGCTTTTCGATGCCTGGAACGACCACGTTGGTAAAACCGTAAATTTCGTCTATTTCGTGAGCGCCACATCAGGGATGGTGCTGGATGAAGACTATGCGTCGTTGTTCATGATCGACCAAAGTACCTTGAGGTTGCCACGGCAGATTAACGTGGTAGGGCAGCTCCGCGGGTTGGCCAGTGGCCTGCGGGAGGGCCAGCCCATGGCTGACGGTACCCGCTCCTCGTTGAGGGCATTGCTCAAGCAGGAAGCGCAGGTTCGCCAAGAGCTTGAGCAAAGCCTGAATCTCCTGCGCCGAAGGGAATCCGCCCTGGCCGACAGGATTCAATTACCGATCTCCAGCGCTTTGCAGGCACTGGACGCTTTCCGTAGTGACCTCGAAGTGATGCTTCGCTCTTCTGGTGACAGGGTGATGGGTGTTCAAGGGTTAGTGGCCAAGGGAAACGCAGTGGTCGCAGATTTGTATAAAGCCCAGGATGTCCTGCAGGACGAGTTGATGGCCGCCCTGGATCTAAGAGCCCACAGCAGGATGTCCGAAAGGCTGTTCATTCTGGGTATGTTCACGCTCATGGGCTTGCTGCTCGCTTACGTCTTTTGTGGCATCTACGGCTCCATGCGCAAAGCCATCGAGGAAGTGCTGACGGCTACGCGTCTGATTGCTCAGGGTGATCTCACCGCCCATGTGCAGGTGCAGGGTAAAGACGAAATGGCGGACGTGGGCACCGGTTTCAATAACATGGTTCAAGCCTTTCGCGCGTCGTTGGCTCAGGTCGAGCAGAGCTCGCATGCGGTGTCTGAGGCGTCACTGCGTATGGGCGCATCCATCGAGCGTGCCAAGCAGTCGATGAATGCTCAGCAGGGTGAAACCGAGCAGGTTGCCACTGCCATCAACGAGATGACCGCGAGCGTCGCGGATGTGGCCCAGAACACCGAAGGTGCTGCACGTGCTGCCGGGCAAGCCAGCCAGGCTTCAACCAATGGCCTTGCCGTGATGCAGGGCACCCGTAAGACCATTGAAGCCCTGGCCAACGAGGTCGAGCTCAGCTCGCAGAAGGTCTCTGCCCTTGCGGTACACAGCCAGGAAATCGGTGGCGTCATCGAAGTCATCCGCAATATCGCTGATCAAACCAACCTGTTGGCTTTAAACGCGGCGATCGAGGCGGCGCGGGCTGGCGAGCAGGGGCGTGGTTTTGCGGTGGTTGCCGACGAGGTTCGAACGCTGGCGTCGCGCACTCAGGGTTCGACCGAGGAAATCCGCCGCATTATTCAGGAGCTACAGTTGGCCATGTCGGCGGCCGTGGAACAGATGAAAACGGGCAAAGATAGGGCGCAGGAGTGCGTACAGTCAGCCGATCAAGCATCAAGGAGCCTGGGTGCTATCAATGATGAAGTCGAACTGATTGTCGGCATGAACACCCAGATCGCCAGTGCTGCCGTTCAGCAACACGCGGTGTCGGAAGACATCAACCGCAATGTCACCGAGATTCGTAACGGTAGCATCGTGTTGTTAGAGGGAATCGAAGAGAACGCCCTGACTGCGGAAGAGCTGACCCGGTTGGCGGGGGAACTGCGTACGGTCGTCTCACGGTTCAAAATCTAGGGTGAAATTTCGTTCTGTGTGATGAAGCTTTGGAACTGCTGACTCGCGCAGTGCAGTGGTCGATAGAGCGACTTTGCACGCATCGGACAGGGCGCTATGTGTACCTCCAGCGTAGCTCTTGAGTCGTCTCTAGATTCGTAAGTTGCGCTTGCTACCGATACGAGTTACATGTCGTCTGCCTGTGGTAGTCGGCTCGTGGCCGATTGCGACCTGTGGCCACTGGCAGGTGGTTGGTGTCCGCAGAGGGGCATTCCGTCGAACCCCGTCCGCTTGCTCCGAGAATTTGTAGGCACGCAGCTCCTCTTGGAGATACCTGAAAGCCCGCCTTAATGACGGGCTTTTTTGTATCGCACCATACGGCCCTGCGATGGACAACTATTGGCTCCTCCGACCTTGTCAATCATCTAGGCGATAGCGCCTGCATCGTGATAGAGGGCCCGGGGTGAATGGAAATGCCAGCGTACCTAAGGGATATCTGAACGGTGACCAAAGCGGTGACCAAATTTTTATTTGAGCCGCAGAAAAGAAAAAAGCCAGCACGGAGGCTGGCTTAACTCTTTGATTTTATTGGTGGGCCCACACGGACTCGAACCGTGGACCAAAGGATTATGAGTCCTCTGCTCTAACCAACTGAGCTATAGGCCCTCAGAGGCCGGCGGATTATACCGATGCGTCTGCCAAGCGCCAATGCCGCACGGGCATATTCGCGAGCTATCCAACAATTGTGATTGCAGATTGGACGGGCACACCTACCGTCGCTTGCATAATGTCACCCTGAATACGCCTGACGGCGCCACGCAGATCGAACACGTGTTTCTCTCGGTCTACGGCATTTTCGTGCTGGAAACGAAGAACATGAGCGGCTGGATCTTCGGCAGAGAAGCAGGCGCAGTGGACGCAGAAGCTCTACAAACGCACCTTCAAGTTTTAGAACCCGCTGCGGCAGAACTGCAAACACCTCAAAGTCCTGGATGCCACCCTTGGCGTCAGCCTTGAGCACCTGCACTCGGTGATCACCTTTGTCGGCGGCAGCACCTTCAAAACCGAAGTGCCGGCCAACGTGACTCAGAGCATTGGCTTTATCCGCTATATCAAGTCATTCCAACAGCCGGTATTTAGCGAGGCTGAAGTCGACGCCATGCTGCACACCCTGAAAACCGGCCGCCGCGCACCGACACTTGCCACCCACCGCGAGCATGTGCAAAACCTTAAACGCCGTAGCGATCCGACAGCCGAACGGCAATGTCCGAAATGCGGCAGCGCGCTGGTTATCCGCACCTGTAAAACAGGGGCCAATGTCAGCTAACCATTCTAGGGCCGCTCTACGTTTCCGAAGTGTCGAACGAGGCAGAGCCTTTGAAATGCAAGAGCGACCTATAAATCGTGGTCTGTCCCCTATTACTAAACCTGAGTACTGATCGCGCTGGGGGAGTTGGCCGCAGCGACAGACTAGGTTTCAGAATTGGACGATGCGCCGATTAACCGGCAATATCAGCTCATATCGTGAGCCGAATAGGCTCGCTAATCGGCTCACCGACGAGCGAAGCGCATGAACGAACCCTTCTGGATCTGGCAGCAGCCCAATTGGCCACACTTCACTTGGCAAGCTGAACAGCTCGCGCCACTGTTACGTGCTTGCGTCCATGCACAGGGGCGTTTACTGGGCATGCTGGACGCCGTTGGAGGCGATGCCGAGGTGCAAAGCAGCCTGGATGCCATGCTGCAGAACACCATCACGTCGTCTGCCATCGAGGGCGAGCAGCTAAACGTCGGTCCGGTGCGTTCCTCATTGGCCAGACGCTTGGGGTTGAATGAGGGTGGTCGCACTACACCCCGTTCGGAAGGGCTTGCAGAGCTGTTGATCGATGCAACTCGGGAATGTCAGTCATCGTTGGATCTGCCGCGCCTACTCAACTGGCATCGCTGGCTGTTTCCTGTCGATGAGAGTCTAGCGGCTCGACCTCTACACATTGGTGAGCTGCGTGGAGAGGAGCCGATGCAAGTCGTTTCTGGCCGGCTTGATCTGCCAACCATTCATTTCGAAGCACCGCCACGGGAAGGGCTAGATCAGCAACTGATGGACTTCCTGGCTTGGTTCGAAAGCAGCCGCAACGATGCAGGTCTCGATCCATTGCTGCGAGCCGGCATTGCTCATTTCTGGTTCGTCACCTTGCACCCATTCGACGATGGCAACGGCCGACTTACGCGGGCAATCACCGATATGGCCCTGGCACAAAGCGAGCGGCAGGCCATCCGCTTCTACGCCATGTCAGCGAGCATCCTGGACGACCGCGCTGGCTATTACCGCATCCTCAAGGCCAGCCAGAAAGATGGGCTGGATATCACTGCATGGCTGCACTGGTTCCTGAGCACGCTGCTGAAGAGCCTGGAGCAGGCCTTGGCGCGTATCGACAGAGTGCTGGCCAAAGCACGTTTCTGGCAGGCGCATCGCGGTCTGGCTCTGTCTGCGGAACAGACCAAGGTGCTTAACCGGCTGCTCGACGGTGGAGAGAGTGGTTTTGAGGACGGCATCAGCGCAGCTCAGTATCAGGCTGTTGCCAAGGTTTCAAAAGCCACAGCAACACGGCACTTGAGTGACCTACTTGAAAGGGGCTGCATTGCCCGCCTGCCTGGAGGCGGGCGCAGCACTCGCTATCAGATCGTCACCGACTGATACAGCTAGCTTTTAATACTATCGTGCCATTACGCTAAATTTCGGTAATATCCGGCTAACGCAGGACTATCCGAAAGGTCGCGAAATGGACTTTACCCCTGTCATTGCCCAATTATCGGGCATGCTGGCCTGGTTTATCCCCGCCGTATTTCTGATCGCGCAGCTCAAGTCGCCGTGGGCCAAGGGCCATTTCGGCGAACTGCTTGTGCGCGTCTTCGCTCACCGGCAGCTCGATGAGCAGACCTACCACCGCTTGCATAACGTCACCCTGAACACGCCTGACGGCACGACGCAGATCGATCACGTCTTTCTTTCAATCTACGGCACCTTAGTGCTGGAAACGAAGAAAATGAACGGTTGGATCTTCGCCAGATACAGCCCTCTCAAAGCCGAAGTGCCAAGCCTCGCCACCCAGCGTAAACACGCGCAAAACCTTGTGAGTGATCTGATGGCGAAACGGCGTTGCCCTAAATGCGGTAATGCGCCGCTGATCAGTACCGTGAACTCAGGGCGAAAGCAGGAAATTTTTTTGGCGAAATTTCCGAAGTGCAGAACGATACAGGACCTTTAAAATGCGGGAGAGAGCTATAAGTGCTGGCCTACCCCCTATTATTTTTATTAACTATGATTACATCATAGGATTCGCGTAATACTAGCGTAGAACAGGAATTATGAGCTCAGAACCAAACCGTGACAGTGTAATAATTTTTGTTCATGGGCTTTCTGGAAACAGCGAAGGCACTTGGGGGAAAATGATTGAACAATTCAGGCGTGATCGGGCGTTCAGAAATTATGATCTAGACACTTATGAGTATCCAACCTGCAAAATTAACTGGGCTTTCTGGCAAAGAATGCCAGGCATCGCAGAACTTGCAGATGGACTTGCAACCTTCATTAGTACATTCCATGCAGACAAGAAAAATATAATTCTAATTGGACATAGCTTAGGCGGGCTTGTTCTACGACACTACATTCTCACAGAGTTTAAACGAGAGTCAGCAGCTCCGCTAATTGCAGCCATTATGATAGCCACACCTCATACAGGTGCAGCTCTTGGGCGAATAGGTAGTTCGTAGTCTTTTCGCCACGTACACTTAAGGCAGCTTACAAGGAACGGTGACATACTTAAGTCTATGCTTGATGACTGGAGCAATCTCCGAATAGAGCAAAAGATAGATACCCTGTATGTAACTGGAGGCATGGATGCAATAGTTGACATTGAAAGTTCTAAGCCATTTTACGGCAATGATCGCTCTAAGAATCTAATAAGCTATGGTCATGTGGATGTGATAAAGCCTGACCACTCCGGCGATATTCGGTATACAGTACTTAGAAAATTCATTGAGGCCCTAGACACTTCAAAAAAGCCTGAAGGTGGTGCGTCAAGCTTAACGGGCTCGCCACTTTTTTACCGTTACAGTCTTGAAAACGAAAAATTCTACCTGGTGAGGAAGTTTGACCATGATATTTCTGAGGCGCTTTCAAACTCTAATATTTGGCTAAGCGGCCCACCTGGTGTCGGGAAGTCAGTAGCACTAACTAGAGCCATATTGAAAGACGGTTGGCATTTGCTATATCTGACTCTTGATGGCTTCAATGAGATGAGCGCTGATGGGCTGCTTCGGGAAATAAGCTGTTTATTGCAAGATCGGACAGGGCTGGAAAGTAAAAAGCTACCTGAGAGCTACACACGTTCAGATTGTTTAAGAAGTATTACCACTACTTTGTCGAGTATAAAGCAGCAAAGAAAAATTGCTATCTTCGTGGAAGAAATCCCAATAACCGATGATGCAGAGTATTCAAAATTTATAAACAATGCCTATCACTTGTCAACTCTCCAAGACTCGTTGCATGCTCAATTTCGGTTAACTTGGGTATTTAGCTCTATTTTAGACCCCAGCAGGTATTTTAAAGATCAGGGAGTAAAGTTGCGTGAGAGATTTTGCTTTTCAACAATAGAGTACTGGGCCGACTCTGATACGGAAAAGCTTTTCAATCTAATTTGCTGTAAGCTCAATATCGTTTTCTCTCAAGAAGAAAGAATAGCCATACTGAGTGCGGTAAGCGGCTCTCCGCGCAGACTAAAAATGTTTATCAAGGCACGCCAAACAGAATCAGGTAGTAAAAAGGAACTTGCTGAACTGTTATCAGAGACGGTATTGGAGACGCCATGAGTTTCAAGAAAAGACTACCTCGCTCAACCATTATACCTACATCTCTTTACGTTGAGAGAGCAGCTGATCGTCAGTTAAAATCTATAGTAGAAGACATGGGGCGTCCTGGCTATGTTTTAGTCGCTAGGCAAATGGGTAAAACAAACCTATTGATCCACATGAAGCGTACTAGAGTGCATGATTTAGTCTTGTACAAAGACTTATCTTCTCAGTTTGAAACTCCACGTGCGTTTTTTAGGGATATTATTGACTCGCTTTTAGAGTCTTTCCCCGAATTAGCCACGGATTCATCTTATTCGAAGATTGAAGATTTAGATGTGGAGGCGAACGTCGAGTATGATCGAAATCTGAGACGGCTTCTTAAATGCACAAGCAAGAAAATTATTATTGTACTTGACGAAATTGATTCCTTGGTCAACTCATCATTTTCTGATGTGATATTTGCCCAAATTCGAAGTATGTATTTTTCTAGGATTAATTTCCCTGAGTACGAAAGACTTACATATGTGCTGTCGGGGGTTGCTGAGCCGACCGACCTTATAAAGAACAAAAATATATCTCCTTTTAATATTGGTGAAAAAATATATCTGGAAGATTTTGATATATCAGAATTCGGCTCTTTTATAACGAACTCTGGACTTGAATTTTCGAAAGATGTTGTAGATCGAATATATAGCTGGACAGCCGGAAATCCGCGAACCACTTGGGATATCTGCTCGGAGTTAGAGGATTTGGCTGCTGCGAACGGATCAATAGATGTCTCTACAGTTGATAAAACAATAGATAAGCTGTATTTGCACGACTTTGATCGCGCCCCCATCGACCATATTAGAACACTAGTTGAAAGCGATAAAGTAATACGTGATGCAATTTCTTCAATCCGCTGGGGGAAATCAAGTTACGTCGATGACAAGACGAAGAGCAGGCTTTATTTGGCTGGTATCATTAGAAGTGCTGGCGGGGAGGCCGCTATAAAAAATAGAATTATTGATGATGCTCTCTCTGATAGTTGGATAAATAGCATCACGCCCGCTGCGACTTCGCCCGTCATAGTTGCACTATCTCTGTATGAAGTTGGGGATTATGCTTCCGCTGCTGCAGAGTTTGAGAAAATCAAGGCTGATATTTCTTTAGACTCTAGACTGACACCCGCTCAGAGACTTAAGCTGGCATCGGCTTACTTGTGGATTAAAAATGTTGATCAGGCTCTAGTCGACTTCGAGTCAACTTTGAATATGACTACAAGTGCCGCTAATAGACAAGATGCGGAGCTTCGAATTGGTAATAGCCTTTCGTACTTTAGTGAGCATGCGCATGCTACAAAATTCTTTAAGGCTGCATCAGAAGGGCCAAGTATAATTCTAAAATTTAATGCCCAGTTGAACTTGGCTGAAACATATCGATTCTCCGGACTTGAAAACAATGAAAAAACACTTGAGATAATTGAAAATTTACTTGAAAAGCTCAAGGCTCCTGAAAATTTAGCAAGTGAAGCCGGAAGAAACCTATATGTAGCAGCATCTGTTTGCAGGGCACAGATATTAATGGAAATGTCTAGCTTCGAAGCTGCAGACATTGCTATGCAAGAAGCTTTTCCGGTTGCCACCTACTCCTCGCAGGCTAAAATACTTCTCACTAGATATGATTGCATTCGTGACCCACTAGAAAGACAAGACATATTGGTTCAAATTTGCAGCATAATTATGAATAACCGCCTGACAACTACGAGTCTTGGCGGTACAAATTTGCACTTAGATAACAAACAAATAATCCAGATCATGGTTAAGCTTTGCGAGCAGGAATGCACAGCTCTTTTAAATGATTTTATTGAATATGTTCACTTAAGCATATTTAATGGGGCGTCAAGCCTCGCGGAAACTGTATTAAGCCTGTTCTATAGTATTCCTGCTCGTTCAGATCGCGCGGGCAATATAAATATTCTTGAGTATTTTGCATCTTCAATGTCCGAGGACACTGCGCCTGCCGCCGCTCGGCTGAATATCTATCGAGAACTTTCCACGAATACCCCCCAGCCGCAGTCCATGATGTGGCGCATCAGGTACTTGGATGAACTGGAAAAACATAGTGATACTCTGCTGAGCCTTGAGGATATACAGTATTTGAGTATTACCGCTTACCACCTTAGAAAGCGGAGAGATCAAGATCAGCTTCATCGACTGTACGCTTTTTGGGAGAAAAACAAAGAAAAGGCCGCTGCAATATCAGTATTCTGGTCAGTCTTTGTTATGGCTCACGGAATGATATATCTTCATGAAAACAAAGAGCTAAAGCGGGCAAAAGAGTATGCTTTAGCAACTTTGGCCCTGATGGAGATAAATGAAAAGGAGCTCTTTTCAAGCAGTTCATCTATAGAGCTTTTGAGAATAAGAGATCAGGCGGAGTCTCTGTTGCGTATAATTATTGAGCCTGATCCTTATAGGGCTTATGGCAGGAATCAAAGAATTAAGGTCCGCTATGGAAGTTCGGACCCAGTTGACGTGAAGTTTAAACATGCCAAAGACGACCTTGTGGCTGGGCGTTGTACTATAATTCCTGAGTGATTTAACAAGGCTTTTGCCAGAGGATATATTCTGCCTGTTTGCTCAGGCAGAATTTTTAAATTCTTCAACGTAGCATATGCACATTAAACTATTGGGATATTTTCGGTGCGCTTCCACGGCGTGACCTGCATTCTCAATCTATTTATTACAACGAGTCAAGCTGATTGCCGCAAGTGGTTTGCGTCTTTCAATAACTAATCGATCCGCTTGTAATAAGTCGATTATTTGAGCCGAGTTTATCAGCTCCTGTCGCGGGGAAAATCACAATTAGTCACCGGTGATCTAGGGCCTCGATAGCTCATGAACATGAAGGCGCCAAAATACGCTTTGACTAAAGCAGAGTAGCCTCTTGCCGCTTGATACTCATCAGGCAGGAGCACAAGGCAGCTATATTTCTAGGGCGGGTGTATTTGAGCTACTCATCTTGGTCAAATCGGCGCTTTAAAAAATAGGTTTATCCAGTGGTGAATCATTCGAGTGTTTAGAGGTGGATGAATGGAACACAGCCAGTACACTGCCCAGCTTCTACTTATTTCGCCAAATTACGCTGAATACCAGTAACGACGCTACTTACAGCTAACTGTACCTACGCTAACCTACGAGCGGTTTCACTAGGCTTGCAGCGTTTCTAGGTAACTCATAATCCTTTGGTCTACGGTTCGAGTCCGTGTGGGCCCACCACCTCCAAAGCCGTGCACTGCGCGGCTTTTTCGTGTGGGTACTCTACCCGCTCGCCCCGGCTCAAAAAGCAGCTGCGCCTCTGCTCCCAATGTAACGCCGCCCATCCCGTCGAGACTGCGAACCCGGTGCTGGCATCGCTGCCGCGATGACCTTAGTCTGATGCCATGACGAATACACCCGCTTTCCCCGACCGATCCCCGACAGAACGCATCATCGTGGCCGATGATCATCCGGTTTTCCGTGAAGGGTTGAGCCGCATAGCGCAGCGGGTGTTTCCCCATGCCAGTGTTATCGAAGCGGGTGATATGGATGAGGTGCTTGCGGTGGCCGATGCCGGTGCCGCGCCCAGTCTGT
>Ga0265798_10002038_pt1 | contig 30330 bp, 24 predicted proteins | sample P3T30metagenome_FD_192430 | JGI IMG/M metagenome (GOLD analysis project Ga0265798, IMG submission 192430) | Plant litter microbial communities from East Loma Ridge, Irvine, California - P3 T30 | ecosystem: Environmental > Terrestrial > Plant litter > Unclassified | place: USA: California... | reverse complement strand
AACGACAAATTGAACAAGGTCTGGTCGCTGTTCTCGCCGACCGTGTCCTTCCTGACCGAACTGGGCCTCCTGATCATCTGGTGCTTCGGCATCTGGCAGGTGAGCAAGGGTGAGATCACGGTCGGCGTGCTGTCGGCCTTCATCGCCTACAGCGGCCGCTTTTATGTGCGCCTGGATTCCATGAGCCGCATCGTGTCGGTGACGCAAAAGTCGGCCTCGGCCGCCAAGCGCATCTTCGACATCCTCGACCACGTATCGAGCGTGCCCGACCCGGTCAACCCGGTAAAGCTGGACAAGGTGGCCGGCAACATCGAGCTGCGTGAAGTCGGTTTCCGCTACGGCAACCGCGCGGTGAACCGCGGGATTTCGCTGAATATCAAAGCCGGTGAAATGGTCGGCCTGGTCGGTCATTCGGGTTCGGGTAAATCGACGCTGGTCAACCTGATTTGCCGCTTCTACGACGTGGCCGAAGGCGCTATCCTGCTCGACGGCAAGGACATCCGTTCGTTCGCGGTGGCCGATTACCGCCGCCATATCGGCCTGGTGCTGCAAGAACCTTTCCTGTTCTTCGGTACGATCGCCGAGAACATTGCCTACGGCAAGCCGGACGCGACGCGCGAAGAAATCATCGCCTCGGCCAGGGCCGCCCACGCCCACGAATTCATCCTGCGCCTGCCGCAGGGCTACGATTCGATGGTCGGCGAGCGCGGCCAGGGCCTGTCCGGCGGCGAGCGCCAGCGCATCTCGATCGCGCGCGCGCTGCTGATCGACCCGCCGATCCTGATCCTGGACGAAGCGACCTCGTCGGTGGACTCGGAAACCGAGAAGGAAATCCAGAAGGCGCTCGACAACCTGGTGCAGGTCCGCACGACGATTGCGATCGCGCACCGCCTGTCCACGCTGCACCGCGCCGACCGCCTGGTGGTGCTGGACCGCGGCGTGGTGGTGGAAGAGGGCAACCACGACGAACTGATGGCAAGCCAGGGTGCCTACTATCGCCTGTACGAAGCGCAGGCGCGCAACGTCGACCAGGACCCGGACGACGGCAGCAAGGACGATTAAGAATGACGACTGCTTTTAACTTACGCCGGGATTCTTTCGGCAAGCTGGTGCTGACCAACCCCGAGGGCGAGGAATTCGTCGGCGTCGCGCCGGTGCGCTCCTTCCCGGTCCAGGCGCCGACCCGCGGCATCTCCCTGGTGCGCGAAGGCGGCAAGGAAGTCGGCTGGATCGACGACCTGTCGGACGTGTCGCCCGAGGTCCGTGCGCTGGTGACCGAGGAACTCGAAGGGCGCGAGTTCATGCCCGAGATCCTGTCGATCAAGGGTGTGTCCAGCTTTGCCACGCCCTCGACCTGGACCGTCAGGACCGATCGCGGCGATACCGAGTTCGTGCTCAAGGGCGAGGAAGATATCCGGCGCCTGGGGGCTTACTCGCTGCTGATCGCCGACAGCCATGGGATTCACTTCCTGATTCGCGATATGTTTGCGATCGATAAGGGTAGCCGGAAGATCCTCGACCGCTTCCTGTAACGCGTCCTTTCACAAGCCGGCGCGGGTGCTGCCGAATTCGGATTATCCTTTGTCTGGAAAGGTCCGATATGCATACCGATACCATCTCGAAGGGCGCCGGCATGGCGCAGGACGGGCAGGCCGAAACCGCTACCTATGCCAAGGTCACTGTGCGGCTGCTGCCCTTCCTATTTCTCTGTTACGTCGCGGCGTATCTCGACCGCGTGAATGTCGGCTTTGCCAAGCTGCAGATGCTGAGCGACCTGCAATTCAGCGAAACCGTCTACGGCCTCGGCGCCGGTGTTTTCTTCATCGGCTACTTCCTGTTCGAAGTCCCCAGCAATATCATCCTGCACAAGGTCGGGGCACGGGTCTGGATCGGCCGCATCATGATTACCTGGGCCATCCTGTCCGACGCGATGATGTTTGTCAGCAGTCCCACCGTCTTCTACGTGCTGCGCTTCCTGCTGGGTGTTGCCGAAGCCGGCTTCTTTCCTGGCATCGTGCTGTATCTCACCTACTGGTATCCGGCGCAGCGACGCAGCCGCATGAATGCGCTTTTCATGATCGGCATCCCGATTGCCGGCGTGGTGGGCGGTCCGCTGTCGGGCTGGATCCTGAACGTCATGCAAGGCGTCCAGGGAATGGCAGGCTGGCAATGGCTGTTTCTGATCGAAGCGGTGCCTTCGCTGGTGCTGGGTGTCGTCACGATCTTCTATCTGCCCGACAGCATCCGTGCTGCGTCATGGCTGAGCGAGGCAGAGAAACAGCTCCTGGAAGCCAATATCGCGAACGATAACACCGGCAAAGCGGACCATGCGCTGTCCGGCGTCTTCGGCAATGCGCGCGTGTGGCTGATGGCCGCGATTTATTTCTGCTGCATGATGGGCCTGTACGGCATCAGTTTTTATCTGCCGACGCTGATCAAGGCGGCGGGCGTCAAGGATGCGCTGGATGTCGGCCTGCTGACGGCCATTCCTTACGGCTGCGCCGTGGTCTCGATGCTGGCGATCGCGAAAAGCGCCGACCGGACCCGCGAGCGCCGTTGGCACTTTACGATCAGCAGCGCACTTGGCGGGGTCGGCCTGGCGCTCGCCACCATTTACGGCGACAACGTCGTGCTGGCCATGGCTGCGCTCTGTCTCGGCACCGCCGGCATGCTGGGCACCATGCCCGTGTTCTGGACTTACCCGAGCGCCATCCTCGGCGGCACCGCGGCCGCTGCGGGCATTGCCCTGATCAATTCCGTCGGCAACCTGGCCGGTTTCGTCAGCCCGTCGATCATCGGCTGGATGAAGGACGTTACGCATAGCACCAATGCGGGCATGTACCTGGTGTCGGCTGCCTTGTTGCTGGGCGCCGTGCTTGCCCTGTTGCAGCCGCGCAGTCTGGTCAACCGTTAAGAGGAGGCCAGCAGCTCGAGCAGCGCCCTGGCGCCTTCTTCCGACGAAGCCGGGTTCTGCCCGGTGACCAGCTTGCCATCGGTCAGGACATACGGCTGCCAGTCCGCGCCCTTCGAGTAGTTGCCGCCGTTTTGCTTGAGCATGTCTTCGACCAGGAAGGGCACCACCTGGGTGAGCCCGACCGCTTCCTCTTCCGTGTTCGTGAAGCCGGTGACCTTCCTGCCGCGCACCAGGGGCGTGCCGTCCGCCGCCTTGACGTGGCGTAGCACGCCCGGAGCGTGGCAGACGAGGGCGAGCGGCTTGCCGGCGGCGGCCATCGCTTCGATCAGGGCGATCGATGCCTTGTCTTCGGCCAGGTCCCAGAGCGGGCCGTGTCCGCCTGGGTAGAACACGGCATCGAAGTCGGCCGCGTTCACATCGGATAGCCTGCCGGTCGATGCGAGCACGGCCTGCGCCCCGGCATCCGCCTTGAAGCGCCGGGTGGCGTCGGTCTGCGCGTCCGGCGCGTCGCTCTTCGGGTCGAGCGGCGGCTGGCCACCGCGCGGCGACACCACCGTGATATCGGCGCCGGCGTCCTTCAGCGTGTAATACGGCGCCGCGTACTCTTCCAGCCAGAAGCCGGTTTTCTTGCCCGTGTTGCCGAGCTGGTCGTGCGAGGTCAGTACCATCAATACTTTCATCTGATTCTCCTGGTGGGCTGTCCCATGTGGTTCAGCATATTGAAGCAGCTGCGCATTTTTTGTCGCACTTGAACCGTGCCCCGCAGTCCAGCGCCGCCTTGCCCTGCTTTCGCGTAAGGTGGCGCCATGTCTCCAGCAACACGCGTCAACAGAATCCACTTCGTCGTCGTCACCATCGGCTCGGCCGGCGACCTCTTTCCTTTCATGGCAATGGCCTTGACCCTGCTCGACGCCGGGCATCGCGTCAGCTTCCTCGCACCGGAACAGCACGAGCCCTATGTGCGCGGCAGCGGCTTGCCGTTCACCGGCCTGCCCGCCGACCCAGCCGTCCTGGAAGACCCCGATCTCTGGCATCCGACCCGCGGCTTCGGTGTGGTCTGGCGTGCGACGCGCCCGGCGATGGCGCAAATCGTGCCTTTCGTCGACGCTTTGCCGGCCGACGAGCAGCTCGTGCTGCTGGTCCATCCGCTGGCCCTGCCCGAGGCCGACCTGTGCCGCGCCAAACGTCCCGGCCTGAAAGTGGCGGCGGCCTACCTGGCGCCCCAGAACCTGCCGACCATCCACGATCCGCTGATGCTCGGGCCCTGGCCGGTGCCGTCCTGGGTGCCCCCTGGCCTGCGCAGCTGGCTGTTGCGGCGCCTGGCGGCACGCTTCATCGATACGGTGGCGCTGGAGGATGTGAACGCGGCGCGCCAGGCGCGGGACATGCCGGCTGTGCCCAGCATGCTCGACCATCTGTTCGCGGTGGCGGACCTGTCGGTGACGCTGTTCCCCGACTGGTTCGCGCCGACCCAGCCGGACTGGCCCAGGCCTTTGTACCGCGCCGACTTTCCGCTCTTCGATCCGAACCCGGACGCGCGTCTTTCGCCCGAGCTCGAAGGCTTCCTGGAAGACGGGCAGGGCACCAGGCCGGTGGTCTTCACCCATGGCACCGGCAACACCCAGTCGCGCGCCTATTTCGAGCATGCGCGCGAGGCGGTGGCGCTGACCGGCCTGCGCGCCATCTTCCTGACCCCGCACCGCGAGCAGCTGCCGGCCGAGCTGCCGCCATCCATCCTGTGGCAGGACTACGTGCCGCTGCGCCGCCTCCTGCCGCGGGCGATGGTGCTGGTTCACCATGGCGGCATCGGCACCACGGCCGAAGCCCTGCGCGCCGGCACGCCGCAGCTGGTGGTGCCGCTGGCGCACGACCAGTTCGACAATGCAGCGCGCGTGGCGGCGCTGGGCGTGGCCTTTCGCGCGGTGGCGTCGCGGCTCAACGGCGTGCGGCTGGCGCGCGGGCTGCAGCAGCTGCTCGCGGACCGCGAGCTGATCCCGCACTGCCGCCGCATCAGCCGGCGCTTCGCCCTGGGGCAGGGCATGCAGGGCTTGCGCGTGAGGCTCGAAACGCTGGCCGAAGAGCCGGTGAACCGATGAGCTGGGGCAATGGCGCGCCAGCCGCGCCGCAAAGCGCGCAAGAATGGGGCTTTACTGCGATTTCCCTGGAGTGAAGCATGCAAAGAAGCGCACTGGTCGTCGGCGCCAGCGGCATCGGCGGCCGCTATACCGCCCGTGAACTGCTGGCCAATGGCTGGACCGTCTACGGCCTGGCCCGCCATCCGCCGCGCGACCTGCCGGGCCTGATCCCGGTGACGGCCGACCTGCTCGACGAAGTCGGCCTGCAGGCGGCGCTCGAAGCGGCAATGGGCAATGAGGCGCCGACCCACGTCTTCATCACCACCTGGATGCGCCAGGATACCGAGGCCGAGAATATCCGCGTCAACGCGCTGATGGTACGCAACCTGCTGGACACGCTGTCGCCGAAGAAGTCGCTGCGCCACGTGGCGCTGGTGACCGGCCTGAAGCACTACCTCGGCCCTTTCGAAGCCTATGCCAGTTCCGGCACCCTGCCGGACACGCCGCTGCGCGAGTCCCAGCCGCGCCTGCCGCTCGACAATTTTTACTATGCCCAGGAAGACGAGGTCTATGCCGCCGCCGCGCGCGACCGCTTCACCTGGACCATCCACCGTCCGCACAGCATCATCGGCATGGCGGTCGGCAACGCGATGAACATGGGCACCACGCTGGCCGTGTACGCCTCGATCTGCAAGGAAACCGGGCGTCCGTTCCGGTTTCCCGGCTCGGAAGCGCAGTGGAACGGCCTGTGCGACGTCACCGATGCGCGCATGCTGGCGAAGCAGTTGCGCTGGGCCGCGGATACCGATGCCGCCAAGAACGAAGCCTTCAACATCACCAACGGCGACTATTTCCGCTGGAGCTGGCTGTGGCGCCGGCTGGCGGCCTGGTTCGGCGTGCAGGCGGAAGGCTGGAGCGGCACCGTGCAGCCGCTCGAAGCGGCGATGGCGGACGATGCCGAATTGTGGAGCGAGATCGCGCGCCGCCATCACCTGCAGGAGGCGGACCTCAAGCGCCTGGCTTCGCCCTGGCACACCGATCTCGACCTCGGCCGCCCGATCGAGGTGATGACGGACATGGCCAACAGCCGGCGCCTGGGCTTCGCCAGCTGGCAGTCGACCGAAGATGCCTTCTACGACCTGTTTACGGCGCTGCGGGCGGAGCGGCTGATACCTTGATGGGAAATTCGCCCTCCGCAATGCAGGCGAGCTGCCCGAACACGGCGCGCAGGTCGGCGCCGGTAAAGGCGATGGTCACGCTGGCGAAACCCAGCGCTGCCTGCCCCCGGGCCGTCAGGAACAGCCGCGCCCGGTCTTCGCGCAGATCGATGCGGGCAATGGCTCGATAAGCCGAGCGCGACTGGTCGTCGACTTCGAGATGCAGGCCATCGAGTCCCAGCTGGATGTCCTGCGCATCGGGCATCAGGCTTTTCTGGAGCAGAACGTAGTGCCGGGGCGCGTCCGCATCGTCCGCGAAGGCAAGCGAGAACGTGCTCGCGTCGTGCTCGAGCCGCATGCTCTGGCCGATCAACAGGTAATCCATTGTCCTTCCTCTCAACGGTAAAGGCATGTCCGCCGACAGTATGACCATGTTTTCCGGGCTGGGTGCGGCAACGCACCGCAAGAAACAGGCGCCTGCGATGTAATACGCCCATCCCGACACCATCATTGGAGGGCCGATGCGCCGCAAGCAGCTAGATACCGAACCGCGCGATACCGGCAGCCAAAACGCCGACCACGGCCGCGTACGCGTACGCGGCGCGCGCGAGCACAACCTGAAGAACGTCAGCGTCGAGCTGCCGCGCGATGCGCTGGTCGTGTTCACCGGCGTGTCCGGTTCCGGCAAGTCCTCGCTGGCCTTCGGCACCCTGTACGCGGAGGCGCAGCGGCGCTACCTGGAATCGGTCTCGCCCTACGCGCGCCGGCTGTTCCACCAGATGCCGGTGCCGGAAGTCGACGAGATCGACGGCCTGCCGCCGGCGGTGGCCCTGCAGCAGCAGCGCGGCACGCCCACCGCGCGCTCCTCGGTCGGCAGCGTCAGCACGCTGTCGAACTCCCTGCGCATGCTGTACTCGCGCGCCGGCGACTATCCGCCGGGCCAGGAACTCCTGTATGCCGAATCCTTCTCGCCGAATACCGCGGAAGGCGCCTGCCCGCAGTGCTCGGGCCTGGGCCGCGTCTACGAGGTGACCGAGCAGTCGATGGTGCCGGACGATACGCTCACCATCCGCGAGCGCGCGGTCGCCGCCTGGCCGCCGGCCTGGCATGGCCAGAACCTGCGCGACATCCTGGTCACCATGGGCTACGACGTCGATACGCCCTGGCGCGACCTGCCGAAAAAGGACCGCGACTGGATCCTGTTCACCGACGAGACCCCGACCGTCCCGGTCTACGCCGGCCTCACGCCCGAGGAAACGAAGCAGGCCCTGAAACGCAAGGACACGCCCAGCTACCAGGGCACCTTCACCGGGGCGCGCCGCTACGTGCTGCAGACCTTCGCCAACACCGAAAGCGCGTCGATGAAGAAGCGCGTGGCGCGCTACATGGTCAGCACCGAATGCCCGCTGTGCCGCGGCCGCCGGCTGCGCCAGGAAGCGCTGTCCGTGACCTTCGCCGGTCTCGATATCACCGAACTCTCGCGCCTCCCGCTGGAGCGTCTGGCGCAGCTGATGAAGCCTTTCGCCAGGGGAGACGTCCCCGCCGGCACAGCCGCCGCCAAGCACCCGGAACAGCTGATTGTCGCCAAACGCATCGCCGCCGACCTGTGCGCGCGCCTCGGCATTCTGCTGGACATGGGCCTGGGCTACCTGGCGCTGGAGCGCAGCACGCCGACCCTGTCGCCGGGCGAACTGCAGCGCCTGCGCCTGGCGACCCAGGTGCGCTCCAGCCTGTTCGGCGTGGTCTATGTGCTGGACGAACCCTCGGCCGGCCTGCACCCGGCCGATACCGAGGCGCTGCTGGCGGCCCTCGACCAGCTGAAGGCGGCGGGCAACTCGCTGTTCGTGGTCGAACATGCGCTGGACGTGATCCGCTGCGCCGACTGGATCGTCGACGTCGGCCCGCAGGCGGGCGAGGGCGGCGGCGAGATTCTGTACAGCGGCCCGCCCGAGGGCCTGAAGCAGGTCGAGCGTTCGCACACGAAACGCTACCTGTTCGACGAGGTGCGGCCCGAGCCGCGCGACCTCCGCGAACCCACCGGCTGGCTGAGGCTCGAAGGCGTCACCCGCAACAACCTGCACGAGCTGCAGGTCGAATTCCCGCTCGGCGTGATGAGCTGCGTGACCGGCGTGTCCGGCTCCGGCAAGTCGACCCTGGTGAGCCAGGTGCTGGTCGACCTGGTGGCCGAAGCGCTGGGGCAGGGCGCGCCGCAGGAAGAGGCCGAGGAAGAGCCGGGCCTGGAACAGGAGCCGGAAATCCAGACGGAGGGCCGGATCGCAGGCGGCATGGAAAACATCAGGCGCCTGGTGCGGGTCGACCAGAAGCCGATCGGGCGCACGCCGCGTTCGAACCTGGCCACCTACACCGGCCTGTTCGACCAGGTGCGCAAGCTGTTCGCGGCGACACCCGCAGCGAAAAAGCACCGCTACGACGCCGGGCGCTTTTCCTTCAACGTCGCCAAGGGCCGCTGCGAGCACTGCGCCGGCGAGGGCTTCGTGATGGTCGAGCTGCTGTTCCTGCCCAGCGTCTACGCGCCCTGCCCGACCTGCGAAGGGGCGCGCTACAATGCCGATACCCTGAAGATCACCTATAAGGACCGCAACATCGCCGACGTGCTGCGCATGACGGTGGACGAGGCCCATGCCTTCTTCGCCGACGAGGAAGCGGTGGCGCGGCCGTTGCAGGTGCTGCGCGAAGTCGGCCTGGGCTACCTGCGCCTGGGGCAGAGCGCGACCGAGCTGTCCGGCGGCGAGGCGCAGCGGATCAAGCTGGCCACCGAACTGCAGCGCGCGACCCGCGGCGGCGCCCTGTACGTGCTGGACGAGCCCACCACCGGCCTGCACCCGCTCGACACCGACCGCCTGGTGGCCCAGCTGAACCGCCTGGTGGATGCCGGCAATACCGTCATCATGGTCGAACACACGATGCGGGTGGCGGCGGCCTGCGACTGGGTCATCGACATCGGTCCGGGCGCCGGCGAGGCGGGCGGCACGGTGGTGGCATCGGGGCCGCCGCAGCAGGTGGCGAACAGCCGCGACAGCCGAACAGCCCCTTATCTTGCACGGTATTTACGATAAAAAGCCACAAAAATCAGATTCAATAGAACACGCTCGATTTTGCAATTGCGTTACACTTAGGATATTTTTTTCCTAAGAGTTAACGAATAAGCATGACTGGATCGAGTATCGACAGCAGCCAGTTCCGCCGCATCCTGTCCCGTAACGTCGCCATGCCGCTGGGCATGGGGGTACTGAGCGCGCTGGTTTTCGTCGGCATCATCGCCTACCTGATCAATGTGCTCAGCTGGGTCGAGCATTCCGAACAGGTCATCGGGAACGCCAATGAGATCAGCCGCATGTCGGCGGACATGGAAGCCGGCATGCGCGGCTACCTGCTGTCCGGCGACGACGATTTCATGGCGCCCTACCTGCAGGCCAAACCGAAAATCGAGGCGGAACTGAATATCCTGGCCTCGATGGTCGAGGATAACCCCAGCCAGGCCGACCGCGTACGCCGGATTCGCGCCGCCCAGCGCGAATGGGAGCTGTACGCCGAGGAAGCGATTTCGCGCCGCACCAAGAACGCCGACGTGGTCGAACTGGTCAAGAGCGGGCGCGGCAAGATCCTGACCGACGAGGTGCGCCGCCTGTTCGCCAGGTTCATCGAAAGCGAGGAAAGCCTGCTCCAGGAGCGCAACAGCTCATCGCGCAAGGTGATCGGCTGGTCGGTCGGCGCCTTCCTGCTGTTCAGTCTGAGCGTGGCCGGCCTGCTGGCCCTGTTCGGCCGGCGCGAACTGGTGAAATTGTCGGATTCCTATGGCGAGATCCTGGCGCACGAAGCCGAACACAATGCCCAGTTGCGCCACCAGGACTGGCTGCGCACCGGCCAGGCCGAACTGGCCACGAAAAGCGCCAACCTGCACGAGCTGGAGCCGCTCGCCGCGGCCGTGCTGGATTACGTCACGCCCTACCTGGGCGGCGTGGTGGCCGCCATGTACGCGCGCGCCGAGGACGGTACCCTGACCCGCATCGGCGCCTACGGCTTCGCGCACCAGGACAAGCATGCCCGGGTCATCCAGTCGAACGAATCGCTGGCCGCGCAGGCCGCCAGCCAGAACCGCATCCTGACGCTGCGCGAGCTGCCGCCCGACTACATCAAGGTCGGATCTGGCCTGGGCGAGACCTCGCCGCGCGAACTGCTGATCGCGCCGATCTCGAACCACGGCAAGATCAAGGGCGTGATCGAGATCGGCTTCCTGCACGACGTGCGCGAGCGCGACGCCGAATTCATGCAGCTGATCGGCCCGGCCGTGGGTGCCTCGGTCGCCTCGGTGGTCTACCGCCAGCGCCTGCAGCTGGCGCTGGAAGAGCAGCAGGCCATGAACGAGGAGCTGCAGGTACAGCAGGAAGAGCTGCGCACCGCCAACGAGGAACTGGAAGAACAGTCGCGCGCCCTCGAGGAGTCGCAGACCGCGCTGGAAAACCAGCAGGCCGAACTGGAGCAGACCAACGAGCAGCTGGCCGAGCAGGCCGCCAGCCTCGACCTCAAGAATGCGGCCCTGACCACGGCCCAGGACCAGTTGCGCGACCGCGCGCTGGAACTGGAGCGCGCCAGCCGCTACAAATCCGAGTTCCTGGCGAACATGTCGCACGAACTGAGGACGCCGCTGAACAGCTCGCTGATCCTGGCCAAGCTGCTGGCCGATAACACCGCCGGCAACCTGAACGAAGAGCAGGTGCGCTTCGCCCAGACCATTTATTCGGCCGGCAACGACCTGCTGAACCTGATCAACGACATCCTCGACATCTCCAAGGTCGAGGCCGGCAAGCTGGAGCTGGTGCCGGAAGAACTGCCGCTGCGCCGCGTGATCGAAGGCCTGGCGCGCACCTTCGAGCCGCTGGCGCGCCAGAAGGCGCTGGAATTCTCGCTGACGGTCGAGCCGAACGTGCCGATGTCCATCCACACCGACCGCCAGCGCCTCGAACAGATCCTCAAGAACCTGCTGTCGAACGCGGTGAAATTCACCGATAGCGGCCGCGTCAGCCTGACCGTCAGCGCCAATGCGGACGGCTGGGTCCAGTTCGAAGTGCAGGACTCGGGCATCGGCATCGCGCCGGAGCAGCAGGAGAAAATTTTCGACGCCTTCCACCAGGCCGACGGCTCGACCGCGCGCAAGTACGGCGGCACCGGTCTGGGCCTGTCGATCTCGCGCGACCTGACCAGCCTGCTGGGCGGCACGCTCACCCTGGCCAGCACGCTGGGCGAGGGCAGCACCTTCATGCTCAGCCTGCCGCGCAACGGCACGGTGGCCGCGACCCCGCCGGCGCCGCAACTGGTGCATGCGGCCAAGCCGGCGCGCGCCGCCTCAGTTGCCACCTCTGCCGCGCCGGTGGAAGCCGAGCCGGCGCCGGCGGCTGCGGATGCCCCGCGCTTCGAAGACGACCGTGCCGAGCCGGCATCCGGCCGCCGCACCGCGCTGGTGATCGAGGACGAACCGGAATTCGCGCGCATCCTCTACGGCCTGGCGCACGACATGGACTTCCGCTGCCTGGTCGCGCTGCGGGCGGAAGAGGGCCTGGAACTGGCCGCCAGCGAGAACCCGGACGCGATCCTGCTCGACATGCGCCTGCCGGACCGCTCCGGCCTGTCGGTGCTGCAGCAGCTGAAGGAAAATCCATCGACCCGCCATATCCCGGTGCACGTGGTGTCGAGCCAGGAGAACGGCGGCGAAGCCCTGCACCTGGGCGCGATCGGCTATGCACTGAAACCCACCACCCGCGAGCAGCTCGAAGCGGTGTTCCTGAAGCTCAAGGAAAAATCGGCGCAGAAGGTCAAGCGCGTGCTGCTGGTCGAGGACGACGTGCGCCAGCGCGAGAGCGTGGTCCAGCTGATTTCCGATGCCGACGTCGAGATCGCGGCCGTCGGTTCCGGCGAGGAGGCATTGCACCTCTTGCGCACGCAGATTTTCGACTGCATGATCATCGACCTGAAGCTGCCCGACATGCAGGGCAACGAACTGCTCAAGGCGATGTCGCTGGAAGAGCTGTGCTCCTTCCCGCCCGTCATCGTCTACACGGGACGCAACCTGACCCGCGAGGAAGAAGCGGAACTGCTGAAGTATTCGCGCTCGATCATCATCAAGGGCGCGCGTTCGCCGGAACGCCTGCTGGACGAGGTGACGCTGTTCCTGCACAAGGTGGAGTCGCAGCTCTCGTCCGAGCGCCAGACCATGCTCAAGAGCGTGCGCGGGCGCGACCGGGTGTTCGAAGGCAGGACCATCCTGCTGGTGGACGACGACGTGCGCAACGTCTTCGCACTGACCAGTGCGCTGGAGCAGCGGGGCGCGCATGTGGAGGTGGGCCGCAACGGTTTCGAAGCCCTGGCCAAGCTCGACGAAGTGGACAACATCGACCTGGTGCTGATGGATGTCATGATGCCCGGCATGGACGGACTGGAAGCGACACGCAGGATACGCCAGGATGCGCGTTTCGCGCGCCTGCCGATCATCGCGATCACGGCCAAGGCCATGAAGGATGACCAGGAACAGTGCCTGGCCGCCGGCGCCAACGACTACCTGGCCAAGCCGATCGACCTGACCCGGCTGTACTCGCTGCTGCGGGTATGGATGCCGACCATGGAGCGGATTTGAAGCAACCTCCTAGCGACATCGACATCGAACTGCGGATGCTGGTCGAAGCTGTCTACCTCAAGTACAACTACGACTTCCGCGACTACACCGGCGCTTCGCAAAAGCGCCGCGTGCTGGCCGCCATGCGCGTGATGGAATGCGATACCGTGTCTGCGCTGCAGGCCCGCGTGATGCACGAGCCGGCCGCCTTTGCCCAGCTGCTGCAGTTCCTGACCATCCCCGTCACCGAGATGTTCCGCGATCCGGATTACTACCTCGCCGTCCGGCAGCAGGTCGTGCCGCACCTGGATACCTATCCGTCGCTGAAGATCTGGGTGGCCGGCTGCAGCACCGGCGAGGAAGTCTATTCGCTGGCGATCCTGCTCAAGGAAGAGGGCCTGCTCGAGCGGTCGCTCATCTACGCCACCGACATCAATCCGGAGTCGCTGGAGACGGCGCGGCGCGGCGTGATGCCGCTCGAACGCATGCGCCTTTACACCGAGAACTACCAGAAGTCCGGCGGCACGCAGGCCTTCTCGGACTATTACACGGCGGCCTACGGCGGCGCCCTGTTCGACCGCGGCCTGGTCGAGAACGTGACCTTCGCCGACCACAGCCTGGCCACCGACAGCGTGTTTGCCGAGACCCATTTCATCAGCTGCCGCAACGTGATGATCTACTTTAACCGGCGCCTGCAGAACCGGGTGCTGGGCCTGTTCCACGAATCGCTGGTGCACCGCGGCTTCCTGGGCCTGGGCAGCAAGGAGAGCATCGACTTTTCGAGCTATGCCCAGCGCTTCGAGCCGCTGGCGAAGCGCGAGCGGGTGTTCCGCAAGGTGGGGCAGTAATGCAGCCCGACCTGCAAGCACTGCTCGCCGGACGCCGCATCGAGGCGGTGGTGATCGGCGCCTCCGCCGGCGGCGTGGAAGCCCTGGGGGCGCTGCTGCCCTCGCTGCCGGCCGGGTATTCGCTGCCGGTGTTCTGCATCCTGCACCTGCCGGGCGACCGCGAGAGCCGGCTGGCCGAGCTGTTCGCCGAGCGCCTGCCGCTGCCGGTCAAGGAAGCCGTCGACAAGGACGCCATCGAGCCCGGCACCGTGTACTTCGCGGGCCCCGGCTACCACCTCTCGGTGGAGCGGGACTTCACGTTTTCGCTGAGCTGCGAACCGCCCGTGCATTTCGCGCGCCCGGCCATCGACGTGCTGATGGAGTCGAGCGCCGATGCCTACGGCCCCGGCCTGGCGGGCATCCTGCTCACCGGCGCCAATCACGACGGCGCCGCCGGCATGGCTTATATTCATGCCAGCGGCGGCCTGAGCGTCGTGCAAGATCCCGATGACGCCCAGGTGGCCACCATGCCGAAGAGCGCCATCGACCGTTTTACCCCGCACCTGATCCTGCCTTTGGCCCGCATCGGGGCGCTGCTGCCCATGCTGGAGAGCGACACTCATGAGCCCTAACGACCCAAGCAAACTGCTGATCGTCGACGACCTGCCGGAGAACCTGCGGGCGCTGGACGCGCTGATCCGCGACGAGGCGCGCCAGGTATTCCAGGCCGGCTCCGGCGAGGAAGCGCTGACCCTGATGCTCGAGCACGAGTTCGCGCTCGCCATCCTCGACGTGCAGATGCCCGGCATGGACGGCTTCGAACTGGCCGAGCTGATGCGCGGTACCGAGCGCACCCGCAACATCCCGATCGTGTTCGTCTCGGCCGCCGGCCGCGAGCTGAACTACGCCTTCAAGGGCTACGAGCAGGGCGCGGTCGACTTCCTGCACAAGCCGCTCGACCCCGACGCGGTGCGCAGCAAGGTCAACGTCTTCGTCACGCTGGACCAGCAGCGCCGCGAGATGCGGCGCCAGATGGAGGCGCTGGAACGCAGCCGGCGCGAGCAGGACACCCTGCTGCGCGAACTGAACAAGACCCAGGAAGAGCTGCAGCGCTCGCTGCGCATGCGCGACGATTTCATGTCGCTGGTGGCCCACGAACTGCGCACGCCGCTCAACACGCTGTTCCTGGAAACGCAGATGCGCAGCCTGCAGCTCAAGCGCGGTAACCTGCCGGCCTTCAATCCGGACCAGATGACGAACATGATCAAGCGCGACGAGCGCCAGATCAAGGCGATGATCCGCCTGATCGACGACATGCTGGACGTCTCGCGCATGAAGAGCGGCACGCTGTCGATCCGCCCGGCCAAGGTGGAGCTGATGGGCCTGCTGGAGCGCGTGGTCAACGATCTCTCGCTGCAGGCGGCCGCCGCCAACTCGACGCTGCAGCTGGCCGGCCACGTGCCGGTCGAGGGCTTCTGGGACGAGTTCCGCATCGAGCAGGTGATCGTCAACCTGCTGACCAATGCGCTGCGCTACGGCGGCGGCGGCACGGTCGAGGTCAGCGTGCACCAGGTCGGCTGCAATGTGCGCATCGACGTGCGCGACCACGGCAAGGGCATCGCCCCGGACTTCATCGACCGCATCTTCGAACCCTACGAGCGCGGCGCCAGGAGCGGCGAACCGAAGGGCCTCGGCCTGGGCTTGTACATCTCGCGCCAGCTGGCCACCTCCCACGGCGGCGAACTGACGGTGCAGAGCACGCCCGGGGAAGGCGCCACCTTCAGCCTGCTGCTGCCCTGCAGCGAGGCGGAAGTACCGGCTGCGGCCGTTTCGGCATAACCGTCGTCCCCGCGAAGGCGGGGACCCAAGTTCTGCATGCATTTCGACAGCGCTACAAACTTGGGTTCCCGCCTACGCAGGAAGTCGTTTCCGGCAATGCCGGGAATGACGAAGTGTCGCGATAGTCAAAATCAATTGATGAAATCCGTTCAATTAATTTCACAAAACAAGGTGCGCGGGGTATAGTGCGTACCTAACGTTTTTTTTAACCCCGAAAGAGGAGCTTTCATGTCCATCATCAACACCGAGATCAAACCGTTCAAGGCAACCGCTTTCCACGACGGCAAGTTCGTCGACCTGACCGAAGCCGACTTCAAAGGCACCTGGTCGGTCCTGATGTTCTATCCGGCTGACTTCACCTTCGTCTGCCCGACCGAACTGGAAGACCTGGCTACCTTCCAGCCGGAATTCGCGAAGATGGGCGTCAAAGTCTACGGCGTGTCGACCGACAGCCACTTTGCTCACAAGGCATGGCACGACACCTCGGAAGCCATCAAGAAAGTGAACTACCCGCTGATCGGCGACCCGACCGGCACCCTGTCGCGTAACTTCGAAGTCATGATCGAAGAAGAAGGCATGGCCCTGCGCGGTACCTTCGTGATCAATCCGGAAGGCCAGATCAAGGTCATGGAAGTGCACGACAACGGCATCGGCCGCGACGCATCGGAACTGATGCGCAAGGTCAAGGCAGCCCAGTACGTCGCGGCACACCCGGGCGAAGTCTGCCCGGCCAAGTGGAGCGAAGGCGCCGAGACCCTGAAGCCGTCGCTGGATCTGGTCGGCAAGATCTAAGACCGAACCCTGCTATCGGATCGTGGGCACGGGGTGCCCACCCTACGGTAGCGGTAGTGGTAGGGTGGGCTCCCCGAGCCCACGCAGCACAAGCAGTACAAGCAGCACAGGAGACCGTCCGCGAGGGGCGGCCGGTCTCCCACCCCTCAAGAACGCAGCCCACTCGCGATGGGCCTGCCCTGAAAAGACAGGCGATCAAACTGGTCGATCTGCCCGGCTAGATTTACGACTTTGATTAATTGGATGCGCCCACATGTGAGCCGCATCGGCCTGAACACGACTGAAGAAAAGGAAATCACCATGAGCGTACTCGACAACGACCTGAAAACCCAGCTGGGCGCCTACCTGCAGCGCGTGCAGCAACCGTTCGAACTGGTGGCTTCGCTGGACGACAGCGACACCTCGAAGCAGACCCTCGAACTGCTGCAGACCATCCAGAGCCTGCGCGCCGACAAGATCACCGTCCGTACCGACGGCAACGATGCGCGCAAGCCGTCCTTCACCGTGCAGCGCGTCGGCAGCGACACCAGCCTGCGCTTCGCCGGCCTGCCGCTGGGCCACGAGTTCACCTCGCTGGTGCTGGCCCTGCTGTGGACCGGCGGCCACCCGCCGAAGGTCGAGCAGGACACCATCGACGCGATCAAGGCGCTGGACGGCGACTACGAGTTCGAGATGTACATGTCGCTGAGCTGCCATAACTGCCCGGACGTGGTGCAGGCGCTTTCCCTGATGGCGATCCTGAACCCGCGCGTGAAGACCACCGTGATCGAAGGCGGCGCCTACCAGAAGGAAGTCGAGGCGCGCCAGGTGATGGCAGTGCCGATGGTCTTCCTGAACGGCGAGCTGTTCGGCTCGGGCCGCATGATGGTCGAAGAGATCGTCGCCAAGCTGGACAAGGGCGCTGGCGAACGCGATGCGGCCAAGCTGAACGCGAAAGAGCCGTACGACGTGCTGATCGTCGGCGGCGGCCCGGCCGGTTCGGCCGCTGCCGTGTACGCAGCCCGCAAAGGCATCCGCACCGGTATCGCCACCGGCCGCATGGGCGGCCAGGTGAACGACACCATGTCGATCGAGAACTACATCTCGGTGCTGGAAACCGACGGTCCGAAGTTCTCGGCCGCGCTGGAAGCCCAGGTGCGCCACTACGGCGTCGACATCATGACCCAGCAGGAAGCGGCGCAGCTGATCGCGCCGAGCGCGCCGGGTGAACTGGTCGAAGTGAAATTCGCCAACGGCGGTTCGCTGAAGTCGAGCACCGTGATCCTGTCGACCGGCGCGCGCTGGAGGAACGTCAACGTGCCGGGCGAAGAGCAGTACAAGAACGCCGGCGTGAACTACTGCCCGCACTGCGACGGCCCGCTGTACAAGGGCAAGCGCGTGGCCGTGATCGGCGGCGGCAACTCGGGCGTGGAAGCGGCGATCGACCTGGCCGGCATCGTCCAGCACGTGACCCTGATCGAGTTCGCGAACCAGCTGAAGGCGGACGCGGTGCTGGTCAACAAGCTGAACAGCCTGCCGAACGTGACCATCCACGTCAACGCCCAGACCACCGAAATCACCGGCGACGGCAAGAAGGTCAACGGCATCTCGTTCAAGGACCGCGTGTCGGGCGAAGACAAGCACGTCGAACTGGAAGGCGTGTTCGTGCAGATCGGCCTGGTGCCGAACACCGAATGGCTGAAGGGCAGCGTGGAACTGTCGCGCTTCGGCGAGATCGTGGTCGATGCCCACGGCCGCACCAACATCCCGGGTGTGTTCGCCGGCGGCGACGCCACCACCACGCCGTTCAAGCAGATCGTGATCGCCGCGGGCGACGGCGCCAAGTGCGCACTGTCGGCCTTCGACTACCTGATCCGCATGCCGGTGGCGGTCGAAGCCGCCTGAGCTGTTCTCAGCGCCAGCACCGCCTGCAGCCGGTCGAGATCGATCGGCTTGACCAGGTGGTGGTCGAAGCCGGCCTCGCGCGTACGCGCGCGGTCGGTTTCCTGGCCGTCGCCGGTCACCGCGACCAGCATCGCGTCCGCGGTTTCCGGCTGCGCGCGCAGGCGCCGCGCCAGCTCGGTGCCGTCCATCTCGGGCAGGCCGATGTCGAGCAGGCAGACATCGGGCCGGGCTTCCAGGGCGCGCGCCAGCGCCTGAACTGTCGCAATCCATGACGGGGACGGAAGAGTTGCCGGGCGCCGATCGAAAGCGCAGGGTCGGCGACTACCTGCTCGTCAACAACGGCATTGGGCCGGCACGTATCGAATGGGTCGAATTTCGCTTCAAGAACAAGCCTGTTGCCGACCTGAGCGAATTGCTCGAGGCCTGCTGCAGCGCTACCCAGGAAGAAAAGGAAAGCCTCCATCAGCGTGCGGGCTTCGACCGTCGGGTCAACGTCGAGGGCAATTTGATCCGGGCAGGCGCCATGAAATCCCTGTTCACATGGAAGGAACAGACAAAACCCAACCCTGTATTCGATGCGCTGCATCGCCAGATGAAGTACGTCGACTTCAAGGCGTGCTATTGCTCGGTGTTCGATGAATGCTACGTGCAGGAATACAGCGAAACGAAACCGGTGCCGGTCAAGGAGTGTACGGCGCCAAAGGTGCCATTCAGGCCGCGTTTCCGCGACGATTGAGGAAGGAGAGGGACGAGGAAAAGCGCGCCGGCCCGTGCGTTTTCAGCGCAAGGCAGCGTCGCTGGAGCATGCCGGGGGCACGCCAGACTGCAGGATGTGGAACAGCGGGGTTGCCGACATCGTTCAGTGGAAGAACATCGGGGCCATGCCGGTCAGGGCATCGGTTTCGACCAGCAGCCAGGTAGCGGCGCTGATGAGTCCAACATGCAGGGCGGTCCAGGTGGCGGGGAAGATGCGGATCATGATATGGCTCCAATCGTGTGCCGGTTGCGGGAGAATATGGTTCCATGATAGGTCGGATGTTGTGTGGCAACTATCGGCGAGGATTCCGCCACCTTGTAGGAAAAGAGCTTGTCGCCTTGTCTGAGCGGTGGCGGAAAGCTCTGGTGGGGCTCCTACGGTAACTGTAGGTTGCGTCCTATACCAGCTCAGATCGGCCCAAGATACAGTTGGGCCATCATGACCCGACACGAACCCAAACTCCTGCACAAAGGCCTGCTTGCGGTACGCCGCAACACCATTCGCCGCCTGCTGAATACCGTCTTCGGCATCCAGCAACTGCGCGACGGCCAGCAACGCGTGATCGACAGCGTCCTCGATGGCAAGGACACGCTGGCGATCATGCCCACCGGCAGCGGTAAATCGCTGTGCTACCAGATTCCCGCCCGTATCCTGGAAGGGATGACCATCGTCGTTTCCCCGCTCATCTCCCTGATGAAGGACCAGCTCGAAAAGCTGGAAGAGATGGGGATCCGCGCCGTGCAGGTCAACAGCAGCCTCTCCGCCGAGGAAGAGCGCGAGGCGCTGGCCGCGATCGCGTCGAACAGTTGCGAGATCGTGTTCTGCACGCCCGAGCGCCTGGTGATGGCGGAGTTCGTCGAGGTGCTCAAGCCCGTGAAGATCGCCCTGGTGGTGATCGACGAGGCGCACTGCATCTCGCAATGGGGGCATGACTTCCGCCCGGCCTACCTCGAGATGGCCGGCGCGATCGAGGCCCTGGACCGGCCGCCGGTGCTGGCGCTGACCGCCACCGCGACCGACGAGGTCATGGAGGATATCGGCCGCCAGCTGAATCGTCCGCGCATGAACGTCATCAATACCGGCGTCTACCGCCCGAACCTGCACTACCGCGTGCTGCAGGTCACCAACCCAGACGAAAAGCTGGAGGAAGCCCGGCGCCTGGTCCGCGAGACCGAGGGCAAGGGCATCGTCTACGCTGCCACCGTCAAGATGGCGGAAGAGATCTACCACCTGCTGGCGGAGGCCGGCGAATCCGTCACCATCTACCACGGCAAGCTGCCCGCGGCCGAGCGCAAGGCCAACCAGGACCTGTTCATGAACGATGAACGGCGAGTGATGGTCGCCACCAACGCCTTCGGCATGGGCATCGACAAGCCGGATACGCGCTTCGTGGTGCACCTGCAGATTCCCGCCAACCTGGAAGCCTATTACCAGGAGTCCGGCCGCGCCGGCCGCGACGGCAAGGATGCCGAATGCACGCTGCTGTTCCTGCAAGATGATAAAAGGGTGCAGCAGTTCTTTCTGGTGAAGCACTACCCGACCGCCGCCGAGATCCGTTCGGTCTACGAGGCCGTGCGCGAACTGGCGGAAAACGAGACCGCCACGCCGGATCGTGTCGAGGACGTGGCCGGGGACCTGGCCGGCCCGCACCTGAAAGTCTGCCTGAAGCTGCTGAAGGACATGAAGCTGCTGCGCCAGTCGCGCAAGCTGGCCTGGAACGTCACCGCCCAGCAGCCGAAGGACAGCCTGTTCGAGGCCATGGCCGAGGTCTACCGCCGCAAGCAGGACCACGACAAGGAAGCGCTCGAGCAGATGGTGAGCTACGCGGTCAGCGGTTTCTGCCGCTGGAAACTGCTGCTCGACTACTTCGGCGACGAGGTCGACGGCTTCGAGAAGTGCTGCCGCTGCGATAACTGCCTGAATCCGCCGGCGGCCGTGCTGACGGAGGAGATCGAGATCCGCGACGACGAATTCGACCGCGAACCGGCAGCCGACCCCGATCCCGCTTCGCTGTTCGAGCCCGGCCAGCGGGTCAAGGTGCCGAAGTACGGCGAGGGCAGTGTGGTATCGATGGCCGCCGACCAGGTCTGCATCGAATTCCCGGATGGCGAACAGCGGTCCTTCCTGAAGGATTTCGTCGAACACATCGGATAAGGAGACCCATGAGTGACATGGTCGTCGTAAGGAAGGAGGGGCTGTACTGCGTCCCTGGCGATTTCTACATCGACCCCTGGCGGCCGGTGGGCCGGGCCGTCATCACCCATGCCCACGGCGACCATGCGCGCTGGGGCCACAAGCACTATCTGGCCTCGAGCCAGAGCGTGAACATCCTGAAGTCGCGCCTTGGCGCCGACATCAACATCGACGGTCTGGCCTACGGCGAGCGCATCGTCCACAACGGCGTGACGGTCTCGCTGCACCCGGCCGGCCACGTGCTGGGCTCCGCCCAGGTGCGCATGGAACACGAGGGCGAGATCTGGGTCGCCTCGGGCGACTACAAGGTCGAGCCGGACGCCACCTGCGCCCCTTTTGAAGCGGTGCGCTGCCATACCTTCATCACCGAATCGACCTTCGGCCTGCCGATCTACCGCTGGGATCCGCAGCAGGAAGTCTACGACGACATCAACGCCTGGTGGCGCCGCAACGCCGATGAGGGCCGCACCAGCGTCCTGTACGCCTATGCCTTCGGCAAGGCCCAGCGCATCCTGTCCGGGCTGGATGCCTCGATCGGGCCCATCGTCTGCCATGGTGCGGTCGAACCGCTGAACCGCGTCTACCGCGAGGGCGGCGTCGAGCTGCCTGTAACGCAACTGGTGAGCGACACCGGCAAGGACGAGATGAAGCGCGCGCTGGTGCTGGCGCCGCCGTCCGCCGCCGGCTCGACCTGGACCCGCCGCTTCGGCGATTACTCCGACGCGTTTGCCAGCGGCTGGATGCTGCTGCGCGGCGCGCGGCGCCGGCGCGGCGTCGACCGCGGCTTCGTGCTGTCCGACCACGCCGACTGGCCCGGGCTTCTGTCCGCCATCGAAGCCACCGGCGCGCACCAGGTGGTGGTGACCCACGGCTCGATTCCGGTGATGGTGCGCTGGCTGTGCCAGATCGGGCTGGATGCGAAGGCCTTCGATACCGAGTACGGCGACGAAGACGACGAGGCGACGGGTTCCGCGGCGCCGGAGGAGGGCGAATCGCACAAGGGGGCGGCTGACAAAGCGGAGGCGAAGAATGCGTGAATTCGCCCAGCTCTACGCCGAACTCGACGAAACCACCGCCACCAACCGCAAGCTCGAGGCGCTGCAGAACTACTTCGAGCACACGGCGCCCGAGAACGCCGCCTGGGCCGTCTACTTCCTGGCCGGCGGCAAGCCGCGCCAGGCGGTGCCGACCAAGCTGCTGCGCGAAGCGGCCATCGAATACGCCGGCCTGGACGAGTGGCTGTTCGAGGAAAGCCACGCCGCGGTCGGCGACATGGCCGAGACCATCGCCCACATCCTGCCGCCGCCGAAGCGCCACAGCGACATCGGCCTGGCCGTGTGGATGGAAGAGCGCATCGGCCCCCTGCGCGGCGCCGATCCCGGCTTCATCCGCGAAAAGCTGTTCGAATACTGGGACGAACTGACCTGGCGCGAGCGCTTCCTGTTCGTCAAACTGATCGGCGGCGGCTTCCGGGTCGGCGTGTCGAAGCTGCTGGTGACGCGCGCGCTGGCGGCCGTCGCGGCGGTCGACGCCAAGCTGATCGCCCAGCGCCTGATGGGCTGGACCGACGGCCGGGTGCGCCCGACAGCAAGCGGCTTCCTGCAGCTGATCGCGGCCCAGTCCGAAGACGAGCACAAGCTGCGCGGCGGCCAGCCTTACCCCTTCTTCCTGGCGCACCAGCTCAATGGCGAGCCAAGCGAGCTGGGGGCGCTGTCGGACTGGCAGGTCGAGTGGAAGTACGACGGCATCCGCGCCCAGCTGGTGCGGCGCGGCGCCCAGAATTATCTGTGGTCGCGCGGCGAAGACCTGATCACCGAGCGCTTTCCGGAACTGGCGGCCCTGGCGCTGCCGGAAGGGACCGTGGTCGATGGTGAAGTCCTGATCTGGCTAGGGGGTGACGCCCCGGCGCCCTTTGCCGACCTGCAGAAGCGCATCGGCCGCAAGACCTTGTCGAACAAGCTGCTGGCCGAGCTGCCGGCGGTGCTGCTGGCCTACGACCTGCTGGAGCTGGACGGCGTCGACCTACGGGCCTTGCCCCAGCACGAGCGGCGCGCGCTGCTGGAAACCCTGGTGACCGGTGTGGCGAAACCGCAGCTGAGGATTTCGCCGCTGGTGGTGGCCGACAGCTGGTCCGACCTGGCTTCCCTGCGCGAAGAATCGCGGGCACGCGGTGTCGAAGGCATGATGATCAAGGCGAAGAACGCCCAGTACGGCGTGGGCCGTACCAAGGACGTCGGCACCTGGTGGAAGTGGAAGATCGATCCGTATGCAGTGGACGCCGTACTGATCTACGCCCAGCCGGGCAGCGGACGGCGCGCTTCGCTCTACACCGACTACACCTTCGCCGTGTGGGACGGCGAAGGCGAACAGCGCCGGCTGGTGCCTTTCGCGAAAGCGTATTCCGGCCTGACCGACGCCGAGATCCGCCAGGTCGACGCCACCATCCGCAAGACCACGGTCGAGAAGTTCGGCCCGGTGCGCTCCGTCAAGCCGACCATGGTGTTCGAGCTGGGCTTCGAGGGGATCGCGCTGTCGCCGCGCCACAAGGCGGGCATCGCGGTGCGCTTCCCGCGCATCCTGCGCCGGCGCGACGACAAGCCGGTGGAGGAAGCCGATACACTGGATACCCTCAAAGGTTTATTGGAAGCGGCGTCGCCATGAGCAAGTCGCAGGCAGAGCAGGCGGTCGACGCCTGGTTCGCGGGCCGCGGCTGGAAAGTCTTCCCTTTCCAGCGCGCCGTGTGGAAAGCCGCCTTGGCCGGGCAGTCCGGCCTGCTGCATGCGAACACGGGCGCCGGCAAGACCTATGCCGTGTGGTTCGCGGCGATGCTGCGCGGCGCCAACCGTTCGCGGCGCGACCGCACTGGCCTGCGCGTGCTGTGGATCACGCCGATGCGGGCGTTGGCCGCCGACACCCAACGTTCGCTCGAAGTCTCGGCCGCCGAACTGGGTGCGGCCAGTCCGGAAGCGATCGGCGCCTGGACCTTGGGCGCGCGCACCGGCGACACCGGCTCGGCCGAGCGCGCGCGCCAGTCGAAAAACCTGCCCGGCGCGCTGATCACCACGCCGGAATCGCTGTCCCTGCTGCTCTCGCACGCGGGCGCGCGCGATCAGTTCAAGCATCTCGACATGATCATCATCGACGAGTGGCACGAGCTGATGGGCAGCAAGCGCGGGGTGCAGGTGCAGCTGGCGCTGGCGCGGCTGCGGCGCTGGAATCCCGAGCTGGTCGTGTGGGGCCTGTCCGCGACCATGGGCAATTTGCAGGATGCGCGCAACGTGCTGCTGGGGACTGGGGCGGACGAGTCGAAGAGCGTGCTGGTCGAGGGCGACCTCAAGAAGCAGATCGTGGTCGACTGCCTGATTCCGCAAAACGTCTCACGTTTTCCCTGGGGCGGCCACCTGGGCCTGCAGATGCTGCAGCCGGTGATCGATGAAATCGAAAAGAACGGCGCGACCCTGGTCTTCACCAATACCCGCGCCTCGTCGGAAGTCTGGTACCAGAACCTGATCGAGGCGCGGCCCGACTGGGCCGGCACGGTGGCCCTGCACCACGGCTCGCTCGACCGCGAGGTGCGCGACTGGGTCGAGAAGGGGCTCAAGAACGGCGAGCTGAAAGCGGTGGTCTGCACCGCCAGCCTGGACCTGGGTGTCGACTTCCTGCCGGTCGAGCGCGTGCTGCAGGTCGGCAGCGCGAAGAACATCGCGCGGCTGCTGCAGCGGGCCGGACGCAGCGGCCATGCGCCGGGACGCGTCTCGCGCGTGACCCTGGTGCCGACCAACAGCCTGGAACTGCTGGAAGCGGCCGGTGCCAGGCATGCCGTCGCCACCCGCCGCATCGAGGCGCGCCAGGTGCCGAACAAACCCTTCGACGTGCTGGTCCAGCACCTGGTGACGATCGCCCTGGGCGGCGGTTTCCGTTCCGACGAGCTGTACGAAGAGGTGACGACAGCCTGGTCCTACCGCCATCTCACGAAAGAGGAATGGCAGTGGGCGCTGGACTTCGTGGCGCGCGGCGGCCAGAGCCTCGAGGTGTACCCGGAATACCGGCGCGTGCTCCCGGACGAGGAGGGCGTCTACCGCGTCCCCGACGCGACGATAGGACGCCGGCACCGCATGAGCATCGGCACCATCGTCTCGGATGCGCAGATGCAGGTCCAGTACGTGAGCGGCGGGCGGATCGGCAGCGTCGAGGAGTCTTTTGTGGGCCGCCTGAAGCCCGGCGACCACTTCCTGTTCAGCGGGCGCATCCTGGAACTGGTGCGGGTCCATGAGATGACGGCCTACGTCAAGCGCAGCAGCAGTACGAAAGGCGCGATCAGCCGCTGGGGCGGGACCAAGGTGCCGCTCAGCGCCGAGATGGCGCGCGCCGGACTGGAAGAACTCGAGCGCGCATCGCAGGGCATCTTCGAAGGACCGGAAATGCAGGCCGTGAAGCCGCTGCTGGAAGTGCAGGCGCGCTGGTCGGCCCTGCCCACCGGCGCGACCCTGGTCATCGAGAGCATGAAGAGCCGCGAGGGTTATCACCTGTTCGTCTATCCCTTCGGCGGACGCTCGGTGCACACGGGACTGGCCTCGCTGCTGGCCTTCCGCGTCGGGAAGGCCATGCCCTCGACTTTTTCGGTGGCGGTGAACGATTACGGCTTCGAGCTGTTGTCGCCGGAGCCGGTGGACTGGGCCCGTCTCTTCGATGCGGAGACGGGCGCCGGCGTCGGCCTGTTCGATACCGGGCGCCTGCTGGAGGACGTGCTGGACAGCCTGAACGCGACCCAGCTGGCGCAGCGGCGCTTTCGCGAGGTGGCGCGCATCGCCGGGCTGGTGAACCAGGGCTTTCCGGGCCAGCGCAAATCGATGCGCCAGGTGCAGGCTTCATCGGCGCTGTTCTACGAGGTCTTCCGCAAGCACGACAGCGGCAACCTGCTGTTGACCCAGGCCGAGCGCGAGGTGCTGGAGCAGGAGCTGGAACTCACGCGCCTGCGCGATACGCTGACCGAGCTGCACGCGCGCCGCATCAGCTACCACGAGGTCAAGCGCGCCACGCCCTTCGGGTTCCCGCTGATGGTGGAACGATTCCGCGAAAAAGTCTCGACCGAGAAGCTGTCCGACCGCGTGGCGCGCATGGTGCGCGAACTGGAAAAGGCCGCAGCGGCATGAGTGTTCTGCAGATCCCGGGGGCGGTATCCGCCGAGCTCGGCGGCGAACAGCTGGTGCTGCTGCCGCAGAAGGCCGCGTTCTGGCCGCGCGAGCGCATGCTGATCATCGCCGACATCCACTTCGGCAAGGCGGCCGCTTTCCGCTCCTTCGGCATCCCGGTGCCGAAAGGGACCACGACCGAAAACCTGCAGGCCCTCGACGCCCTGGTCGAACTGACGGGCGCGAACCACGTGCTGTTCCTGGGCGACTTCCTGCACGCGCGCGCGGCCCACGCGGCATCGACGCAGGCGGCGATGCTGGCCTGGCGCCGGCGCCGCTGCGATCTGATCCTGACGCTGGTGCGCGGCAACCACGACAAGCATGCCGGCGACCCGGCCGGCGAGCTCGGCATAGCCCTGGTCGACGAGCCTTATACGGTGGGCCCGTATTCCTTCTGCCACCACCCGGACATCGCCGCGCCCGGCTATGTGCTGGCCGGCCACGTGCACCCGGTGTATGTGCTGGCGACGCGTTCCGACGCCCTGCGCCTGCCGTGCTTCATTGCCGGGCCGACGCGAATGATCCTGCCGTCCTTCGGCGCTTTTACCGGCGGGCATGCCTTGAAACCGGAGCCTGGCGAGCGCATCTGGGTGAGCTCAGGCGAGGCGGTGCACAGCGTACGTTAGCGCACCGAGCCACTGTCGTGTGCGGCGTAAGCTGGCCACATTGACAATTCGCGTTTCGCAGGAGGACATCATGGCAACAACCCGTCAGACGCTCGCCGCGGCAGTGGTTGCCGCGCTGCCGCTCTTCACGGCCACCGTGCCGGCGCCCGTGCAGGCCCAGGAACATCCGCGCGCGCGCCAGCTGGAGCCGCGCATCGAAGGTTTCAATGTCAACGAACTGCGCCGCATCGAGCCGGGCGCGGAACTGAATTTCGAAGTGTTCGGGACGCCGGGCGGCAACGCTTCCGTGCGCATCGATGGTGCCACCCGCAACCTGAACCTGAACGAAACCCGCCCGGGCACCTACGTGGGGACCTATACAATCGGCAGGCACGACCGCATCCGTCCGGACAGCTCGATCACCGCCAACCTGCGCGTGAACGGCATGGTCAAGACCCAGGCGCTGGCCGCGACCATCGTGCGCGTGCCGGATGCCGCCGGCCCGGGCGACCGCGCCATCGCAGGCACACCGCGTGTCCAGACGTTCGACGTGCGCGGCAGCGACGACCTCGGTCCGGGCCACGAGCTGAAATTCACCGTGATCGGCACCCCCGGCGCGAAGGTCGACGTCCAGATCGCCGGCACGCGCGGCATCTTCACGCTGCCGGAAGTGCGGCCGGGCGAATATGCCGGCCTGTACACGATCCGCCGCGACGACAACATCGCGCCGGACGCGTCGGTCACCGCGACCATCCGCGCCAACGGCCGCTATTCGACGGCAACGCTGGGCCAGCCGCTGCTGGCGGGCGGCCGCGACCGTGACGACCGCATCGACAACCGCCGCGTCGATCGCCGCGAGGACCGCCGCGTCGAGGAGAGCCAGCGCGCATCGGATCGAGTAGCGCGCTATTGCACCAACTGCGCGACGGTGGAATCGGTGAACGTGCTGCAGGGCGAAGCCGGCGCGGCCGGTACGCTGGGCGGTGCCGCGGTCGGCGGCCTGCTGGGCAACCAGGTGGGCAGCGGCAGCGGCCGCACGGCGGCGACGGTGGCCGGCGCGGTCGGCGGCGCCCTGGCCGGACGCGCCATCGAACGCAACGCCCGCGCCCCGCGTTATGAAGTGGTGGTGCGCTACGAGAACGGCGCGACCCAGGCTATCCGCTATGACAACGATCCGGGTTTCCGCGTCGGCGAGCAGGTGCGCGTCGCCGACGGCGTCCTGACCCGCGACTGACCAGTCCTGCTCCGGAAATGAAGAAGCCGGCTCAGTTTCGAGCCGGCTTTCTTGTTGGTGCGCCGTGAAGCAGGTTCAGGCTGTGGCCAGCACCTGGCCGTCACCCGAGGATTCGGCATCGGCCTTGGCCTTGGCGTTCTGCTTGGCGCGCGAACGCGAGGGCGGCAGGCGGCGCAGGGTCTTCAGGGCTTCCGGATCCTTGATGCCGATGGTGCGCTGGTCGACGGTGATCAGGCCGATCTCGTTGAAGGCGGACAGCGTGCGGCTGACGGTTTCGAGGGTCAGGCCCAGGTAGCTGCCGATCTCGTGGCGCGTCATGCGCAGGTTGAACAGCTTGCTCGAGTAGCCCATCGCGGCGAAGCGATCGGCCAGCGAGATCAGGAAGCGGGCCACGCGGGCTTCCGCCGATAGCGCGCCCAGCATGCCGATCATGGCCTGTTCACGCACCAGTTCGCGGCTCATCACCCCGTACATCAGGTTCTCGAGCTCGGCGTGCACCCTCCCCAGGGCAGTGAGCTTCTTGAACGGTACCAGGATCAGGTCGCAGTCGGACAGCGCGACCGCTTCCGACGCGTAGTGGCGGGTGTGGATGCCGTCGACGCCGAGCATGTCGCCCTTCATGGGGAAGCTCAGCACCTGTTCGTTGCCGAATTCGTCGATCAGCACCGTTTTCAGGAAGCCGGAATTGACGATGTACAGGGTGTCGAAAGCCTGGCCGATCGTGTGCACACGCTGGCCGGTCTTGAACTGCACGTGCTGGAACAGGAGTTCCTCGGTATTCATCGATACGGCAGCCGGAATATGGAGCAGGTCGCAGACCTCTTTCAGGTTGGACCAAAGGCGACCTTGGCGCTGGCGCCCGGCCTCCATCTGTGACGAGTGCAGGGTCGAGGGGGAGGCATTGCGCTGTTCTGACATTGGCTGGGACTGCATACTCATCTCCAGGTTTAGGAAAACAAGGTTTTGGAGCGCCTAACAAAACCCGCATGGCGGCGTTGCATCGTCTCGCCGTACTGGCGTACTGTCTTCGACGAAGCGCCTTGCCCGGCAGGTTTTCTTAGACGCTCTCAGGAGGCTCAATGCGGAGAATGGACCGCAAGCAAGTCGAAACGCTGAAGTCAGTATGCCAACACGAGTTCGGCATTCATATCAGCAACGGCTGAATGTGTAGGTAGGAAGGTGAGTCAGACTGTAGGAGTTTTCTTACTGTCTGGGCTCACTTCCGAGGGAGAGCAGGGCATACCCGTGTAGGATAGCTGCGGTGATGAGCTTGTCTCCTGGGCGCCACGCGCTAGGCATGGAAACCACAGTCAGGCTGTGATGTCTAAAACAAATCGGTTCGATCAGGCTTTCATGGGCGCCAGCAGGCGGTGCGCGACCGCGTACTGGACCATTTCCGACAGCGAAGTCATCCCCATTTTCTGCATGATGCGGGTCTTGTGCGTGCTGACCGTCTTCACCGACAGGTGCAGGTTGTTGGCGATCTCGGTGATCGATTTTCCGCCTACTAATAAAGAGAAGACTTCGAATTCCCGGTCCGAGAGCTGCTTGTGCAGCAGCTGTTCGTTCGGCGCCATGATGTTCAGCGCCAGCTGCTCGGCCACTTCGGTACTGATATAAGGACGGCCGGACGCGACCTTGCGGATCGCCCCGACCAGCTGGGTGCCGGCGCTTTCCTTGGTCAGGTAGCCCTGGGCACCGGCGCGGATCGCGCGAACCGCATACTGTTCTTCCTCGTGCATGGTGAGGATGAGGATGGCCAGCTTGGGCGCTTCGCTGCGCACCTGGCGGATCAGGTCGACACCGCTGCGGCCCGGCATCGACAGGTCGAGCAGCAGCAGGTCGAAGCCGCCCTGGCGCACCAGCGACAGGACTTCGAAGCCGTTGATGGCTTCGCCGACGATCTCGATGTCGAGCGCGCCGTCGAGGATGCGCTTCAGGCCCTCGCGCATGATGGTGTGGTCGTCAGCGATGACTATGCGAATCATAAAAGTTCCCCAGAGTGCAATGCGAAGCGAAGATTAAACGCTAGCACATTGCTTACAGATAATTTGTAATTGTTTTGGCAATAACTTTCCCCGATACCTGCATCGGCCTGCCACAGGAGCCGGATTCAGGTGCCGGGCTCACGGATCAGGCGGTGCACCAGCACGGGCTTGCTGGTCTGGGACAGCACCTTGTTCGTGACGCTGCCGAGCAACAACTGACCCCATCCGCTGCGGCCGTGCGAGCC
>Ga0265798_10002037_pt1 | contig 30331 bp, 28 predicted proteins | sample P3T30metagenome_FD_192430 | JGI IMG/M metagenome (GOLD analysis project Ga0265798, IMG submission 192430) | Plant litter microbial communities from East Loma Ridge, Irvine, California - P3 T30 | ecosystem: Environmental > Terrestrial > Plant litter > Unclassified | place: USA: California... | reverse complement strand
CCAACTGGGTCAGCCTGGACACCCGGCAACTGGGTGCCGACATCGATCTGGAAAGCGCCATCACCCAGATCGTGCCTCGACGCGGAGCCGTACCGCTGGTGCGCTTCAAGGCGGCGGTGGGTCGCCGCGTGCAGTTTGAACTGGTGCGCGCCGATGGCAGCAAGGTGCCGCTGGGGGCCAGTGTCGAGGACGGGCAGGGCAGGGCGCTCGCGGTGGTGGACCCGAGCAGTCAGGCGTTGGTGTTGAGTGATCAGGACAGCGGCCGTTTGCACGTTCGCTGGTCGGATCAGCGTTGCGAAGCGCCTTTTGTGCTGCCGCCTAGAGACCCGGCACGGGCCTATGAACGTCTCAAGGTGATCTGCCAATGACCTGCGCTTACCGACTCATGCTTCTGGCGGTGCTGTCGCTGACCAGTGTTTGTGCGCAGGGTGCGCTGTCGCTGACAGGGACGCGGCTGATCTTCGATGGCCGGTACCGGGAAGTCAGCCTGGAAATGCGCAACCCCGGGCAGGACGAGGTCCTTGTTCAGGCCTGGCTCAGTGATCCGCTGGATGACGAAACGTCATCGGCATCGACCCGGATTCTGCCCTTTGTGGTGACGCCACCCCTTTCGCGTATCGGTGCGGGCGGCAGACAGGCCGTGCGTGTGTTGTACCAGGGGGCCGGAATGCCCGAGGACCGGGAGTCCCTGCTGCACCTGTCGGTGCTTGAAATCCCTCGGCATGAGCCCGGCAGACGCCAGCTCACGATCGCCATACGTCAGCGCATCAACGTGTTTTACCGACCCGTCGGGCTGCCGGGCGATCCGGCCGAGTCCACCGAGCGACTGAACTGGACGATGACGCATAACGGAACGGGCATGACGCAGTTGCAGGTCAGCAACCCTACGGCTTACCACGTCTCCCTTGAATCCCTGAGCCTGGAGGGTGTTCAGGTCAGCGACCACCTGTTGCTGGCCCCCGGTGCGCGGATCGAATTGCCGGTTTCGGCGAGCACGCAAGGGTCCGGCCTGCACCGGCTCGCGTTCAAGGCGCTGACCGACTACGGCGGCCAGCGCGGTTACTGCGTGCATCTGAACGGGCAGGCATCGGCCCGCGCCCGTCTTCTGGAAAACCACTCTCTTCAGGAATTCTGCTGATATGAAATCTTTCTTCGTGCGCCGCCGGTTCAGCGCTGCCGCATTGCTGATGCTGCTGAGCCCTGCGACCGCGTTTGCGCTGGTCTGCAAGACACAGGGTGCGGGCGAAACCCTCGTTCATGGTCAGTTGAGCAGTACGGTGGCCATTCCTGCCACGGTCCCGAACGGCGAAGTGGTCTGGCGCTCCGAGCCCATGAACGTCCAGGTCGAGTGTGCCAAGGATGGTCAGCAGGCACTGCAGGAGGAGATTGCCCTGTACCTGAACCCGGACAACATCATGATCGGACAGGGCATTCGTGCGGGTCTGACCTACAGGGGAATTGATTATGTGCAAGGCAGCGGACGGGTTGCCACCGGGCAGTACCTGCCTGCGTGCCATGAAGGCGATGCGAACATCGACGATTGCCCCAAAATCCGTTTCAATCTGCCGTTTTCGGTGTTCATCCAGAAGTTCGGCGCAACCCCGCCGTCGGGCGTCGCAAGCGATCTGCTCGATTACCGTTTTTTCCAGCTCGACAGCGCGTCCGCTCTGCAACCGTCGCCGGGGCGCAGTCTCAGTTATGTGATCGACAGCCTGACCGGTCTGCGCTTCGTGGCCTGCGACGCCGATTTGCAAGTGATGCCGCAAACCGTGGAGTTCGGTGCGATACCCATCAAGAACGTCGCCGTTGGCAAGGTTTTCGCCACTCAGCCATTTTCACTGCTGACCCGTCGCAACTGCGATTCACCTTTCAGCATCAATGCGCGTTTTCGTCCGGTGAGCGGCATGATTTCGGGCGCGGGCGATCTGTTGCTGCCAGCCGGCAATCAGTCGCTGGGCATCCGCATCAGCGGTGCGTTGGGAGGCAAGGCCCTGCGCTACAACGAACCGTTCCACATGGCCGAATTGCTGGACGATACCCAGGCTTCCAGAGCGGATTTCAATGCCGAACTGGTCTGGAACAGCACTCGGCCGCAAGTCGGGCCCTTTGATGCGCAAATCATGGTGGATCTGTTCTATCGGTAAGGGCGACAGGAGGCTCGGGCGGGCGTTCGACGTTTGCTGTATGCTGCGCGACCGCGGGCGTTCGCCCGGCCATTTCGACTTTCTGGTGACACCATGACCACTCCTGAACAACCCTCTGTTCAAGAAGCCGCAACCGACTCCGTAGACGCTGCCGACAAGAAGGCTGCGATTGCCCCGTTCAGCTTTCCGTTCAAGCCGTCGGAGTTCGCACAGGCCAAAAAAGACAAGGATCAGGCCTGGTATCAGAAGTCGAACAAATCCGGCCATCACAAAACGCCAGGTGCTGCGCCGTCCGGAACCCGTCGTTCCATGGGCAAGCGCTGAGTCAGGCTGCCTGCAGCGGGATGAACAGGTAGGAGACCGGTTCCCTCAGGGTCACGTCGGCACCTGCCGCCTGCAACGTGTCGATGACTGTCTGGCCTGCGACATGAAATTCCCAGTCGGCTTTTGCCGATAATTCGCTCTCGTGGCTGGCAACCTGTTCGATGGCTGCCGCGAAGGCGGCCATGTCCGGCAGATACGCCACGAATCCATTGCCCTTGAGGGCTGTGGTGCGAATGCCCAGCTTCTGACAGATCGCCTGCTTGGCCTCGATTTCATCGCGGTCTGCCTGGCGTGACTGCTCGATCAGCGCCATCAGTTGTGTGTCCACCAGCGTGTTGCCAACGATCAGATCGGGGCCCTGTTCCCAGGCCTCCGGCGGACAGCCTTTGGTTTCTGGACGCAACGGGATGTGCGGATTGATTTCCATCGGATAGATCCGGCACACCAGCGGGCGATGTTCGTAAATCCCACAAAGGTTCTGTTCGTCAAGATTCCGGCAGCGGCCCACGTTGTAGGCGGCGAACGTAATGGCGACGTACGCCGTGGTCAGGCCACTGTTCACTTCGGTGGAGCGGCGTGTGGCATGCGTCAGCTGCGCTTCGGGAACGCCATAACCGTTACCGAGAAAGGCTTCGGTCAGCACGATCACCGTACCGCCGTCCGCCGCCCACTGCGTGGCTTCGGTGAGTGTCAGCGGTACGTGATGATCGGTGCAGCAGCCGCCGCAACCTGTGCAGGAAAACTGGGTGTTCATTGGGTCGGTAACCTATCCATGACGGGCGCCGGGGTGACGACAAGGCTGTCATCGTTCCGACTGATGCAGGCCATGAAGCAAGTTGCGCGCCACAGGTCTAGCGGTCAGGTGACGGGGTGATGCTGTCCCATTCAGTCACGCTGGCCTGTCTGCTTTTACGGTTGTACAGACACAGCTCGGTGCCGGGGCGGTTGTTCATGTGTTTTTGTGGATAGCGACCTTTCAGCAACAGCGCGCTGTAGCCGACCCGGTCATCGAATTGGGCGCTGCTGCCGACAGCTGAAACGTTCTTGAGCTGGCTGGCTTTCAGGCAACTGTCGAGCATCGCCTTGTCCAGAGCGCTCCAGGCTTGTGGCGTCGAAGCACCGGCCTGAGTGGCAACCACTGCCAGACCTGCCAGCAACAGTAAGCGCGCTTTCATCTCGATCTCCATGTGCAATGTTTCGGGCGAAAATTATGCCAGATCATTTCCGGTCAACCGCCAGACGAGCGACGTAGGACATGTCTGATTTTTCATAAAGGCGCCTTGCGATCAGATTGTTTTCCATCACTTTCAGATCGACTGCCGCCTCGCCACAACGCTTCAGGTGGACGAACAGATGGTGGAGCAACGCTGTGCCAATCCCTCTGTTCCGGTCATCCGGGTGCACGGCCAGATCCTTGATGAAGGCGCTGGTCCAGCAGTTAATCACTCCCAACACGTGATCGCTGTCGATTGCCACGAAACAGCGCGACCGGTCGAACTCCGGGTTGTGCTCGAAAGCGTCGAGCCAGTCCGGGTGGCGCAGCCACTGCCCGTCTTCCAGCAGATGACTCTGCGTCAGAAGTCTGTGAGCCTGAAGACTGTGTCGGGGCGTCAAGCTGACGCAAGTGACGCCCGGCGGCCAGGGCGCGTGCGGTAGCGCTGCGGTCAGATCCCGACGCATTAGCCAGCAATGGTCTGGCGAGGCATCCTCGGGACCCGGCGCAGTGGCGAGCGGTTTGTGGATCAGATGCCCTGAGCCACGACCGTGCGGGCGGCCTCGATCAGGCATTTGGTCAGCTCGGGTGAAGAGAACTTGGTCAATACGGCGTTGGCACCGGCGACCCTGGCCTTCTCGCTGTTCATCGCACTGTCCAGCGACGTGTGCAGCAGGATGTACAGGTCGTTAAAGTCCGGCGTATCGCGCAGGGTGCGGGTCAGGGCGTAACCGTCCATCTCCGACATTTCGATATCGGACACCACGACATTGATCTGCGCTGCCGTGCCTTGCAGTTCCAGCAGGACATCGATGGCTTCCTTCGCGCTGCGTGCCGTGTGGCAGTTGATGCCCAGATTGCGCAGCGTGATGATCGACTGCTGCAGGGCGACCTGGCTGTCATCGACCACCAGAATGCGCGCTTTAGCCAGCACTTCGGCGTCTTCCCTGGCCAGTTCGGCCGATTGCACGACGATCTGTGCCGGGGCGATGCCGTGGATCACTTTTTCGATGTCCAGCACCTGCACCAGCACGCCGTCGACCTGGGTGACGCCAGTGATGAACGACTTGCTGCTCGAGCCGTAGGGCGGCGGGCGGATATCGGTGGTCAGGCAGTGCACGATCTTGCTGACCGCCTGCACATGCAGACCTTGCTTGGAACGGCTGACGTCGGTGACGATCAGGCAGCCGCCATCCGGGTCGGCCAGTGGCCGCTCGCCGATGGCCCGGCTCAGGTCGATGACCGACAGCGATGAGCCGCGCAGTGTTGCGATGCCTTTGACGTGCGGGTGCGATTCCGGCAGATGAGTCAGGGCAGGGCAGGGGATGATTTCGCTGACCTTGAGCAGGTTGATCGCCATCAGCTTGCCGCTGCGCAACGTGAAGAGGAGCAGCGAAAGTGAATCTGCTCGGACGTTCTTGGACATATGAACCTTCTGGCTATAGGTGTTTCGTCGCCTGGAGGCGACAAACATCTTTCTCTGAGAGGTTATCGACCCGCGTCGGTGTGGCTTTAGGATTTTTAAAGGATAGCGCTTTGCAGGGTCAAAACCCGAGGTGCGACAAAATACCGCGCCCTTCTATATATAGAAGGGGTGCGACAAACTGACGCACGCTTCTATATATAAGGAAGAGATTGGATCGCTGCGCAGAAACCGTCCGCACGGCGCGGCGGCAACGCTGCCTCGCAGGTGCACAACCATCCGGCAGGCAGATTCGGCCGTACGGCCGTTGCGCCCTTGAGTTGTCGGGGCCGGCAGATGATTATCGCGTGCGATCCGGGGCGGGCGATTCTACACTGCGCGTCCCATCCTCAGGTGGCTGAGCATGTCGGGCGTTCGGGCCCTTCAGCCACTTCATCAGTTCAGTAAGGTGTGTGAATGAGCGACAACCTGATGTACCTGCGACGCGAGAAACGCTTTCTGGTCCTGCTGGGGATTATCTGCCTGTCCCTGATCGGCGGTGCCCTGTACATGCAGATCGTGCTGGGCGAAGCGCCATGCCCGCTGTGCATCCTGCAGCGCTACGCACTGTTGTTCATCGCGATCTTCGCCTTCATCGGTGCCGCCATGCCTGGCCGTCGCTGCGTGACCCTGTTCGAAGTGCTGGTGATCCTGGCTGCGCTGGGCGGTATTGCTGCTGCCGGCCGTCACGCCTGGGTGCTGGCCAACCCTGAGGTCAGCTGCGGGATCGATACGTTGCAGCCAATCGTTGATGGTCTGCCGCTGGCGGATCTGTTTCCCACGATTTTCCAGGTCGGCGGGTTCTGCTCGACGCCTTATCCGCCAGTACTGGGACTGTCGCTGGCGCAGTGGGCACTGGCAGCCTTCGTTCTGACCGCGGTACTGGTCCCGGTCTGTGTGTTTCGCAATCGGCGTAAACCTTACTGAATACAAGGGCTTTCATGAAAATGGCCTCGTGAAATCGTGGCTTTTTTTTGCACCGTGAAAGCCAATCAGCGGTTATTGTTACCGATATGGAGAATAACTGTTGCAAAATTAGGCATAGTCATTAAAAATTTACGTATCTACAATCCCCGTCACTTGTCGTCAGGCTTCACTTGACGATCAGCAATTTTGAGGCCTTTTAGCGCCACCTGTGTACCCTGAACAGGCAGCGCAATGCTTGCCTCCGAGGGCGTACAATGGCCGCTGAAGGCGTCTGCCCTGCACATCGGGCAGTTCCAGCAGCTCAAAATAAGAATCCATAGCTAAACCCGGATTTGTCGATACGTCACGTTGGCGTGCTGGCAGGCCCTTGTTCAATTCAAAAAAAATTGCCGGCACTGGCAGGGTGAAGTGTTGGCGGTCGAAACCCAACTGCACCGCGCAAGCTGCTTTTAGAGGTCGTGAAATGAGTAAAAAAAGGTACCCCAGGTTTTTTGGCTTCTTGGCCCTTTTCTGTATGCTTTTGCTCAGTGGATGCGACGGCGTACCTCTGCTCGATCCAAAAGGGCAGGTGGGTATCGAGCAGCGTAACCTGATCGTTATCGCCACACTGCTGATGCTGATCGTCGTGATCCCGGTCATTCTCATGACCCTGATCTTCGCCTGGAAGTATCGCGCCACGAACAAGGCTGCCAAGTACACGCCGGACTGGTCGCACTCCACCAAGATTGAAATCGCGGTCTGGGGCGTTCCCATGCTGCTGCTGGTGTTCCTGGGCTACTACACTTACGTCTCGACGCACGAGCTGGACCCTTACCGTCCGCTTGAGTCCGACGTCAAGCCGGTCACCATTCAGGCGGTTTCCGTAGACTGGAAGTGGATTTTCATCTACCCGGACTACAACATCGCGACGGTCAACAAGATCGTGTTCCCGGCCAACACGCCGATCAATTTCCAGGTCACCTCCGATAGCGTGATGAACTCATTGTTCATTCCGGGTCTGGGCGGCCAGATCTACGCAATGGCGGGCATGCACACCAAGCTGCACCTGATCGCCAACGAAGTTCACGAATTCAACGGTATCTCCGCCAACTACAGTGGCGCAGGTTTTACCGGCATGAAGTTCAAGGCCAATTCCGTGAGCCAGGCCGATTTCGACAACTGGATCACAGAAGTCAGGAACTCGCCGAAGAAGCTTGGCCAGACCGAATACGCTGAACTGCTCAAGCCGAGCGAGCGTAATCCTGTTGAACTGTTTTCTGCGGTCACTCCGAACCTGTTCCAGATCATCATCGACAAGTATGAAGGTATGAATCCAGGCAAGAAGCTTGTTGCAGGTGAGAAAGAAACCGCCAGTAACGAAGGCGCGGAAAAGAGCAAAAATTCAGCTGCTGGGGCAGAGGAGTAAACGATGTTTGGCAAATTAAGTCTGGAAGCGGTGCCGTTCCACGAGCCGATAGTCATGGTGACACTTGCCATGATCGCGCTCGGCGGCCTCGCGGTTGTCGGGTTGATCACCTATTTCCGCAAGTGGACCTACTTGTGGTCTGAATGGCTGACGTCCGTCGACCACAAGAAAATCGGCGTGATGTACATCATCGTTGCCATGGTCATGCTGCTGCGCGGCTTTGCTGACGCAATCATGATGCGTACCCAACTGGCCATGGCCCAGAACGGTGCCGAAGGCTTCCTGCCGCCGGAACACTATGACCAGATCTTCACCGCTCACGGTGTGATCATGATCATCTTCATGGCGATGCCGTTCTTCACCGGTCTGATGAACATCGTTCTGCCTCTGCAGATCGGCGCTCGCGACGTTGCCTTCCCGTTCCTGAACTCCCTGAGCTTCTGGCTGCTGGTTGCCGGCATGCTGCTGATCAACCTGTCTCTGGGTGTCGGTGAGTTCGCCAAGACCGGCTGGGTTGCCTATCCGCCGCTGTCGGGGCTGCAATACAGTCCTGGCGTGGGTGTTGACTACTACATCTGGGCGCTACAGTTATCCGGGTTAGGTACGACGCTGACGGGGGTCAACTTCCTCGTGACCGTACTGAAGATGCGTACCCCTGGCATGAAACTGCTGGACATGCCGATCTTCACCTGGACCTGCACCTGGGCAAACATCCTGATCGTGGCTTCGTTCCCGATCCTGACGGCTACCCTTGCGTTCCTGACGCTTGACCGCTACCTGGACTTCCACATCTTCACGAACGAAATGGGCGGTAACCCCATGATGTACGTGAACCTGTTCTGGGCGTGGGGTCACCCTGAGGTGTACATCCTGATCCTGCCGGCCTTCGGTGTGTTCTCGGAAGTCATCTCCACGTTCTCCGGCAAGCGTCTGTTCGGCCACAAGTCTATGATCTTCGCCTCCGGTGCGATCTGCGTCTTGGGCTTCATGGTCTGGCTGCACCACTTCTTCACGATGGGTGCGGGGGCCAACGTCAACGCCTTCTTCGGGCTGGCGACGATGCTCATTGCGATCCCGACGGGGGTGAAGCTATTCAACTGGCTGTTCACCATGTATCAGGGCCGTCTGCGCTTCACTGCACCGGTACTCTGGACCCTGGGCTTCATGGTCACCTTCTCGATCGGCGGCATGACCGGCGTTCTGTTGGCGATTCCAGGTGCTGACTTCGTACTGCACAACAGCCTGTTCGTGATCGCTCACTTCCACAACGTCATCATCGGCGGTGCGGTGTTCGGTTACATCGCCGGCTTCGCGTTCTGGTTCCCTAAAGCGTTCGGTTTCACCCTGAACGAGAAGTGGGGCAAGGCAGCGTTCTGGTTCTGGATCGTCGGCTTCTTCGTCGCATTCATGCCGCTGTACGCGCTGGGCTTCCTGGGAATGACCCGTCGTCTGAACGCTACCGACATGCCAGAGTGGAACATCTACCTGGACGTCGCGCTGTTCGGCGCCGTGCTGATCGCTTGCGGTATCGCTTCGCAACTGATCCAGCTGTTCGTCAGTATCCGTGACCGTGCCAAGAACCCTGACCTGACCGGTGACCCGTGGAATGGCCACACGCTGGAATGGTCGACTTCTTCGCCGCCACCGTTCTACAACTTTGCCGAACTGCCGAAGGCAGACGACATCGACGCGTTCACTGACGCCAAGCGTGCAGGCACTGCCTACAGCGTTCCGGCCAAGTACTCGGCGATTCACATGCCTAACAACACGCCTACCGGCTTGTACATGGGCCTGCTGCTGACCGTATTCGGTTTCGCATTCATCTGGCACATCTGGTGGCTGGTTGGCGCAAGCCTGGTCGCGACCATCGCGGTCTTCGTTGCTCACGCTGCACGTGACGACCAGGGCTACATGGTGCCGGCCGAAGAAGTAGCGCGTATTGAAGGTGAGCATCACAAGGTCCTGGCGGCCAACGGTGCATACACTCCTGTCAAGTCCTCGCTGGAACAGGTTTAAACATGTCGAATATTGCAATCAACCCTGGAGCCCACGATCACGGTCACGATCATGATCACGGGCATGACGATCACCACGACAGCGGTGGCATGACGGTTTACGGCTTCTGGCTGTACCTGATGACCGACTGTGTGTTGTTCGCCTCGTTCTTCGCGGTCTATGCCGTGATGGTCAACAGTGTCGCGGGCGGCCCGTCGGGCCAGGACATTTTCCTGCTGCCATTCGTGGCCGTGGAAACCGCGTTCCTGCTGGTCAGTAGTATCACTTACGGTTTCGCCATGCTGGCCCTGTACAAGGGCAAGAAAAGCCAGGTACTGGGCTGGCTGGCGCTGACCTTCCTGTGTGGTGCTGCGTTCATCGGCATGGAAATCTACGAGTTCCATCACCTGATCCACGAAGGTTACGGTCCTAGCCGCAGCGGCTTCCTGTCAGCGTTCTTCGCGCTGGTAGGCCTGCACGGCGTGCACGTCACCAGCGGTCTGATCTGGATGACGATCATGATGATTCAGGTCCAGAGAAAGGGCCTGACCAACACCAACAAGACGCGCCTGAGCTGCCTGAGTCTGTTTTGGCACTTCCTGGACGTTGTCTGGATCGGCGTGTTCACTGTTGTCTACCTGATGGGGGCTTTGTAATGTCGAATTCACATCACCCGGCTGAAGACAATAGCCACGGCTCCGTGAAGTCCTACATCATCGGTTTCGTACTGTCGATCATCCTGACGGCCATCCCGTTCGCCCTGGTCATGTCTCCTTCGCTGCCGAAGGACATGACGATCGCGATCATCCTGGCGTTCGCAATCATTCAGATCCTGGTGCACCTGCATTACTTCCTGCACCTGGACTTCACGAGTGTGCAACGCAACAACGTGATGGCCTTCGCCTTTACCACGATGGTTATCGTTCTGCTGGTTGGCCTGTCGTTGTGGATCATCTTCAGCATCCACCGCGAAATGATGGCGCATTGAGGAATACCAGATGTCACTGAAGCACTTTATCCAAATCACCAAGCCGGGGATCATTTTCGGTAACGTGCTTTCGGTGGCAGGTGGCTTTTTTCTGGCTTCCAAGGGGAATATCGACTTCAGCGTGTTTCTGGCTGCAGTCATCGGTACTTCCCTGGTCGTTGCGTCCGGTTGCGTGTTCAACAACTGCATTGATCGTGACATCGATCAGCGCATGGAACGGACCCGTAACCGGGTCCTGGTGCAGGGTTTGGTTTCGTTGAAACTGGCCCTGCTCTACGCGACCGTACTCGGTATTGCAGGCGTAAGCCTGCTGTATACCAAGGCCAATCCGCTGGCTGCACTGTTCGCGGTGATCGGTTTTGTTATCTACGTCGGCTTCTACAGCCTGTACCTGAAACGCAAATCCGTTCACGGCACGCTGGTCGGCAGCCTTTCCGGGGCGATGCCTCCGGTCATCGGCTACTGCGCAGTGAGCAACAGCTTCGATTTCGCGGCACTCACGCTATTGGTGATGTTCAGCCTGTGGCAGATGCCGCACTCGTATGCGATCGCGATCTTCCGTTTCAATGACTATCGTGCGGCGAAGATTCCGGTTCTGCCGGTCAAGCGCGGCATTCTGGTCACCAAGCGCCACATCCTGCTCTACATCCTGGCGTTCCTCGTGGCGACCCTGATGTTGACGGTGGGCGGCTACGCAGGTCTGAACTACCTCGCCGTTGCGGCGGGCATGGGCATGTACTGGTTGTACATGGCATGGAAGGGCTACAAGGCCGTTGACGATACCGTCTGGGCCCGCAAGCTTTTCGTGTTCTCCATCTTCACCATCACTGCGCTGAGCGTGATGATGTCGGTGGACTTTCAGGTCACCAAAGAGCTTTTGGTCACCTACGCGTTCTGACCGATAGCCTGTTTTACGAAAAACCCCATTCCATCCGAATGGGGTTTTTTTTCGCCAGGGTTTCGGGGCGCCTGATGCGCTAAAGGGCTCTGAGCTGCGATTTAGACGTATCGCCATGATATGGATCACGCAGTCAGGCGGTTCAGCGTCTTTGCGAGTGAACAAATGCTCATGGGCTGGCCTTGGAAAAGCGAGTTCACTTGTCGCATCATGTGCGCCTTGTATTCAAACTGTTACGCAACGCCCTGTATTTCAAAGCCCAAGGCTAGATAATAATTATGGCTGTTACCCCTATGACGTCCTCAACTGTTCAGGACACTGCCCCTAAACCGCTCGTGTCGATCATCGCCCCCTGCTACAACGCCGAGCGATTTCTGGAAGCTGCCATTCAGAGCATTTTTGCTCAGGATTACGAGAACTTCGAAGTCATCATTGTCGACGACGGTTCGACTGATAACAGTATTGCGATGCTGGAGGCGCTGCAGAGCCAATATCCGTTCCAGCTCTATCGCCAGCCGAACCAGGGCGTGAGTGCCGCGCTCAATCACGGGCTCAAGTACGCCAAGGGTGTCTACGTGTCCACGCCGGATCTGGACGACATCATGCTGCCGTCCTCCATCAGTGTTCGTGCCCGGTACCTTAATCAGCACCCGAAAGTGGGCTGTGTCGGCGCGCTCATCAGCTACATGGATTGCGACGGCAATGAAACCAAGTGCCAGTCCCGCAATTACATCGAACGTCTTGGATTTGACGACGTGCTGCGCGGCGCCGTGGTCGTAGGGGCTCCGGTCGCGCTGTACCGCATGCAGGCCATTCGTGACGCGAACGGCTATGACCCCGAGATCAGGGTTCAGGATTTTCAGATGACCCTGAGAATCGCGTTTCAGGGCTACGAAATTCACGTCATCCCAATAGTGGTGACGCGTTACCGCCGTCACCCCAACAACCTGTCGCGAAAATACAAGGTGTTGCTCGAGGCTGATCTCAAGACCATCGAGCCTTACCGCGATCATCCCGGTTATCAGAAAGGCCGAACCTTCATCGTCAACAAGGCCCTCAAATACGCCTCGGTTTCAGACAAGCGATACGCCTGGAAACTGCTTTGCTCGATCCCGTTGAGGCACGTGGACCGCACCACCTGGCGTCGCTGCAAGCGCCTGCTGTTGAGCTACCGGTAGGTAGCCAACACCTTTCGAACCCATTGATCCAGAGTGCTCATGAGATTCATCGAACGGCTCAAAGCCAGAAAAGTACGCAAGCAGCTTCGTCAACTGGACAAGCTGGAAAGGGCCGCCGAGAAAATCAGGTTGCGTTACCCGCGCTACGAAGTCGGAGTCGGTACCTACGGCATCCCGGACGTCATCGAGTTCGGCGACGATACGATCCTGCGAGTGGGCTCCTACACATCCATCGCTGAAGGCGTGAGGATTCTGTTGGGCGGCGAGCATCGGACCGACTGGATCACCACCTACCCGTTTCCGGCAATGGTCGACCAGGTCAGCGACATCAAGGACTACGCGCCGAGCAAGGGCGACGTGACCATCGGCAGCGACTGCTGGATTTGCGCAGACGCAGTGATTCTGTCCGGCGTGACGATCGGACATGGCGCGATCGTGGGTGCCGGAGCCATGGTCGTGCGCGACGTCGCTCCCTTTTCCGTGGTGGGCGGCAATCCGTGCAAGTTCATTCGCTGGCGTTTCGAGGAAGACGTTCGCGAACTGCTGCTTCAGGCCGCGTGGTGGGACTGGCCCATGGAAGAGGTCAAGCAGGTGGCGCGTACCTTGTGCAGCTCGGACATGGAGGCGTTTCTGGCCTACGTCCGGCAACGTCAGGGCGCTGGGCAAACGGTGGCAAACTGATAGGCTGGCAGTTCGAACGGATGCAAAAACGCCAGACCGGTTTGTATTTATTTCAAGCCTCAGGTTTCGAATGATCTGGCAGAATACGGCAATGGCCTGACTCGTCCAGGCAGTCGCTAAATGATAGAGGGCGTTATGAGTCACGAAAGCATCAACTGGGACACTCTGGGTTTCGATTACATCAAGACCGACAAACGCTACCTGTCTCACTGGCGCGACGGCGCCTGGGATGCGGGCTCGCTTACGGAAGACAACACGCTGCACATCAGCGAAGGCTCCACTGCGCTGCATTATGGTCAGCAGTGCTTCGAGGGGCTCAAGGCCTATCGTTGCAAGGACGGTTCGATCAACCTGTTCCGTCCCGACCAGAACGCCCAGCGCATGCAGCGCAGCTGTTCCCGTCTGTTGATGCCCCACGTGCCTACCGATGTATTCATCGAAGCCTGCAAGCAGGTGGTGAAAGCCAACGAGCGTTTCATCCCGCCTTACGGTTCCGGTGGCGCGCTGTACCTGCGTCCGTTCGTGATTGGCGTGGGTGACAACATCGGCGTGCGCACTGCACCTGAATTCATCTTCTCGATCTTCTGCATTCCGGTGGGCGCCTATTTCAAGGGCGGCCTGAAGCCGAACAACTTCGTGATCTCCGGCTACGACCGCGCAGCGCCGAATGGTACTGGCGCGGCCAAGGTCGGTGGCAACTACGCCGCCAGCCTGATGCCGGGTTCCGAAGCCAAGAAGCACAGCTTCGCCGATTGCATCTACCTGGACCCGCAGACTCATTCCAAGATCGAGGAAGTGGGTTCGGCCAACTTCTTCGCCATCACCAATGACGATGTGTTCCTGACGCCCAAGTCGCCTTCCGTGCTGCCGGGCATCACACGTCTGTCGCTGATCGAACTGGCAAAATCCCGCCTGGGCCTGACGGTCGAAGAGGGCGATGTGTTCATCGACAAAATCGGCGAGTTCAAGGAAGCGGGCGCCTGCGGCACGGCTGCGGTGATCACGCCGATTGGCGGGATCTCGTACAAGGACAAGCTGCATGTGTTCTACAGCGAAACCGAAGTGGGTCCGGTTACCCAGCGCCTGTACAAGGAACTGACCGGCGTGCAGTCCGGTGATATCGAGCCGCCAGCGGGCTGGATCGTCAAGGTCTGATTCTGGCGTTGATCGTGCCCACCGCTGCGCGTGGGCATGCCTCCCTTGACGCTCCGCTCCCACTTTCGGGTACCGCATTCCTCAGACAGACTTGCGTATCACGATGACCGGAGTTTGAAACGGTCAGGCCGCAGGCTCCTTCTGCGGACCCAACACAATCGCCAGGTGCCGAAGATCATCCACCTCAACGCTGAAGCTCTTTCCTGACGGGCTCTTGGTCAGCGTACCCAATGCATACACCGTAAAGAATTTCACTTCATCGGCATGGCTCAGCAGTTCGCTGATGTAGCGGCTGGAACGATAGGCTTGCATCTGCGCAGGCGACACGTAGAGCGTCACCAGCTTGCCCTCCAGCCGGTCAAAGAACTTGAACTTGAAACCCTGTCCGTAGCGCTGTTCCACCAGCCCGCCGCCGTACAGCACACGTCCGTTGTCGCCCAACTGTGCGTATTTGATGTGGCGAAAGTACGAACGCAGTGACAGCTCGCCCTGACCCGGAATGCGCAGTTTCAGCAGCTTGAACTCCTCGGGCGAGAGCTCGGCCCTTGCCTGGCGATAACTGTCCACCAGACGTTCAAGGTTGTTGGTGCGGGTTTCGCTGTAACGTGGCGCTTTTGGTTCGGCAGGCGGGACAGGTGCAGTGCTGACAGCCGCTGGCGGGGCGGGATTGCCGGCTTTTTCCACGCCGGACTTTTCCTTGGCGGGCTCCTTTATCATCGGGTCGAACACGTCGATATAGTCGTCCAGCTTGCGCTTGGCCTTGCGCAGCGCCGCTTGAGGATCATTGGTGTCGACCTGCTCTTCAACACGGTCGTCTGCATCCGCATCCACCCACTCACAGTCCGGGTGATGGTCGTAATGCGGGTTGGCGCGAAAGTGCGCGGCGACAAAGGTCGGGTTGTCCTGAGGCTTGACGTCGTAGCGAACCCCGGTCACCTTCGCCCCCATTGCCCGGCAGGCTTCGTTCGAGCACAGAAATTCGAAGCGCTTGCGGGGCAGCTCTTGAGAGAAGTATTCGCGACGGGCGCCTGCGATGGACATTTCCTGCTGCAGTTCGACACAGAACGCGCGGGTGATGGGTTTTGTGGGCTTCATGCTCGCAGTTGCCTTCCAGACGGTTGATCCTGCAACACGCTATTTCAGCCGGTCCCGCCATGCAACCAGTGCCTGGCGGGCTCAGGCCATCGTGTAGATTACTGGGCGGGTACGGCCAGCCATTCACTCAGAGCCTGCTGATAGGCGCCTGTGGCTTTACTCAGATGCAGCCACTGATCGACGTAGGCTTTCCAGGTCACATCGTCACGTGGCAGCAGGTAGGCCTTCTCGCCGTATTGCATGTACCGCGTCGGGTTGACTGCGCACAGACCGGGCATACGTTTCTGCTGATAAAGCGCTTCCGAAGCGTCGGTGATCATCACGTCGGCTTTCTTGTCGAGCAGTTCCTGAAAGATGGTTTTGTTGTCGTGGAACGCGATGGGTGCCTGGGGCAGATAGGCGCGAGCAAACGCTTCGTTGGTGCCGCCTGCGGGCTCGATCAGGCGAACCGACGGCTTGTTGATCTGCTCGATGGTCTGATACAGCGCCTGGTCTTCACAGCGCACCAGCGGAATCTTGCCGTCGATATCCAGCGTGTTGCTGAAGAACGCTTTCTTCTGACGCTCCAGCGAAACGGAGATGCCGCCCATCGCGATGTCGCACTTACCGGCAATCATATCCGGCATCAGGGTTTTCCAGGTCGTCGGCACCCATTGCACGTTTACGCCCAGGCTCTTGGCCAGCGAGCGGGCCATGGTGATGTCGATACCTTCGTACTCACCGTCTTCGCGATGAAAGGTGTAGGGCTTGTAGTCGCCCGTGGTGCATACCGACAACTGGCCAGCCTGCATCACCTTGTCCAGGTGCGAAGACGATTCCTCTGCCTGCGCCATGCCTGTCAGACCCAACAGAAGGGCAGCCGATACGCTGTAGTTCAGTTTCATCATGAGAATGGGGGCTCGCGTGTGTCGTCGGTTTTTATTGGAAGCGACAGAGTGCTTCATTTGCAGGCCGGATGTGAAGCAGGAACAAGGCCTTGCGTGCAAAAGAAGCGCGCTCACGACGCAGCAGGCTGTCAGGTATACAACTCTTCCAGCGACATCAACTGTTCTTCGATAAGGGTCATTTGCGATTCCCAGTCGGCCTGGGTTCTTTTCCAGGCTTCGCCTTCGTGGGCGTAGAGGAAGTCGACGATGGTGTGAGTAACCTTGCCTTTGCCTACCGCGCCGAACGCCTCGGCGCTCAGCGCCCGGGCCAGCATGTCCAGTTGTGCAGCATGGTTCAGCCAGTGCCAGTGGTCCTTGATCACCACCTTGTCGAGCAGGATGCATTGCTTCTTGAAGGCCCTGAGTGCCGATCCCAGAGCGCTTGCCGCCAGCAGTGAATTGATCTTGCCGGCATCGTGGCCGGACTTCTGATTGGCCGTCGGACCGAAAAACCATTCGTTGAAACCGATTTCTATCTCCCGGAACGCGACATTGGCGTCCCAGATGATGCTCAAGGCTTTTTGCTGGCGGGTCTCGCGCTTCCACGAGCCGTAGGCCTTGAACACCACACCGGCGATACCGATCACCGCCAGCGCTTCGCTCAGCGAAGACGCCGCCTCGACAATGTAATAGGCATTGGCGGCACTGCCCGGCGATGTGCTGACGGCTGCGCTGTAAAAAACTGCTGCTACAACGACCACCAGCGCAAAACAGGCACTGTAGAACCCGAAAGCGTAGGGGTCTTTCATGGGGTGTTACGACCGTAAGTGATGAAAGAGTTTGTGTCAGGTTAGCCGAGGCTGCAGAGGTTTGCCGGGTCGCCGGGCAGAGCACGCATGTCGAAGTTTTTGCATCAAAACCGCACCGGTTGTGGTCACAGGTGATGTCGTATCCGAAAACGCTGAGGAGCACAGCGAAGAAGGCCGCTTGATCGATGCCTTTTCACGCTCATCCGCGTTCAACCTCGATTCCTCCATCAAGGACGTACTGACTTTATGAAACCTTATCTTTGGCTAGGCCTGCTGGGCATGTTTTCCGTCGGCATACAGGCCGCATCGCTGGACGTTCCGATCAATCTGGTCAGCGCGGATGGCGCACCGAAGCCAATTGGCACCGTGTCGGTGAGCGAAACGGAGTACGGGCTAGTGTTTACCCCCAACCTCAAGGACCTACCGGCAGGCGTTCATGGTTTTCACGTTCATGAAAACGGCAGCTGCGATGCAGGCACCAAGGATGGTGTGAAAGTCGCCGCGCTGGCCGCTGGCGGTCACTTCGATCCGGCCAAGACCGGCAAGCACCTGGGGCCATACGCCGACGGTCATCTGGGCGACCTGCCTGCTCTGTACGTCAATGCCGATGGCACCGCCAACTATCCGGTCCTCGCGCCGCGCCTGAAGAAAATCTCCGAAATCAAAGGCCATGCGCTGATGGTGCATGCCGGTGGCGACAACCATTCCGACCATCCGAAGCCTCTGGGCGGTGGTGGTGATCGGGCTGCCTGTGGCGTGATCTGATCGCGGTTTCGTAGTTCTGGCTAGAACGCCTGACCTGCAGCAGACGCGTTTGTTTGTGGCAGGTCTGGTGCTGTCGCGCAGCAAACAAGGACCGTAGGAGCGCGCTTGCCCGCGATCGCGTCAGTTCAGTCGCTGATTTTCTGTCTGTAAGATCCTATCGCCGGCAAGCTGCCTCCCACATTCCACTGTGTGCTGTGGAGCGGCGTGAGCATCGCTCACTTCAAATCAGTACGACCTGCAAACAACCGAAGCGCCAGCCCGCCGAGCAGGGCGGTCAGCAGTCCCAGTGCCACGATGATCACGCGAATGCCCAGCGGCCCGGCCAGCAGCGCGACCAGCAGGCCGGCAAACGGCTGGGACAGGTTGTTCAGCAGCGTCATGACGCCCACGGTCTTGCCGAAGTCTTCCCGGGGTATGACCTGTTGGCGGAGGCTGCGCATGTAGACGTTGAACATCTTGTCGAACCCGACGATGAGCAGAAAGCCCGCCACGTAGCCACTCAGGGCTGGACTCAAGGCGCAGACCAGGGCTGCGCTGGTAATCATCACGTACGACACCACGCCGAGCACCCGCATCGGCATCACCACCCGTGCCAGGAAAAACAGAATCAGAATGGTCGCTGCTGCACCCGCCATCTGCAGTCCGGCGTAGCGCTCCTGATCGCTGCCGTATTCACCGATGACCATGGCGGCAGAGGTCGCCAGTGTCACGCCGACGATCAGGTTCACTCCGGCCGCCAGAGTGATAATTTTCTTCAGCTCAGTGAGGCGCCGAATATGCCCCAATGCGATGGTCACTGATTGCCAGACGCTATCGTCCCTTCGCTCGAATGCGCAGGGATCGAGACAGCGAGTGCGTTGCCAGATCAGCGTGGCCAGGTCCGCGAGCAGAAACAGAGCCGCGCAAACCAGCACCACCCAGTGCCATGCCCACGCGTTCAGCAACAGCACGGCCACCAACGGACCAAGCACCAGCCCTGTCTGATCGGCAATCTGAGAGTAGGAGAGCGTGCGCGCATAGCTGTAGCGCGGGAACACGTGCGGCATCAGGACTTCACGCGCCATCACGCCCTGAGTGGTCAGCACGCCGCATAACGCCGACAGCAGGACCAGCCAGACAAGTCCGCCGAAAACGATGTACAGCAGCATCGCCAGCAGGCACAGAAGTGCCCGGTACACCTGACTGATGTGAAGGATTCGGACTGGAGAAAATTTATCGCACAGCGCTCCGCAGATCGGAAACGCCAGAAAGCGTGGGAGTGACTCGGCAAAGAACGCCAGGCCCGCCCATGACGCGCTGTTGGTGGTCTGAAAGACAACCAGTGGCACGATGAAAAGTAGAATTTGATCGGCCAGTCGTGACAGAAACAGAGCGCTGAAAAACGCCAGATAATCCTTGCTCACGCGACACTCCTTTTGGCGATGATTCTCAATGCCACATCAAGGAGGGTGGCGCAATCCATGCGCTTGAATCTATCCGGCATTTGTATCCGATACGGCGGACCCGGTATCAGACGTCGAAGAAATCGACCTTGCCGTTTTCCAGGCTGTAGTAGGCGCCGACAACCTTGACGGTGCCTGCCTTGATCGGGTTCATCAGGGCTGGCTCGGAAGCCGAGCGCAGACGGGCCACGGTACGCTGAATGTTGCTTTTTACGGAATCTTCCAGAAGGTCTTTGCTTTTCTTGCCCTTGGCTGTCAGGACCGCAGGAATGATCGGCTCGATCATCTGACCGATAGCGCCTTGAAAGACCGTGCCGTCTTCGACCACCGAAACGGCAGCAGCCACGGCACCGCATTTTTCGTGACCCATGACCACGACCAGTGGAACGCCGAGCTGGCTGACACCGTATTCGATCGAGCCCAGTGCGGTGGTGTCGACCGTGTTGCCAGCGTTACGCACGATGAACAGTTCACCCAGCCCACGGCCGAACAGCAATTCCGGCGGAACGCGCGAATCCGAGCAGGAAATCAGAATGCAGAACGGCGTCTGGCCCTTGGCGATTTCCAGACGGCGATCACGGTTGCCTTCCGTCTTGATGGTGGTGTCTTTCATGAACGCATCATTGCCGTCGCGCAATGCTTTCAATGCCTGGTCGGCAGTCATGTTGGTGCGCGGTGAAGTGGGCGAAGCGGCGTGAGCAATGGAAGGCATTTGCATCAGTGCGGCGGCGGCCGGAAGGCAGCAGGCACCCTGAAGAATCTTGCGGCGTGACAAGGACGAATTCATAAAAAGCCTCAGGCTTGTTAACTGTCGATAGGGGGGAGAATTCAGCGCCCGATGCCAGTGTGTTCCGGACGCAGAATCCTTTCACTTCATACAGTTAATGGAATTTATTTTCCAATTATATTTGTCATCTTTGTCACAAAATCTTCACCGGAAAGTCATCTGGTCCAGCAGTATTTTCCTGCATCCAATCGCACTGTTTACGTCCTCAAACGCGCCATACCGGACGGTTTTCAAGGTTGATCGTCCAGTGAGGCCGACCTGGAACGATGCACACGCCACCCACCCAACGCAGGTGCTGCGCGTGTTCCAGCCAGTAAGCACCTCCCTCCAGCACTCGCTCACCCAAGGCTGTCAGTGCCAAAGTCCGCTGCGGCCATTTCAGGTGTGTTTCTGTTTCTTTCAGCAAAGGAGCCTTTGAATCGATCAAGGGCCGAAGCAGCGCCTGAAACATCATGTCACCTAAAAAGGGCAGGGGGTCGCGTTTGTCCATCAGTTCAGTGAAGACGCGACCAAAAGTGGTCGGGCCTGCCTCCTGAAGATACTGCAATGAAAGTCGTTCGGTGAGCGACAATCCGTCGTCGCTGCCCGGCAGCTCTTGCAACTGTCGCAACAACGCTGGAGCCAGCAGTCGCAGAGGCAGTCGCGGGTCATGAGCCAGAGTGGCCAGTGCGACAGGTGAGGCATCGCAATAGGCTCGCCATGCCTTGCGAGCGCAGTCCAGCATGGCCTGAGTCACCGGCTTGCGCTGTGGCCACAGCCAGGCAAGAACGTCCGGTGCCAGTTGCCCAATGCCGATGAAACGCTGAACCCCCGGCACCCGGTCCACTTCGATGAGTTCAAGCCGTGGCGGCAGTCGCTTCAGGCTCGCGAGGGTCTTGATCAGAAAGAGCTGGTCGTAGGCATCGGCCTCGCACCACAGCACATTGTGCTGATCGCTGCCCAACTGTTCGAGACGGCCGTATTCCTCGTCCGTCCTGCGTGCGACATCGGCGTGATTCATATCGAATGTGGCGCTGATGAAGTCGCTGCGCTGCGCTCGAAACTCTGCATCCGGCAGGTCCTGAACAGGCCCCATGCACAGCGGGTCGCTGAGCATGTGGAACGAGCCTTTGAAACCGGCCAGTTGCAGGCTGTGAGCGATGTCGTTGCCGCACCGCCAGTGCACGGTCCGTGGCTCGTCGCTGGCGTGGAAGTCAGGGTGCTGCGCGGCAAAGGCAACGGCGTCGACATGGGCCTTTAGCTTGGGCCAGCTGCTGAAACCCAGCTGGCGCGCAATCAGCCACTGTGCGTCGGAAAGTGTTGGGGCAAGCGGCCGGCCCGACGTGCCGAGCAGTGCGAGCTGATCGGGGGCGTTACCCTGTTTCAGATTCAGCAACAGTTCCTTTGCGCGCTTGCGCTGTTGCTCAAGGTTGATGCGGCCGTCCTGGGAACGGAAATCGGTATTGATGGACATACGAGCTCCTTGTACAAACCTTGTCCGCTTGAAGGTCGGGAGTCGTAATGACAAGAGGGTGAAGCAGTGTCCTGGGCGCTGCCCTTTCCGCGGATGGAGGCGTGGAGGCGCCGGGGGCAAATATAGACGACCCCGTGCCTGCGCACAAACCTTCTAGACTTTGCGCCTCTGCCGCGCGATAAAAGCAGACACGCTCACTCAAGCCAATCAAGCCGCTCATGAAGTCAGCCAACTGGATCGACCTCGCTCAGGACCGGGATACCGGGATCGAGACGTTGCGCGCCCATTTCCGAGGGCACGCCTACGATCCGCATTGGCATGACAGTTATCTGGTCGGCGTCACGGAGCAGGGCGTGCAGCAGTTTCACTGTCGCAGGCAGCGGCATGCCAGCACCTCGGGCCAGGTATTCATGCTTGAACCCGGTGAGGTCCACGACGGCGACGCGCCGAATGCCGATGGTTTCACCTACCGCATGCTGTATCTGGACCCACACTGGATCGGCCGTGAACTGACGTCGTTGTTCGAAGACGCACCGCAGGGCTTCCAGCCCGGGTTCGCCAGCACGCTGGTGCGTGACCCGCGGCTGGCCCAGTCCATCATATTTGCGTTTTCGGCGCTGCATGGCCAGGAGTCGCGCATTATCCGGCAGAGTGCGCTGGACGGTTTGCTGGAACGGCTGACCGCCCATGTGCACTGGCGAGTCAGGCATGAACATGACCCTCGGCTACCCTTGGTCGCCCTGCGTGCCCGTGATTATCTGCATGCCCATTTTCGGCGTGACCTGGGGCTGGACGAACTCGCATTGGCCTGTGGCGTGGACCGTTTCAGGCTCACCCGCGCCTTCAAGGCTGCCTTCGGTCTGCCACCCCACGCTTACCTGGTGCAATTGCGGCTGTCCATGGCGCGCAGGCTTCTGGCCCGTGGCGCGCAGCCTGTGGAGGTCGCCAGCGATCTGGGGTTTGCCGATCAGAGTCATCTGGGCCGCTGGTTCCTGCGCGCCTACGGCCTGACGCCTGCGGCGTATCGCACACGCTGCACAGACCTTCCAGACTGATGTCGTCCATTGCGCGAGCATGACGGCCTGTCATTCAGGAGTTCGGTCATGCTGTCATTTCTGCTGTTCGCTTTCGTTGCCTCGATCACCCCCGGCCCCACCAATCTGCTGGTGCTGAGCAACAGTGCCCGGTACGGTCTGAAAGCCAGTCTGCCGATCATTCTCGGTGCCTGCATGGGCGCAGCCGGGCTGGTACTGTTGGTGGGCACCGGCGTCGGTCGTTCGTTGATGCAGGTGCCTGCCGTACAGCCCGTCATGGCGGCGATTGGTGTCGGCTGGCTGACCTGGCTGGCGTGGAAAATCTTCAACAGCCCGGCTGACCCCATGAGCCCCGATGACAGCCGTCCGCGCCTCGGATTCGTCGGCGCGGCGGGTCTGCAGGTGGTCAATCCCAAGACCTGGATGATGGCGCTGGCTGTCGTCAGTGTGTTCAGTCAGGGAACCGTGGCCCATCTGGCGCTCGCGTTCTTCCTCGTGTCGCTGCCTTGCCTGGCCTGTTGGGCGCTGTTGGGCGCGGGCTCCGCACGCTTGGTCAAGTCCGCGCGTGCCCTGCAATGGCTCAACAGAAGCATGGCGGTGTTGCTGCTGGTGTCTGCCTGGGGCGCTTACTTGCACTGAGAAAACTGCAGGCCCGACTGCCTTCACGTCTGCTTCGAGCGCTCCAGTTTTTCGCGCACGCAGCCCAGCAGGTCCGAGTAGGTGAAGGGTTTGGCGAGCGATGGCCAGTCGATTTCCAGCGTCGCATAGCCGGTGATGACCAGTACGGGCAGATCCTTGACCAGTGCCACGGCCTTGGCTGCCAGTTCCGAGCCATTGATGCCGGGCATCTTGAAGTCCGTCAGCAGCAGGTCCGGCCGCAAACCCTGGCGAATCAGGTCAAGCGCCTGCTCGCCGGACGACGCCTCGGTCAGCGTGTAGCCTTCGTCCACGAGCATTTCCATGATCGTCATACGCACCAGATCCTCGTCGTCGACCACCAGAATGGAGGCCGCTCTGGGGGCGGGTTGCTGGCCGGGCATCGGCTGCGCATCCTCGTCCGGCTCGGCATTGCTGGTCTGCAAAAGCATGTGCACCTGGGTGCCGACGCCCGGTTTGCTGTCGATCTGCAGGTAGCCGCCCATCTGGGCCACGACCCCGTGCACCATCGACAGGCCAAGGCCCGTGCCCTTGCTGCCCTTGGTTGAGAAGAAAGGTTCGATGGCACGTGTGCGGGTGTCTTCATCCATGCCGCTGCCGTTGTCGATCACGCTGATCTTCAGGTAATCGCCTGGCGTGACATCGTCCTGGACCTGCGCCTGCCAGTCAGTGAGTTTCACCTGCAGGACACCGCCGTCCGGCATGGCATCGCGTGCGTTGAGGCACAGATTGAGCAGGGCCAGCTCAACCTGATTGCCATCGATCAGAGCCAGATGCCTGACCGGGTCCAGATCCAGAATGAGCTCGACGTGGGGCTCGACAGATTGTTTGAGCAGGTCCTGCATGTTCAGCACCAGCTGGCGCAGGTCTGTCGGGCGCGGCGCCAGCGTCTGCTTGCGCGCAAAGGCCAGCAGGCGGCTGACCAAAACCTTGGCGCGCTCGGCAGACTGCAGGCCTGCACTGGCCATGCGAACCGCGCGCGGGTCGCCGTCCACGCGGCGTCTGAGTATGTCCAGACTGGCGAAGATCGGCGTCAGCAGGTTGTTGAAGTCGTGCGCCACGCCGCCGGTCAACTGGCCGATGGTTTCCATCTTTTGCATTTGATGAAACTGCACCACCAACGCCTCACGGTCGCGACTGGCTTTCTCAAGCAGTTCGCGCTCACGCTTCTGCGCGTCCTGACGCTGCCTGGCCAGCCTGACGGCACCATCGATCCGGGCGCGCAGTTCGCGGGCATTGAACGGCTTGACCAGGTAGTCGTCGGCGCCGGCCTTGAGACCTTCCACCCGCGCTTCTTCGCCCGCGCGCGCCGACAGCAGAATAAAAACCGAATTGCCCAGGTCCGGGTGGTTGCGCACTGCATCGAGCAGGGCAAAGCCATCCAGACCGGGCATCATGACGTCGCTCAGAAACAGGTCGGGTTTGACCACCTGCGCCGCTTCCAGCGCTTTCAGACCGTTGTCGACCGGGATGACCTCGTAGCCGCCTTCTTCCAGAATCCGCGCGATGTAGCCGCGCATGTCGGCGTTGTCGTCAGCCAGCAGGATCTTTGCCGGCGTACCCTGGCCAGGATCGCCATGTGGCGGCGCAGCGTGCTTGTCGATATCCATTCCATCGGACAGCCAGCGCAGCGCTTCTTCGACGTAGGCCTGGGTTCGGATGCCGGTCGAGATCAACGTGTGTTCGGCGTCGATACGGTCCCCGGGCAAATGCGCATGGCCCAGCGGGAGGGTGACAGTGAAGGTCGTGCCAGCGCCGGGCTCGCTTTCAACGGCAATGGTGCCGCCGTGCAGCCTGACCAGTTCATCGACGAGGGACAGGCCGATGCCGGTTCCTTCGAAGGTCCGTCCTTCCTGATTCTCGATACGGTGGAAACGCTGGAAGACCAGCGCCTGTTGGTCCTTCGCGATACCGACTCCGGTGTCGATCACCTTCAGTACTGCCGAATCTTCGTTCTGTCCTGCCACGACCTTGATACCGCCGTTCAGGGTGTATTTGAACGCATTGGAAATCAGGTTGAGGACGATCTTCTCCCACATCTCCCGATCCACGTAGACCGGCTCGGACAGCGGGGTACACTCAATGGCGAACTCCAGGCCGGCCTTTTCGCAGGCCGAGCGGAAATTGCTGGCCAGTTCGCAGGTCAGGCTGCTCAGCTCGACAGGTTGGAAACTGGCCTCGGTACGTCCGGATTCCAGGCGAGCGAAATCCAGCAGCGAGTTCACCAGCTTGAGCAGCCGCAACGCGTTACGGTGCGCAACGGTCAATCGCTCCCGCTGGGTATCGGACAGTTCGTGAGACTGCATCAGTGCGTCTTCGAGGGGGCCGAGCATCAGGGTCAGCGGGGTTCTGAATTCGTGGCTGACATTGGAAAAGAAGTTGATCTTGGCCTTGTCCAGCGCCGCCAGTGCTTCGACCCGTTGGCGTTCTTCCTCGTAGGTCCTGGCGTTGGCATAACCGGCTGCCAGTGTCGCCCTGAGCAGGCTGTAGAACACCCGGTAGGAATCATTCATCGGCAGGCGCGAGCTGGCACCCATGACGACGATCGCGATGGGCAGTTCGACGCCAGGCACATGGACGGGCAGCAGGAAGGCCTGATCGGGCGCTTCTTCATAAGGTCCGCATGCCGTGTCCTTGAACATTGCTTTCAGGCCGCTGACGCTGAGCGGTTCACTGGCTGTCATCGCCTGCTCGAACGGCAGGGATGTGCGGGTGTGCGCGTCGACCACGGCAGGCAGGACCTGCGTGTCGGCAATGCCGGTCTGGGTGACGCACGTATAGCTATTGTTTTCCGGATTCAGTTCGTAAAACGCCAGAAACGGCAAGTCCAGATCGAACGCCTGCAGCGACGTCTGTGCGGCGGCGGCGATGTCCGGGGTGGCTTTCACGTCGGCCATGTCTGCGTGCAAATCCCGCAACGCCCGTGTGCGGCGTTCGCTGAGAATCGTCGCGGTGGTCTCGGTCACTGGATGAAACAGGCCGCCGATTCCGCCGGTTTCATCCCTGATCGGGCTGGTGGAAAAGGTGAAGAAGGTTTCTTCCAGATAGCCGTTGCGCGCCAGGAACATGCGCTGGTTTTCAAGGAACGAAGTATTGCCCGCCAGCGCATTGGCAAACGGCTCGCCAATGGCAGGCCAGGCCGATCGCCAGGTCACGGTATAGGGCTCGCCCAGCGCCTGCGGGTGCGAGGCGCCGCAGAGGACCTGATACCCGTCGTTGTAGATCTGAACGTGTTCAGGCCCCCAGATGATGTTGATGGGGAAGTTCGAGGCCAGGCACAGACTCACGGTGGTCTTCAGGCTCTGCGGCCAGTCTTCAATAGGGCCCAGTGGCGTTCGGGACCAGTCCTTGTCCCGAATCAGGCTGGCCATTTCGCCATCCCCTACGAGAAAAGCGGAAGGCCCGGAAGGGGCGGCAGGGGAATTCATGGATGGAAACGGCTCCGTGCTGGATGTGCGCTGTGCAGCGTTATTCTGGCTCATGGAACAATCGGGTTCCAATTTTTCGATGTGGAATACACGTGATTGTTCAGCCGTTTTCGACAGGACCCGAGAAACGGGTCGGAATGACCTGTTCGTCCTGGGTGGGGTCATTATGACTTTGTCATTTTGACTGTCTCTAACGTCCGGCCATTGATTTCATTAGGGTTTTCAGTTGGCACGTGGGTTGCTCTATCCAGGTATCGAAAAGTTCTGGAGCTGACCCATGCTGACCGACATTCAACGTGACATCGTCAAGAAAACCGTCCCGATTCTGGAAGTGGGTGGCGAAGCCCTGACCACGCACTTCTACCAGATCATGCTGCGCGACTACCCTGGGGTTCGCCCGTTGTTTAACCAGGCCAATCAGGCCAATGGTGCTCAGCCTCGCGCTCTGGCCAATGCGGTGCTGATGTACGCCCGCAACATCGATCGTCTGGAGAACCTCGGTCCGCTTGCCAGCCAGATCGTCAATAAACACGTGGCGTTGCAGATCCTGCCCGAGCATTACCCTATCGTCGGAACGTGCCTGCTGCAGGCGATTCGCGAAGTGTTGGGGGTCAAAACGGCTACTGACGAAGTGATCGCTGCATGGGGAGCGGCGTATCAGCAACTGGCTGACATCCTCATCGGCGCCGAACACGAAGTGTACGAAAGCATCGCCGCCGCTCCAGGCGGCTGGCGTGGCGGTCGGGCGTTCAAGGTCAAAGCGAAGACACCGGAAAGCGACGAGATCACCTCGTTCTACCTCGAGCCCGTGGACGGTCAACCTGTCATTGAGCACAAGGCGGGTCAGTACATTGGCCTGCGTCTGAACGTACAGGGACGGGAAATCCGTCGTAATTACTCGCTGTCAGCCGCATCGACCGGTATCGGCTATCGCATCAGCGTCAAGAAAGAATTGGGTGGGTTGGCTTCCAGTTACCTGCACGATAAGGTCCGGGTGGGTGAAACGCTGGAACTGTTTCCACCGTCAGGCGAGTTCACGTTGATCGAAGGCAGCAAGCCGTTGGTGTTGATCAGTGGCGGTGTCGGCATCACGCCCACCCTGGCGATAGCCGAAGCCGCGCTGGAGGCTGGCGGTCGGGATGTGGTGTTCATCCACTACGCGCGCAACGCTGAGGTGCATGCGTTTCAGGCAGTGCTCAAGGAGTGGCAGACACGCTATTCGCAGTTCCGAGCCCATGTTGTCTATACCGACACGGTTGCTGATCCTGCCCAACCCAATATTATCGGCCTGCCTGCGGTGGAGCATCTGCAACAGTGGCTGCCTGCGAACCGGGACGTCGAGGCTTACTTCCTAGGACCCAAGCCGTTCATGGCGTTCATCAAGCGGGCGCTGCACGACCTGGGTATCCCGGACGAGCAGAGTCATTACGAGTTCTTCGGTCCGGCTGAAGCGCTGGTTTAGTGGCTATAACGTGTCCTCGTCTGCGCAGAGGCAGGCGAGGGCGCGGGTGATGTCCTGTTTGAGCTGGTCGGTCGGACGGCCGGGATATTGATCGAACATGTGTGGCACACCGGGGTACACATGCAACTCCACCGGCACGCCGGATTTGGAAAGCCTGAGCGCGAAGGCGACGTCTTCTTCCAGAAACAGATCGAGCGCACCGACGCTCATAAAACTTGGCGGCAGACCTGTCAGGTCATCGGCCAATGCGGGTGAAAACAGCGCTGCCTGATCATCGTCCAGTGCGTATGCACCTTGCAGGCATTCCCAGCAGAACCGGTTCGCTTCACGGGACCAGCTCAGGGTTCCGGTGGTGGGGTTGTCCGCTGACGAAGTGGTCGAGCCGGTGCGGTGGTCCAGCATCGGATAGACCATCAGCAGCCCGGCCAGCCGATACTCGTTCCGGTCCCGTGCCATGATCGATACGGCAGCAGCCAGACCACCGCCTGCGCTGTGGCCCATCACCATTACCTTTTGCTTATCCACGCCGAGTGCCAGCCCTTCGTTGAAGATCCAGGCCAGCGCCGCGTAGCAATCTTCAAGCAGTGTGGGGAAGGGGTGTTCGGGCGCAAGTCGATAATCGACGGCGACGATCAGGACATTCAGCTCGTTGGCCAGATCGGCAAGGTAATCGTCAACCATCTCGGGACGGCCCAGCACGAAACCGCCGCCGTGGATGTACAGCAGCGTGGCACGTTTTTGCGCAGGCTTGGGGCTGTGTTCAGGGCGATAGATGCACAGCCTGATGTGATTCTTTTGTGTCCAGTACTGCTCGTGCCGAGCCTCTTCTGGCTGTTTCCAGGCGGCGTCTACACGACGTCTGATCGCTGGCAGGTTAGCGAGCGTCCAGACGCTGGAGGGCTCGTCGAGGAAAACGTTGTAGGCCGGGTCGAGCAGGTGGTGGGTATTCATCGTTCACTCTCATCAAAAGGCGCAGCAGACACCGGGCTGTTTAAGATGCCCCTGTGTCTTGCAGCAAACACCGGACCGTGGGAGGCGGCTTGCCGGCGATCTGCCGGGAACCGGCAGCAAGGCCTGCGCATGCGGTGTGCCAGATACAACCAAGAGCCGCTGCGCAGCCCATCGCTGCCGTCGTAACCTCCGAAAGCTCCTACGCCCTCTGGGCAGAAGCAGATCTCAGCGTCGCTTCACCATCCGACTGCTACAACCACGCCTTGATCTGCGCGCAGACCGCTGGCGTGGAAATGCCATAGCGATCATGCAGCGTCGGCAGGGCACCTGCATCGAGAAACGCATCCGGGAGTGCGATCTGTCTGAAGGTCGGCGTGACGCCATTGCGCAGCAGCACGGTCGCTACCGCTTCACCCAGACCGCCGATGATCGAATGGTTTTCCGCCGTCACCACCAGCCGTCCCGGTTTTCTGGCTTCGGCGAGAATGGTCTGTTCGTCCAGTGGTTTGATGGTCGGCACGTGCAGCACTGCCACATCGACGCCATCGGCCTGCAATTCCTTGGCGGCTTCCAGTGAGCGCATCGTCATCAAGCCAGTGGAGATGATCAGCACGTCGTTGCCGGTGCGCAGGGTCTTGGCCTTGCCGATCTCGAATTGATAGCCGTACTCGTCCAGCACCAGGGGAACGTTGCCGCGCAACAAACGCATGTACACCGGCCCCTGATGCGCGGCGATAGCCGGTACGGCCTGCTCGATTTCCAGTGCATCGCACGGGTCGACGATCATCAGGTTGGGCATGGCGCGGAAGATTGCCAGATCGTCCGTGGCCTGGTGGCTGGGGCCGTAGCCGGTGGTCAGGCCGGGCAGTCCGCAGACGATCTTGACGTTGAGGTTCTCCTCGGCAATCGCCATGCAGATAAAGTCGTAGGCGCGGCGCGAGGCGAACACCGCGTAGGTGGTCGCGAACGGTACACAGCCCTCACGGGCCATCCCGGCAGCGGCGCTCATCAGCAATTGTTCGGCCATGCCCATCTGGTAGAAACGCTCGGGGTGCGCCTTGGCGAAAATGTGCAGGTCGGTGTACTTGGACAGATCCGCCGACAGCCCGACGATGTCCGAACGCTGGTCGGCCAGTGCCGCCAGCGCATGACCGAACGGTGCAGAACGGGTGGCCTGACCTTCAGAGGCAATCGAGGCGATCATCGCCGACG
>Ga0265798_10002035_pt1 | contig 30349 bp, 32 predicted proteins | sample P3T30metagenome_FD_192430 | JGI IMG/M metagenome (GOLD analysis project Ga0265798, IMG submission 192430) | Plant litter microbial communities from East Loma Ridge, Irvine, California - P3 T30 | ecosystem: Environmental > Terrestrial > Plant litter > Unclassified | place: USA: California... | reverse complement strand
GATGACTGTGAGCTAGAGTCTGGTCGTCGTGACGGAGAGAACCTTGACGACAACCGAGAATGCTTGGCTACATATATTCCAGCTCTTTCACGCCTACATCGTTTGCATGAGGGTCATAATTGGCTGCATCCTCATTAGTCTGTAATCGTCCTGAGAGGACATCTGCTGGTATGAGACACTGGCACAGGCCCACAACATCAACAACTTCGATTAGTACCATATGTCTTTTTCGCTTTCATGATTGCGGGAGAGTACACTTCACCGTTCTCTGCTGTTCCCACGACCAATCGTCCAGATCGTGTTATCCTAACCCTCCTCTCTTACGTCGCGATGCCTATCACAATTCATAGCAGCTTGCATGTAACGCTCATGTTGTGAGCGGATCATAAAGTTGCCCGTAGCTACTGTGTCAACCTTCCAGAACATACAGCATGCGGAAGTTCTGGACCAGCAGATACGACCGTATTGGCTTTTGTTAAAAACGAACTCATCATGCGCATTCATGGTATGCTCCTACTACCACATACTTGTGACCAGATTACTTCTTCCGCCACCGGATACCTACGACCCTCGCTACGGTATCATGCATATTGATTAGATACTATCACCAGGGCAAACGATGATGTGACTGACATCGTTCACGTAAAGTGATAAGAGACTTGATTGAAGATAAATCACCTTGCGCACCGTGTTCGTAGCCCCTGTCGGATCCCGGTCCATACTTCGGATCCAACGAGCAGGCATCATGTTGTTCTTGGGTGATGGACCGATCGAAGAGTGTTGCCACAGCACGGCAGAGCGGCAGTAGTTTGTCGTCCTTCGAGTTCTCCAGAACCGCCACCGTCTTGTCACAGACCTCGCGATGCGCGCGGAGGATGTCGGCAATACTTGTTGGCGCACCCTTCTTCATGACGAAACTTTTGGCGAAGTAGAAATGTTCATCCGTCCGTGACTTGTCGTTGGCTTGAAACCACGTCTTTCAAATGGATCCCGAACAACCAGGGTGATCGCAAAAGTCGTATAGTATTGTGAGCTTGTTACTGACAAGGTCCGCTAGATACTCGACTGATTTTGCATCGTTCCAAAAGTGCTTGCTAGTGATCCGCATGTTGGTTCGGGCGACGGTCCACTTGGTTCGTTGACTTTCCATGAAATGAAGCCTTTTGGCTCCTCTGTACTCTCGTCGAAGCTCGTAGTACACGGCTTGGGCAGTCGAGTTTGGCAGCTTAACAAAGAAATTTGCGGCCTTGTCATGATCCTCCAATGGGACCACCATCTTGTCTGTGGGTATGCAGCGGCAGGCAATAAGTTTCGTACGCCGTGTATGTAGGCGAAAGGTTTGTGTTGCAGTGGCCTCAAGAATTTACAGCTTTGCGGGAGGTGGGATTTTAAGGCGCCAGGGCTTTCCCTTCAATATGAGAAGGCGACAACCTAGAATGGCTGTACCATGGGTGGGATCTATCGGTCCGTGGTGGAGACCCGGAGTTCTTGGTGCGTCCATACCTATAATTTCGCGCGAACCGAGCCAGACTTTCGCGGTGCTCGTCGCGCTTGCTTGTGGATTTGGAGCAATGCCCACTTCTGGCTAATCCTGCGCTACGCTGTCGTCGTCACCTGTGAGGCACATGAAGCATCGGCTACCGGTACCCATGGTCGATCATCTGAGGTGTATCATCTGAGGTGTGTCCTTTGCCCGGCATGTGTCGTCAGGCCGCGCACTGGAGAGAGGGAAGAAGATCTGGACGGTCGAGTTCCCTCTACCTCCCCCCCCTAAACAATTCAAAACTTCATTTACTAGCCAATAGATAGGCATCGTCCCCGAATAAGTCTCATACAACAAAGGGCGGAGTTCACGGTTCGGTTGCAGATGGGCGGTTCAAAACATAGTAGCAGTCTCCCGTCGTTCACTAGTGTTTGCTCAGTGAGGGCTGAGGCGCTGTGACGCGCCCAGCCCCTTCAGCCTCACCAGGAGTCATTGGTCAATGAGCGCTCTCTCGACGTCGTATAGGTGACTCCAAGGGCCAAACGCCTTTAGCATCATCTTCCTTATCCCTATAGAATTTGTGGGTAAGTTGGCCCTCTTCTTCAACCTAGCCAATAAGAGAGGACATGCTACAAGGCTGCCTGCATAACCAGCAAGGCAACACCGCCATCCTGAGTCAACAGCCTTCCTTTGACTCAACCATTGAGATCCTTCCACACTTTACATCGTTCGTTAATAAGTAGTTGCCTTCGCCCATTGCTGGGCACGTCACTACTCACTCACCTGATTTCATTCACCATGGGCTCCAAACTCTCCAGGGCCGTGCGGCCGCGCCCAAAGGTCGAAGCCTCAGTCGCACCTACCTCACATCACGACATGGAGGCAAACAACACACCCCGCCAAGACCCCGCGCCGCGACAGCCAGCACTCTGTCACGACGACATTACTGTTGGGGCATCCACAACACCGCGTATCATCTCGCAGCGACGTAACAGCGCCCCATTTCTCTCAATATCGACGCAAATCGTACGCGAAATGGCTGAGAATCTGACCCTGCGAGCTTCATTTGAGCAGTTCCTGGCTGAGCAGCAATTGAGGAGCATCGACGTGGAATATCTACTTAATCCGACGCCCCCTCCACCACCAGCGCCCGTATCGCTACAGCCTCAGACAGCGCAACCCTCACCTGAACAGTCTTCCCAGTGCCTCATTTGCTGCACCGAGCTCCCAAACAAGACAGACTTGCATCGCGCAAAAGAGGTGATCAAGCCATGCCGATCATGTCACAACGAGTACTGCGTCTCGTGCGTAAAGAAGATGTTCATCGATGCTTGCAAAGACATGGCTCGTATGCCACCGCGGTGCTGCGTGCCGATTAATCTCCACCACGCAAAGCCACATCTCACCGAAGAGGAAGCTAGGCTTTTCAGAATCAAGTATGAGGAATGGTTTACGCCAAACCCTTTCTACTGCCCTGTGCCAGTGTGCTCAGTCTTCATACCGGATCGACTATTACCGCATCATGTGCCAGCCAAGGACAAGCCACGCGTTGACTCTGGCATTGGGACACCAAATCCGGAGGAGTTCGCATGTCCTACTTGCGAAGCAGGCATCTGCATGCAATGCCGACAACCTGCACATCCTGGAAGCGTATGCGACATCAATGAGTTCGGCCTCGATGCAGAGACTGAAGCACTGCTGAAGTCCTGGGGCTACAAGAAGTGCCCAAAATGCGGCCATGGACTGAAGCGCATGTTTGGATGCAACCACATGGAATGCAGATGCGGCGCGCACTTCTGCTGGACGTGCTTGGAAAATATCGATCAGTGCGACGGAGGCTGCTACGAGGACGAGGACGGCGACGAGGAAGATTACAATAGCGAAGATGAGTCCGATGTATCTGACGACGACGTACCTTCCACACAACCGGAAGCAGAGACGCAAGCCGCCGGGAACGCAACGGCAGAAGCAGCAACTCAGACCTCTTCGGATAGCACCACACCAACAGCCACGCCATCCCATGCCATCCCTCCCCGCAATCTCGACGGCGGCGGCGCTCGTTACTGGGCTAGTTCAGCATACGATTTTGGCGAAGAGCCATCGAACGACATCCAAGACCGCGCCTGGGACTGCAGCCACTCTTTCACCGAGTACAAGATCTCATTCGCTACCGCGCTGACCTCTAGGACCACCGAGATGGAGTGCATAAAGTGCTGGTGTACCATCAACCCCCAGCTCAACGCGCCACAGACGCAAGACAAGATCGTCCCCGCAAGCGCCAGCAGATCGCGCGCAGCCGGTGTCCGCCGAGCTCGAGAACGATACGTACTTCCTCGCGGACTGTTCAGGGCTGATGCCACCATCGGCATGGCGCCACATCTCACAACGAGTATCTCGCTGCTTTCGCAGAGCGTGCCGGGTAGGGAGGCGAGTCCGATGGAAGACGTGCGTTATTCAGAGCGCATCGTCGATACGTATGGTAATGTCATTGCTACGACGCCGCTCGAGCTCAAGCGTCGGGCATCGTTCGGCACAGCACCGCAAGAAGCATCAAAGCCGGTTCCATCTAGCTTTGACAAGGCAGCAAGTATATTTGCCACTTCACCGCCTTCTATCGCCTTTGCGCACGAGTGCAGCTACTGCAGCATTCTCGTCTGCGAGTCGTGCATGAAGTGTGCCATCGCGGTGCAAGAAGCGCGCGAAGAGAAAGAGACCGAGCGGATCGTAGCCGAGGAGCGAGAGCGAGAGCGAGAGCGGGCAGATGAAGCACGACGAGTACTAGATGCTGCTGACGCGCCCGCAGTTGAACAGCGCGAAGCGGTACCTGCAGACGAGGCACAACCACCAACTGCAGCTCAGCAAGATCTGGTCGCTTCGCCCGAAGAGCTGGAGCGGTACCGAATGCAAGTACAACGGCACGAGATAAGTCAAGAGATAGAACAACAACACCAGGACGTTCTAGAGCACATCCGACTATGGGATGCATCTTCTCAGGTCGTGGGCTTGGGGCGCGGACTGTTCGAGTGAGAGCCGACGGAAGGTGAAGAGGAGCCGAAGGAAGTTGACTGATGGTGGCGGTCATGAGTGCGTGGAATTCGGGGGAGGACGGTTGATCTTAGCATGCATGGAGTTATATGGATATGTATGGTCATGGCATATCTGGCGTTTTGAGAAGCGTCTGAGAACACGTATTGGGTCACGGATTTTATGACCGTGGATTTCACAAGTAAGCATAGCGAATGTTTGCCTGATTATGGCACAGACGAGCAGATACCGTACCCAGGGAACTAATCGATCACTCGTGTACTTGTCTTGCATCTTGTCTTTCAAGCACTTTGTACAATGCAAAGTGGATTTGATACTGACAGCAAATGCATGACATTGATATCTTAAACCTGAGTCACGACATGCAAGCTCAACAGCAGCATCAAGAGAGAAGGCTCATTGAATGTGGGATTGAATACCAGGTAGATGAGAGTTAATTTTCCGAAGCCGCCCGCCCTTTTGTGATGTGTAAATTGTGCAATTCAGTTCACTCCAGTTCAGTCCAGCTCCGCTCCTCCTCTCGCCATCTCGCTCTGTTCATGATGTTTTCGTCCATTTGCACTGCGTGCTGATGACACGGCTACTAGAGTCGTGTGGGTGTTGCTCGTGTCGAGACTTTATGCGCCCAGGCTGGGGAAAGCGCTGGAGTCGGTGATGTTGGGACCAGACTGGTTTCCACCACGGCCGCCGCGTCCACGGGTCTCAGCACCGCCGCGTCCGCGACCCTCGCCGCCACGACCGCGTCCGCGGAACTCGCCACGACCTTCGCCGCCGCGACCACGTCCCTCGCCGCCACGGAAGTCGCCGCGTCCTTCACCACGACCACGTCCACGGAACTCGCCGCGACCCTCGCCACGGCCGCGCCCTCCTCCTCGAGCACCACCCTCACGGGGAGGGGGAGCGAGCATGCGGTCGCCATCAAGCTCGACGTGGACCTTCTCCTTGCGCTGGCGCTCACGCTTGGCCTTGGCGCCCTGACCGGCCATGTAGGCCTCCTCCTCCTGCTCACGGGTCAGAGCGGTGCCCTCAGGGAACTTCTTGCTGCTGCCCTCGTTGGCCTTGCGGACGTTCTGGGCGGCAAGGGAGTTCTTCTTCTCGGCCTGCTCGATAAGGTAGGCGGCGTAGGACTTGCTGTTGTCTTCGGGCTCGGGCTCGGGCTGGTTCTCGGCCTCAGCAGCGTCGGTGACGGCCTCCTTCTCCTCAGCCTTGGCGATGGCCTCACCGGCCTCCTCGTCCTGGAGCTCGGCATTGCCGTCGTTGCCGCCCCAGCCGTGGGCAGCCTGCTTCTCTTGCTCGCTGTGGTGTGTTAGTAGTTGCTTGAGGTATGTGTAGTTGAGATGCTTACCCAATGCCAGTCCGGCTGCGACGGTCTCCATCACCACGAGCGCCTCCACGGCCTCCACCGCGTCCGCCACGGCCACGGCCCTCGCCACGACCGCGGTAGTTGCCACGCTCGCCGGTACCAGTGGGTTCTTGAGTGTGTATTAGCAGATGTTGTTGAAAGAAGAAGCCGTGTGGTACTCACCGCCGGAGCCTCGGCCGCGGTTCTTATCCGCACCGACGCCGCGATCCCGGAACGCTGTTCTCAATTAGCCAAGTTCCATGCAAATCGTGATGAGAGCTTCATGTGGAGTCTCCCGTGGTTGTTCGCCATGACGTACCGTTCTCGTTGCCGCTGGCGGTCTGTTTGGCGCGGGTCTGGTTGCCCTGGCGCTCGGGGGTAGGCTTGGGAGCATCGCCGCCGTCGCGCTTGCCAGTCCTCATAACCGGCTTCTCAATTGCCCTCGTCGGTGGGTCGGCCGGCCTATCGGGGTCGAGCTCTGGGTCATTGCCTGTGCGGGGTGAGTATTGTGTCGACGGCCGTGTGCGCACGGAACGTGGACATACCCAGCAGCTCGTATATGTTCTGTGGTCGTTGTCAGCCATTGATCTCTTTTGCCTGTGTATGGGGCCAAATGCAGCGCTCAATGCCGTGTAGACTCGAGGCGGCGTGCCGTGTGGGCGGTGGAGCGTACCTTGGAAGCAATTGTCGACATCTCTGCGGTTTGAAGCGCCTTTCGCGCTTTTCCCTTCTAGATGCGCAATATTTCGGGGGAGAGGAGGTGTTGAGAGAGCTTGCCCTATGAACTTAGGGACGGAGCTCTTTGCGTGTTGTGTGGCTCAAGCGAGGTTGACGTGTGAGGTCAGGTTTGGCGGGCAGCAATTTTGAGATTGGTAGGTGCTGTTCGCTTAGCCGGGCCTGCGCGCCCCACCTGCCACCATAAAGTCGGGGAAGTCAAGACATGCAACACGCATTGCTTGGAACAGAAAGTTGGTACTCAATCTCTCTGCACGGGCGCCTCGAGAAGGCATTTACGTTGATGAAACTAGCTTTCGAGATTATACATTTTTTGTCAGTCTCAACGTCTAGGAAGCTGCGTACCCAACTACGATTTGCTAGTATCAACCCACAGCTCATCTCATTGCTACACTCACCAATAATTGAGGCCTCATCTGCTTACTTGTCAATTGCACAATCTGAGGGTTGATCATCGCCGTGCCTTGCATGTCTCGCTTAAAAGAGCAGATCTAGGCTCAAACTTCACGTCATCCCGAGGTACGTCCGCGTGTCTGATGTGCGACTTATTGACATTGGTAGTCGACAGAGTATTACAGTATGTACAAGACAGCATTGGTCTCCTAGACGATAGACCGTAGAGTCGCAAGCAGATGAACACTCGAGTTCCTGGCCAACCTTCCTGGCTAACCAGCCTCCTCCAACGCATTCAATTCAATATCCAATTCGCCATTCTGATAACATAAACTTTTGACAACACCGCCGCTGCCAAACTCCAAAATATCGATCTTCATGTTGGTGGTAACGCCGTTGCATCGTGTTGCTCGTAAGGATGATAGCAATACTAAAGCATAGTCGAATGTAATGTCCGGTAATCCTCTTCTTCACATTACAAGGGGGCTCGGATCCGTTATGGACCCTTCAGAGCACACTGAACAACGAGTCCCTTAGTATAGAGGAAAGTATCCTGGGAACAGTCCGTGTGGGTATCATCTCGATTCGTACATGGTAGGAAAGTGCATGCTGGCTGACAGTCCGAACGGATCTGCGTCGAGCATCGGGTCGTAGGGATCGAACAGCTGGTTGTTCATTCCATTGAAAGTGTGACCGTCGTTGGGCGCCAACGCTGCCGGGCTGGTGAAGGGTGGGTTTTGCGCGGGTGCCATCGGCGGTGGCATGTTGTTCGCGGGTGGGAAGGTCTGTTGGGGGAACGGGCCGGGGCCTGCGGAGTGGTCGCTCGGGTCTTCGTCGTGGTAGTTGTCTTCCTCGTACTCCTGCTCTACAACAAAAAATCAGCCTAGGATTACATAGTCCTATACCTAAGGAACGAAAGGAAACGGGACAGCTTGCCGAGTTGACTCATGTGGTCCGTGAACTGCGTCTGGAACTGGAAGCCGGTGCCACTGCTCTGAGTTATGCTGTTACCGCTGCTGCCAACGGTAGACGCGTTTGACATGCCATTTGTGGGAGGTTGGTTCGTGAGTACGGAGGGTCGCTGGGGTCCCATCACAGGTGTGTAGTTTGACCTGGGTGGCTGTGGACGCAGAGGCTGCTGCTGTTGCTGCTGCTGCTGTGGAGGCATAGGCCCAAAGTTAGGTGACACTGAGTGTCCATGGGCTACAAAATTGGGCGAGCGCGTTGCCGACTGAGCGGGCGACGAGAGGTGCGAGCCTGGCGTGGGCTGCGACAGTGGTGAGCGCTGGATGGGCCCGTCTGGCTGTATCATAGGCAGTCCATTGGTACCGTCCGCTTTGGGAGGCCCTTGAAGCGACCGCCGCTGCTGCTGTCTGTTCAGGACAGCGCGCTGCGAGAGCGGTGCTTGGTTGGGCGAAGTGTGCGCAGACGCTGCAGGGCGTGTAGATCCCAGATTGGGACTACCAGTCTTCGCGCGCAGCTCGGCCTGGACGTCAATGCCTGGTGGAGCAGCTGTCAGTAGAGGTCCACCACTAGTCTGTAGCGATAAGAGACGGGTATCACCTTTCTCTAGCAAGATTCTCTCCAAGAGCGAATTCTTGTACCGGAGCATAAGGCACTCGTCGGCGGCGTTGCGGTGACTGTTCTGCAGATTCTGCAGCGTCTCCTCATGGTGCTTAATGGTACTCTCAAGCTGCTTGATGTACTCTGTGCGGCGCTCGCGGAAGGCGGCCTGTGCCTGCCTGTTGCGCTGCTTGCGCTCCTCCGACGTGGCGTATATCTTACGGCGCTTGGTTAGTCCTATCTTTGACACGAAGGCCGAATGTGCAAGCTCAAGCTCAGCAGTCATGGTGGGCAGTTGGGGAGCTCACAGGTTTGCGGCCGCCTTTGCGCTTCTGCTGCTGGGGCTCCTCCTGGGCATATGGCTCCGCGAGGCCAGGCTCAGGCGACGATCCGATAGACGACGTCGAACCATCGCGCGAGGCCTCTGCCTTGCCCACGGGTGCCGTCATAGCTGTTACTTCACTATCTTGCATCTGCGGCCAGCATACCCCTCCGCATAGAGGGGCACGTCGAGCGCCAAGGAGCACGATAGACGCGACGGAGAGAGAAGGTCGTTCGGCGGCAGGAGGCTCAAGTCGGCTAAGCGCGCCAGTCGAGGGCAGCCGCAGCGCTGGGTCGAGGGTGCGATTGCGTGTGTTAGGGCCTTTGATAATGTGCTGATAACGACGTCGGATCTCTGGCCTGTGTGTGGTCGTGTGTAAAAAAATTGGTAATGGAATCAAAGAGGAACACCAGCAGGCTCGACGGAGGGGCGGAGGTGCTGAACTTCAACGACTGGCGGGACCCGTGCCTGGACGCCCAAAGAAATTCCTCTGCGCTGCAGCCAGCAAATGGCAGGCCTTCCTTCCGCTGCTGGGCGTCACCCTTCGCGATGTGGCCAAGCCGCCTCTCAGAGTTTTCTCGCTCGCGGGGTGCTCACTGCGGCAGCGCATGGCCTGTTCTGCCAGCCTGCCGACTTCGTGAACCATGCGTTGGTGGACGCCGAAGAGGGCTGCTGCTGCCGATGGATCGCAGTACTGGATGCGGCCTAGCAGGAGGAATAGCTCCCGGGCCTCCCTACATCTTGTCGAGCTTCTCCGGCATCTCCTGCGAGGTGTTCTGTATCTTGCACGTTCTTATCATGGAGCCCACCCAAGCACAGCGCAGATCTACTCGTGGGAGCCTTTACAGCCATGCTCCTCGAACAGCCAGATTTCTGCGCTTCCACACATACTGTCGCGGTAGAGAGCGATGATAACCTGCACAGTCGTCACTCGTCACCCCGACCTCGGAGCTCGCTTACCATCTATTCCGCATACCGAGGCCACGAGACGAACCACGAACCACCAGCAAGGCTGATGATGCGCCTCGATCTGATATGAGAGGTGCCCTCTGCTATCAGCGACGACCACGCGCGACTGGCTGTACCGATGAACCACGCTCTTCTTAACGATAATGTTGCAGCTGTGACGTGGACAACGCAAGGCCACTCCCCCTTGCAATCACCCTCGTCAAGCTTCCCCGCTTGCATCATGCTTGGCCATGATTCGCGACATCACGATCACGATGTTTGCCAGCCTGTCGGAGATCTCCGACGCACTCAGAGCACACCGTCGCTGAAAATTGGCACTCTCGAGCAGAATTTCCAAGCATCTGCCAACTCTTGATGCCGCTATCGGATCATCGTGATCCATTCGCCGAACTCGTTGCTTTTCTGCACCACATGTGCCTTGTCCGCCTCAAAGAGCTCTAGTGTCGACACGCTTTTTCTCGGCTGAGCGAGCAGGTGACCTGAAAATGGACGATACTAGTAAAAGTAGGTAAGCGTTCTACGTGTATCGTGAAGTCCAGAAGACAGTGAGGCGACGTAAGTCCGTCTAGAAACTCGACTCACGGACGTACGAAAGTGCTCGTAGTTTTGGAGTCGCCTCTAGTGTGTCGACCCAGAAGTCACGAGCGTGTTAGAAGACGGGATGCTGGTACGGAGTGACTGGCCATGTGAAGCGCAGTCAATCTTGCAATCGACTGCAAAAGGACTCAAGGTCAGCCTGGCATGATAGATCAGGCAACTGAGGCCAACAGTGTGAATCTCATCTATGCCGTGAGACAATTCAGGTGAGGTCAAGGCAAGTGTCAGTTAGAAGCGTGTTATCTCTCCTGGGTATTTCGAGCCTGTATGGTCATGAACATGCGCCTGCCTCGCGCATAAACTCCAGTAACGACATGGAAAGAGCGCTTGCTGTGGTGCTCTTTCCAACACATCATGTGCCAGAGCTGCAACTCCACGATGCGCGTCCTTCACCATGCAACCTCCTCAAGGGACAGCCCTCACCCGTCCACAGCATATCGAGCATTGACATAGTCTCACATGACTTTTCCCCTGATTTCAGCAGCATTGAATCCCACATCAAATACTCGGTCAGCTCCTAATCGCCAGTCGTTACATCGTGCATCTATCGTTCACGAAGTATCCTGGCTCGCCTGCAGCTTCACATCCTCACAACGGCTGACGGTAGGCAGCGATGACCTTTTCCGAGATCGCGGGGCGGCTGCTGAAAGGGCCAGGTTACTCGCAGCCACCGCCTGGCACAGAGACAGGACACCAGCCCGGTTCCTCGTTCGCAAGAGCAAGCGGCGCATCATTCCTCACGTCGCCCGAAACAGACAACACCCAAATATTTGGATGTGGCGGTATGGTCGGCGGAAGCTCGAGTGAACCCAGAGGACAATCCATCAATGCGTCTTCTTGGGCCAAAATTCGCCCTCTATCAGACATCCGTGAGCTCACTGAGCCGAGCTTAGCGGACACCATTCCACGAAAACTCCTTTCTGAGAACCACATACGCAACACCTCCCGTCTAGAACTCTCGCGAAGGCCTTCCGTGGCATCGAAACGCCGGCCTAGCTTCGATAATCGCAATGCAGAGAACAGGGAGCCAGACAGGAAGACCAGCATTGACAGCAACGGCATCAGATCTATGCATCGGGGCCGATCACCTAGATCACCATCACCACCGAGTCCAGAGGACAACAACAGCTTAGACAGTGTATATAGCATTCCACCCGGCAACGTACCACCACGATCCTCATCTCATACACGTGCACGAAGTACCTCAAGGGCTCATCCATCACGGCAGAACCCACCGACTCTGATGGCGCAACGAGCACCAGCGACGACTTCTTTAAGCATACCCAACATACCACTACCACCCCCTAAAGCATGCGATCACACCATTCCTCGACGGGGCCAGTCGCAATCTCCAGTCCGCCATGTTGCTGCGCGTCTCGATCCTGTCGCTCACGATACACATCGGCGCGTGCCCTCCAGAACATTCGTTAGAGAGCCATTGTCGAAAGAGCTTCTAGAATTTCCATCACATCGTCATCCTCGCATAGAGCTTGGCCTCGACTTATCAGCGTCTATATTCGTAGGCGGAGGGTCTATCGAAGGCACAGTGCAGCTTGAAATTGACGAAGCTGAACGCATCCGCCACAGAAGAACTCTGGACATAGCCCGAATCTCCATTGACCTCCTTGGGCTTGAGGAGATGAGCGGGAATCGCCGGTCCGTTTTCCTTAACCTTGCTACCGAGCTCATCGACGAGAAGAATCCGCCTCCCGCGAACATGGTTTACGCCCAAGAGCCAATAGGCTCCGATGATACGTTCTGGCATCTGATGCCATCTGTCACAAATCTCGCCTTCAACTTGAGTCTGCCTTTGAACGTTGGGCCACCACCATTTCAGTCCAAACATGCCAAGATTAAGTATGTGTTATGCGTGTCTCTCTTGATTCGCGACCATGGCAAGCAGTATATCGTGAGAACTTCTGAAGAGGTCACAGTACTGTCCGTCTACGATCGTAAGCTCCGAACGCTTCCTCTCAGGACAACGTTAACGATCTGGCAGCTGAAAAGGCTCTCATGTCCCTTCCCAGTCCGCTCACTGCATCCGACGAGTGGATCAAAGCGCGAGAGAGCACCTTGGACATTGTTCGGGTGACCGCTGGACTCCATCGACAGGTCTGGGTCAGCGGCACGAGCATATACGTCGATGTTCACATAGCCAACAACAGCCGGAAGATGATCAAGAAAATCGAGCTCCAGCTGGAGAGAGATATTTTATGCTACAAACACGTTTGTGATTTGCGAGAGACCCTTGTGTCTCCAAGTTTGCTGATACGCCGGTGTTCTAGGCTGCTGCATCAACAATGGAAAAGTCTGCCGGGCAAGCACGCATCTTCGACAGCAACGAGCGTTCGGTGTTGAGCAAATCGATGGTCAAACACGGTTCAGCTGGTTGGCACGGGGTCCCGGCTCACCAAACGCATATCCGTACTTGTGATCTTGAGCTGCCTCGCGGTCATGCCACGGTGAAGTGTGGTATGCTTGGAAGTTGATCAATTTGTCGCTTACGCTGACAGAATAGGCAAATACTTCGAGGTCCGATACTTCCTGAATGTCATCGTCGGCAGTGCACACTCGTAAGTGCCCTCAAGGTTCGTATCCTACCAAGCTAATGTCTTCAGCAAGCTGGTTGCTGTTCAGCTCCCGATTGTGCTCATACACATGGTACGTCCTTGTCTGCTCTCACCACTGCATCTCTCCCGAACTGACCAGTTCAGAACTCTCTCGACGTTGTTCCAAATTCCGTTGCCCAAGTCGCGATGGCAATCGAAGAAAAGCGTTCGGCGAACAATCACCAACGCGGACAGTCATCACCTCGCATCGGTCGCCGTCCCTCTCAATCTGTTCAAGGCCGTGCATTTGCAGCTCCACGAATGCAGTCTCTCGAGAGGATGCGCGCGCGAGCCGAGGACATACAGGAGATTGGTCAAGTGCTTGACCAAAGCCCTCGCAAGTACAGCCTCCGTCGCATGAACTCCAATTGGGACTACCGCACACCACCCTCTAATCGCAAAGGCCGTATCGTTGGTGACGGCGAAGCAGCCGACCTGAAAGACCGTCTCCGAAGAGTCCGCTCCAACGCAACCATTGCCTCCAGAACAAATCTCAATCGTGACACTTCAGTCAGATCCAGACGCGGCACAAGTTCTGCGCTGGGATTCCGAGAAGCAGAAGTCCGAGAGGACATGGAACTCGCTGGTTGGGGCAGCGAAGGTGTAGCGCCGTTCCGGCAGCGACTTGAGCAGAGTCGTGAGCGACAGTATCGGTTCAGCAAGAAGAAGAGTGTTGAGCGGTGGAAGGGCGTTGCGAATGTTTGGTTGAAGGGGAGCGGTGGAAAGGATGAGAGGGAGAGAGATGGGTGGGTTTGACGCGTGACGCCGGCCTATGCTATGTATCCTCTTGGATCACTTTTTGGACAAGACTGGAATTGTAATATCATATCGTTGGTTGCATGTATTGCTATGGATGAGTATGAATGTAACTTTGCTATTCCACGTCCTGATTGATTTGATTCGTACATGCATGTGAGACAGAATTAGCGCGAAGCTAGGCAGCAATGAGGAACAACTTGTAGCTTTGACAACTCCCACTTCCTCCCAACATAACATCAAAATATCACAAATACCGATTTGATACCGCCGACTCGTTATTGAAATATCAAGCCCTGCACCACGGTTTTAACGCGTATGTCTGAGCAACCGGACACAAACTTGGGAAGCCATTCCGAGCCTGCCATCGCACCTTCGGTAACAATCCACCCTGACCGCGGCTATGAAGTCAAAGAGCATTACAAATGCCCCCTTGAAGGCCTAGACATATTCACCATTGCCGGAGCCGAGCATTCCGCGCTGGAAGGATGTCCATTCTGCATCGTGCGATATACGGCAGTCAAGGAACTATGTCCGCACTCGACGGGCACAGAATGCATAGCAGCAGATCACGACTCTCTGTTCTCACCTATGACCATCCTGATGGAGAAGAGAGAGAATATCGTTTTGGCATGTGCAGACGACAAAGGTATGAACACCCCGTGTTGGGACTTCTACGGGCCGAGGATATGGGAAAAGGATCGGCTACAGCGACTGCCACAGTACGATACAAGCTCGGAACGTTGCTTTGAAAGAGCTGTTGGGTGGCTGGAAGAATGTGACCGGGAACACAATTGCACATCTACGAAGGAGCGAGGTGTTCCATGTCGGGTCTTGGATGTACGGAATGGACGTGTTCGTCTCCTTGGAGTCCAGGGTGACGAACACTTCAATTACGCTTGTCTGTCGCATTGTTGGGGCAGCTCGGAGGATATGCTCCGCATGACGTCTATAAACAAGTCTGCTTTCGAAACAGAGATCCCCTGGCATCTTCTACCACAAACTTTCAGAGACGCCATTCAATTCGTGCGCAGGCTGGACCAGAGACTCAACGTGCCTTTTCTGTGGATTGATGCACTTTGTATTGCACAAGACAGTGAGGTCGATTGGCAGAGGGAGTCAGCTAACATGGCATCCATATACCGGAACGCATACGTCACACTCGCTGCGACCGCGTCTCGAGACGCTTCTGGAGGCTGCTTCAAATCTTCCCTTGGTTCGGACACAGCGCAATTCGAATTCAGTGCCCCTCTAGCTGTAGTGGGGACGAGCGACAACACGGTACATCCTATTAGAGCGCGAAAGACACTAGATCATCGAACGGCGTCCTTCCCGCTTCTCCAGAGAGGTTGGGTTTTCCAGGAACGAGTGCTGTCACCACGGATGCTACATTTCGCCGCTGGCGAACTCATATGGGAGTGCAGCGTACACTCAGACTGCGAATGTGCTTCGCCCGAGCTTCGCCGACAATTCAAACCACCAGGCAAATCAATTTACCTGGACGACGCAGACCATTACTGGAGTCCCGACCGTCATCTGTGGCGCGAGCTCATCACCGACTACACCAAGCTCTCACTGACATATCCCAGAGACGCATTCCCCGCACTCTCAGGTATCGCCAAGATGATCGCCAGCAGACTAAACGACGAGTACATAGCCGGCTCGTGGAAAACGAACCTGATCTCAGATCTAGCGTGGTACTTCACCGCAGAAGCCGGAAAACTATGCGAGCCCGCAAAGCCGTGGCGAGCACCAAGTTGGTCCTGGGCGTCCGTGAAGTGGCGCACACATCTTGACTTCCTGCATATATCCCGGGAGTTGGCGAGCGTAGAGGAACTTAGCTGCCATACAGCTGGCTTGGACCCAACGGGAGAAATGACAGACGGAGCACTCACGCTGCGCGCCAAGGTCCTGCCGGTGCGTATCGAAGCGACTGCAGAGTACGGCATGCCGGAAAATACAATACGTGTGGTTAGTACCGACTTTACGATTCGAGGGTCGCCACCGCGGTATACTCATCGCATCACTGACATGTGGACATGCTTCTACGGCCTCGCGGAATTCAATAACCCGGATGCGATGCTAGTACAACTTGGTTCGCTGCCGCACAAACGAGAGGTTAATTTTTATGGAGTATACCCTCCTTTGTGTCTAGCGCAAGAATCGAGGACGTTTCTGCTGTTGGGGACAAATGGTGTTGCAGGATGGCGTCGTATTGGTCTTATGAGCATCACGACGTATAATCCGCATTTGGCATTGTATGGGATAGACGGGGACAGCGTTTCGATCGAATGGCAGCAGCAAAAGTTGGCACAGCTGAAATGGGATGAGATTGTGGATATGCTGGAGGTAGGGGCGAAGCGTAGCCGCGCAATCTTTCGGCTGTTCGATGAGGCTGAAGCACAGAGCATTACAGTTACCTGAAGAATACTGCAGGCTAGAGCATACCAACGAAAATGTCGGGGATATCTGCCAAATGAGACTCTGAGATGACGAACGACATAGGTGGGATACTAGAGAAAAGCGTAGAGCTGTGTCAACACAACGCTTAATTTGCTGGCGTGAATTGTGCCTGGTGTACAACTCGTGCGAGCTAGAGTACGTATGCCAGGGAACGTGGGAAAAAAGCCTACATGCTTTTCTCACTTAAGCACTTGCACGTCACAAGAATAGTTACTAGCGTCGTCTGGACTGGTCAACAATCCATCTCTCGAATGTCGCTCTTCCCACTATCTGCTCAGCCCAGATATTCCAAAGCAAAGCTGCAAGTGCTCGTCATTGAGAGTCCACAACGTATCCTTGGTTCGTCTGAGCAGCTGAGCAGGGGGTGGCTTAGCTGGGGGCGGAATCTAGGCACTCCGCGATGACCTCCCATTTGCATTTTCGTCCCGAAACATACATTTGTTTGCGAGAACAGGTTTTTCAGAACCTTGCGCGTACCATTTACCATAGGTGACTTACATGCCTGGTCTCTAATATTTGAATCAGCTCTATAGTGTTTGAATCAGCTGACGTCGTCACAGATAGGCACTACCGTACCCTGAGCCATTTGCAAGGTCTCTGGCTATCAAGCCTGTCTCGAGGCTCTTGACTAATAGAAACTACAACGACCACATTGCTTAGCCATTCGCACGGCTATTCGCCACAGAGTCCCGTCTTGCTCAGATCCGACCGCGCCATGGCCAGAGGCTTGAACTCCTTGTCTCCCGCTGAGGCTTCCATTATTCGACATGAGCTGATCCTTAGCCCCGATGATCGCTACGAAATTAACGAGGAGTACAGATGCGACGATCCTCGTACGATTGCCGGGCTGCAAGAGTCGGCAACAAAAGGTTGTCCCTACTGTATATTTCGACTCAAGGCCGTCGAACAAGTGTGCAAACTACCGGTACCTTCTAGCGCAGTGCAGATTTACACGGATCATTACCGAAGATGTGCCCCAAAGAGTCCTGGATGTACGCAATGGTCGCATTCGGCTCTACGAGGCTACCAAAGAAGATCAAGGTGTCCGGTATGCCTGCTTGTCGCATTGCTGGGGCAGTGATCCTGCATCTATGTTTTGCACGATGCGCTCCAGCATCGAATCTCACAAGCTGGGTATTTCATGGACGCATTTGCCTCGCACGTTCCAGGATGCTGTCTTTTTCACTCGCAGGCTGGGACTTGGTTTCCTATGGATAGACAGTGTCTGTATCATACAGGACGATCTGAAGGACTGGCAGCTTCAATCTGCTGACATAGCTACTATCTATCGCAACGGGTACATCACGGTTGCAGCGACCAGCTCCACGGGACCTGAGGGTGGATATTATACACGAGAGAACAGTGCACGCCCACACCTTATGACGTCGCCCCTTGCTGTGCTTCGTTCTTCTGAGGGTCCAGAATTGCAAATTCATGCGCGACGCAAATTCCTGCATAAAAAATCGCTGTTCCCACTGTTGAAGCGCGGATGCGTGAGTTCTATCTTGTGCGCACACCAATCCTCTTTCCTGACCCGACCTTGCAGGTATATCAAGAGCGCATTCTTTCACCACGCATGCTACACTTTGCAGGCGAAGAAATGATCTTGGAATGCAAGCGAGACGTTCACTGCGACTGCGGAGAGATGTCCATTGCCGAATTCGGGCTGATGGATGTAATTCCTGACTGCGATGACCTCTCCACTGGTGATCTAGCGATGAAAAGGCGAGCTGAAAGCCTCGATTACTGGTAGCGAACAGCCAGAGGGTACGTCGGGTCATCACTCACATTTCCCAAGGACATCTTTCCTGCACTATTAGGAATTGCAAAGGTCTTTGCCGCAAGGACAGGAGACGAGTATGTCGCGGGACTGTGGAGATCGGACCTTGTGTCCTAACTACTGTGGCATTTTCGCGATGAAACATATCATCATGCCGCGTTGAAACCAACGGCCTGGAGAGCACCATCGTGGTCGTGGGCATCGCATGATTGGAGAATAGGGAGTTTCCAAATGCTGTCCTCGACTCGAGAGCTAGCTGAAGTTCGCAATATTGTCTGTGAGCCATCTGGATCTGATCCTACTGGGGAGCTGAAGACGGCGTATCTTACACTCCACACAAAAGTCATATTCGCGCAGTCCTCGATCGGCAGTTCGTACTCTGACCACACAATTCTCTTTGAGCACGCAATTGAGATGGGGGTTGGCTATGCATCCTTCAATTTTACTAGGGATTGGTCGCGGAAGTGTACCCATGATGATGCGTTCCCAAGCTTCCGACCTGGCTTTATCAGCATCAGCGACCTGTGTATCGCTGAGCACGTCTCACCTTTTGAGGTTGCCATAGTACAAGCTACGGTATGGTGTGGCAAGCGCTCAATAGATTGGTATCAAGTCGACGATGAGATACGCATATATTTGGTGCTGGCAAGGGACACCAGCAATGAGGAGCATTGGATACCCTGCGGACTGATGCTCGTCGCAGAACACGACGACTACATACCTTCCGACGAAGAATCAGATGCAACTGGGGAAAATGACGGAGCAGTGACGGAAGAAAGACAAGATATCATACCGAGAGAGCATACGAAGCGTGGTCGCCAAATCTTCCAACTCTTTGATAAGCTGAGGCGCGGGATATTACCATCTGGTGAGTACCGGGTAGAGCAGTCACCTTTTCGTTGTTATAAGGGTGCTTCGCCTTGAGCGAGTGCGCTGGGAATATCTTCACCAGTCGAATCTTAACGTTTGCTCACCCGGATTATCGGGCTAGGTGGAGCAAAATAGAGTGTCTTTGATCACGCTTCACCGACGGCATAGCCTCTCTTAATGTACTTATCACACAGCTCCCAGTGTGTTATACATACTCCGATAACAACGGTGTGCAGGTACCTTATTAGCTTGGCAAGCCTGGGTGCGCAACAGAAGCGAACAAGATCAGGTTCTATCTACCACAAGCAAGAGATGAAAACGACGGCTCACGCTACATACGCATAGGCCTGGCTGGGCGTACAGTAGTCCTACGTCACGCGACTCGTGCACACCGCTTCGTGTGAGCTATATCTACACATGTTCTGCTTTCAACGGCACTGCATTTTAGCCTGACAAACCTTCTCTGCCAGTACCCCAAGAGGAACTCTGCGTAGCGTCCCACGCCGTCCTTCCCAAACCTTCACGTCAAAGATGTCCCCGTAAACACACATACACACACACTCTCTCTCTACTTCCTTCCCTCCACCATCAAAATATGATACCCCTCACTAGTTTTCACCTCCCCAATCACCGGACTCCCCGTCGAACTCGGCTCCAACTCATACGCCACCTTCTCGAAATCCTGCATCAAAGAACCCCTCACTTTCCAGCCCAGAGATCCACCTAGGAAGCAATTAGCAGACCACACAACATTAACAACAACTTCCTTCACACCCTCCTCTATCCAACATTCCACATCTCACTTCATCCCTCCCCGCTCTAATACCCGAAAAACCAAACAAGAAAGGACAGTACTGTAAATGTATTTCAAAACATACCCTGCCTCGCCTTATCCTCACTCATTTCCCGCGCAACATCATCAAATTTCGCCCCGCCGCGTATCTTCTCCAGTGCCTCTTCTTTCTTGGCGTGTTTCTCGCACAAGATGTGGCGTACGTTTATGCTGGTTGCGGGCTTGAGCTTGGACTTTGTCGAGGAGGCGCTGTCTTCTGTGGATTTTTTGTCTTTGCCTTTGGGCTTGGGTTTGGGGGGCATGGTTGAGGAGTTGGAGTTGGAGGATAGGTGTATGGTGTGATGGATGTGTTTGTGTGGTTTTTGGTGAGTTGGGGTATGGGGTGAGTGAGTGAGGGCAAGGTGTGCTGGACTGCATGTGGTAAGGTGGTGCGAGATTGCGGGGTGGCAGAAACGCAGGCACGCAGGTGAGTGGGGCAAGGGCGGTCAGGTCAGCTGGAATACGGACTTTCGCGTTCAACATGTCCTGAAAGTAAAACAAAAACAGGCATGGTCATCACAGATGGAATTCGTTCGTGAAAATAATATGCACACATGAACCCATTCCATCATTCCACCTGGGCGCATGGCCCTTCTTTCGCCCCATCCGCGTCATCTTCCATATACACATCTCCAATACATCCCCATGCGCAACTTGGCGCTGGAGTTTCGAGCAGCACTGCTTGCGGAGCGCTCTCGTTGTTATACAATCGTTAAAGCTGGGCTGAAGATAGCTGGAATAATTTCAGCCTGCCTCGCCGTTGCCATTCATGTGAACGCCATTCTGCTGCTGCTCCCGCTGCTGCTGCTGCTCCATGATGAAATCCATGAAGCTTTTGCGCGGCTTGACCTTGTTCTGATTCATGTGAGCCAGGTGTACCCGCTGACGACTCGACGGAGGCTTGATGTCGTTCAGTAGGGGCAAGAGATCCTCGCGTTGCTCGACTTCCGCGAGGAGAAGTGCTTCTTCAACCCAATATAAGCCGTCCATGCTCCGGAACTGGTCTGTGGCCTGCCTGACTTTGGCCTGGATGTCGGGATAATTGAAGTCTGAAGCACCCTCCATGGGGAACCGGAAGTCCTGCGCGAGCAGAGCTTCGTCGCTTTGGCGGAGAATTGCATTGCGTTGCTGCAAGGTGACTGGAATACGCGGCCACTCCGAATACGGCGAATCTAGATGGGCGAGATCCAGTTCTGGTAGGCCGAGAATGCCGACGACCTGGTACGAGGAGACATATGTCGTGTTCGGTGGTGCGGAATGCTCGTTGATGTCCTGCGCCGTCGCGTAGTAGAGTGGGAAAAAGAGGACTGAGATGCCCATTTCCTCGCCACAAAAGTGCAGCGGCCGATTGCGCCCAAGTTCGCAGGCTCGTCGCAGTGCACGCGGGAACTGCGATACGCGATCTTGTCGAGCAAGGAGCATCTTTTGTCGCTTGGCCTCCTCTTCAGCTTTGCGTTGGGCTTCTTCCTCTTCGCGCTTCCGTGCAGCCTCAGCCTGCTCGGCTTGTCGTTGTGCTTCAGCTTCAGCCTCGGCCTTCTTCCGCGCCTTTGCTTCCTCCGCAGCCTTGCGAGCAGCTTCTTCCTCTTCCTTCTGCTGCCTCTCTGCTTCAGCTGCAGCCTCAGCCGCTTTTTGCTTGGCCTCCACGTCCAGTCGTTGCTCTTCCTGACGCTTCTCGCGCTCAGACTCAGGGGTGGCAACTCTCTCAGGGGGTACAGGTGTAGATTTGGCAGACACAGAGGGCGTCTTCTTCGCGCCGAGATTATCGGCGGAAGCGTCAGAGAGCTTGCGTTTCCTTGTCTTGTCGTCCATGACTTTGTACTTGATCTTGTTCTTGACAATTTTTCGTTCGTCTGGTGAGTCGATCTCGGGTGTGGGTTTAGCGCTAACAGGCAATTCGACTTTTCTATGAATTTTTAGCGGGGGCTTCGAACTCGAACCATGGTCGTCTTCGCTCTCGTCTGATTGTGCACGGGCCTTCCGTTTAGCGGTGTCGTTATCGTCGGATCGCGCTTTTATAGGTTGCTTGGCTGGTTTGCTCTCCTCACCCAAACTATAAGACCGGGGCTTGACTTTTCTAGTCGGTGGCCGCACATCTTCCTCGCTTTCTTCTTCTTTCGAAGAGTTGTCATCCACCACCCGCTTCTGCCGCTTGCCCTCTCGGCTTGCCATTTCCTTGCCAGACATCAAGCGTCGCGACTTTTGCGGTGCAGTCTTTGATTGACTCAGATTTGTTCGCTTGTTCTCTGGCCGCGGTGATGATGATTGGTCGCGCTTTGGTAAGCTGTTCCTCTTCATTCTTATGGCGGAAAGATTCGGCGGGTCCTTCTTAAGTTTTCGTGGACTCCGACCCTTTCGCTCGTCAAACGCGCGCTTGAGAAGATCCCTCTCTGTTTCCCAACGAGGCCCGGCCTTTTCCTCGGCAAGCTCATAGTACGTCTTGTTCTCCTTGTTTCTTCGGGTGGGGTCGAAGTTGTCTTGTTCGAGGAGCAGCTGTATTATCTTGGTGTGGCCACGGCCGATGGCGACCGTCATGGGTGTTTCTGGGTGCTTGGAAGGATCCGGATCTGCTTTCAGTCCGCTCGCCAACAATATGCTGAGAATGTCGTAGTGTCCGCCTCGTGCGGCAGCCACACCACAGGTAATGTTAGGTTTGATGTTGCTGTTGATGAGCTCTCCCACAGCAGAGATGTCGCCATCGCCAGACTTCTCGATTAAGGTCTCTACGTTATATTCGTTGTAGAGAAGTCTGGGCGCCGTCTTTGCTTGTCTCGGTTCCGGCTGCTTGTCACTTCTTGCGACGTTGGTCTGTTTCTTCATGGCCTCTCTGAGCAATTTCTCAATCTCCTCTGCGTCGGTATCCTCGTAGTCCAAGACGTCTAACGCGCGCTGGCCCTTCTTGTTGGCAGAGTGTGGGTTGACGTGGCCCTCATTGAGCAGAAGCCTGACTACATCGAGATGACCGTTCTCCGAAGCGTCTATAAGTGGCGTGTCGCGGTCGTTCGACTCGCATGCGGTGTTACAGCCCTGTTCGATGAGGTACCGAACGACGTCCGCGTTGCCGTTTAGGGAAGCTTTCTGCAGCGGCGCGATTCCGGCAAAGTCGACTTTGTCCAATTCATCGGGAGCCTCTTCGAACGCTTCCTTGACGGCATCCAAGTCACCTTTTTCGCTTTCCCTGGACAGACGCGTGGCACCGTATCGGTCGACCTTTGACTTGGGCATCGTACGCGCGGGCGATGTGAGAGCGCGGTGGGACGAACGCTTGAGGCGCTGGTGTTGCAGCAGGTTTGGCGTGTGTGCGGGCGGCGAGTACGAGTTGTCGGAGCTGTAGTCGTCATCCGGCCAACGGGCTGGCTCTACCGAGAGTGCGAGATTTGTGGTTTCCCTCCGCCTGCGACCGGCGACACCCGTGACGGTGGACTGGGTGGACTGCGAGCGTTTGTGGGGACGGCCGAAGCCTGGCGTCGCAGGTGAGTTGGGATGGCGCGGATCCTTCAGCCCCTCGGTCCTCGCCTTCTGTCGCGGCGGCTCGATTGTCTTTGGGAACGAGTCATCGCGCTGTTTGCGCTTGCGGTTCTCGGCGGTAGACGCACTGCGGCCGCGGGCAGAGGCCTGCGTCGGCGAGTGGCCGGGCTGGACGGGCGACTTGTTGGAGTCGGACGGGCTGGTGTCTTTGGTGTGCCGCGATGTGGTACGACTGCTGGGCGAGGTGGGAACGGGGCTCTTCGCATCGCGCTCGGAGCCAGCCTTGGCGCCGCCGTTGGTTCTGCCCTCTTTGCCGTGGTTGCTGGAGCGTCGACGGCCGTTGCTGAGCGGCGACTGCGTCCTCAGCTCCTCTCTGAGCGCCCGCAGATGTTGGGCATCGTCGTCGTCGGTGCGCTCCGTCTTGATCATGCGCTTCTCGGGCGAGTCGTCGTCGCCGCCGCGGGGGCCCAGCACGACCGTCTCGGCCTCGGACTCGTTCTGCGCATCATCGTAGTCGTGGTCGTGGTGGCTGTTGCCGTTCTCTGGCAGCGGGCGGTTCTCCTTGGACGACGGCGAGGCTGCCTTGGGGTGTGCTGGGCGCGGCGAGGGCGTGCCCGGGTGTGAAGATGGGTTTAGTGCAGAAGAATCGCCATTACTGGTCATCACGTAGGGGGACAGGACGCTGTGGATCCTGCCTCATGCTGGCTAATCGAAGCGCAAGGGACAACAGGCGGGTGGGCAAAGGGCAGCAAGAACAAGGCAGACGTTGGCGGCGTAGCGTGGGCGGGGCCTTTGTGCGCCGGCGACACCAGTCAAAGAGAGCAGGCTGTTCGCAGATAGGACGACGCAGACGTGATTGTTGCGGTGTTTTGGTAGAATGTTGAGTTTGGGTGCAGGAGGAAGGCCGCGCGCGATACGGAGACGAGAGAGGCTTGACCAGCCTATGGACCGTGGAACCCACGCCATGGTGCGGCCGCTGAGTGGTCAAGCTCCTGACTAGCCACTTCGAACGCACCGGCCGCATCTCTATCGCCCCACGAAGAACTGTCTTCATACACACAAACACCATCTAACAGCCTTGACATGGTATTCTCTCTAGACTACCAGAAGGCACCTTCCGTCTTTCCCTTCACCGCGCCATGTCTTGCCCGCGCCGTCTCCAGGCTCCCACAACGTGACCGACAGGCCGAACCAGACGAAACTGCCGCTAGCGGCAAGATCGCCGGCTAATTAACAAACTTAGGGCACATGGGCGCACGGTGGTCTGAACTCAATTCACAACAAGCGGTCAACGCCACCATCATCTCTCCGTCACCTGCATATCATCTCATCTCATCTGCAATCTGCTGCTTGCTCACCACTCTCGTGCAGCCATGTCCCCGTCAGCACTCGAGGCCATGTACAGCCCCGTGGTCCTCTTGCGCGTCTTCTACCTCGCTGCGTCACTCCTTGTATCACGGCACCGCTCAGCCTGCTTCATCACCCACTAACCCGCCTGCTTACTAGATTGTTGTCATACAGCTCGTACCAGCCCTGCGCCGTCGCTTTCTGGTCTACGGTTCGCGTGCGACCCCCAGTGGAAGGAGCGACCCAGCACCACAGGAGGAAACTGCGCTCGACCAGCTGCTTGACTATGCCGCGTCGTTGCATGTCCCGCACAACTACTTCACGCACTTCTACGTCCTGTCAGTAGCGTGCTCGCTGTTCTGGGGTTGCTATCTCCGGCTCTGGCAGGCGCAGACTCAGTTCCAGGTCGTGTGGGCACTCATGCTGCTGCAAGGCGTGCGCCGCATGCTCGAGTCGTACGCGTATACCTCGTCGAGCCAGAGCACAATGTGGTTCGCGCATTGGATACTCGGGCTGCTCTTCTACCTCACCATGAATATGGCCATCTTTGTCGAAGGCCATGACAAGGAGCCTGGCATATGGGCTACACCTATTGTTGTTCCTGCTGTTTTGACCGCACATGCGCTTCAGCACAGCTACCACGCGTACCTCTTCCGCCTGCGCACCGAGAACAAGGGATACCAGCTGCCGACGCATCCGCTCTTCCCGGATCTCCTGTGTCCCCACTACACCTGCGAGGTCGCCATATATGCGCTGCTGTCAGTTCTCGCTGCGCCAGTAGGTGGAGTAGTGAATTGGACACTTGTGTGCGGCACGATATTTGTGGCTACCAATCTTGGCGTCACAGCGATTGGAACAAAGGAGTGGTATGTGGAGAAGTTTGGACAGGAGAAGGTAGGTTCCCGTAGGAGGATGGTATCTGGAATATGGTAGCATTGAGAGCATGAGAGCAGCAAGGACTTCGTAGCCGGCAGCGGTATGTCTGACGTTTTCCAAACGAGCAGCGATGTCTCGGATCACCACTTCTCTTCTTGTTTGCAGCATGCTCAATATTGCAATATGCCCTCGAATTCATCACTCTTCGATTAGCCTGCGTCCCGGCCTTTCTTTCTCCGACATCACTTTTCTCTCTTCAGCGTTACATTCGGCATTGCACTTGTCTTATCTCCATTGCGGCCCGTACTTCCTGTCTATCGCTCTGCATCCTCTCTCGATTGTCTCTCATGACTGTTCTCAACGCAATTCTCTCACAACTTGGCATCTGTTTCCAGGCCAATTCCCACTTCAGCGGATCTATATGCAAGCCACTGACGGCAGGGACGAACCTACCGCCCGATCTAGGCTAAATCACCAGCATTCTGCCTGCAGTGGGGCTCTGTCGCTGCAAGATACCCCGCCAAAAAGGGCGGCATGTCCCAACGTGCCAGCTCCACGGAGCTGGGCTTCCTCGAGCTTCCTCAAACGTATATAGAACCTGTGTAGCTCCTTTCCTCCTGCCAATTTACCTCCCCGCCCTCTCGTCAATCCCACCCTACCACCACTCACAACATATATACACCATGTCTCCCCCTACCGCACCCACCGACCTCCCCGAGATGGAATACCGCTTCCTCGGCCACTCAGGCCTTCAAATCTCCTGCATCTCCCTCGGCGGCTGGCTTACGTACGGCGGGCACGTCGGCGACGACAACACCTTCGCCTGTCTCAAAGCCGCCTACGACGCGGGCATAAATTTCTTCGACTGCGCCGAAGGCTACGCATCCGGCGAGTCTGAAAAAGTAATGGGCCGCGCAATCAAGCATTTCGGCTGGAAGCGCAACGACATCGTGGTCAGCACCAAGATATACGGTGGAAGAGGAAATAGCGCGCAGCCGAGTCCGAGGGATAAAATTAATAACGTCGGCTTGAGTCGCAAGCACATCCTCGAAGGCACGGACGCGAGTTTGGAGCGTCTAGGTCTGGCGTATGTCGATTTGATATACGCGCACCGCCCCGACCGCCGTACGCCCATGGAAGAAGTCGTGCGCGCATTCAACCACGTCATCAACACAGGAAAAGCAATGTACTGGGGAACATCCGAGTGGCTCGCCGCCGAAATCGAAGAAGCATGCGGCATCGCAGACCGCCTGGGTCTCATCGCGCCGATCGTCGAGCAGCCAGAATACAGCCTGATCCAGCGCGCCAAAGTCGAAGAACAATTCCGCGACGCTGGACTGTATACACGGCGCGGGCTGGGACTCACGGTCTTTTCGCCGCTCAAAGGCGGTCTCCTAACAGGAAAATATCTCGACGGCGTACCCTCCGACTCGCGCCTGCGCGTCTCAGACGACCCGTACATACAATCCGTCGTCAAGGGCGTCGGATCCGACGCGTGGAACGCGCAGCAAAACAAGGTCCGCGCGCTGATGAAGATTGCGGAGAAGCTGGGCACGGATGTAGCGACGCTGGCGATGGCGTGGGTGCTGTGTAATAAGAATGTTACGAGTGCGATTACGGGCGCGAGCAGGCCGGAGCAGATTTGGCAGACGGTTAGGGCGGTGGAGGTGTATAGGATGATGGGGGAGGAGGTGTTGGGAGAGATTGAGGGGGTGATGGGGAATAAGCCTGGGGATATGACGTTGAGGTTTGATTGGTGAGGAGGAGAGGGAGAGGGATTGAACTTGTTGGGTGCAAATAGGCATGCACGGAGTCGACGAGTAATTGAAAGAACTTGCTCAGATTTAGAGTCTTGAACTCAATGAAGAGCTGTCGTATCTTGTTCGAAGCACGATGTAAACAGGCGTGCACGTTCGAGAGAAAGTAACATTCAACATACTCACATCTCAGCTGCTCATCCGCATCAACTCATTCCCTCCCCACCCCTCACACCTACGCCTTATAAAACTCCATCGCCTCCTCCTCACTAACATCACTAAAATCACTCCTCTTCCGATCCACAAGCCCATACCGACTCCCCCTAACCTTCCACCACATATCCCTCCGATTCCCACCCAACCTCCCCTCCAACAATTCCCCCTTCAACTCCCTTACAAACACATTCCACAGCTCCGGCTCCTCAAGCTCAATCAGTTCCTCGCGCATCACGCGTAACGCCTCCAGTGCGCGCCCATACCCCGAGTCGCCGACACTATTGCGTATCAAGGTGCGGATCTCGCTGGACATGGCGGTACATGCGGATTTGATGGTGTCTAGGTCGTCGGAGGATAGGAGGGCTTGTTTGAATGATGGGACGAGATTCGAGGGATCGACTTTGACGCGTGTGGGATTACCGAGTAGGGCATCGATGTCCAGGCCCGAGAGCGGTTTGTCTCTCTCTGCTCTCTGGCGACCCGTCCTGCCCTTGACCTTTGGCGGTACCTTACTCACCTTCGCGGCCTCCTTCAACTTCGCAAACTGCTTCGCTGAGCTTTCGAGCAGTTCGGGCGGCGGGTTGGCAAACTTGGTCAGGATTTCAGAGGGCGGTGGGATGGGGAGTGTGGGGTCGGAGTGCGTGGCGCGCCACTTGATGATCTGGTTGATGCGATGCACGAGAGGAGCGTACGTGTCTTCTGGTTTTGCGTATTCGGCGGGCTTGCCGTCTTCGTCCGTGTCGAAGGTGGAGAGGTCCATAGAGTCGACGTACGCGCTCATTGCGGAGGTGAGGTCGTCTGTAGGTAGGTCTTTGTGCTCTGTGATGACTTTGCCGCTGATGGTCAATTTGCGGTCGAGAGGTGGGAATTTGTAGCGGCGCATGTCTTCCTCGAACGGGAGCTCTACATCCACGAGTGCTTCCCAGTCTTCTTCTAATTCGATGCGCGGAACCAAAAGTACGAGAATCGGAGGCTTGAGTTCTTTGGTTACGAGGCGCGCGACGGCGTAACATTCGGATTCGTAGAGGGCGTGGATCATAGACGACAGGGCGAGTTGTGCGGACTGGTTGTTCTTCTGTGCGACTAGGAAGTAGGAGCGGTTCATGGGGAGGTAGCGCTCAAACTCCTCGGCCTTGACGAAGCCAATGATGGAGAGAGACGGTGACGTTTCGAGCTTGACGACGTTCATGTCGGATTCAGAGATGTGGACCGCGGTACGGCCATATTCGTAGCCGCGTTCAAGCTCGTCCATCTCAACATTCTGTTTTGTACCAGGCTCGTCTTGGTTCTCAACTTGGTACACGCGTTGATTTCGGACTGCCGACAAGTCTGTCATAGGATGATCTTCGCCGACGATAGTGTTCGAAGACTGTGTGCTCGGCTCTGCCATGCTGCTGTTGCCGAGATCTGTGCGCATGGCGAATGAGCTTGCCGTGGGTGGCTTTGCGAGCATGGTGCATGGATAACGTTCCACGTCGATTGAGATCGTCAAATCATATTCTTCGGGATTGCCAATTGTGAGCGCGCCTTTGAAGCTGGGGACTGGACGAGTCTCTTTAAGACGTGGGATCTGAAGCTGATCAATGGCTTCAGCGAGTGAACCGAAGACGCCGTTGCATTGCTCCAAGAAGTCTTTCAAGGCTTCCTCATTATGAGCCTGGTAGTAAGTTAGCATTGCAATCTGGCGATGAATTATGACACGGTACCTTCTGATCGTCCTTGCCTTCCTCCTTGAAGCCGCTTTCAGGGTCGTCGAAATCTACGCCTAGCAGTACAACCTCGATTGGCGCGTCTTGGTACTTGAGTTTCGCAGCGATCTGGTCGAGGTCCGCGGTATCGATCAGGCCCCGCCCATCTGTGACGATGATAATGCGGCGATCGTACTTGAGAGGATTGCCATTCTTGCCTTGCGTTGCCCTGTCGATCATCTGCACCGCTAATGCAAGTGCAGAGAGTACTGAATGTATCAGCTATGGCCTGAGTACTCTAGGCACATACTCACAGTCCCCATCATTCGTCTTGCTCGGTTTGAAGTGTTCTTGCAGCATACGTATATCGCTAAGCAGATACCTTCCCATCATTAGCATAATATTGTCTCTCTCTCGCAACTTCAACTTACTGCTTGATCTCCGAAAATACATGCAGATTTTCATATCCCTCAGTGTCATCCATGACACCTCCCAGGTCAGTCTCATCGGTGCGACAACCAATCACGCTCATCAACGCGCTTTTCCTACCCGTCGCAACCTGTTGGATGTCAGTATCCTCGTTTCCCGATCGCTATCCTCAACTGCAATCCATTTCCCTGCCACGACTCTGTCCACTGCTCATACGCACTGAATCCCCAAAAGAACGTCTGCTTACTGTCGTCGTAATCTTATCCCACACATACTCCAGCGCCCAATCAAGATCCGTCTGATCGCGTCCATGTCTCTTCTCGCCCATAGACCGTCCCAGATCCAAAATGTAGACCGTTGCTTCTTTGCCCGCCATGATTGCGATGTTCCTGGCTCTTTCTGGTCCTGGCGCGTTGATGTGCCGAAGCTTAGGGAACGGATGGATTGTTGCTCAGTTGCTTTGAAGATTAACGCAATTGAGGATTGATTGAAAGCGAAAGAAGTCGAAGAGTGAGCGAGATGCAGAGAGCGTGTTAACTAGGATTATGCAAGATGCCAAAAACGGTGTCGCCTCGAGGTAGCGTTTAGGCAAACGCGGGCGCACGGACGGCGACGCGACGCGAGCTCATGTGACAAACATCTGCAAGTCGCAAAACGAGATGGAACACTTGTGGAAATCGTCGTGTAGTCCCATGAGAGACTAGTTGGTACGGCTCCTTCAAGGCTCACATGTCGCTGAAGATACATTCACAACATCACGTCAATCTTAGCACGCATGTTCCAAGAAAACTAATCCATTTGCTACCGAGCCT
>Ga0265798_10002034_pt1 | contig 30368 bp, 30 predicted proteins | sample P3T30metagenome_FD_192430 | JGI IMG/M metagenome (GOLD analysis project Ga0265798, IMG submission 192430) | Plant litter microbial communities from East Loma Ridge, Irvine, California - P3 T30 | ecosystem: Environmental > Terrestrial > Plant litter > Unclassified | place: USA: California... | reverse complement strand
TGAATTTCACTTCAATAAAATGGACTTTAAATAACCAGATAAAATTTAATCGACTCAGAATTATTGACTATAAATAAAAGTGATAACAGCGTAATGCAGAGAGTTATTTTATAGAGAGAATGTCGTGCCCAGCCTGTAAAACCTGAGCACGACATCATAATCAGTAAGGCAGTTGCTTCAGAATAGCAGTACGTTCCTTGTCAATACGAGTCACACAGAGGTTAGTTGCGACCGCATTCGCATTGCTGCCTTCTTCAGCGGCAAAGGCTTCCAGCTTGCACTGACCATCACGATATTTCAGCCAGTTACGCTGGGTATCTACCAGCGTTGCGACATAATCATCAGCCAGTTTTTTCTGCGTGCCGTACATCTGTACAATCCGCTTTTTAGCCGTCTGGTACTCTTTGTTCAGCTCATCTTCCGCCATCTTCTTCTGCTGAACAGTACACTGATAGAGCGCCCCATCTGAAGGCTGTTTTGCACAGGTATCTTCAGCAAATGCTGAAGCGCTTACGCAAAGAGAGACAGCGATCAAAGACACTTCATGAAGTCTCTTCATACTTTTCTCAGAAATTTTTAATGCAAATAGAATTTTTATCAGCCCCGAAATTATCTGGGCTGATAAATAATCTTAAAAAATCATATAACGTTTTCTTTTTGTTTAACAGAGTGAAGTCCTCAACACTGTTAACAGTACTTTTACTATTAGTGATACGGTATTAACTTCAGCTTTTTAATTCTTTGCTCGTTAAGTTCAGAAGTACACATATTAGTATTAGCGTTACTTAAATCGCTTCCCTTATCTGCAGCATAAGAAGCCAGCTTACAGTCATTCTCTCGATACTTCAGCCAGGCTCGTTGAGCTTCAGTCAACGTATCCATATATTGACTTAACTCTTTATCGTCACCTTTGAAAAGCGTTTCAACTCTGGTTTTAGCGAGTTTGTATTCTTTATTTAAATCAAGCTCAGTTTCATTTCTGTTTTTTTGAGCACAGGAATAAACTTCCTGATCGTTATTACCTTGTGCGCAGTCCGTTGTTGCGTACGCAGGCTGTAACGCAAAAAAACCTGTCGCGAACATCGAGATAAATAACAACTTTTTCATAAGTCTCCCATTTCATTTCCGGCTTCGAAGATAACGAGCACGATTACGGCCTTTCTCATACTTTTGAAGAATGCTTGAACTATCAATAAAATCAGCAAGCTTGTCAATATCATTATACATAGCGGCTTGCATGTTAAGCTTAAAACCAGCGCCCTGATAAACCAAATCTACAACGATATCTTTTATCGGCGGCTTTAACTGATCCCAGCTTGTTCTTTCAGCATTCTCTGCAGTTTTTGATAAATAAACTGACCTGGCCCGGCTTACATATATTGGATAGATAGTTTCAAAAAGCCTGGCCTGCGATTCACGCGTAATTACACCACACTCTATTTTATTTTTTCTTACCCATACTTGCGCTGCAGTTTCTTTTTTATTGGCACCTAAAGATAGCGTTCTTGCCTGCTGTTCTTCAACCCCGACTCGGATAAGATCAAGATAGACTTCATCTGAACTTCTTCCCCCCATATCATAACCTCGACCAATGGTTACGCCTGACTTACCCCCAGGCCAGTGTATGTGCCTGCTAAAATAAGGACTGTGAGGATTGTCATTACCTTCGGCATCGAATGTAACCTGCCCGGCACTCACAGTAAGGCGACCAGAATTGTTATTTATATTTTCTGGTGGATTAGACGCAGGGTTTATTTTATTACTATCTGACGGTTTAGAAAGCGTATTCCACGTCTTGCCATGGATATCGACAACGCCATCCGGGCGAGACATAAAACGGGATTGAAAATGCTTGATCGCCTCAATGGTTTTCGGTCCCATGCGGCCATCGGCACGAAGTTGTGGGTATCCATTGCGCTGTAATAACTGCTGTACTGTCTTCACGTCGCCGTATTGATTACGGCCACCGACACCAACCGAGCCAGAAATACTCATTTACTATCTCCGCACAATATTGTTGATTCAGAGAGTCCTTGTAAACCGGCTGGAGAATGCGCATGACGACGCTGACTTCTCTGGCCAGGAAAGATACGCCTCCTGTCCGGAGGCGTATCGCTTCTTACGCTTCTTTGTTGCCTTTAATATCCCAGCCAGCGCTGGTTTCTGCGCCTTTACCACCGGAAGAGCTCTGCTCCCAGTACTGCTGTTTCACTTTAGAGGCCTGGAAGGCATAGGTTACGCCCAGGGTGTCATCGTGCTCGGAACCCACAAACTGAACGTTAGTCACCAGCACATCCTCCAGCGTGATGCGGGTATATTCGATTTGTGTGCCGCCCGCTTTGCAAACGGACACTTCGACTTTAGCGACGTGCTTACCGCTGGCGCAGTTCTTGAGCAGCGCGGTGACAGCTTTATCGATTTTAGCGTTGATGTGCAGGTCGTTGAAATTAACTTTACCCGCACCACCACCACCACCCACGCTCATATTGCCTGGCTGGCTGGCACCCCAGGAAAAGGAGTCAATATCGATCCAGCCCGTGTGGTTTGAATCTTTAGATTCACCCGTAATGCCTTCTACCTTCAGATACATATCAATAGCCATTATCTTTCACTCTTTATTGGTTGAGATTATTGCTTTCAAAAAAGCAAGGATATGGCAAAAAGAAAAGCATGGGGCTGAATAAAACAGTCCATATTTTACCTTTGCCTTGCTTCTGAAATATCGTCAAAAACGATATTTCAGATACTGCGTTCCCAGGCACAGGGCCGGGAAATTTACACATTCAATTTTCATATTGAAAATCAGGTTACTGCCCGGATATTCAGGAGAAAACCAGACACTCAATAAATCTCTCTTAGCTTATCTGCCGCCCAGTAAAAACCTAACGATGCAGTTACTGAAATAATAATCAGGACGCCGTTAGTTACATTCCTCATTACCGGGACATTCCAGTCACACAAGAAAATGAAATAACCTGCACAGGTGATTAAAATAAGAGAAGAAATAAAAACCAGCAGATAACGTAGTAAATGCATAACTGACTTTTTAAGCATGCTGTCATCCTCCCTGACTTTTGTTTCAGCAACCTTTCTGTCCGGCATCAGGCGCAAAACTCTTTCGCGCCTGATAACCCTGCGACTCAGTCCTTAAGCATTGTCATTTTTCAGTGACGGCAGCTTAGAGACCAGACGCAGAGAAACCGTCAGACCTTCCAGCTGGTAGTGCGGACGCAGGAAGAATTTCGCGGCGTAATAGCCTGGATTATCCTCCTGCTCTTCTACATTCACCTCGGCAGCCGCCAGCGGCTTGCGTGACTTGGTCTCCTGCGAGGAGTTCGCCGGATCGCCATCGACATAGTTCATCACCCAGTCGTTCAGCCAGCGTTCCATCTCATCGCGCTCACGGAAGGAGCCGATCTTGTCGCGCACGATGCACTTCAGGTAGTGCGCGAAGCGGCAGCAGGCGAACAGGTAGGGCAGACGCGCGGCCAGACGGGCGTTGGCGGTGGCATCGGCGTCGTGATACTCCATCGGTTTCTGCAGTGACTGCGCACCAATAAAGGCAGCGAAGTCAGAGTTTTTGCGATGTACCAGCGGCATAAAGCCATTTTTCGCCAGTTCAGCTTCACGACGATCGCTGATGGCGATTTCGGTCGGGCACTTCATGTCCACGCCGCCGTCATCGCTCGGGAAGGTGTGGCACGGCAGATTTTCAACTGCCCCACCCGACTCTACGCCGCGGATCGACGTGCACCAGCCATACTCTTTAAAGGAGCGGTTGATGTTAGCGGCCATGGCATAGGCGGCATTGCTCCACGTGTAGTTGCCGTGATCGGAACCGTCGGTCTGCTCTTCGAAATCGAAGCTGTCGACCGGGTTGGTACGGATACCGTAAGGCAGACGCGCCAGGAAGCGCGGCATCACCAGACCCAGATAGCGTGCATCTTCCGATTCACGCAGGCTGCGCCAGGCAGCATATTCGGTGTTCTGGAAGATCTTGGTCAGATCGCGTGGATTCGCCAGCTCCTGCCACGACTCCATCTGCATCACTTCCGGCGCGGTGCCGGTGATGAATGGACAGTGCGCGGCCGAACCGATACGCGCCATCTCACCCAGCAGCTCAACATCCTGCGGACTGTGGTCGAAGTAGTAGTCGCCCACCAGGCAGCCAAAGGGCTCGCCGCCGAACTGCCCATACTCCTGCTCATAAATCTTTTTGAACAGCGGGCTTTGATCCCATCCGGCACCCTTGTAACGCTTCAGAGTACGACCCAGCTCCTGCTTGGAGATGCTCATAAAACGGATTTTCAGCATCTCGTCAGTTTCGGTGTTGTTCACCAGATAGCTCAGGCCGCGCCAGGCGCTTTCCAGCGACTGAAACTCCGGATGGTGAATAATCTGGTTCACCTGCTGCGACAGCTTTTCGTCGATCTCCGCGATCAGCGCCTGAATGGTGCGATAGGCGTCGCTGGAGACGGTAACGGTGTTCTCCAGCGCCTGCTGCGCCAGGGTTTTTACCGCGCTTTCGACCGCGGCGCGTGCCTGATCGCTTTTTGGCCGGAACTCTTTATTCAGCAGCGCGCTGAACTCATCCTGACTGAAACTGGCTGCGCCCTGCGACTGCGGTTGTTGTGAAGTCTGCGTCATGCCTGCGGCTCCTTACCTTCAGTGGCCTCATCCTGCTTTGGCAGATGGGTCAGAGCCTGCAGCAGTGTAGGATCCTGCAGCACCTTACCAATCAGCTCTTCCGCACCGTTTTTGCCGTCCATATAGGTCAGCAGGTTCGCCAGCTGGGTACGCGCTTCCAGCAGCTTGCTCAGCGGCTCGACGTTGCGGGCCACCGCATCCGGTGAGAAGTCATCCATGCTGTCAAAGGTGAGATCGATGTTCAGCTTGCCTTCGCCATTCAGGGTGTTGTCCACCTGGAACGCGGCGCGCGGCTTCAGTGCTTTCATGCGCTCATCGAAGTTGTCGATGTCGATCTCAAGGAATTTGCGTTCGTCGATGCCCGGCTGCGGCTCCAGCGGTTTACCCACCAGATCCGCCAGCACACCCATCACAAACGGGAGCTGGATTTTGCGTTCCGCGCCATAAATTTCCACGTCATATTCAATCTGAACGCGAGGCGCGCGATTGCGGGCAATGAACTTCTGCCCACTGGATTTGCTTGTTGCCATGGTTTTCTCCATCAATGATGCGCGGATAAAGTGTCACAGCAGGCGCGCAGGTCCCGCTGTGTGAGTGGGTCACGCCTGCTTAGTCGCGACGTCCGAAAATGGTTTCCAGCTGATGTACGCCGTCGGGTGCCAGTTCGCGAATGATCTCCAGGAAGTCGCGCTCGATTAAGCGCTGTACCCGGTCAATCATCAGCGGGGCCGGATGACTCGGCTCATGCTGTGTGAAGTAGAGCTTCACTTTCTCCAGCATCAGCTGCGCGTCGGCGCGGGAACTGATCTGCACCGTGCGCCAGTCAGCGGCAGCACGTGGCGTCGCTGCGACAGCCGCCGGTGCAGCAGCTTCTGCGGGCTGTTGCACGGCTGCTGTGGGGATCAGCGCATTGAGATCGGTGGCCTGGCAACGTTCGGCGATCAGCGCAATCTGTCTGCGCAACTGAGTAAGTTCCGGCACCGCGGCTTCGCCCAGCCGTTCAGTCACGGTTTCGCAGATGGTCTGCAGCCGCTCATGAATCTGCAGCACCGCCTCAATACCGGGCTGGTCGCCGCGCGCCAGTTCGTCGATCAGACGCGGCAGGCCGCCAGGGTAGTCCGCCACTTCGGTTTTACTGCCGTCGCACAGGGCGGCCGCATCGCGCAGCGTGATGCCGTCAGAGGGATAGCGCAGCAGCCAGCACTGACGCACCGCGCCGCTCAGAGCAGCTTTGTCACCCAGCAGCGCCAGCGCATTAATGCGGTAGAAGGGATCCTGCTCGCCGAACTCTTCCAGACGGGGCCACAGCGGCTCCCAGTAGAGCAGCAGCGCCTGTTCAATCAGCTTCAGCCCCTGGGCATAGCCCGGCAGCCCTTTCAGTTCGGTCCAGGCGTGAGTCAGCGCCAGCATCACCCGTAAATCTTTGCTGCGGGCCAGCAGTGCGATCGCCAGCTTCTCGACTCTGTTCCAGTCGGCGGGTTCCGCCGGAATGATGGTGTCGCCGAACTGCTGTTCCGCTTTACCGGCACTGGCCTGCTCCATCGCCTGAAAATCGGCGTGGTACTCCAGGTTATCGCCGCCGGGATTGTCCTCGCTGACCGGAGCCAGCAAAGCCTCTGTATTCATCGTCATGCGTGTCGCCTCAGGATTCAAACATCGGGGGATAAAGTCCGTTTCGTCCGGGCTTTGCCCCACCGGCCGGATCAAACAGCAACGAAAAGAGCTGGGCGGTAAAATTACCGCTGTGGACCTGGGTATAAAGCGGGAAACCGTCGCTTTGATTAGTCCACCAGAAACTGGTGTAGAACTGCGGGTCGAAGTTCTCGCCCGGAAGCGCCCAGTTCAGCGTCGAGGGCGTATCGCCATGCCCGATGACGTTGAGAATGTCTGACGTCTCGTCCGACTCCTGCGGCGGTTGCGGCTGAGGAATGCTGATCAGCGCCTGATCCAGCTGTTCCGGTGACCCGCCGCCCTGCACCACCCGCAGCAGCGTATTGCCGACCTGCTGATACCACTCGCCGGAGCGCGCCAGCAGGGCTGGCGACCACTCGGCGGGAGTAAAGTGGCGCAGGGCGCAGAGCGGATAGTTACGGCCCACACTGTCACGCGCGGCAATCAGGCAGCCCATCTGGATCAGCTGACTGCCCAGCATCGGCGGCACCACAAAATTCCAGACCGGTGCGTTGAGGAACGGGCGCGACGGGGCGTTATCACTCTCCTGACTGCTCTGCCAGTGATGCAGGCCCACCTGAAACCAGCTGGACCATTGGCGATAGAGCACGTCCGGGAAGCGGCGCTTCACAAAGTCACCCGCGCTGGGCACTTTGCCGTACCAGCAGGGTGCAGCGTAATGAGTCATTGTCGGGTCCTGTTTCAGGGGCAGCTAAAGCCGGGAAGCTGGAACGGGTTACGAATGCTGCCAGGGGTGAACGACAGCGTGACCTGGTGACCATCCACGCTGAAACTCGCTTCGCGGGTCAGGCCGCCTGCCGCCGTCAGTCGGGCACGGTCAAAGAAGCGGTTGAGCGCCCAGGGACCGCTGGTGACCAGCGTGGAGGTGGTGCCGTTGGTCAGACCCAGCTGCATCCGCACCTGGCTGGTGCCACCAGGGCCAGGCCAGCTGACCATCTGCACTGCCTGCGGTCCGTGGCTGTAACGCAGGATCTGTCCATCCACATCCAGCGTCAGGTTAAGGATGTCGTTGTCCATTTTTACGGTGCGCAGTGTGACGCGGAAACCTGGCGTGGTTGCGCCGTTGGCAAAGAACGCATCGCGGATTGACTGCGCCTGCTGGAACGGCCGCAGTAACGCTTCGCCACCCGGCAGGGTTTTACCATCAATGCCCGGCGTAAAGCGCCACGCCGCGTTGGTGGTGTCGACTTTGCTGGCCAGGTTGTCGCGGAAGAAGCTGTCCATCATGCCGCTGCCGGGGGCAAACATCCGCGCCAGATCGTCGGGTGTCACCTCACTGCGCGCGGAGCGAACCAGCGGATAACGACCGGCGATCGCCTGACGACAGAAACTGCCCACTTCCATGGTGATCCGTTTGCGGACGTTATCCATATCGCGGCGTTGTGCGTCGCTGCTGGCGCCGACCGCCATGCTGGAGACCATATTCTGCAGCGAACCGGGCAGTCGTCCGGCGCTGGCCTGCAGGCGGCTGATGGCATCGCTGGCCGGTGGCGGCATCCCGCTGTTGGCGGCATCCTGCACCGCCGTGAGGTAGCGATAGAGATCGTCAATCTGGTGCAGGAAGTCATCCACTGCCAGTACCTTGCTGCCCTGCTGCAGCGGCTGGGCCAGCTCCAGAACCGGCGCAAAGTGCACAGCAACCGCCTGCTCGGGAGAGACCTGAGTTGCCGCCTGTTCACGCGCGGCACTCGCCTCGGGCGAGGTAAACAGCGCTTCAAGGGTGCGGGTGGCACTGTTATCCGACGGCTTCGCCGCCTGCGCGGTTTTCTCATCCGGCTGCGCCCGGTTCAGCGTCAGCAGGTTGCTGAGGTTGATCACCAGCTGACGCAGCGGCGAGTGGTTGCCCGACAGCAGACGCGCGGTGTTGATGCGTTGTGACAGATCGGCGCTGCTGTTGAGCTGAATGTCGCTGAGGAACTGCTCCCACTGCCGGATGTAGTCCTGCACATAGAGCTGGCGCACCGCGAGATCGGTCTGCTCACTCTTCTGCTGCGGCGCCGCGCCGCCCAGCACCCAGAGATCGTCCTGATAGAGCGCCTGGGTCACAGGGGCAATCTGCTTATCCACATGCTGCCAGTAGCCATCCGGCGTATAGAGTCCCGCCACACCGTCATTCACCGATTTACCGCTTTTGCGGGAAAACACCAGCTCGCTCTGGGGGCCACCCAGCGCCGCCAGCGTCACCGGCTGCAGGCTGTCATTATGTTGCAGCAGGCGCTTCAGCCGTCCATAGACCCGCTGTGACAGCGGCATCTGATTAATCAGCGCCTGCTCGCGCTTTACCAGCGCTTCATCCTTCGCATACGGCGACGCGTGTATCTGCGTCTCCAGCAACTGTTGCAGGTGCCACGCCAGCTGTTTCACCTGCTGCTGCGTAACGTTCTGCGGCAGCTCACGCGAAAGGTTAAGCATCAGCCACGCCTGCAGGAATTTGCCATCGTAGTGCTTTGGCTGATAGAGCATCTGATACGCCTTCAGTGCTTCATAGCTGTAGTCAGCGTCGCTGCCGTTGTCATCGCGTAACCAGCGGGTGATGTTCTGCGCCACCTGCGGCAACAGCAGCTGTTTCAGTGCTTTTTCATAGAGCGCGCGGGTCGCATCGCTGACCTCGGTGCCGCGATAAAGCCCCATGCGGCGCGTCAGAGGCGGTGCTTCCAGCGAGAAGTCGGCGCTCTCCGGCAGGTGCAACAGGGTGTTGAGATAAGGCACCAGCGCAAAGAGATCGCCATTGACCTGCTGCTGAAGCTGATCGCCCAGTTGTTCAATCTGCGGCGCTTTAGCGGCCATCTCCTGCAGATAAGCTTTGTTTTTACTGTAGCTGGTGAGCCACAGCGCCCCGGCTACCAGCAATATCAGCAGCAGCGCCAGATAACCCGACCAGAGCCCGGCGCGGTTACGCAGCTCCCACCAGCGGTTACTGCCCGCCAGACCCGACTCCTGGAAAATCACATTTTCCAGCACCCCTTTCAGGAAGAAGCTCTGGCCTTTGTTCTGCGGAATCGGTGACTCTTTATTGACCTGATCCCAGCTTCCCGACTCGCCCGCCTGCTGACCCGGCAGATTGAGCGCGCGGTTCAGCTCGCCCATCACCCGGTCAAACGGCAGCCCTTCCTGGGTGCCGCTGGCAAAGTAGATGCCGCGTGGCGCGAACTGGGTTTCAAAATCGGAGCGGGCAAACAGCGTGTCGAGCGCCTCTGCCAGCAACGGACGTAATGCCGCAAACTCCTGCGGGAAGAGATAGCTCTCGGCCCGCGCCTGCGCGTCACTCTCCGTCAGCAGACGGTCGGCCAGTCCGGCATCAAGCCGCTGTTGCAGCAGTGAATACTCCTGCTGGAACTGGCTGTTCAGCTCGAAATCGGCGGCGGACGCTTTCGCCCACGGAAAGGTAAATCCCCAGATCTGTTCACGCTGGGCTTTGTCCAGCGAGGCGAAGTAGCTGCGGAAGCCTTTCAGCAGGTCGGCTTTTGTGACCAAAACGTAGACCGGGAAACGGATGCCGAGACGATCGTGCAGCTCCATCAGGCGCTGACGCAGCGCCAGCGCCTGGTTGCGCAGCGCTTCGGGCGACTGGCTCAGCAGATCGGAGACGCTCAGCGTGACGATGACGCCGTTAATCGGCTGACGTCCGCGATATTTACGCAGCAGGTCGAGAAAATGATGCCATTCGCTGGCATCACGCTCCTGCTGACTCTCCTGAGTGCTGTAGCGCCCGGCGGTATCGAGCAGCACGGCGTCATTGGTGAACCACCAGTCGCAGTTGCGGGTGCCGCCGATGCCGCGCAGCGCCGACTTGCCGAACTTATCCGCCAGCGGAAACTGCAGGCCCGAGTTGACCAGCGCGGTGGTTTTACCGGCACCGGGCGCGCCGATAATCATGTACCACGGCAGCTGATAGAGATACTGACGGCCAAAACGCTGCGCCCAGAACGGCGTGCCCTTGCTGCTGTGACGCTGGAAGTGCGCCTTTTTCAGCATTTCGGTGGCTTCCGAGAAACGCCCTGCCAGCACCTGCTCTTCGCTGGTCAGGCGCTGACGATCGGCTTCCGGCGCATCGCTTTTGCCCGTTTCCAGGCTCGACATCAGCTTGCGATTGAGCCAGATGTTATAGAGCCGCGGGATCGCCTGTCCTAAGCCCCACACCAGATAGAGCAGCGCGATACTGATCATGCGGTTCTGCTCCGGCTCAAGCGGGCGCGAATCGACGATTGAGAACACCGGGCCAATTACCCAGATGATAAAAGAGAGCGCGGTAATGCCGACAAAGCCCCACGCGAGGCGGCTGGTCAGCACCGCAAACAGAATATTCAGCATGGATCAGTTCCCTCTCGCCAGGCCGTTGAGTTCGGCATGCGTCGCATCCGGCGCCACCAGCAGTGTGATTTCAACGCGACGGTTACGTGCGCGATTTTCTGCGCTGTTGTTTGGCACCAGCGGATTGCTTTCGCCGCGCCCTTCCGCTTTCACGCGTGACGGATCTGCCAGTTGCTGTTGCAGCAGGGACTGCACCGACCGGGCGCGTGCCAGCGAAAGCTCAAAGTTGGAGGCGAAGCGCGCGCTGCGGATCGGCACGTTATCGCTGTAACCAATCACCTGAATCTGGCCGCTGACGTTGTTCATGGCGGCGGCGATGCGCTGGATCACGTCGACATAACGTCCGCGCACCTCGGTAGCCGCCGAGGCAAAAAGTCCATCCCCTTTCAGCGTCACCACGCTGCGGTCCGCTTCATCACGCACCGCCACCAGCCCGGCATCAATTTCCGGTTTCAGGAAGGCGCGCAGGTTCAGCGTGGCGGGCGGTGGTGGCGCAGGGTTACCGATCTTCACTTCCGGCAGCGCCGTCTGATAGATGCGGGCCAGTACCGGCGAGGTGTAGTCGCCCAGACGCCAGTTGAGTACGATATAGAACAGGCAGGCCGCCAGCCCGGCCACTGCGGCGCAGGCCCACAGCGGGATCATCGGCCGCCACAGCTTGCGCAGCACCGGCTGATCGGTAGGATGCGGAGACAGCGCCGCCGCGTAACTGCCGCGAACACTTCTGATCATCTGCAGCAGACGCTGCTTGATGGTCTCCAGCTGCGAGCGGCCGTTGTCCAGCACCCGGTAGCGTCCTTCGAACCCCAGCAGCAGGCAGAAGTAGATCAGCTCCAGCATCAGAATATGGCGTCTGGGGTTCTGCGACAGCTTAGCCAGCAGCTGGAAAAACTTTTCGCCGCCCCAGGTTTCATTGTGAAAGGTGACCAGCAAACCGTTGCTGGTCCAGACACCGCGACTGCCCCAAGGCGTCAGCGCCGCCGCCTCATCCAGCGCGGTACAGAGACAGTATCGCGCGCCGATGATCACTTCATAGCCGAGACCTGACTGCTGGCAGCTCAGCTCGAAGCGCCGGATCTGATCGATCAGCTGCTGACGCAGCTGCGCCGGGTCTTCATGTGACACCGAGTGCCGGATCTGTGGAATGGCGTTAATCAGGGGGTTGGCCGCCGCGACCAGCACATTCTGGTGGCTGGCATCGGGCGCAAGATCGCTGTGTGATTTTTGGTGTTCCTGCATCATGCTGCGTGCTCAGTTTATTATTCTGACTGACTGCGGATGGCCCAGAACTCCATGTTCAGGCCCGGAAATTCACCGGCAAGATGCAGCGCAAAAGCGCCAGAGCGCTCCATCTCTTTCCATAGCTCGCTGTTCTTATCCAGTTCGAAATAGCTGTATCCGGCATGCCACGGGATCTGCGGCGGCGCGCCGGGCATCGCCCGTAGTGCCAGACCGGGCAGCTGCAACTGCACCAGATCGCGGATTTTGCTGACCGGCGCGACTTTCATCTGCGCCGGGAAGTGGGTTTTGAGTGTGTCGGCTGGCACGCTGGCTTTCACCGCCAGCACAAAGCCAAAATCGTGCACCATGCTGCTCTCCGGCACGGTGGCGACGTTCAGACCATGCGAGCGCTGGATCAGCGGCAGCTGAATCGCGCTCTCTTCCATCACCTGGGACAGCCCCTGACGCAGCAGCAGTGACAGGCGGCTAAAACAGCTGTGCAGATCGTCATGATCGTAGCGCGGCAGGCCATCGGGCGCGCGGGCTGGCGTCCAGGTACTGAGCTCCGCCGCCAGTTGCAGCCAGTGGCTGTAGAGCGTTTCAGGATGCAGCAGCGGCAGATGTTGCAGATGACTGTGCAGGCCAAGCTGACGATTCAGCAGCGCCAGCAGCATAAAATCGACCATATCCGCGCTGTTGAAACGACCGGTGCCCGGCGCGCGCTGACTCAGCTGCTGGCTGCGTTGCTGGATCAGCCCGTGCAAATCGTTAAACATGTTTTGCAGCGGACGGCTGCTGTTAAGTGTCAGCATCGGCGGGATGTAGTCGCTGTCGAGCCGGATGTGGTTGTCGCTGCGTTTTTCAATCACCTGAGCCACGCCCATGGCGGTCCACTCGGCGGTCAGATCCTGTTCCAGCATCAGCCGCAGACGCAGCTTGCCGAACTGCACCGTGGCGCTGCCCACGGCCTGGGCATTGTCATCTTCCACTTCCGCTTCCCAGGCGAGGTAGCGCGCCAGAGAATCCTGCGACTCCTGAAAGGCCACCGCTTCACGGCCATTGCGGCGTGTCGGAATGGCCAGCACCACTTTGCTGCGGTCAACGGAAGCAGGCAGATCAAGCGGGGCCGGACCGTGCTGTGGCTGGCTGAAGGCAAAAAATGTGCCGTCAGGCAGACAGCCGCTGGCGGCGCTCAGCGCCAGTTTCCCCTGGCGCAGCAGCGCTTCATCGAACTCCAGATCGTAAAAACCCCAGGTATAGGCGCGCTGCGACTGGCCCCACTCACGCAGGGTGCTGAGAAGATAATTTTCTGACTGCTGGAAATGGTGAGGACGCAGAAACATCCCCTCGGTCCAGACCACCTTTTCGGCTCTGTTCATAGGCATCACTGTTTTTCCACGCGAAGGCCATTAATCCCCGCCACAATACGCGCATTCAGCTCGCCATCGTCACGCTTCCAGAACGCCCAGAATGAGGGTGATTCGCCTTCGGGAACCGGCAGCGACAGTCGCCAGACCTTGCCATCCAGCGCCTGATATTCCGCCATGATGCCGATGAAGCGCACCTCGGGCAGACTCTTAATCCGCAGCGTTTTATGGGGCTGAGTGGAGGTCAGGAAGAACTGCTGCGTATTGAGTTGCGCATTACCCAGCACGCTTGCGGACTGGTTTTGCAGGGAGTAGAAGTCAGCCGACATAAACTCCGCATCGGAGGTCAGTAATACCACCCGGACTTTCAGCGGCGCACCGCCGTTAACCTGGTTCTGTGCCTGAACGTCCAGGTTGTACCAGGCAACGGGCTGCGAAGTGCTGCTGCACGCCGTCATCAGCCACGTCAGCAGCACTATCAGCGCCCCACGCCATTGCGTTGTTGTCATCATCCCGCCCTCCCTGCTTAGTGCGATTAGTTAATAATCCAGGTTCCGTTAGTGCTGTTCTGGCAGGCGGTGCTGTCACCGTTTACCGCCACACAGGTTTTCTTCTTGCTGCTGCGCACCCGGCGCTTCGGCTGGTCAGCCTTAATCGTCTGGTCGTAAAGCTCGCTTTTCACCACGGCGCGAAACGGCACGTAGCCGGTCAGCTGAACGGTTGCCTGCGGCGCGGCAGGCTGAGCGGCATCTTTCACGGCAGCGTCGGCGCTGTCCGGCTTAGCTTCTGCTGACGCCTGAGCAGGTTCACCCAGCGCCAGCCAGTTGTTCTCTACCTGACCAATCACGGTGTAGCTTTCGCCGGTTTTCAGCGTCTCCACCACCTTGCCGCCGTAACCCGGCTGGCTCATCACCGAGCCGGGATAGAGCGCACGGTAGGTTTCATTGACCGGGCTGAACTGCGCAGGCGGTTTAACCGCATAACGGTGACTGATCACCACACCGTCCACGGTGCTGTTGACCAGCGTGTCATCCGTCATTTTTGGCGGCGTTTTACAACCCGCGACAGAAAAAACAAACATCAGGCCTAACGCAATACGGAGCTTCACCATTTTTTTCATGTTGTGTTCCATTCATATCCTGGAGAGTGGCCAGAGGCCGGTTGTCAGTAATGAAAATCGGGGATGTGGTGCTGAGAAGGCGCCACTTAGTGCCAGCCTAAAAGAAAAACCTTAAGCAAATAGCGTTAAAGCGCCATGGTATAGCACGTTAAAAGATCAACTAACGTTAACTATTAGAAAGCAACTCAAGCGACCGGAATGGGCGCAGTGTGAAATCTGAACTGGCAATAAATGATCAGAAACATGATCGATTTTTTTCCGTCAAATTGGATGAGGAAGGCAAAACCCAAGCTTTACTTATGCCATCCCTGGCCGAAAAACTGACAAATTGACTCAGATTTACACTTCTGACGCTATTCGCTGACAAAAGGAAAAAGCGTAGCGCATAGGCTTTGCTTCCTTATTTAGCGATCACATTCAGTAAGTTACAAGTGCTATATCGGCTCATAGCTACCGCACGAGCCAGGTATACCCTGCCCGTAGGTATGAAATCACAATTCCTTTGTAAACATAAGCGGCGAGTTTACATAAGAATGACAAAATTTCAAAGTCCCACTTTCACAAGTTTTTACTTAAGTAAAGTTTAAGTAATTTTCTTAGTGCAAATATGTGTTACTTTTCACACCTCACTTAGGACTATTCTCAATAAGATAAGTAACAATGAAATATTTCTACACAAAAAACCGATCGCTATGTAACCAGCATTTAAATATCTAATGTAAAAAATGGCTCTGATTCAGAGGCCAGAACGAAGGTTGAAATTGCAATGAGCGCCATATGTGGCAGCTTTTTAACGTAAAAAACAGTGGGATAATGCTTACACATCAGTAAGTTGATTCATTATTGGATGGTTCAGAAAGGGCTGAGTACGAGGAGGTCGTGAAGCGAGATAAGCGAAAGGCAAAATGGCCCAGCGTCGCTTTAAGAAAGGACTGATTAATTGTTCTTTATCGGCCTGTTAGCCATCGCCACGCATCTGATGGTTCTCAGCGCGCCCGGCTACATGGAGCAAAAAAAAACCACGCCGTAGCGTGGTTCTGAAGCGAGAGTGCAGGGTTAATCTGGCAAGTTGCGGACTAGAAGAAGCCCAGCGGCTCGATACTGTAGCTGACCAGCAGGTTTTTAGTCTGCTGATAGTGATCCAGCATCATTTTGTGAGTCTCACGCCCGATACCCGACTTCTTATAGCCACCAAAGGCGGCATGCGCCGGATAGAGGTGATAACAGTTGGTCCAGACGCGCCCGGCTTTAATCGCCCTGCCCACACGGTAAGCACGGTTGATATCGCGAGTCCAGACGCCAGCACCCAGCCCATAGATGGAGTCGTTGGCAATGCTGATTGCTTCTGCCTCATCTTTAAAGGTGGTAATGCCAATGACCGGGCCAAAGATCTCCTCCTGGAAAACGCGCATGCTGTTGTTGCCTTTCAGCAGTGTCGGCTGAATGTAGTAGCCGCTGTTAAGTGAGTCATCCAGCTTCTCTACGCCACCGCCCACCAGCACTTCAGCGCCCTCCTGTCGGGCAACCTCAAGGTAAGAGAGAATTTTATCAAACTGCTGCTGCGACGCCTGCGCGCCCACCATGGTATCGGTATCCAGCGGATCGCCCCGTTTAATGGTTTTTACCCGCTTCATCACGGCCGCCATAAAGGGTTCGTAGATCGACTCCTGCACCAGCGCACGCGACGGGCAGGTACAGACTTCGCCCTGATTCAGGAAGCCCAGCACCACGCCTTCGGCGGCTTTCTCTATAAAGCTCTCCTCCGCCTGCATGATGTCTTCAAAGAAGATGTTAGGTGATTTACCGCCCAGCTCGACGGTCGAAGGGATCAGGCTTTTTGCTGCCAGCTCCAGAATATGACCGCCGGTTGCGGTAGAGCCGGTGAAAGCTACCTTGGCGATGCCGGAATGGGAGGCGAGCGCTTCACCCGCCTCTTTGCCGAACCCATGCACCACATTCAGCACGCCTGGCGGCAGCAGATCTTTAATCAGATCGACAAAAACGGTGATCGACAATGGGGTCTGCTCAGCCGGTTTCAGCACCACACAGTTACCCGCGCCCAGCGCCGGAGCCAGTTTCCACGCCGCCATTAATAGCGGAAAGTTCCAGGGAATAATCTGTGCGACCACGCCCAGCGGCTCATGGAAATGATAGGCGGCGGTAAACTCATCAATCTCGGCGGCACTGCCCTCCTGCGCCCGGACACAACCGGCAAAATAGCGGAAGTGATCGACGGCCAGCGGCATATCGGCCGCCAGGGTTTCGCGCACCGGTTTGCCGTTATCCCAGGTTTCATAAACCGCCATCGTCTCCAGATGCTGTTCCAGCCGATCGGCAATTTTCAGTAACAGCAGCGAGCGTTGTTGCGGCGAGGTCTTACCCCAGGCTTCTGCCGCCGCTGCCGCCGCAGCCACAGCGTTATCAACATCAGCAACGTCTGAGCGCGGAAACTCACCGGCCGCAGAGCCGTTCACCGGGGAGGTATTCGTGAAGTAGTTGCCGTTCACTGGCGCGACGAATTCACCATTAATGAAGTTGCCATAATTCTTTTGTAGGGTAATCAGAGAACCCTGTTCTCCGGGGGCGGCATAACGCATGATCATTCTCCTGACAGGTGACCGATGTAACAATGATGAAACTTATTATTAACATGAAGCATCATCAAGAGCCTGTCAGGTCTGTTAACCGGAAACTGTGACCGCCCCGAAGGAATGGGTGTTTACGCTTCGTCTTTAGATAATTCCGACTTTTACCCAAAAGGCTGGTCAGTGAGAAACTTGTACGGCACAAAGGGGTCAACGTGAGGATGAATACATTCTGGAGATGAGCATGCTGGCTTCAGCTTTTACCCTGATGCGCGCTAAAGCCAATTTCGTGCATCAGTTTATCCGCAATCCGCGCAAGATGGGCAGCATTACGCCCTCGTCAGAGGCGCTGTGCCGCACCATGATTGCGTCGGTGGAATGGCCTGAAAAGTTACGTATTGCCGAACTCGGCGCTGGCGACGGTGTACTGACTCGGCAGATACTGGCGCAGATGTCACCCGATGCCACGCTGGATGCCTTTGAAATCAGCAGCACGCTGGCCGATAAGCTTAATGCGCTGGATGATCCACGCATGACGGTGCGCACCTGTTCAGCGGAGTACCTGAGCGGAGAATATGATGTAATCTTCTCCGGCCTGCCGCTGCTCTCCTTACCCACTGAATTGCGCGAGGCGATTCTGCGTGCGGTCTATAACGCCCTTGGGCCCAACGGCGTCTTTGTGCAGTTCCAGTATACCTCGCTGACCCAGCCTGATCTGTCGCGCTACTTCACCTGGGAACGCCAGCGGGTGCTGAAAAACGTGCCACCCGCCTGGGTCTATCGCTGTACGCGTCACTACGCGCCCTGAGCATGCGCCATTGCAGGGCGCGTTTGTTGCCAGAAGGCCATCAGCAACTCACGCGCCCAGTCTTTCCCCTCCATCTCGTTTGCCCCATCTTCTGTACAACCCTTGGGCATACAAACGCTCATGATGTGCCGTGAAAATTCAGGATGAAACTGCACAGAAAGCGCCTGCGGCGAATAACGTACAATCTGACAGCCATCGCGCGCAGAGGCGGCCAGCACCTGCGCCTGTTGCGGCACACTGATCACTGACTGGCGATGTGACAGCCAGACGCTGAAGTCCTGTGGCAATTTTTTCAATAGGGGATCGCGCTGCGCCTCCGGCGTACAGTTGATCGGTAACAGACCGCGCTCCCAGCCATTGGGATTGTCCGCCACCTCGCCGCCCAGCGCATAGGCCATCAGCTGGTGACCGTAGCAGACACCCAGCAGCGGCAAGCCGTTATCAATGGCTGCCCGAATCCATGCGGCGCTGCGTTCGCTCCAGTCAGCGTGATCGGTGACCATCGCCCAGGAGCCGCTGAGGATCGCCCCGGAAATCTGATCGAAATCGGGTAGCGCCTCGCCCAGATGGGGCCGGATAATCAGGTATTCATCGGGCTGCAGGTTTAACGCGTCGATGAACCAGCGCGGCTGTTCACCAATCTCTGAGACGACGTTTGCGGGTGGGACTTCAAGCTGAATTAACGCAAGGGGTAAGGCGGACGTGTGGGTCATACTGAATCGGATCCTGTCAGAGGCGTAGAAAATCAGTCTGCCAGCAACGCGCCCGAAAGTCTCATCAGGCTGCGCCGTACTCACAGAAAATTTCTCCCTGCGATTGGCTGCAATGCCGCAGTTCGTGCCATCATTAGCGGGCTAAGCAAAAAAACATCGAAAGGATATTATCGTGGCTGTGCGGCATTTTTTTCTGATTCTGATGGTGGTTTCAATCTGGGCCTTCAACAACGTTGCGGTGAAATGGGGCCTGCTGGAGCTTCCGCCACTTTTCCTGACGTTTATGCGCTTTGTGGTCGTCGCCATCGTACTGGTACCGTTTTGCCGGATTAACCGTCAGCAGCTACCCTGGCTGTTGCTGCTGGCTTTCACATTCGGTTTTATGCACTTCTCGCTGCTGTTTGTCGGCCTGCGCTATACCGATGCCGGCACCGGCGCGATTGTGGTTCAGTTGGGTACACCCATTGCGATGCTGCTGGCGATGGTGGTGCTGAAAGAGAAGCTCAGGCTGGTGCAGCTGATGGGCATTATGATCTCGCTGAGCGGCGTCATCGTGCTGTCCGGCAGCCCGACGATTCCGTCGTGGTGGGTGCTTTGTCTGTTGTTGTGCAGCGCAACCGGCTGGGCCGTCAGCAACCTGATTGTGAAGAAGTCACCGCCGATTAAACCGCTGACCATGACCGGCTGGATTGCGTTTCTGGCGATTCCGATCGTCGGCTGTTCAAGCCTGGTGATGGAATCACATCAACTCTACGCACTGCAAAATGCGGGCTGGCGCGGCTGGTTTGCCATTCTTTACAGCGCCATCGCCTCGTCGATTGTCGCCTATACGCTCTGGTATATGCTGCTGAAGAAATATAACGTCAACCTGATCATGCCCTACTCACTGCTGACGCCGGTATTATCCGTGCTGATGGGGATTGTAGTACTGGGCGACAGCCTCAACAGCTTCAAGATTATCGGTGCGTCGCTGGTGATCCTTGGCACCGCTATTGCGGTGATCAACCTGCGTAGCCTGCGAATGCATGCCCGCTTCCCGCGCCTGCGGCGTCGTTAATCACGCGTGCTATGCTTGAGAAATCACCTCTCTCAGGAAGTACAACATGGACTCACCGCTCGCCGCCTCTCTCTGGCAGCAGATGCAGCAGGGATTGCGAGGTCGCGACGCCGCCTGGCCTCTTCCCGCCTTCGTTGATCTCGCCTCCTTCTCCTCTGCCTTTGCCGTCAGTGAACTGGCGGCTACCAGCATCGGTCTGGCGACCCAGGCTACTGCTGCGCTTGTCGCTATATCCCGCCCTGAACTCTCTCCGCCCGTCACCGTTAACGTCCGGCTGGCGTCACGCTGGTTTCAGCAGAGCTTCCATCCGCTGAATCGCAAGGCGCCCGCGATGTGGGATGCGTTTGCCGGTGACTATCGCAGCCGGGATGGCTGGCTCCGTCTGCACACCAACGCCGCGCATCACCGGCTGGCGATGGAGCGGGTGCTGGGCGCGCACGCCGATCGCTCAGCACTGGCGCAGCAGGTGCAACAGTGGCAGGCCAGCGAACTGGAGCAGGCCGTTATTGATGCGGGTGGCTGTGCCGCAGAAATGCGCAGCGCCGCCGCCTGGCAGCAGCATCCGCAGGGCCAGGCCGTACAGCGCGAACCGCTGTTTAGCTGGCGGACCACACAACAGGCAGCTGCGCCGGCGTGGCCGCTGGCCGAAGCCCGTCCGTTGCTGGGCATCAAAGTACTGGATCTGACGCGGATTATTGCCGGGCCGGTCGCCACCCGTTTTCTTGCCAGCCTGGGAGCCAGCGTGCTGCGCATCGATCCGCCCGGCTGGCAGGAGCCGACGCTGGATGAGGAGATGAGCTGTGGCAAGCGACGTGCGGTGCTGGATCTGACTCAGCCCGCCGATCGCGAGCAGTTTATCCACCTGCTGCGTGAAGCGGACGTGCTGGTGCATGGCTATCGGGCGGATGCGCTGGAACGGCTCGGGTTTGACGCGGAGACCCTTCAGTCACTCTCACCCGGTCTGGTCGATGCCGGCCTGAATGCCTGGGGCTGGCAGGGTCCGTGGCGCAATCGCCGGGGTTTTGACAGTCTGGTGCAGATGGGGTGCGGCATTGCTGAACGGGGCATGCAGTGGCAACAGAGCGACAAACCGGTCCCGCTGCCGGTGCAGGCGCTGGATCATGCCAGCGGCTATCTGCTGGCGGCGGCGGTGCTGGAGGGATTACGGCGACGCATTACTGAGGGTCACGGCAGCCAGGTCCGGCTCTCGCTGGCGCGCACCGCGTGGCTGTTGCAGCAGCATGCCACCGAGCAGCACGCAGACTCCGGCATTGTGCCGCAGGTTAAGGATAACCTGCCCTGTTACGAGTTAACGCCGTGGGGGTTTGGAGTGAGGCTGCGAGCGGCCGCCTGGCTGCCCGGTACCCCACAGATCTGTGCGACGCCAGGCTCAGCGCCGGGTACGCACCCGGCGACATGGTGAAGCCAGACATTAGATAATTAGAAAAATAATCTTGATGAGATTAGATTGCTGTCTTATCATTTCCCATGACTCAGGGACGATGTTCATTAAAGTGGGCTGCGAAATGGTCAGGGTAGACTGGTCCAGGCGGGCATTGAAGCACCTTAAGAAGATCGACAAACGTTACCTGAAAATCATTTACCAGAAGGTGGGTGAGTTAGTCAGTTTCCCGGTCGTCACATTAGACATCAAAAAAATGCAGGGCAGCGATAATCACTACCGGCTTCGGGTTGGCAATTATCGGGTCCTTTTTACGTTAACCGGGGGGAACCGGTGATTCTTGAAATTACAGAGGTAGCCCGAAGGACGTCGGTCACTTACTGAAGCCTGTTTACTCCCGACGGTTTGAAACACAGCGACACGCTCCCATAATCCCTGCTGCGACTTACAGAGTCCCGGAAAAACCATGTCAAAACAGTACATCTATGATGAAGCAGGCAAACCTCAGTTTGTGGTCTTGCCAGTGGCGGAATATGAAAAACTGCTCTCGGCCTGCGATGGCGAATGGGAGACTATTCCTGTGGAGGCTGACGAGCACGACGATGATACGATCCCGCACGACGTTGCAGGGATTATGATTGAGCAGGAAGTGAGTCTTCAGGCGGCCTGGCGCATCTGGCGGGGGCTTAGCCAGCATGATGTGGCTCAGCAGTTGGGAACCACGCAAAGTGCGATCTCTCAACTGGAGCGTATTGAAAGTAAGCCGCAGAAAAAGACGCGTGAACGTCTCGCAAAACTGTATGGCTGCCGCCCCGGGCAGTTAATCCTTTAAGCCTCCAGAATATAAGCGCTTCAGGTTCCCGCAGAAAACTACGCCGGATCCAGAGAGTTTACTTCAGAACCCGGCCATTGAGATGAGTACGCTAAGTGCGCCGGGTAGGCACCCGGCGACATGGTGAATCAGGCGTCAGGCGTCTCTTCGCTGCTGTCCAGCAGTTCGTTGTACATCGCCTGGATCGCTTCGCGACTCAGCATCGCAAGTGTGCGATAAAAGGCCGTGGTCGCATGCGCTTCCACTTTCCCCAGGAAGGTGCCGCACCACGGCAGCAGGTACTCTTCAAACAGTGCCATCTGCGCCGCGCTCTCATCTTCCGCTGACTGATCTTCCAGCCATGACGCAGCCAGCATCAGGACACCAAAATGATCAGCAGGCGCATCGCTCAGCGGCATCCCGCGTGAGGTCAGGAACGCACGCACTTCCGGCTCCGTTTTGCCTTCCGGCCACTGTGAGGCGTACGGCGGCACGTTGCAATCGCTGCCAACAAACAGCGCGTTGTAATCGGCAGCCAGCGCCTGGGGATCGCTGTTCTGTTGCAGACGGGTCAGCAGCTCGTCCTGCTCCAGCGGCCACTGCGACTGCAGTTTGCCTTCACGCAGCAGCGTGAACAGCGGCACCAGCAGCGGGTCCTGCGGCTGACGATTAAATAGTGAGCCGATCACGCGGCAGAGAATGGAAAACTCATTCATGAGTCAGATTTCCTTGAGGCAAGTAAATTAAAAGTCAGCCAGTTCAGCAATATGTTTGCCGCTGCGCAGCGCCAGAAAATCGAGCAGGCGACGCGGCGTGACATTTAACACCCGATCCTCAGGAAAATCCACCTCGCGGGCAATTCGCAGGCAGTGATCGAAGTGACCCAGCGTAAACGCGGTGTGGGAATCGGAGCCAAATGCCAGCCGTCCACCTCCATCGGCGGTCTTAACAACGGTGATGACCGGGACTCTGAGCAATCGACCCTTACACCTGGCTATTTCTGCCAGAAAGTGAGTTCATACTTCAAAAAATATCTTAGAGCAAGTGGTTAATTATGCATGGAAAACTTCAGAATACATGCTCCAGCAACTGCTGATTCTGATGAACTATTAGCCAGACGGGATGAAGATATGCACTAACAGGCTAATCAAACTCGTAAATTTTCATCAAAAAAGTCGAATAAAATAAAAACCACCTTCCACACGGGGGCTTACCTCAACTAGTAATACCGAAAATACTTTCCACAAAAATAAATAATTAAAATGATCCACAAAAAAGCGAACAGCAGACCATATGCAGGAAAGACGCTTACAAAAAAAATGGCCCCGACCAGACCGACAGCTGGTGGTATAAGTCCAAAAAAGGATTGACTTACCCAGGCATAAAGCCAGCGAAGGATCGCCTTCATTTTATTAAAATCTTGTTTAGTAGCTTTAAAACTTGCTCTTCGCTGGTGGAACCTGAATTTTTCAAATAGATTATTTTAGACATTTCCGGCTCAATCAAATAATAGAACATTTCTAAATTAGCATTATATAAGTCGAAGTAATGACTTGCCCCCAGGATTAGATCCAACCTTCAGTTAGTAATGTCAGTTGGTTGACCCGCTCCCCGTATGTAATCCATTCATAATCAGGAATATCCGGCTTCAGTCTGGCTGCATATTCTGGCAACCGGCAGATTTCTCGGCAAATTCTGACGGCGTCATCCAGCCCAGTGCAGAATGGGGACGTCTCTGATTATAGTGTATGCGCCAGGCCTCAATTTTGCACTGGGCATCTTCCAGCGACATGAACCAGTTTTCATTCAGGCATTCCTCCCGCAGCCTGCCGTTGTACGACTCCACCGTCGCATTGTCCGTTGGGGTTCCCGGGCGTGAGAATTCTATACGGATCCCTCGTTCATACACCCACTTGTCCAGCATTTTTCCTGCAAACTCAGAGCCGTTATCGGTTTCAGCAATTGTGGTAAAGGACGTCTGAACGCAATTCTGTTAAGCATCTCAGCAACCTCCGTTGAGCGCAGATTCTGGCCCACGCAGATCCCCAGACATTCACGCGTGTAGAGATCAATTACCGTCAGCAGGCGTAACCGACGCCCGTCAAATAATGCGTCAGAGACAAAGTCCATGCCCCAGATATGATTCAGATACAATCCCTGAGGTTGGGGTTGTCGGCGCTGTGCCGATTTGTTACGACGTGGACGTTTGAGACGCAGGGACAGACCCTGCTCGCTGTAGAGTCGATAGATGCGTTTATGGTTATCCCGCCAGCCTTCACGCCTGAGCATGACGTGAACTCTGCGGTAGCCATAGTGGACCCGGGTTTCACTAATCTCCCTGATACGCATGCGTAGCGCACTGTCGTCTGCCGCCACAGAACGATATCTGAACGAGCTGCGACTGACCCGCAGGGCAAAGCATATTTGCCTTTCGCTGGCTCCGTAGCGTGCCTGCAGATCCCGGACCCATTCGCGCAGTCGCGCCAGCGTCAGTTCTTTTTTGCCAGCACATCCTGCAGCATGGCCTTGTCGAAGCTCAGATCGGCAACCAGCTTCTTCAGCCTGAGATTCTCTTCCTCAAGCTGTCGCATGTGCTTCAGTTCAGATGGGGAAATCCCGCCGTATTTCTTGCGCCACGTATAGAATGTGGCATCGGAGATACCCAGCTTGCGACAGACCTCCGGTACTGATGTACCCAGTTCAGCCTGCCGGAGGGCAAAGTTAATCTGTTCTTCAGTGAATCGTGACTTTTTCATCGGCTCAACCTCCGCTCGGGGGAGTATTAATCATGTCGGAATTCTGTTTCTGAATGGAGCAGGATTTTGGGTCAGGGTCACATTTAAATTTTTGAGAAAACACTCTCATGTTTTATAAAGTCCTTAATGGAAATTTTCATTTATTTAATCGAAGAATCGCACTACCTCTTCCCCCCACAGCAATACATTCCCCACTAGAGACATCTATATAATATTTAATTGGGTTAGGCATACTTTCCATCATCCATGGAAGATCTTCAGAAAATTTTAAATCTGAGGTTGAAATAACCCAAACAGATTTACCATCAAAAGACGATCTCACAACCTCATGAAAACGATCGTCCCAACCATGACCGGTTTCCCTTGCATATTCTTTAGCAATTTCAACAGCTTTATTTTCCGATATCATTGCTGAACTCCATACCAAACATTATACATCAACCCTCCAACCACTACTGGCCCCAAAAGAATACCTGCGGTTTCATGCCGCAATAATGTATAGGTGATTTCGTAAGTGTTTCCAAGAGGGAATTTGAAGCCTTCAATGATATATTGCCTCCTCATCCCTCTGGCTCTTAACAAGCCAATAGTTTCAGCAAGTGACTCTTCCAGGTATCTTAATATATATGATTTATTGTATGCACTTTGTCTCATGAAAACTCTAAGTTCTCTTAATAAATAGAACTTAGGCGCAATTGCCATGTGTACCTGTTCATGATAAAGAGTTGAAAGCATCTGCAAATATGCGTCATCTTTCGACATTGCACCAGGATAGTAGTTGCGTCCTACTTCTACGTCCCCCCAAGGTTTTGTGCGTCCCTGAACGACGTCACTATGCTTTGTAATTTTTATCTTAGGAGTATAACGCCAGCCTCCATTACGAGGCAGGTTCATTTTCCTTCCAATATCGCTGCTGTATCTAGGCATTTTTACTCCCCTGAAAGGAGTTTTAAATGTATCACCAGGCTTCTTCTTTAAAAGAAGTGCGAGGACAGTATTAACGCCTATCAGAGTGATCGCGTCTGCTAAATCCTTAGCAGCAACGTCAAGATCTCCTTCGCTACGAGCTGCGTTAGTCTTCGTTGCAAAATCAAACAACTTCTTAGCCGCTTCAAGCGCTACGCCCCCTACTGCTACCCAACCTACAATGAGAAGCACTAAATCAGCGATTTCCCCAATCCCAAAAAAGTGCGCACCAGCCCAAACCACGATTACCCCCGCCATAGTTGCTAATGCTGAGGGGGTGACCATAGCAAGAAGCTGTTGACCTACGTCAGATGGTAAGAGCACTGCCGCTTTCGAGATGACTAGTTGTAGCCTTGACTGTATATCGTTAGGAATGACATCCATGCTTCATCCTCGACTAATGTTCAAAGATTATAGATTAACTCTTTTTTTTCAAAAATTTGCCTTTTTTATCACCATCCTTGAATTGGTGATTACTTAACATCAAAAACTACCCACTGGAGCTGAGATAACCCGAATGAAGAACAAATAACTAACAAAAATACACGAATAGCAGATTAACCAAAAATTAACAAAACAACTAACCAATGCTGTTACCCAACCAGTTTCTAAACATTCTCGATTTATTCACTTCTCTGTGACCTACTTCCAACTTTCTAATAACACCAGAGATCTGCAACTTAATTGCATTTTAAAAAAGTTACTTTACTGCCGTCACAGTTTTATATAAAAAATTGTCACATAATGTTTCTTGCATATATATTGGCATATTTATATTTTCCAAAATGATTAATCAACGTCAAAGGATAGAAGAAATGAGATCTAAGCTATTAAATATCACCGTCAAGAACATAGGCTGTATTGGGCCAGAGGGTGTTAGTGTTAAACTCGACGATATTCTCTGTCTTGTTGGGCCAAATAACTCTGGGAAAACAACAATACTCAGAGCTTATGAACTTGCATTTAACCCTAATATATTTAATACAAATAATGACAGGTGTAATTGGTCTAAAGGAGATCAAATATCCGAAGTTATACTTGATGTTCATATTCCTGAAGGGATGGGCAACGTAGATGAGAAGTGGAAAATAGTCGATGATGATAAAAGAATAGTCAGGAGCTCATGGTTCTGGGACGAGGATGGTAAATCTACCAGAAAAACATGGGATCCTCAATTAAATGACTGGGCGGCTGATGGTAAAGCTGGTGGTGCTGATAATGTTTTTAAGTCCAGACTTCCAAGACCTATGCGGATTAAATCATTAGACGATGCTGTAACAACAGAAGATATTTTGCTAACGTTAGCTTTGAGCCCTCTTGTTAAAGAGCTTAAAACATTAGAGAGTGACTGCGACTCACAAATATCAAAAGATAAAGCTGCTTTGGCTGCTACTGTAAATGCACTAGCTGGTCCGCATCAGCAAAGATTGTCTCATATATCTCAACAAATACAGCATGGTTTTCAAAATATTTTTCCTGGTCTAGGGGTACAACTTCATGTCGAAATGACACCTCCAGAGCTTAAAATTGAAAACTTACTCAAACAAGGTTCAGGATTACTCGTTGAGGAAGCTGCTGGCAAATCTCGAATCGGGCAACAAGGCACTGGAGCAAGGAGAGCATTATTTTGGGCAATGTTACAAGTACACAACGAAATTAGCCGTCAAACAGAGAAACGTGATGCTCTTCTCAAGCCTTTAAAAGATCAGCTAAAAAAAGAGCTTAAAAAAAATTCAGAAAGCGAAACTGTAAAACTACTTAATCAGCAAATTGAAGCTATCAATAATGGCGATACTATTCCTGAGGACGCTGAGGACCCCGCATTACCTGGATATATACTTTTAATGGACGAACCTGAAAATGCGTTACATCCAATGGCTGCAAGAGCTGCTCAGGCACACCTTTATGCTCTAGGTAAACATCCTGACTGGCAAGTATTAATAACTACACATTCTCCTTATTTTATTAATCCATTAGAAGATCATACTACCATTGCACGTATGCAGCGTTCGGCAGATGGAAAGTCATTGTCTCCACGATTATATATAGCAGATGAAGCAGATTTCTCAACAACTGAAAAAGATAACCTTCAAGCTTTACAATTGACAGATATCGGGTTTGCTGAAATTTTCTTTGGTAGTTATCCTATTATAGTTGAGGGAGATACTGAACATGCAGCTTTCATTTCAGCTATTGTAAAAACACAGCACGAAATTTCTGGGAAAGTAAGTATCATAAGAGCTCGTGGTAAAGCTGTCTTAATTCCATTAATAAAAATGCTACGCCATTTCAAAACTAACTTTGGCATTATTCATGATATCGATTGGCCTTATCGCAAAGATGGTTCTAACAATGGAATGTGGACTATTAATAGTGTAATTCGAGAGGAGATAGTTAAATGCAGAAACCATGGTCATACCGTCTATCATCGCTGGAGCATACCTGATTTTGAACGTTTCTTAGGAGGAACTGAGCTTGGGAAAGATAAGCCTTATTCCGCTTTCACCCGAATTTCTGCAGATGAAATTTTAAAACTTAAAGTACAAAAATTAATTTCATCGCTTTTTCAGGGAGAAGATCACGATCCTGCTGGACATCAACCAGACTCTGATTTTAGCGCACAAATCCTTTCTGAATTATCTAATTGGGCAAAAGCTAATAATCAAACAAATAACATCAGAATAATTGGCATTTAATAAAAAAATGATAATTGTAAATATCCTAGGGTGTTAATTTTTAATACCCTTTTTTTTTAAATTCGCCTTTTCTTTCTCTTTCTTCTGGCCGCAACAACCTGATTCATGGATTTGACCCTATATATCCAGACTTTTTTTCTCTTACGGTTGTGATAACTTTCTGCGTATATGTTCCCATGGTGAGCGATATCCCAGCGCGCTGTGCGGGTGATGTTCGTTGTAATAACTGAACGCCACCGCCAGGTTCATCACCGCTGCCTGGCTGTCCGGTTTTGGCATTACACTGATGTAATCCCGCTTTATCGTCTTCACGAAACTATCTGCTATGCCATTGCTTTCCGGGCTGCGAACTGCGGTCGTGCAGGGCTCAAGTCCCAGCATCCGGGCGAACGCCCGCGTTTCATGCGCTCTGTAGGCTGAACCGTTATCTGTCAGCCATTCCACCGGTTCTGACGGCAGATGCTGGCCGAAGCGTTTTTCTATCGCACCCAACATGACGTCCTGCACCTTTTCTTTGTCATAGCCACCGGTGCTCGCTGCTCAGTCGATGATCTCCCGATCGCAGCAGTCCTATGCGAAGGTTACCCACAGCTTTTCACCATTTTCGCAACGGAACTCGAAGCCATCTGAACACCATCGCCTGTTGCTATCAGTGACAGATACGCGCCCTTTATGTGCACGCTTACGCTGAGGATCAGCAGGTTTGCGCTCCAGCAGAAGGTGATGAGTACGCATAATCCAGTACACGCTTTTTGCGTTAACATCAGGAAGCGCGTCACGCTCTGACTGTCGCCGCAACAGCGCCCACACCCGGCTGACCTGCTCCCCGTTGATTAGTACATACCAATGTTAGTAATGTCTTCGTAAGCCACATGAGAACATCTCCATGAAGAAATAATTCTCTGACGAACAGATCACCAATAGCGTCCGCAACGCTAAAAGAGGCGGTTCAACTCGGGAACTCAGCCGCCAAAAAGATAATTCAGACCCACCGCTTACACCCGTTGCAGGAAGTCTGGCGGCATGTAATTCCCCGTCGTAATAAATTAAAAGTCAGCCAGTTCAGCAATATGTTTGCCGCTGCGCAGCTCCAGAAAGTCGAGCAGGCGACGCGGCGTGACATTTAACACCCGATCCTCAGGAAAATCCACCTCGCGGGCAATTCGCAGGCAGTGATCGAAGTGACCCAGCGTAAACGCGGTGTGGGAATCGGAGCCAAATGCAAGCCGTCCACCGGCATCACGCACGGCGGCGGCGATAGCCCGGCAGTTCGGTTCACTGCCCGGACGCGAATGGGTAAATGAGGAGTTGTTCAACTCCAGCGCCACATCGTAGTGCGCGGCTGCCTCGGCGATCGCCGGGATATCGACCGGGAATTTCGGGTTGCCCGGATGGCTGATGATATGAACCAGCCCACCTGCCATGGCGGCGATCATCGCATCCGTATGATGTTTTCTGTCGCGCGGCGCATAAACCGGCTCGTGAAAACCGGCGACGATCAAATCCAGCGCATCGAGCATCGGGCCGGAGCAGTCGATCTCGCCCTGCTGGTTTTTAATATTGGCTTCGATGCCGCGCAGAATCCCCACGCCATCAATCACGCGCGGCCAGACCCGCATATTAATAAAGTGCCAGTAGTGCGGCGCGTCGGCCATATCGGGGCCGTGATCGGTAATGGCAAACAGTTTCATGCCGGTTTGCTTCGCCTGAGTCACGTAGTCGTGCAGCGTGCTGTAAGCATGGGTGCTGGCGATGGTGTGCATATGCAGATCTACCGGATACATCCTCTTCTCCTGCTGATTGCCCCTGACGGGGCCGGTTCATTAATAGCCGCGCTGACGATCGACCCTGCCCTGCGGCGGCTCGCCTGCCTGGTCCTGGGTGATGGCGCGGGCGATGTAGTCGATAGCTTCGTCGATCAAGGTTACCGCCGCATTATGGGGCGTAATCGTGACGCGCGGATGTGACCAGAGCGGATGCGCTTCGGGCAGCGGTTCAACCTGAAAGACATCCAGCGCCGCTGCTTTCAGCTGCCCGCTATTGAGCGCGGCCAGCAGATCCTCTTCCACCACCTGCGCGCCACGTGCGATGTTGAGGAAGAAAGCGCCGTGCGGCAGCTGCTGTAAAAAGTGGTGGTCTATAAGATTAATGGTCTCGTGGGTGCTCGGCAGCAGGTTGATCACCACCCGCGTCTCCTGCAGAAAGGCAGGCAAGGC
>Ga0265798_10002033_pt1 | contig 30371 bp, 29 predicted proteins | sample P3T30metagenome_FD_192430 | JGI IMG/M metagenome (GOLD analysis project Ga0265798, IMG submission 192430) | Plant litter microbial communities from East Loma Ridge, Irvine, California - P3 T30 | ecosystem: Environmental > Terrestrial > Plant litter > Unclassified | place: USA: California... | reverse complement strand
GACACATACGACCATAGGTCAGTGAGAACTGGGCATCCCGTCCGCTCTGCCATACATAAGCACTGAACCGGGCGACTAGTACTAGAGTGGGTGACCATCTGGGAATCCCGCCTGTTGTATGTTTTTGATTTTTCTTTTTGGTCGTCTGGGAGGACACCACTTTTGCGTCTTTGGAGCGTGGTATCATGGGATGCATAAGATGATGTAATGGCCGCATCCAAGTTAGGTCGTAAAAGAGTCGGAGGCGGCCGCCGTCCTTTTTGGTGTTGCGTGAGTTTCACCTCATGATTTATTCAAAATTTGCAGATGACGTGAAAAGGCATCAAGTGCAAAAGGGTAACGATGGCGGCAGATGTGGAATGGCCGCCGTCAGGGGTTGTAGAGAAACGAAAACCGCAACCGGCTCTTCGTTTACTGTAAACATGGGTACTATACAACAAGATGTTAACGACGACGACAGCAACATCGAGTTGTCGATGATGAGTATGAATGGTGAAGTCCTGGAACGAGAGGCGAAGAGACACCGCATCTCATACAGGGGCAGCCGACAGCTCGCGACACGGATACAGACATCCCGCGCACCGGTTACTATACATCCGGATACGGCAGCAAAGACCAGAAGCCAAGATGGAAATAATGGTCCGCGCAGGTGGAGCCGGGCTTGCCAGATAAATGACAGGCCTTTGTGCCCAGCAACTTCCAAGAAAACCGGCACGTGTGGCAAAGTTTTCGGGAGGCTCGAGCACCAAACACCGTCGTGTGTTCTCCTGGTATGATCAATCCCGTCATCGGAGCTCAAGACTCTTCAGAAAGGCACTTGCCGAATCTGCCGTACGAACAAGCGTATGATGGCGGGTCTTGGATAGTCGCTTGATTCGGTGGCGTTTGCTTGCGTGGACGTCAGTTGTGTTAGTTCTGGACTCAGGTCTGGATTGTGTATCAACAGCCACCAGCTGTGCAACCATGCAGCTCTGGTATGTCCAACAAAAGGTTCAGCGGTGGCTCCTGACAAGGCTTGTGGAATAATGTCTCTGGGCAGCGCGGTCTGGATCCCATCAAAGGGGAACCTACACAATCGCCATCGACGAAAATTCATGCGAACGCGGCCTGGCATCGATGCTGTCCGTTTCCGAAGCTCCACAAAGGGTGCCGCTACTTGACTTGCGAGACGGGACTCCGTGTGTGTTAAAGAGATCCCCACAGAAGTGGTAAGCGAGACGGGGCGACGGTGACGGGGTCTCCATGGGGTCTTTTGTAGATGTCTTACAACCGTTGCGGGAAATTGCTCGAGTTGTTGTTTCATCGAGGAGACCAGCTCTGGACACCTTTCTCGAGCAGAGACAGAAAACAAGCATTCAGCCAGTCGGAGATGCGACCATTACTGCTTACTGCTGATAACCCTCAGCAGAAGCATGACTTGACAAGCATCAGTCCGCCACGCCTAGGCCAGGCGTTTCTTAGCCAGTCTTGGGGAGAAACCGGGGAGGAAATCGGCAAGAATAGCTCATGCAGCGTGCGGATCAGTCCCCCAAATCCCCACGGAGTCGAAGGTTTCGATGCATCGCATGGAAAACGACACGAGGGCGAGAAAGTAAGATCGTGGGTGCCGTTAGTTCTCGTTAGCAGGCTGGGGGAAGTTGGAACGAGGTTGACGTTCCGATTTTCTCCGCTGCAAGAGTCCGGGCGCGGACGTCGGTGATTGGCTCCGCGAAGTTTCCCGACGTGTTGCCCACCCGCATCATCCCGGAATGGTATGTCAGTTCTTCCATCGCGCCCTCCACAGGACGAGAAACAGGACGGGTGGTTACGGGGGCGGAGTCGTTCTTGATGAGATCCCTTGGGGTATGTACGCCATACCACTCCGCAAACTGGTTTGGAGAACCCCAATCTCCCCGATGTTTGCCTCCGCAAGTGTGTTGTATGATCTGGGGCAAAGACCGCAGAGCATATCGAAAGGCGGATGGACTGGATGTCGAAGGCTATAGCAGGCCAAAGCAGGGCGAGGCTGAGACCGGTAGGTAGGCAAGATCCTAGATTGTCACGTGTGGTGATGATTGCAGTTGCCAAGCCAGTCAAGCATTTCTGCTCGTCCTCAGGTTGTGCTGTCCACACCTCGCATTTCGACTGCCATGGAATTTGGACGTCGCAAAGACCGCATGGCGCGGATAGAGAAGCATGGCAAGCAAGCAGGCTAACAGGTCTCGAGCCCTAACACGGGTGTGTTGAGTTGCCTTGAGTGGGTCGCAACAACTCTCAACTTGCTCGGCCATCGTCCATTAGTCTTTACTGCAAAGGGACAGAGCATGATGTTGACCGGTGTGATCCTCGGAGACGTTCAGCCTGGAAGCTATGAGCAACACCAGTAGCGATACATACAGTACTACTAGATAGACAGCGTGCGTGCGCGATGCTCAAGCCGAAACAAGCAAACACGGTGAGCTGGCCGACGCGATCGAAAATTCCATGCGTTTCGTACCTGTTGATCACCGCTGTGATGTGTTGCCCGTTGTCGGATAGCGAGTGGCAAGGGACTGCCGAAACTCTGTGGTGCACGACACGCCGACATATCACCAGCGTCAGGCTGCAAGCGTTTGGAGGCACAACAGAATCTGTGACCTGCCGCTGGCATGATTCGCGCGCGACGCACAGGTAAATGGGTTTCGTCAAGATGGGTCTTTGGATGGAAACGGGGACTATCTTAACCCCACTAGCTTACACGACATCTCCAGTTGTATCCACACGGAGTTCGGAAATGAGCAGAGAGCGAGCGAGTTTGTCATCGTGTTAACAGTTGAGTGATAAGGAATGAGATTGCTTTGAGTAATGTGTGCGGTAATCAGAGAGGTGCGAGCGGCGTGTCTCTGGGAAGATTGCAGCACGAAATGAAGGCTATGCCCATGCGTGCGGTCCGAAGTCAGAACAAGAAGTCTAGGCAAGGTTGAGCACCGAAAAGCCAAGCAAACTGGGCGGTTCGCAAGAGGATAAGATGCACCAAGATAAAAGGTAACGCAGAAGCTGGGCAGAAGCAAGCGAGGTCAAGCATAAACGACACAGATGCATGCAGGGCGGGCGAAGATAGGGCCCGGGAGAGTGGTCATCCGCGTTTCCACCGCAGCAGACATGTCTCTCCACCGGACTATCGCGCAGGCTTGCTTCCTTGACTGGGCTCGCGCGCTCAACGTTCTGTGGTAGCATGGAAGCATGGCTCACATGGAGCATGGCACCAAGGCTCACACGCCCTTGTGTTGGTTGGCAGGGTGTGGTGGTCTCGGGGCGGCCAACGAGAGAGTGCTCAATTAGATGATATGATCGCGCGCACTCGAGTTTGAGTGAGCGACGGTAGGGCGGCCATCTCACGTGAACTACCACGAAACGACCACGCGAATGCAGAGTGGTGGTCGGCGACAAAATCAGCTCCTCGAGCGCGAGTAGTGCGAAGTATGGTTTCTTGACTGCAGCAGCTGAGTTACGGAGACTGTGAGAGGTTGCCTCGTGTCGACGACAGCCCTACGGCGGTTAAACGGCATGTGGCAGCAGATGGCGGTGTTTTGGCTTCCAGCGTGTGTGAGAGGAAAAGGCTTGGTGCGAAGCTTGGCTCCTACCGTCTGCCTATCACCGCCACTTCTGCCGGCCTTCTACCAGACCGCGGTGCCTGGGATAGACTACAGCACTCCATTTCCCTACCCAAACTGAAGCGCCTGCCTCTCCCTGCGGATGTTCATTGCCGTTTGGACACCGCTGTTGGATGCTTGTGACTTGCGAGTCCCTCACCGCAGGCATCCTGGCCATCTCGCTGTCGATGAATAATCGAACAACTGCGGCTCCTACGTGTAGATCGCCGGCCACTTGTTTTTCGCCTCTCATACTTTGCCCAAAACAGTTCCCACGGCCGCCTCCTACTCGCCCGCGGCAGGTCCCGACATCCGACCCTCGTCTGCCTGCCGTCTTGTCCTGCCTGTATCTTCCACCTTCGTCTAGCGCAAACCGGCGAGTGTCTGGGAATTTTCGGCCTCAACGCACACACCCTCTATTACTTCACGACGTGGACCCAGCTCACCTCCACAAGCACGGCCCAAGTAGCATTGTGGGGCGTCACAACATCTGTGATGTCCATCGTCCCCAGCAGTAGTGCAGTCCCTTCGGCGCGACCTGAAGAGTTGTGATGCCGATCAGACATCCGGCAAAGTCATGGCTCATTTCCAAGGCCATGCCCCAGGCCTCACTCCGTAATTGTGGGGAGCCAGGTGGTCAGCCATTATATACTGCTCTGCCCGGCCTCGAGACCTGACAAGATTCATCGCCCTCCGACAGCTCAACTCCTCCCCACAGCGTTTCGTTGGACCTTCGCCCATCCACTCCTTCGTTGGATTGGAATAGCAGTCTTGCTACCACAACACAACAACCTCTAGATCCGTTCCGGATCTCCTCACATATCACCATGGTCCTCAGCGGAAAGAAGTTGGAGGTCGCCCAGCTGTTGCTGGTCGTCATGCCTGCCTTCGTTCTCTTCGGTTACAACCAGTCTGGCGTTGGTGGTCTACTCTCGCTCAAGGACTTCGCCGCCACCTTCCCGGAAATGGACACTGTCAACACCACCGGTGCTGAGAAGACCAACAAGAAGACCATCCAGGGCGCCGTTGTCGCCATGTTCACCATCGGTGCCCTGTTCGGTGCCTTCTCCTGCTCCTGGTTCGGCGACAAGCTCGGTCGCCGCAAGATGATCTTCCTGGCTGCCTGCCTCACCCTCATCGGCGAGATCCTCCAATGCTCCTCTTTCCACATCGCACAATTCATCGTTGGACGCTTCATCCTCGGATGGGGCATTGGCCAGCTCTCCGCAACAGTCCCCGTCTGGCAATCCGAGTGCTCCGGAACCAAGAACCGCGGTGCCCACACCGTTTTGGACGGCTGCTTCATCAGTTTGGGTTACCTCCTTGAGTCCTGGATCAACCTGGGCTTCTACGAGATCGACTTCCTCCCCGTCCAGTGGCGCATCCCCTTGGTGTTCCCCATCTTCGTCTCGATCGTCCTCATGTCGACCGTCTTTCTGATCCCCGAGTCCCCTCGCTGGCTCTGCCGCAAGGGCCGCGGTGAGCAGGCTCGTGCCAACCTGGCCAAGTTCCGTGGTCTGCCCCAGGACGACCCCGTGGTTGCCACCGAAATCGGCGGCATTGAGCTCGCTCTCGAAGAGACCGGCCACACCGCAACCAGCATGAAGGACATCTTCACCATGGGCAAGGACAAGCTCTTTTACCGCTTCTCGCTCTGCATTCTTCTCCAGCTGCTTCAGCAGATGTGCGGAAGGTACGTGATAGATCCTCTCTGAACCCGTCGAGATCCAAACTAACAGATTATTAGCAACCTCATCAGTGTCTACGCCACCATCCTGTTCCAAGACAGTCTGGGCATGAGCCCCGAGATCGCCCGTGTCCTCACCGGCGCCTGCCTGACCTGGAAGTTCCTCTCCTGCTTCGTCGCCTTCTTCACCATCGACCGCTTCGGCCGCCGCGCCCTCTTCCTCTTCTCCGGCTTCGGAATGGCCAGCTGCATGATGTCGCTCGCGATCTGCACGAGCTTCTCGGACGAGAACGGCGCGGCCATGGGCGCCGCCGCCTTCTTCATCTTCGCCTTCAACTTCTTCGTCCCCATCGGCTTCCTCGGCGCCAACTTCCTGTACTGCACCGAAGTCGCGCCCATGCGCCTCCGCGTGCCCATGGCGTCCATCTCGACCGCCAACCACTGGCTGTGGAACTTTGTCGTGGTCATGATCACCCCCGTGGCCGTCAACACGATCGGCTACCGCTACTTCATCGTCTACGCCGTCATCTCGGCCAGCATCATCCCGCTCGTCTACTTCCTCTACCCGGAGACCATGGGCCGCTCGCTGGAGGAGCTCGAGATGCTCTTCGCCGAGGCCCCCTCCATCCGCGCTATTGTCAAGGAGTCGAAGAAGAAGCCTGCCGAGGGCGGTCTTGTTTCTGCCCACTTGCGCGAGAAGATTGGCAACGACGACGAGGACGAGGTCGAGTACAAGGTTTGATGCCTTTTTTGAGCGTCGCTTCCATGATGAATAGAGTCCTATTTCTTTTCGAGAGGACATGGTTTAATGAATTTTATTTCCGTTATTATGAATATCATTGCATTGCATTGCACTTATCTCAAGTGATTCAAGTTCAGCTCTCCTGTTTTTAACGTGGCGTCCGCTTCGATGGAAGCACAGGTTTTTGAGTTCCAGCCCTTGGATGTTGTGCGCGTACTCGTAATGACGTGCAGGTCCTCAAGGGTTGTACGGAAACTTGGCCAAAATAGACATGTCAGCGGAGACTTCTCAGGTAGTGACGCGTGGGCGACAAGTCTGCAAGTCTGCTCGTCTGCCCTCAATACGAGCAGTTCGACCATAGTTCCTCATCGCTCGTGTCCCAAGATCTCCTTTCCATTGATCCTTCTGTTCATTCTTCTCTTCCCACAAGACCAACCAAGGCGTCGTCGCAATAGCACATATTAGCGTCTTGGTAGATTTCGATTAGTGACATCTCTCTGTTGAAGAGAAGATGGAATAATGTAGGGAAGAAAGGAGCATTTCCATGAGAGAATGAGGTTGCATGAGACGGGAAGGGAAGGTAGCAACACTTCCGACGCAAGGTTTGTAGCATCGTGTGAGACGACTGACTTACTCTTCTTTCCTCGTCCTTTGCGAATCACTGGTGAGGTCTGTCTGTTGGGTCGCTCTGCAATCCATACAGAGATGCTCTCAAACCCGACTAGACTCAAGTCAACTGACTCACATCATTCGCGAGCTCGAGACGGCCCGAGAAGGATGTACCTCTCGGCCACGCTGGCATATAGTCGTTGTATAAGGATTAAGCATTCCAAGATGTTTTGGTGAGAAGGTGCGGCTGATCCGGGTTCATTGTGAGTTCTTCTTTCCTGTTTTGCGATATAGAAGTACTAGAGTAGGGCGTTTCCGAAAGTTTCTCATTGGATCGCCGGCTTCTGGCTACTGGTCAGAGAGTCAGATACGAGGCGTGGATGTATGCCTTGAGCGTGGTGACAAAAGCCAGCCCAGTCGTTCAATGTGTCGTGCAGCGGGCTCATGGGGAATTTGGCTGGCAATGCATGGTGGTGTTGGTGCATTGGACGCGTCTCGAGTGATGTCTGTTGTGATGTGAAAAGAAGTGTGCGCGAAATTGGCGAGGACGCGATAAGCTGTGGGTTAGCGGCTGTCAGTTCGATCAAGTAGCGGCAACACATGGCTCGCATCTGTCCAACACCGTAATGACTGGAGAGCAAGCACGAGCTCCTCATACTCTGGTGATGTGCAGTCGATCCTTTGACCGCTTGTGTGGTAGCACAGTGCACGGCGGATGAAAATGGCGCCATCGTGTGACGTTGAAGTAGAGCTTCTCTGTCGCGCCTCAAAGATCGCCCAAAGATGTAACCGCCAGTGCGATTACCAATGCATGCAGTGGCAAATGTAACTTTTCCTTCACCCTCGTAATGAAAGATGAGGAGGATGTTGAGTTCGTGTCAGATCTAAACCATCGGTGTCTGCCTTTGTTTCAAGTCTTCTGTGGCGGAGGCCCTGCTCGAACCCCATCAGGTGCATGGACTCAAGGGTCGATACGCGCCAGGAACGCGTGCTGCTAAAGTGCGTAGCGCGCGGTAGGGTGCCGGGAGAGGACCACGGGATGTTCAACGGTGGTGCAATCCAGGGGTGTGCGCGTGTGGGCAAAGTGAAGTGGTGATGCATTGGTAAGCGATAGATGATGGCGACATGGTCAGATCAAGGTGATCGGCAGTGTCGATAGTAGCGGACAGATATTGTGAAATTGATGAGGCTGAGAAGGAGTGGTAGGCTGGATTCAGGAGAGGCGCGTAACCTCTCAATGGAGTGGGCCGAGTGGCCTCTTCTGGCATAGACTGGAGGACTAGCGTCTGGGGAAGACGTTGTTGAAGGGGAGAGAGAAAGACAGAAAGAGAGCGATTCAGACAGCTGGGTTACTGAGTTTGTGTCGATGATTGAACGAATGCTTACAGAGTTGCTGTGCTTGGAGAGATACGAGTCGCAATATCGAGCAGCCGGGGAGAGACGGTGATGTTGAGTTTGTAGATTAATGGTGAAGCAAAGTGCGTGTTTCAGGAAATGCACGGGCGGATCGAGACCTTTTGACGCTGGGGCGAGGCGAGGCTCACAGCCCTGGAGTTCCAGCTGGGCTGGCTGTCTGTTCTATCGTCCGGTCTTGTCGCTCTCAAGCTGTCTGTCTGTCTGTCTGTCTCCCAGCGCAAACTCAAAGACACCAACACTGAGACAAGCAGACGGCCGCCGCCCATACCATCCTGCTGCTATACCACGCGCCTCCTCTCCCCGGCCAGCCACACTGTCCAGCGCGTAGTCGTCCGTCTACTACTACCATCAGCCCCCTGCCTGCCTGCCCGCTCGCGCCTCCATCCGTCTCTTCTCTTTCTCTCAACCCACTCTTCCGACTACTACTCTACCACTAGCACCACCACCACCACCACCACCACAGCCCGGCGCTGCCTCCATCACCTTGTGCACGCCTTCTTTGACGTCGCCAACGGACTCTCATACCTTCAACACCAGCTCCGCGCTGCCTTTACTCACTCTTTCATTCTCACGCATTACCCTCGGGCTGGACACCTGACACCACTTTCACCACAACATCTACCAAACCCACACTCGCTTGACGCGCCTCGCCATTCACCACCATCGGACATCACACAAACTACCTCGCTCCGACATCACACTCTCTCTTCAGACCACTACACTTTGAACTAGCAACACTCGCCCATCACAACAACACTTGATGCCCAGCAACGCAAGCCTTGGCCCATACCTCAACGAGAAGATGAACCACTACGATGGCGGATATGGTGGCGGGCGCAAAAAGTTCAGCATGGGAAACATCTTTGGCGACCCTTTCCCGCTGGCCACGCTCGGAATTGGCATTGTAAGACACCCTGCGAAACCTGCTCTTCCCATGTCGCAGAATGCTAACACTGACATCACAGTCCGGTTGGATGATCGCATTCGTGAGCTCCATCATTGCCGACATACAGGGTGACTACCCTAATTACTCCTGGTGGTCTCTTGCCTTCATGCTCATGTGCATTGTCGCTGTTTTTGTTACAGTCGCAACGGACTCCGTACACACTTATCACGTGGCATTGGTTGGACTGCTATCTGCGGGCTTGGTCTTCACTACCTCATCAGTCAACTCACTCATCTATTACTCTGACGCTGCCAAAGAAGCCGCGGCGGCAGGCTTTATCTTGCTGTCCATGGTATCGGTATGTTGGAGCTTATTCAATTTTGACAAAAGTCCACCGGCTGACAAAACTGGCAGATCGTCTGGATCTTTTACTACGGCTCGCAGCCAACAGCATCTCACCGTCGCACTCTGGACTCCTTCGCATTGCACAAGGATGGCGCGCCCTCTCGCAGCAGCCGATACATGTCGCAAAACCCACACCGACCAGACACTCTTCGCTCCAGCAGCCACCAACCACAAATGTACAATGCCAACCAGCTTGCTGGCTTCGAAACATCATCACCCGTGACGGGTTTCGCAGGAGGTGCAGCAGGACAACAGAACAGAGCCTCAGCATCAGCGTTCCCTCCACCGGCTTCCACCACCACTGGCATGTCTGCGCCCAATACTGGAGTCGCAGAAAGCCAACATCCCACCGAATTCGATTACCCATACCGTGCGAAGGCAATCTACAGCTATGAAGCCAATCCCGACGACAGCAACGAGGTGGCTTTCTCCAAGCACGAAATATTGGAAGTCTCAGACGTCAGTGGACGATGGTGGCAAGCAAAGAAGGAGAATGGAGAGAAGGGAATCATTCCCAGCAATTATGTTTGTGTGCCCACGCCATATGACCATCAACTCCCACTAACGAGATTTCCCAGGTCGTCCTCATATAAATTATGGATGCTGGTTAAGAATCACAGTCGAAAAAACCACACAGGGAAATCCCCACAGAAAGCGCTCTCTTTCCTTTTTTCACTCAGAACTCTGTCGACATGCCGTCTCCGTATGCTGCTGGTACTGTTTGTTGTTCTATTATCACGGGATCATGGCAACAAAATCTTCTCCAGGCGAGGCGTCTGGATCATCACCCGTACCACTATCAAGGAATGGGAACCCGTTCTTTTCTTTTCCTTTCTTGTCTGTTTTGTTCCTTCTCTTCTTCGACTCTTTGCCATGTTCGAATATTAGAGGGATTACCGACGGCCCGAAGCTCAACCAGCTCGCCGGCTTTTCTTTTTTCTTTTTACTTTTTTGCTTCACACTTGAGTTTTTGGCTTGCTTTTTTGGCTTGCTTCTTGTTCAGAACGCCGCGTTACGATATCCAAGGGAAAGAAAGAAACAAAGAAAGAGAAAACTACTTTGATCGAATCTGTTCTCACCTTTCATTTGGTTCGATGTGGTGTTTTGCTTTTGACGTTGGATTTCTAGGGACAGAGTTGGCCATCCTGTAAATGGCCTTCCTCCGATTAACCGGCCTCCAATCCGCGAGAGGTACAGTCACAAGCATCAATTCTGTACCCATGACCTACCAGCGGATGGTGAATGGAGGAGTAGTGAACAGCGAAGCATGTAATGTTGACAGCAGACGCGAACATGGGTCAATCTTCCTCATCATATGAGGCGCAGCCATTAACACACATGTATTCACGACTTGTCAGCAGTCACTAATGTATGTAGTATGACCCTAACAACGCACTTGCGCGTCAACAGTCGCGTGCTTTGTGTTGCTCGTCACTGCCCATCAAGGTGCGAAAATGATCGAATCCGGCCCCTCCTACTAAAATGTACCATCAGGGTACAGCACCCCTCCACGATATCGGACAACTGAAAGACATATAACAACCCGAACCAATTGATCCATTCGAGCAAACTTACCCAAGCATCAATTCCTCATTCTTCAGAGAATATCGAATCGAACCGAGTCCAAACCAGACCAACCAACTACACGATCCAATTCTCGACGATTCAACCACCATCCAACTATCCAGCCAAATAACGGCGTCACTAAAAATGTCTCTCCATCACCAAAAATCCCACCTAACAACCCTGCCTCCCGAACTCCTTCTCCAAATCATCCCCCAAATCCCTCACTCCCCCAGCACCCTACGCGCCCTACACCAAACCTCGCCAGGCCTGCGCGCCCTTCTCAAAACCCACGAATCAACCATCGTCGCCGAACTCCGCAGCAACTCGTACTCGATCGCCTCCAACTCAACAACCTCACCACTCTTCCCCTCCCTCCCGCTGAAAACTTACGCCGACCTCGCGGCTCTCCACGAGAGACTGCAAGTCCTGGAGAGCTTGCACGCCAACTGGCTGCACCTGACCTCCCACGGCCCAGAATTGGGTTGGCTGAAAGACCGCTGGGAGAAGGTGCACAAGGTGGGGACGTTGTTGCTCTGGCGGCTGGGGGATGTGGGGGACTTTGCTGCGAAGGCCGTCGCTCCGGAAACCACAACCTCAGCATCCGAATCGCCTGAAGGAGGACCAGATACAACTGAAGTCGGAAAGGAGGAATTGGTCCAATATACCGCTGCCGCAACGTCGCACTGCGCCAAATCGGATCTCCTGCACCTGCTGCCCGCCACGAGCCTCGCTTGCTTGATCTTCAAGTGCTATTCTGCCGTCAAGATTTTGAGAGTCCATGGGCCGGATCCGGTTCATTCGCGCTGTGGCTGGGAGGACCCGGGGTTCAGGTGTGAGGTTGAATTGGCGGTGGAGGAGTTGTTGTTGCTGCATGGGGCTGGGTTTTTTGTGAGCTTATTGGAGGAGGGGAGTAGTCGGAGTAGCGAAGACGGATGGGCTGTGAGGTGAGTGATACCTTCTTTCTCCCCCCTACTCTTGTTTCCCAAATCAAGCCGATTCGATACTGACTCCCAACCAACAGTGCTCTCAAGATTGAGCTCTCCCAGATGGAAGACCGCCAACTCTCACCTATCGCACAGCCGACTCTCATCTCCAGCTTACGCCGCTCTTTCGCGGCGAAGACGAATGGTCATATTGGGAACACTGCGACTAAGATGTGGGAGATTCTCAGCTCTAGTGTGTTTGATGATGTGGACGAGGAGAAAATGGGGAGATTGGTTGGGGGAGAGGCTTTGGAGGGTGGGTGGAGGCGAATGGGTTATTGATTGTGATCTTTTTCTTCTTCCTTTGCTCTCTGGAGTAAGTTTCTTATATGGAGCGTTGTCGGCCGTCCCTCAGGGATGTGGTGAGGATGGACTGCGTGGGTCTTGGGTTGGGGGATGGATGATGTCCTCTTCTTCTTCCTCTCTTTCTTCATTCCTTCTTTCCTAGGGATATGATCAATATGCTGGAGCTTGGACATTGGGCCGAGATAGAAACTTGAAGAATCCAGTGAGACAGACTCCATCTTTATTGGGTTGACTTCAACTTCCCGCTTTCTTCTTGCTGGCTTTCTTCTCGCTGGCTTGGACATCATCGTATAGTTTTGGTCTGGCGAATCATTCTGATGTCGGTTGACGTCTCTGCCGAAGACATCGTCGTCTGTTGAAAATACTTCGCAACAGATTGGATGCTGGATTCATGAGCACCCTACCAACAGAGTCTTTCGGCTTTCATTAGGCTCTTTGACATCCAGAAGATGCACTTCGTGTACTCAAAGGACCCGACTCAGTACTCCATGCGCTCCAGGTGGTCCAACAAGGGCTCATGTTCAAGATCGGCAGCGTCCCACGACGGAAAAAATCCATCACCATGAGGCTCAGAGGACTCGATGCCGAAGTCGCGCACGAACGGTTTGGACTGTGCAGACTCAGCCATTGCTCAGGTCTGATGATGTGGTCGTCCCTATAGTGGTATCGGCATCTTTCGTGGAGTCCAGACATTCTTGTTCCAGTGAGATACAAACTTAGAATGTGAAGAGTTCAAGACCACGAGACGAGACTCTCGGGACATGCGGCGGCGAGTCGAGCGAGCGACAGCTACCAAGATCTCGGCATTCCCAAAAGAGTAACCCGGCCTTTCCAGCTCGAGATGCCGACGACACGACCCCTCTTTCGAGTAACCCACGAGAGCGATTGAGCCGACAAAAGCAAGGTAGCAAAGTAGACGCGCCCAGAAAAGAAGCTCCGATACGGAAGCACGCGGTCACTTTCACCCGGAGGCGACGGCAGTACAGAAGAAGGAAACAAAACAAAACCCCCTCCTCGCCCGCCATGCCTTCTTCTCACTCTGATCCCGACCCCAACTCGAAAATCCAAGTCACCTCCAAACTCGACATCCAGAACGAGTACTTGCACGAGAAAATCAAAGACCCCTCTACCGGCCAAGTCAAAGTCACGGAAAAGGTCGCGCCGCATCAATCGACGGCCACAACTACGCTTGCCAGCAATCCGGTCAAATACGAGGTCAAAGGCGTTGAAGAACCCAAAGTCACCGAGGGAGAAGCCGAAACCGTCGAGTTGGATCCTGCTACTGTCGGTTGCGATACTAGCCAGCTTTGATTACTCGGAAGTAGCATCACCTACATCAAACTATCTAATCCCACCACAACCAACCACACATCAACAATCATGAGCACCCGCGCCCCCATGACGATCGTCCTCGGCGGCGACGACGCCGGCCTCAGCTACCGCGCCGCCATCAAAGCCGACCTCGAAAAAGACGCCCGCATCGCCAAAGTCCTCGACGTCGGCGTCCTCTCCTCTTCCGACAAGACCTCCTACGCCCACCCGGCCGTCGAAGCAGCGAAGATGGTAGCGAAGGGAGACGCCGACCGCGCCCTGCTCATCTGCGGCACAGGCCTGGGAGTTGCGATCGCTGCGAACAAAGTGCCAGGGATCCGAGCTGTCACTGCGCATGATAGTTTCTCGGTTGAGAGGAGTATCCTGAGCAACGATGCTCAGGTGCTTTGTCTGGGAGAGAGAGTTGTTGGGCTGGAGTTGGCTAGGAGGTTGGTGAGGGAGTGGATTGGGTATGAGTTTGATCAGAAGAGTGCTAGTGCGCAGAAGGTGAGGGATATCATGGAGCATGAGAAGAAGAACTTTGGGCTGGACGCTTGAAGTTCTGAGGTGTAGTGGGTAGTATTGAATCATGGTATGCGCATTTTCAGCGGTGTGGCTGCGTTGGTAGATAGAGCGAGCAAGCAAACATATCTGAATTCTTTTCAACGAAGTCATGGTTTGCATTGGTGACGCGTCGGATTGTGTGTCGTTATTGTGGCCCAGACGCTTATGGCGATGTCTCCTAGGTGGTGTGAGGAGGATTCGAATAGCAGACAGAGCGGTATGGTATCTCCCGCATGGCATCTAATCTTGAGAGATGTTTGTTGTCGGTAGTCAGCGGCTGAGTCTTCCGTAAAAATCATCTTTGAAAACTCCGTGGCTTGCGTGTTATCGAGACCGCAAGGACGGGTGGGCCAGCGCAGTGTCAATAGCAATCATTGCATCCTTGCTGGAATGTTTGGTTCGTTAGCCCTGTTGGGTCGATAACTTCTTGCGGGTTGAATTGTTGGTCCTTGGAGTCGTGACCGGCATGCGCTCTGCGATTCTGATATTCTGACTCCCGCTTTGTCGTGTTTGCACATAGAACCCGGTGTTTGGCTGACTGCTACCGTGATGGATGATTGGCAAGACCCGAACCTTCGATCTCGGGGCTTCGGCTCAATGCAAGTTGAAGACCATTAATGTCATTTCATCTCAAGTCACCACGACCCCGACCTTCCCGACTTCCGCCTCCATACTTCTCCCCTCCTTCATCTCCTCAGTCGTCATTAAGCCTCCAGGCAAGATAAAAACGACATCAGTCCGAGGTCCATCCTGGCTCTCAGTACCCGGGAATTGACTTTTGTCGAGTTGGTAGCCAGCAGCAAGCCCGCAGCGAGTACACCGCACAGCATACCGCTTCTCAAATCCGTCTTCAAGCTTGACGATAGTAGCTTTCTCCTCCGAAGACAGAGCCTGCATCGTGAGAGATGGCTTCGTGGGGGCGGCAAAGTCGCCGCATGTAGCTATGGCGGCGGCGTCGATCTGCCGTTTGGGGAGAGTTTCCAAGGGGGCGGTGGTGGCAAGGCTGAGCTGGGTGCAGAGGCAGTGATAGGTGAGGATGTTTGCTGGGTTGGACGAGTTGGCTTGATAGGTCGCCATATTTGCGTCGATGTCGTATCCTCTCGTGTCGGTACCTACGACCTATGATGACGCTGTTTGCGTGGTGGCTGCGAAAGGTTGAATTTGGTTTGTTGATGGAGCAATTACGTATGAGAGGTTTAATTTGATATTTGAGGATATGGCGCGATGATCCAGTGGCTGGGCAAGGTTCAGAGTAGTAAGTAGCTTTCTTGATCCTTCCGTAAGATGTTCTTGGAGCTGCGTGGAAGCAAACAGCGTTTTGCATGAGGCCGAAGAAATGGAGGCTAGCAAGAGAGACTTCTATAGAGCGTCCATGATAATTGTATTCAGTGGTCGGATCGCGCTAGACTCCCGCGATGCCGCGATCCCGCAGCACCCTAATCACGACCACAAGTCTTCGACATCGACTCGTAGTGTCCAACAAAGGACATACGACGAAGATCAAAAGCGAACACAACAAGATCAACAGTCATAGCCTGCTTCACGACGCGGCTCTTCTGATGTGCACTCGCCGCACCTTGGGAAGACGTTCAACACTCATCAATCATCAGATCTGACCTCTGGTTAGAGAGCCTCGACGTCTCTGTAGAAGCTTCGCTAGCAAGGCAAGTAAGGCCTAGCGGCCAATCGTCCAGCTTCGTGTGCCCAGGCCCCCCCAGACGGCCAGCTCAATTTGTGCCTCCGAGCCTCGGTTCAATTGTCTGCCAGACATCCATCACAGAGAACCACACGCACTGGATCTTCAATCTCCAATACACGTCTGGCAATTGGCTGTCGAAGCTGCTGCAGTCGTCAGACCCGCGCCCGGTTATCGGCGAACAGCAAGCGTTCTTGCGCATCTCAGGCGCATCACGGGCCCTGCCGCCACGTCTGCCCTTCACGAGTGCTCCCCGCATACTACCGCACAGAGTACGGTATACCGGAGTCACTACTACTGTTATAGGTAGCTTGCTGGAGCTCGTCCGATCCGTCTGGACCGCGTGCCGGATCGGCCTATCCTCCCGCAACATCTAGCATCGCGTCGCAACTGAACACCTCGCTGTCGCCCAAACACACCACGCGATCCACCCTTCCTCAAGGCCTCCTCCGCCAGTATGGACGACCAGCGGCCTGTCGCCAACATGGGCGCTCCCGCTGGCCTAAGCCCTAGCAACACCGCCAGCGACGTGCCAAAGGATCAGAGTCCTGGACATCCTAGCTTCCGGAGGTTCGTTGTCGCAGACGAGTGTGATTACTGCGCGAAACACCGCTGACCGCTTTACCAGACAGCGCGCATCGCGAGCTTGCGAAGTGAGTCGGTCTCGTCTGATATTGTATGAACGTTGCTAACATACTCCCAGACGTGTCACGCGCGAAAGGTGCGATTCATATCATTCTGAACTATCGATCACAACCATACTCACGGTTTCTACAGGTTCGATGCGACGCGGCTAGCCTCGGAGTGCCATGCACGAATTGCGTGGCCTTCTCTATCGACTGCAAAATCCCCACGCCCAAGAGGAAGAAGACATCAGGCAAGAAAGAGTCGGACAGGTATGCGCCAATACAGGACGCTTTCGACGCACCCACCGCTGACAGACTTGTCCTCAGTGAGCGCCGTGGATCATATGGCTCAGCGACCGAGAACTCGCCCGCTGCCGCTTCTGGAGCACCGCCAAGCAGACAGTCTGTTTCTCTTCCTGCAGGTAAAGGATTGCCTGACGAGATTGGCGCAAACACACAGGCAGGGATGCCGTCTACCGAAGTTCCGGACGGCTATGCCTCGCAGCAACGGACTGCCGACAACACCTACTTGCAATACATGAAGCCGAAATTCGCTCGCGCCCCGATCAAAGAAGCTGGTCGCGTTGCCTACCTTGGAGAATCTTCGAACCTTTCTCTTCTTGTGCAGGATAAACATGGCGCGACTGACGTGGTGCATTACCCTCTTCCGGAAAATGTGCGAGGGGCGAGAGCACGGGTAAATGAGCTGGACAACGTGGAAATCGACATTCTGCATCAAAGGGGAGCTTTCCTGCTGCCTCCGCGTGCACTCTGCGACGAGCTGGTCGACGCTTACTTTCAGTGGATTGCACCAGTGGTGCCGGTCATCAACCGGAGCAAGTTCATGCGCCGCTATCGAGACGCAAAAAACCCGCCTTCACTCCTTCTCTTACAGGCGATACTCTTGGCTGGATCGAGGGTATGCAGCAACCCTCAACTAATGGACGCTAACGGCTCGACGACGCCCGCAGCCATGACTTTCTACAAACGCGCAAAAGCTCTATACGACGCGAACTACGAAGACGACAGGGTCACGATTGTGCAGGCTCTGATCCTGCTTGCGTGGTGGTGGGAAGGCCCAGAAGGTATGTTGTGCAATTTCATAGTATCTCTGTGGCGTCTTCGCATGCTGTGGCCTACGGATGGCTTGCTACCAGGCTGTCCGGTGTTTTAGTGAACACTGGCGCGTCAATCGTGCCACTGCAACTTCGGGTCACGCATGCGATCGTGCCGCCGTGTGCTGGCGCTTAACGCTTCCAATCTTCCAAATCATCGTCCATAAGCTTGGCTAACATACAACCCGCAGGTAAGAACCAGAGAGTGCCAGGCAATCCGCTAGCAGCCTTCTCTGACATTTCGCAAGATGTAACCAAGAACGTGTTCTATTGGAGCAGAGTCGCCGTTGTCGTTGCCCAAGGCTCGGGCATGCACAGAAGGTGAGCTCCCCCTTGGATTCGTTGCAGGATCTAAGCTGACAAGATCATAGCATCGAAGCTTCGCAACTCAGCAGAGCCGACAAGAGACTTTGGAAACGCATCTGGTGGACGCTATTCACCCGCGATCGATCGGTTGCCGTTGCTCTTGGGCGGCCAGTTTCCATCAACATCGAAGATTCAGACGTCGAAATGGTATCGGAAGACGACTTCATCGACGACGAGCCCGACCGCCCAGCGGAATATCCACCAGATCCGATACATGTGCAGTTTTTCCTAAACTATGTGAAGCTCTGCGAGATCATGGGTCTTGTGCTATCGCAGCAATACTCTGTAGCTTCGAAGGTGCGGAGGAACAATGCGCTGGACCTGACACACAGTGACATGGCGCTTGCGGATTGGCTGCAAAATTGTCCCCCAGAGGTACGGTGGGAACCTCAACGGCATCACTTCTGGTCGGCTCTGCTCCACTCAAATTACTAGTAAGCTCCATCGCCCCATGATCGCGTTCCGCTTGCTTACAAGATGTAGCACAACGCTTTGTCTTCTCCATCGAGCACACATGCCTCCTGCAGGCTCGGTGGAATCGCGGCAGAACAATGGACTCTTCGAAGAACCAGCCTACCCGTCACGGACGATCGCGTATCAAGCCGCGGGCATGATCACGTCGATCGTGGAAGCGCTGCAGAGCCACGACCAGCTTCGGTTCACACCCGCCTTCATGTAAGATAATAATTCATTGACGATGCGTTACACCCGTGCGAGCGTTACTGACAACACTTGCAGTGTCTATAGCTTGTTCTCCGCGCTCATCATGCACGTCTACCAAATGCGTTCGTCCAATCAATCGATTGTTGCGGCTACGCAGCATCGCATAGCAATCTGTATGACCGCACTCAAGGATGTGTCGAAAGTGTGGCTGGTCGCCAAGATGGTCCACACACTATTCGAGTCCATTCTGGGCAATAAAGTTCTGGAGGAGCGGTTGCAGAAGGCCGCTGGTCGTCGCCATCAGAAGAACAAACCAAACGGCTACGGCGGTATCAAGACTAAGGATCCGACACCAACCGAGTCGTCAAGCGACAGTCACAAGCGCAAGTTCGAGGAGATGGAGTTTGGGTACTCAAATGGCCCACCAGCACCTCAGATGTCATACGAACGGTCTAGGCCGCAGTCACCAAACATCACACCTTCACGCGACGTCCCGACACCGACACAGGCGCAACAAACACAACAAATCCCTCAGCTCTCCACGACCAACGATGCTCCTCAAATGAAGGCTACGGACGCTTTTATGGGCGCTTCTCGCAGCAATACTCGTCCGACAACACCTTTCATGCCCTACTCCATTCCGGGCACACCACCAGACCTTTTCCTGCACACCCGTAACTCGCCCAAGATTTCCGACGACCTCTGGCAAAATTATCAGCCAGACCAGCTCTTCCCGCCCGAAACCAACGGTCTTTTCCCTCTACAGAGTCCGAATCAAAATATGGTCGACCCAGCCTTGAGGCAGCAGCCACCATCCCAGCATCCCTCACAATTCGCCCCACATATGCAAGCACAACAACAGTCAGGTATGCCACTGGAGCATCAGCAGATGTCATCTAGCATGTCCTACCACCAGGACCCTGCCGCTTGGGCACAATTACAGGCTATCTCCGGCCAGCAGCAAAGCGACGATCAGTACAGCAACTCATCGTATGGCGGTCCCATAGTTCCCACAACTTTGAACGTGGGAGACTGGTTCGAGTTCTTTGGTATTCCTAATGGCGGTATCGATGGTTTGGGAGGTGGCTTCGGTTGATGATCCGCTTGCTTTGTACTACTGGAAGAACGCATGACCCGCGCGACGGCCTCTCAGCGAAGCCTGTGGCTGCATGCGAGCCACGGTTGCTACGATACAAGGCAAGGTTATCCACCAGCTTGAGGACCGGACTGGACCGCATGGCCGGCGAGAAGCTCGGAATTCTGTCAGCAGGGCAATACCTGCCAACGCATGCAGTAGCCTATCTACATCATTTTGCTTCCTACGATAGATGTACTTGCCATCATATATACATGCTATCAAAAGGGCTGCTCTGCTGCACAGTTCGTCTGCACGATCCTTTCTCACCTCGCTGTTGGTTCGTTAGTGTCCTCGACGATTATGCTTTTCTTCACAGACGGCCGGCCTGCTTCTCGAATCACAAATGCTGTTTACACGCACAGCTTCGTCAACATACGCAGCCCTAATAGCAACCGATCGAAATCGTCGGCAAACGCTAGCGCTATAACCGAGTCATCTTATAGGCAGCCTTATCATCGTCATCTAGAGATCATTCGAATGCTCACCCCGGGCAACCAACAGCTACATACCAAAATATGCCAAGTCGTGACGAACAGCCACGTCTAAGCTTCAAGACATTTAATCCGCCATGAGCAGGAACGCCCCAAAGCGTAGCACGAGTAGCGCGAGTAATGCGCAAATGTTCCATCCACGCAATAAATGTAAACGGCCTCTTACTAAATCAAGACAGCGCAAGCCGACTCGGCAAACACAACCGAGAACAGTTGAACACGAGGCAAATTGCCTGACGATGACAACGCTCATGACAGTTTGTATATGAAGACGCTCATCGGACTGCCTTGCTCGACTGCCTCACTGATTTTTCTCCCTATTCTCTCCCAACAAACATCATCGAGCCTCGCCACACAGAAGCTCAAAGTTCACGAAAACGAACGCCACAAGACATACGATATCATTCAAAACGATCCTCACGAAGCCAGTAAAGAACACGAGATGCTCTCCTCCAGCCTCCTCAACTTCCTCGCGATGGCCAGCTTCACCCTCACAGCCGCCAACGCAGCGGCTCTTAAACCTCGCGCCGCCGCAGCCAAGAGCAACAAAGTCTGCAGCAACGCAGTCTACAGCTCTCCTCAATGCTGCATACCGAATGAAAACGGTCTCGATAAGCCAGACTGCATTACTCGTAAGTTACTACCTTTTTCTTTTCCCTATTCTTCCTCAATCGCTAGTATTCATCTCATCTATGACGACCGTTTCATCTACATCAAGATTGAACCCGCTAACGAGTTCTTTGTCGATATAGCCGCCAGTGCCGCCACAGCCAGTGACTTGAAAGCCTCGTGCGCTTATGGCGAGAAGAGCGAGGCGATGTGCTGCTCTGTGCCTTCGGTTGCTGGGGTCGAGGTTTCTTGCATGCCGCTCTAGAGTCTCATCCGGAGAAGTGGAGATAGATGACTTAGCAAGTTTGCACTTGGGAGTTCATGGCGTTTGGATCTTTTTTATTCTTTCCTTTTGAGCGGGATTCATCGGTATTTCTCATCGATCTTTTCGGTCGAATCCCTCGGGTCCTTTTTGCTTCGCAAAATAGACGCGAAGGAGTTGGGGAGTCTTCTATTGTATGGGAAGACAAGAGACGACATGCATGGATTTACATACACAGGAACGAACCATCACTCAAAACTCCAACACCCAAGCATCCCCAAGCCTCTCATTGTCCTCGCCCAACCCCCCTACCACAGCCAATCGACCCGGACCAACAGTAACAGCACCAAACCAACCTCTCGGAGCCGGCTTCTCACCCCCAACCTGACCATCATCAACCTTCATCCACTCCCCACCCTCCACATCAAACGCCCAAACATCCCCCAACATCTTTCCAGCACCCTCATGCCCAAGCGAACTCGGATCCGCCTCGCCAAAGATTGCGATCAAGTACAATTTCCCCTCTCCATCACCACTTCCAATAACAACGGGCACCAACCCAGCCACACTCCTCGCTCCAGGTCCTCTCACCCCATCCGCCTCAAATGCTATACTCTCCTCCCACTCCCCGTTCCCAACATCAAACACGTCTAGCACCCCACCGATCTCCCTCTCCCCGTCAAACCCTCCAAACCTCCATACTTTCCCGCCGGCAAAACATAGACTCGTGCCTCCCCTGGCAGGCCCAGGAGCATCAGGTAGCTGCTTCCAGTCTTGGGTGTCGATGTCGAAAGACCAAAAATCACGCAGACGGCCGCTCGCTGCACAGCCGGCGTGGATGTAAATTTGAGATTGGGTGTTGGTGGTGGTGGAGTGGTAGCTTCGAGCCACAGGCTGAGAAGAGGAGGGCGAGGAGGGTGAGAGGAAATTCCATAGAGGTTGTTTGTGTTGGGAGGGTGCGAGAGTCCAGAATCCGCCTTCTTCGTCGAGAGCGGTCATTGAAGGGCCACCGCGGCCGGAGAAGATGTAGAGGGTTTTGGCAAGGGAGGCCATGGTGGAGCCGACTCGGGGGGTTGGAGATGTTGGTGAGGGGGAAGAGGTTGTTGAAGGTGAGGCGTCGAGAGTGCGAGGTTCATTCTGAGATGCAGATGTCGATGCTGTCAAGAAAGTCAGCTGATTTGCTCGAGGGTTGTGCTGAGAATCTCAATAACAGAATGCAGCAGACTATACATACCAGTGCTCAAGACATGAACATGTCCGTCCTTCGGCTGCCTGGCGACCAATTCACCACCGAAGACGAAGAGCTCATGTCCGTCGCCACCATCAGAAACTGCCGCAACGGAGTGCGAAGACCTCTTGAGCACCTCATGCTCGGCAATCTTCTTCCACTTGGCAGTCAGAGAGCTTGTCCCAGACTTGGTAGCCATTATGGGATCGAACTGATCCGCTTGAAGCTCAATGACGAATAAGATGTGGTAGACGTGAGTGAAGGGAGAGGGCAGTATGTACAAGTACTGTCGTGGGTAACGGGATTAGGTTGGGAAGAAAGCAAGACGAAGGAAGGTACGTAGTGGTGGTAGTACTTTGATAACAATATGTGTCCCTAACGGGATGGGAACCAAGTGGACTCAAGTATGTATATGCGAGCCAAGCAACCTTACATCCTCTACATACATCATCGCCTGGAGCACGACACACATGCACGTACAGGGTGCATAGTAAGTAGTACAGTCATATGGTATATCGTACGACATCTACATGCTCAACCCCGCCCACCTTCTCATCCCTCCACGCAACGTATCATTACGCTTTATGAAGATGCTTCCAATAAGGCTCCAGCCGTGACATGCTACACTCTTGCCCTACCTACCATCAAGGTGGTTCGGCACACCGCAAAGTTGCGAAAGGAAGGAACAAATCGAATTCCGAGTGAATTGAATTCCAATTCACCCATTCGCCCATTCGAAGGCGGGAGAATTGATGACGATGGAGGGTAAGGTAAGTAGAGGCGAGGACAAGATGTCAATGCCGGCATCATCAAAGGACTCTATATCGACCGAGTCTCTTGAGACGCGAGTGCCTTGTCAATGCATAAATCAATTCTTAGTGGAACACGACGCTAGAAGATCGGAAAAGATTCAATAATGCAGTCAAAAGTGTCTCGATTGAACATTAGATTTCGAAACTCGAAGTCAAGAAAACGCAAAGAGATGCCCATATCCCGTGTCTGTGTCCCCGCTCACACGGCCGCCGTCCTGTCCGGCTGTTCGTTCGTTCTGTCCGCAGTGGTATAGTCCAACGACAAAGGAAAAAATAATACAAGGGGCCTCCGTCATGCACGTCAAACAGAAGAATGAAAGGAGGGAGCAGGAGATTCAAGGATCTCTTTCCCCGTCTCCCACGAAAAATAACAGATCCCACTTCTTTTCTTTCTTTCTTTCTCTCTTTCCTTTCTTCTCCTTCAAGGTATTAGACATTACTTCTTCCACCGCCCTAATCGTCAAGTCGGAAAGCCCTCCTAAGCATGCCAAACTTCTTCTTCTTTCCGGTCTTCGGGCCATAGCCGTTCTGTTTTCCATTCATTCCATTGCTTTCGTCGGCAAACCCAACATGTCCACCGGTGATGATTGCTCCCTCGGAGTTGCTCTGGCTGCGTCCGATGTCGGGTCTCATTTGGCGCGCGAGAAGGACGGCCTGCTCGTGTCTACTTACGCCGTCACTCGTGCTGGGGCGTAGTTCTCCCAAGCGGCCAGGTGGGGAGAGCGGCCAGTTGGCGTCGCCATCCTCGTGTATGGTCTTGGGGTTGTTGTTGTTGAAGTAGTCGCGATCCTGGGTTGCGGTGGAAGTGCGACGCTGGAGTTTGCCAGGCCTTGGGCTGGCGGGCGTGAAGTTCGTTGGGAGAGGCGGTGGTGGCGAGGCCATGGGTGGCTTTTGGGATGTGTTGGAGTACGTTCTGCTGCGACGGAGGATGCTGCCCATGAAGCCTCGTTTCTTAGGCGAGTCCTCGTTTGCTGGGCTCAGCGGGCGTTCTGGTCCGGCCTTGCGCAGACTTCCTTTGGATAGCGCACTGCCTTCGTTGACTGGTGGTGCAGTGCTACCATTGGTCATGCCCAGGTTACGGCGAGCGGCTTCCATCGCCTTTTCCACATCTGAAGGGTCAGGCACGGTGGGTCGAGATTGCTTGTTGCGACCGCGTGAGGCCTTACGGGGGTCGTCTTCATCTTCGTCTGAAAGATCCGTCGAATCTCCGTCCTCTTGATCCCGCCTCCTGGGAATACCACGCACTGGGGTAAGGTCTGCAGGGATTACAGCCCTCGAGTTGGGTTCGTCGTCGTCGGAGTCTGCGAAGCGGCTGCGGAAGAAAGAGGGCTTCTGGCCTCTACTGCGGTCGTCATCATCGGAGTCGTCAGAATCGGCGAACTTGGATTTGAACTTTGATGCCATGTTACTTGTCGAGGCTGTCTGGCGAGGCGCGGGTGGAGGCTTGCGCTGTGCTTTCGCAGTCTTGCCTCCCATCGAGTTTGGACCACGTAAAGTCCTGACACCGCTGTCTGCTGGAGGCGCACGCATTGATTCCTTCAGCTGTTTCCGACCAAAGAAAGATCCGGTTGGCGATAACGAGCGAACACTGAAGGCCTTCCTAGATGCAGGTGGAAGAGGCGAAATCGGTCGTTGCTGATGCTGGGAATCATCAAACGACCCCGCGCGCATACTGCGTTTCATCGCGTACCTGCCTGACGCATCCATGTTGGACTGTGAAGGCCTGCGTTTCTTCTTGAAGCTGCTTTCAGAGTCGGAATCGTTTGCAGGTGCGGGTGGAGGTGGCACCTTCTTCGCGAGGCGCGTGTTCGTCTGGGCCTGCTGTTGACGCTGCTCCATTTTCGGGAACGGACCATCCTGCGAGATCTCATCTGGACTTTGCGGACGTCTCGACATGGCAGCACCGGCAGCAGCTGCAAACGGAAGATTAGATCCGCTGGACGTGGCTCTGTGGTTGTGTCTCTCAGCAGGCTTAGACGCTGTGTATTCTGACTGAGGGCGATCCCGCATGCTTGTTCTCATGCCTCCGCCGCCGCCTTCACGTAGAGAAGAGCGCATATGTACCGGGTTCGTTGTCGTTGGCGCAGGCTCTGGCGGACCACGCATGCTCTTTCTCATGGCCGTCTTGGCGGGTTGTGCAGGCATCGTGTACGCCACCGGCTCTACTGGTGCAGACTGCTTCATGGCCGACTTCTTCTTCTTCGGCCTATTCGCCAGGGAATTTGCTGTCGGCGCGAATTCGTCATCCGAAGATAGGTGGCTTCTCTCAATCTGCTCGCGCTGCTGCTTACTCAATTGCTTCCAATACTGGGTAGCATGACTCCAGTCGTCAGGAGGCGCGCGTGATTCCTCTTTCGAGGTACGTCTCGCGGCTTGGCGCAAGGATGGGCTTTCAGGACCTGTTTCCTTCTTGGCCTTCACGACGGGACTCTCAACGATGGCGTCCATGGACGCAAAGCCGCTCTCGTCCATATAAGAGAGATCCTCTTCGGCATCGCTGAAGACTGCGCTGTCGTCGGAATCGGATTCCGCAATGTCACTGAGTTGGACTTCAGGCGGCGCGTAACCAGCGTCATCTTCAGACTGGCTTGCAGGAACTACAGCATTGTCTGGTGCAGACTTAACCTTGCTGCTCGGAGTCTCGATCGTGGCAGGCGCGGGTTTTGATACATTGTCGTCTGCATCTGGCGCCCAACCTCCCGGAACCACAAACTTCTCCAAAGACGACCTCGGTGGAGGCGATTCCGCTCTGACCGCCTCTTCGAAAGTCGTGTTGTCTTCACCAGGCGTAGGTGGTTGTAAGCTTATCTTGATATTGGACACATCACTCTCTTCCTTCTCCAGGTCAAGTGGAGGTGGCACGGATCCCACCACCTGCGATGATACAGCCTTGGCAGTTGCATCTCCCGCATTCAACTCGCTTGCTGTGGTGACCTCGTCTTCGCTTTCGTCACTGCTGTAGCTGGGCCTGTCCTTTGACGTGACCTCGGGAGGCACAGGATTACTCGAGGACTTGAACTTCGCGGCGTCATGCGAAAGAACTCCGCCGATTGCGCGATCGCTGCTGGGCTCTCGTCGATCAGGTGGACGCTCGGTGACCTTCTCCGCGACTTCTTGCTGCACTCTACTTGGTCGTACACTGCCAAACGATGGTAGGTCCGGTCGCGGTTTCATGATCTCCTCCATATCGTCGTCAATAAGAGGAGATACCTTCCTGGCAGCTGCGGCGCGGAATGCAGGTGTGACGGGGGGTTCGGTGTTTGGAGCTTGATCCGTGAAACTGACTCGTACGCTCTTCTTCTTCTTCTTTCCTGAACCATCCACCGACGGAGTATCTGAGGTGTCGCTCATCGCCTTGCTCGCTGGCGACGCTCCCAGGTTCATCGGTGAGGTGCCGCGTAGGGACGAGCCAGGCGAGTGCTTCATCGCCGACTTCGCTGGTGACACTCCACGCTCAGGAGGATCGTGCCTTGTGAACCCAACGATAGGCGATGCAGAAAAATGAGCGGATCTTGAAGGGCTGTGTGAGTTGCCTCTAGCGCGACTGCTGCTTCCAGATCCAGAGTTGGGTACGTCAAGGCTTTCCGATCGATTGCGGGTGCGTATTGGTGATGCTGGGGTAACAGAAGCCGAGCGCATCGTAGTCTTGGAGAATCCACTGAAGCCGTTCGTCCTCTTCGTGTTGAGTTTGGTCGCCGTAATAGTCTCAGCTTCTTGTTCGCCCTCCGGGTCCTCGCGCACCATAGACGGTTGTTTAGACAGTATACCAGCGGCGCGGGGCGATACTGGACTACCACTAGTATCCGATCGCGCAGGACTCCGAAGTGGCGGTTGTACTTGTGTATTGACGGCAACAGCAGCTGGTTTTGCTCTCCTCGCAGGACTGTCTCCTGCTTTGACTATTGTGCTTGGTTGTTGAGAAGGGATCGCCGGGACGATCTTTCGAGTACTGGGGTCATACTCGCCAGGCTTCGGCCCTGCCGGCGTGGGTATTGTCGGTGAAGGCGGCTGTTGGTGTGCTGCGGCGGGTCGAGCCCTTGCGACAAACGTGCGACTCGCCGGATCATAGACCATCACTGGTGGCTCGTCGGAGCTCGAAAGAGAAGGTTCATTCGCGCGCGCCAGATGACTTCCTTGTGTGCTTTGCGCAATCTGCTTCTTCTTCGTGGGACGATTGGCGGCGGCGGCGATATCTGCCTGGACGTTCCTCGCATCTTGCGAACGGTAGCCGTCAGCGGTAGCCGGCCTAGCTGGTGGTTTTTCGCTGAGAGTTCCTGTGGGTGCGGTGAACCAGGAACCGTTCGCTTTCGTAGCTTTGGGAGCCGCCGTGGGCGAGTGCCCTATGCCAGACATGGGGCGCGAATAGTTGATGGATCCAGTGCTGCCTTGACGTTCGACGGTCTCGGCGACGTCTGACAGTCGTGTGTTTCTGCGGGAAGAGTTGGCAAGTACGCTACCAGCACGATCCACGCTCACGCCTCTGTTTTTGCCGCGTGGAGTCGGGGACATCATGCGCTGAGGTGGCTCTGTGCTGGCGGAGCGATGATGGCTGCCTCGCATGCTGGCGGGAAGCGCCGGGACGGGTGGCGCGCCTTGGGCTGCAGGAATAGCGCCATTGGATCGACCTGGGGACGGGGATCTGAAGGTCCTGTCGCTCATGGAACCATTGCTATTATTCCTGGAGAGGCCTCCTCGACCAACACCGCCTCGCAATCCGCTGCCTACTATGCTTCCTGATGCGACGGAGCTTTGCGAGCCTCTCCGCACCATGCGCTTGGTCTGAATGTTCCCTACGGGCTCAGGCGAGGTTGTGTGGGAGCGGAGAGCGGCGGCGGCTGCAGCGGAGGACAGGTCTGATTGGGACTGGGCTCGGCTAAGGAAGGCAGAGCTCGCTGCGGTGGCAGCGGCGGCCGTCGTGTTTCGATCGATGGACTACATACATGAAGATGGTCAGTACTAGATCCATCGGGTTCGCGTCGCTTGGGCGGTTGCGGGCTGGAAACATTGGCGCATGCATCCTTGTGCCGGCAGGCAGGTAATGACGTACCGGATTGACTGAGGCCGCGCGCCGTCGCGAAAACATCGAGGGCATGCTTGCGGCAGCTGGCTGTTAGACAGACAGACAAGCTATCAGGCGAGCCGACAGCAAGAGAGGGAAAACAATTGGGGGGATGGGGGGGGATGGCAGGAGGAAATAAAGACGGCGGGCCGGAAGGGATGGATGTGAAAGTGGGAATGGGAATGAGAATGGGAGTGCTGGCGGATGGGTGCCCTGGGGATCAGCGAATCATGGCAAAGTCAAAGTGCAGTCGCATGCACCAAGTGTTTGCTATGGATGGCTTCCCGCAGATCACAGGTAGGTATGTCGTCGTCTGTCGGAGCGGTGTATAGGAGGGTGGAGGATGAAGTGGAAATAAGAATCCAAGGCAGGACAACGGGATTGGCGGGAGGGGCTTCGATGGGAAAGAAATAAGGTGATATACAGTAGTGAGATGGTATTTTGGTTATGTCGCACTGTTTTCGCGTTTTGGAGTGGTTGTCTCGTCTCTCGCGGCCGATCTAATTTAGCACCGAGATCTGCCCCCCAAATAATCCACCCCATACAGATCGCATTGATCGAGAGTCTGGAGCCCGCACAAGCATTCACAGTGATGCTCGTACCACCTCTTATCCTGACTCTCCTGCTGTTCCTTCTGCATATATGCATGCATGCACCCGACATGCATCCTCACATACAGTACGTATCCATCCATCGTCACGTGCTCTCCGAGTCGTCCATATCATCGTCATCACCAGCACAAGACGAGGATGACACACGAGGCGTTGCTAGGTGTCACTGGTTCGACTTTAGCCTCGGAACCTCCTTTCCCCAAGCTTGACTTTCACACGAACACGTTGTGGCTGTGTCATCACTCGTCCGTGCATCAGAAAGGATTTGAGACCAAGGGACCCGGCCTGCAGGGCAACCGACAACGACTCTACAATTCTCGTACCCGCCGGCAAAAGTATATCCCACTTCTCAAATACCAACGAGAGAGAGAGAGTTTCATCATATCAAGCGATGCAGCCTGGTCCTGGCTTACTGTATGAGTCGCAAGGAACTTACGGACGCCTTGCCGCACAGCACAATCCTCAGGCAGCACTGTCTACACTGATGGCCAATATCTATCCTGGGAGGGATACTGGTGTTGAACAAGTTGCATTCGCACATAATCTGGTGATCAAGCGATCAATGAATACTGAATTCGTGGACTGCTCGGCCCCCTCATCATTTTAACTACCTCTTAACAAGGATAGGATGAACATTTTCCAAGGTAACTAGGTATCAATTGCACATGCCCCAGAAGCACCAAACAAATCTGACTTTGTCCTTTTCGACTTGAGAGTTGGAAAGAACCACAACACTTTATTCTTTGGACATCGCTGGAACTTATAACGTAACAATTTCATTTCGTAATTCGAGCTCCTAACAAAAGGAAACCCACATGTGCAGTCTGCCTGGTCGCTCGTCGAACCCCTCCTTCGCATATCCAAGCCAATCTGTGGGCTGCGCTCGATCCTGGCAACTCACGACTTTTTCGCGACCCAGACCTGCTCCGCCTCGGACAAAGCCGCCAACCAGTCCTCAAAACACACCACCTTGGTGGCCAACATGAACGCTGGGTTGGGCAACAGGTCCTGCTCATCCATCGCGTTGCGAACGGCGATCACGTCTGCAACCACGCCCTCTGTCACCGAAATCTTCTCCTCCATCCTCGTCGCCTCGTGCAAAGCACTGTCCGCGAGGATTCGCGCAAACGCCAAGTGCTCGCCTCTCCTATCGAGCGCTTTCTGACTGCCGACGATGAAGGACACCAATCTGCCAAATGGCAAGCTCACACACTCGGCCAGGTTGCCGTCAGTGTTAACGCTGAACACTTCATCCAGAATGTTGATCCACATGGGGTCGTTGTGGTGAGAAGTACGAGCGGTGAAGGGAATCAAGTGATACTTGATACCAGCTTCCTGATAACGATTGAGAAGGCTTTCCGTCTTGCGGCGCAACTTGGGCAGGGTTTTGTTCAGATGGTCGATCGTTTCTTGTTTAGTGGGTTCTGGGTTGTCCGGAGGGGGAGCCTCAGCCCGGGTTTGGCTGGGCGACTCCATGATGACTCTGGTATTTCTTGCTTGGTGGGTGGGTAAAAGATGGATTACTGTGCCACTGGATTTCTTATCTGCCCGCCCGGAGTCGGGGTGCCGTCGTCTCCTTCACTAACAGACGCAAGTTACGGTCCTGACT
>Ga0265798_10002029_pt1 | contig 30427 bp, 35 predicted proteins | sample P3T30metagenome_FD_192430 | JGI IMG/M metagenome (GOLD analysis project Ga0265798, IMG submission 192430) | Plant litter microbial communities from East Loma Ridge, Irvine, California - P3 T30 | ecosystem: Environmental > Terrestrial > Plant litter > Unclassified | place: USA: California... | reverse complement strand
TAGCGCTTGCGAATGCGATAGGAGAGGATTCGACGTGTATAGTCCCAACTTGGGCCGACAGGGAACTCGATCTGCAATCTTGTCAGTGAACACCCATCACAGGAGATCAGACATAACATACCAGCCTGACCTTGTAGTCATTGGATTCCTGAAATTGTGCCGCAACGAGAGTTGGGTGAGGTCTCATATCGAGGCACCTTCTCCATGTTCAGTCTGGCTGTGTGCAATGCGCGCATCTTGAGAACCTCCAACTGGCATCTGAGAGCGACAGTGCCATCTTGTTCGTAGCGTGGACCGTCCTGGCGAGCGATGACTTCGTAGCATAGGAACGGCTACGCCAGACCGGTGGACGACTCGCGGGCGGCGATGCAGGCGGATTTCAGAGAACGAACCATAGCGTCATGGCAAGTCAGTCCGCCAAGACCTAGAGACGGTGGACGGATTTGCGCTTCGGTAGAGGAATTCGCGCTTCAGCTCTGATCAGTCGCGTGTCTACTGGGTGTTGGTGACGCGTTATGCAGAGTACACGAGAATCGCGCGCTAGGGTCCGCGGTGTTCGCGGTCACATGAGGCCCGGATGTATGGGCCGGCGCGGGGAAAGTGGGCCTCCTGGGCAGAAATCCGTCGCACTAAACACACACCACATACCTATTACACCTCTTCAGAATGAAGAGTGCACCCCTTCTTACACAGTAAAGTCTACTAAGATGCAACGAACATCTAGACGCTTAGTGTCTTGTCTTGAACTGCAACGTGTAGTCAATGTCAGCTCATACACATGCAGATCGCACTGATCGCGGCCTCCTATTCAACAAGGCACATAGCTAGGGAGATCGCGAGATACCTGATCCAAGTGCAGTCCACGGAAAGATCAAGTCTTGAACTTGAGAGTTATGTCAATTATGGTAAGTTATACGCCATTGCGTATCTGTCAAAGCGCTCGACGGCGCTTACCAAAGAGTATATTGATGCTGCGATGCGGGCACAATGGTAAGATTGAGATCTCCTAATCTAGTCAGAGCAACAAAACTTTCCTTTCGTCGGCCAGGTCGTTTCGTCTTCACCCTGATTGAAAGCATATAGGTGCGCTATGCGCAATCCTCAAATATTGCTACTTGCGCTTTCACTTATGCAATTTCTATTCCGCTCTTCACCTTCAAACTTAGGGTTTCTGAGCCAAGCGTTAGTGTTTAGTGTCGCTTCCTCTTGAGGGAAGGTCACGGGGACGCGCACACTGCCATGGTACCTAGGTATCTTGACACTCACGCGTTTCTTACATCAATACAGCTTCACCTAGACATTCGTATTGCCCTAGTACGCTCCATGGAACCTTCGAGAGCAGCGAAGCTACGTGACTGGTGATTTCAAAACAGGCAGGAGCTAGCGCACAGACTCGCCCACAAACAAACCACCGACCTTTTCTGTCTTGCTGCTTTCTCCCATCCTTACACCACCTCAAAACAACTCGCGCCTATCCAAGACTGCGCTATGGATTCGATCACGTCATACGTCCAAGCGCAATTCGCCTCACTCAAGGGTATCTACCAATCCCTTTTCAATCATGCTGATGGCTAAGATCGAGCAGCAAGAACTGAGGCCAAGCAACAAGGGCACAAAGCCGCTTCAAAAGAGCCTTTGAAAGCGCTCAGCGAGCCTGTCAACTGTTAGTACATCCTATCCGCCAGCATTGTAGACGCCACTAACAAGGCATAGCCGCCTCCGTACACCTCAAGAGCGTCGACGATCTCTCGACGGATGTGAAGGGCAATGTCGGTCAGCTCAGTAAGCTCTTCACTGCACGACGGCCGAGTGATTGATACTAACGCGTTACAGTTTATGACAGCACGAATGAACGACCTCTCATTGAAGCCAACCCCACTGCTATCGAGCACAAAGCCGAGTCCCCTACGCTCACCGGGGAGCACAAAGCCAATATCTCTTCTGCCGAGGTTCCTGTGCAGCCCTCCTCACGTAGGTGACATACCAACCTCTGGCGAATCCGAACTAACGTCGTCTAGCTCGAATCCAGATCGGTGGCCGCCCCCCCGCGTCCGGGCTTTCCCAACGATGACAACTACGAAGCCTGTAAAGAATTCCTTAAGCAGATTCTCTCCGTCCGGGGCGTCAACAAGAACAGTCTGGTGTACAGGACTTGGCAATCCTACATCAACCCCGACTCAGACGAGGGCGTCCCGGCCACGGTCAAGGACCTTACCTACTGGAGGCCCAAGTGCTCCGACGTTACTGCGGACGCGAAGGAGTATGACCCGAGCAATTACAGCTCCACCTCTTCGTTCTCTCTCGGTCTCTGCGAGGTCACGTTCGGCACCTTTTACACCTGTCCCCATGGTGCCGAGTGCCCTTGGCGTCACTCCAAGTTAACGTACCCCGAGACAGACTGGCTGAGGGACATTGGGGCCAACCTCAAGCTCGCCTCGCTCAAGTCTTGCCAGTTGAGTGGAGACGGAGTGCCTCGTGTGGTGGAGCGTACTGCCTGGGATGAGAGTTTGTAGCACAAAGCCCAACACCTGGGTCCCCTATCGGACCTTCGACTCTTAAAGTCTAGTTCATGACGTCTACATATGAATCCAATGATACTTTCCATGTTGATCAAATCGAGACTGTCGATTTGCTAGATCTGTACCTGCTTGTCTATGGCCTGATGGTTGCTTTGCTGCCGAATGCGATCGGATGACACGCTGCTAAGACTGTCGTGATGTCTGCTGTACACGCAACCTCGCTCTCCGCAAACCTGTTACTCGCCAGGCACAACCATGGGCTTACGCCGCGAGAGCTCCGCGAGCTTTGACTCAGAAAACGATGTGCTCTCTCAGACAACCGGCTGGTGGTCATGCGTAAGACAGGTGAGAGGGAGTACTCGGCGAAGGTCAACAAATGTTATAACAAGTAGACGAAGAACAGCTAATCGTAGCCAACGGACATGACCCTTCACGCGCTTTGCTATCTAAAAGGGTGCAAATCGACAGTGTCGGTTTCGATGGTAGTGTAACAAACGCACACTTTCGAACGGATACAACATTACTACGATGAGGGTTGGAAGATGGAGCTGTGCCAGCGATTAGGTGACACAGATCGCGTATAATGCATAGGCATCATTAGCTATGAAAGCCAAATCTTACATGTTCACTCCACCACTCAAGACGAAGGACTCAATAGTGATATTCCTATTACGCTTGGTCGCGTCCTTTCTAACGACTTTAAGGGCATCATCACTCGGCCTCGGCGCTACTAGATCGCATCTCTTCCCGCTTCGTCGTTTGAACAACTGCAGTCGACGCCCTGGCTGCGAACAAGGTTGTATCAGAGAGATGTTATCCCTTACCCTCGCAAGAATGATAGCCAAGACCCTATTTACGGGGAGCCATCCATCCAGCAAGGCTTGTCACATGATGAGGATCAGCCCTCCCCCTGCAGTTCGTGGGTGAGTGAATGTAACTTCTATGCTCTCGGTATCCTGCTCCTAGAGCTCTGCTTTGATGGTAGACTAGAAGACCAACATATGCGCAAGAATCATCTATCAACCGCAGATGTCAACGCCAAGCATGCATTGGACGTAGTAGTTGCGATGAAGGGGGCTAGCGGTGTAGGCGGAGAAGGTAGAGACGACTATGCCACAGCTGTAAGATGGTGCTTTTTGGGGGGTGTGAATACAAATAAAGATCGGAGGACGGAGTTCGTAAGAAATGTGGTGAGACCATTGGAGATATGTATCGAACACTTCGAGAGTGCGATTTCCGTGGAATGAGAAGCCGGGCTTGATGCGATGAGACCCAGCGTGCCAGGATGACACACCGATCGTGAACGACAGCGTATCAAGTATTGCCTTTTCCATTGCGGAGTATCTCCATAGATGAAGGGTATACCTGTCGTCAACGATGCTCTTGAGGATCTCTATGAATCAGTTCGGAGATTCGGTTCCAAAGAGAACTCATCAACGAAAGGTTCAGACTAGCGAGTTGAGTGTTCCCGTGGCGAGACGCTGGCGTGGGTACACGGCCAATAGAATATCACAGCGACCGCAAGAAGAGGGTATCATGCACAGCCAGCGATATCTCCCCATTTCTGTATAGTGTGTATACGCGAGCTCGGCAGCGGTAAGGAAACCCTTGCGGATGCGTGGTGGAGAGCTGGCGAGCGGCTGCCATAGAGGAGTTTTCGACGTGTGTAGATCTAAGTGGCATCGAAAGTGGCATCGATCTGCTTCCTGTCAGTAAACCTCCATCAAACGAGATCGGGTTCAACCACCAGCCTACCCTTGTGTTGGTCTCCTACAGTTGCGCGTTAACGAACATTGGGCCGCTGGCCATATCGAGGCGCCGTTCTACTCGATCTGACGGTCTGCAGTGGACGCGCATCGAGATACACCAAGTACCCCGTGGGAGCGACAGTGCCATATTGTTTGTTGCGTGGATCGTCCTGGCGAGCGACGACTTGGTGAAATGGGAACGGTTCCGCCAAACCGGCGGACAATGATGCGGGGCCGCATTGCGAGCGGATCATGAACAGCGATCCACGGCGTCCTGGTCAGTCGCGTTCGCCGAGCACGGAAAGGTGGAAGGATTTGCGCTCTAGCTCTTGACACAGTCGAGGGCCGTCTGCGCGTTGATAACGCGTTGTGCAGCACACACGAGAACGCTGGGCAGGCTGTACCCGGTCACATGATGGCGTTGCCAAGAACCCCTGCACGCCTTACGCCGTGCGTCCATGAGCACATACAAACCAGTTCACATCCCAGCGTTCCGCGTAAGCACTACGTGCTGAATAGGGACAAGAAGAAATACTCTGAAAGATGTCGGAATAATCTTGAGTACCTACCTAGGCAGGTAAAACCCAGCGACCGAAGATCCCAAGGTCCTACATCACCCGTCCAATGTCCGCGCTTCAAAACCACCCGGGCATGGCCCCGACGCAGTTAAATAAAACCATCAACTTGCCACGGGTCCAAGGTGCCCACAACGCGATCTCTCGAGCCAGAGCGATGGCCCGTACGCATGGGTCGGCGCGCGAAAAGTGGGCCAGTACTTCGTCGCACTAACCCCGCGTCATGTACTACACATCTTCCTGTGTAGAAAGACCTACCCAGATGATGCAGCAAGCGTTTGAATGCTCAGTCTTTACCTTCGGTCTATCAACGACACTTCCAGTCAATGCCAGCTCATACACCGATCAAGTCTGCCTGCGGATTGCGTGCGCGGGGCTATACAGCATGCAGATCGCACTGATCGAGACCTCTATCCAATCAGGTACTGCTACCTGCGGCCCTGCGTGCCGCTGCATCCCACCAAGGTCCTTCACAGCCGTTTCCGATACGAATATGATCTCTTCTTACGCTCTTACATATCCTGCCCATCCCTCTGCAGAATGGTATCCCAAAGCTAGTCGAACTGATATTCTTACCAGTAGGTGGACAACCGCAGCTATTTATCCGCCGCTAAGTGATAGCATCTAATATTGACAGCAGGGATAAGGCTACAAGGCCGCCGCCCGTCCCTCGCTGACGCCTACGCCTGGCACGACGCATCGTCAGCGTGACGAGTTGCACGATCACCGCGCCTATGCTGCCGATCGAGCAAGGGAAAGACTACGATGAGATCGTGAAGTCTCAACTCCCGTACAAGCTTCTCGCTAATCTGGGTGTTGGCGGCAGTGGGGTTGTAGAGATGGTCGAAGACAGACTGACCGGCAAGCTCTTTGCACGCAAGGTGATACACATACGACCCGAACGGCGTCTGAAAGAAGGACAAGCGATAGTCTTTCGCAACGAAATCAAGAACATCCGGAGACTGGGTAGCCATCGCCATATCATCAGCCTTTTCGCCACCTATACCACTGAAAGCGAGTTCGGGCTTATCCTACAGCCGGTAGCAAGCGACAAAGATCTCGGACAGTATCTTGCGAGTTACGTCAACGCCTTACCACCAGGGGATTCTACGCCCCCTGACCTTCGCATACATGGCATGACTACTGTTCTGGAACAAGCATTCGGTTGCCTCATCAACGGCATGTCATACATGCACAAACGGCGGGTCCGCCATAAAGATGTCAAACTCCAGAACATCCTGGTACACCAAGGCAGAGTCATCTACACTGACTTTGGCTATTCATTTGACTCAAATGGCTATAGTCGAAGCGTAACATATGGCACACCCAAGGCGATGACTGCCAAATACTCCGCCCCAGAGGTTCTCGCGCACGAAGCCCGAGACTCCAGCTCCGACATCTATTCGTTAGGGTGCGTTTTTATAAATATACTTTCTGCGCTGACGTCGGCAACCACGCCTGAGATCCAGGAAATTCTGTCATTCGCCGACAGTATGAACGACATCCATCACAACATTGTGAACTGGAACACTAATCTACGAACTGCACCGCTACCGGCGATAATCACCCAGATGACCACGCTTGACCCATCGGCCCGCCTTTGCGCTGTTCACATAGCGAGCAAGATATCTGACGTACCAGGACTCTCTTGTCAAGAGTGCGCTTCGCATACCATCGATCCCATATCCGAGTGTATCAAGAGCAAGACATGTGTCAAGGAGACGCACACTCCAGGCGAACACTCATTACTCCAAGCTACTAAGGGGACTATCGACTCGCCTAAGACCTTGGCTGTAACGCCACGCCTCAGGTATCCATCTCCTCACACGAAGGCTGAAAAGTCTGGTCCACGCATTCGTATGCTGTCTCACATAGTTCCTTGTTCTGCCGAGCTATCAACGCTCCAAACAGAACATGCTCTGGACGCCGTCAACACCACCCAAAACATATCACCAGAATCCGCGACCAGTTCCACGACCTTGATGCCAAGCACCACAGATAAAGCCGAAGCGTCCGCGATCACTCAACACAACGGGACACCTCCAATTGTTGCGCATCAAACTCAGACATCCAGCATGAATGCTGATTCTATGGGAGACTGGGGTCTGCCGTGCATGTCCTACACGATGGTACCAATACTAAGCCCTGCTGAAAAACCCCTGCGACGAGTGGCAACGTTCCCAACAACGCAACCGTACTATAGAGTCATTGTTCTAGCTTCAACAAGCCAGTTTCCGGAGCCTGTGACTCCCATTCATCGAACAATGTCCAACAGTTTGGGGCTGGCCAATACTGTGCAAGAAGCAGCCTCGGCCTTCAGCGCTCTGAACCTTCCCTATACATCTCTCGATGTGCCTCAATGCTTTCTTGCTCCTAACCCAGAGTTCCGCCATTATATGTAAGTTCAAATGATGCTACCGTAATACGTAACGATTACGATGCTAACACACCACAGCACAAGACATACCTCTCGCCGATACAGCACACAAAGTATCGAACCCATTGTGGAAGCTCAACATGGTATCAACGTCGCATATACCGCTCTCGGGGTCGCGATGGATTATGCGCACACCAAAGAAGCTGTTCCTGTGCTGCAACATTGCACAGCTCCAGATTCACTGCCCAGCACGCAATATAGGCAAGGTCCTGTATTGCAAACCATGGCCAGTGCTTCGGCAAATCAAGTGCTTATTGGAGATCATCGAGAGATTACGACCATGAAATCCTTTGCTCAGCTTGACAATGTCAAGGTTCGCAAAGGTGCCCCTCAACATACGCGGGGTTAACGAATTTCTTTCTTTCTTACATCACCTTTTCCTTAAAAAATTGTCAAACTCTAGTTGTTACAGCATGTCTCATCAAAACGGGACATGATGACTTGATGAAGTACGCGATAACTTGCTCTTTCCTTTATTTTCATGATCAGATTGTTTCAGCCTTTGCTAAGTTATGCTTCTACACACACACACACACACACACACACACATATGCAGAACCTAGTAGTGTTTCTTACGTCATCTACAAATCAGCATACTTTCCCTGATCTCAGCTGAATGTCTTTCATTCTCCACAGATTACAACTCGTAATGATGAAGGGTTAACACTCTATTTGAGCTTAAATCAATTTATACTCAGGACTAGAACGTGACACAAGGGAAAGGGTTGGTACCAGATATTGGCATAAATATGCGCGCTGTAGGAGGGGACGTGGCTGTGTCATCTATCAATTGTTGATCTGATTGACGCATGATTAGATGCACGTGTGTGAGGGCTCGGAGGACATGTGATTGCTGCCAGAATATGCCTTTGTACCTCCAAGAAATGGCGTCATACATACATGGCGTAGCTGAGACAGCACCGGACCCAGAGAAGACGATTATATCGCGGCTAAGTCCGCAATAACACACGTGGGAGTGAACCCATTCGTCAAAAACGACGTCAGTATGTAGTGCGTCTACAGCAGCATAACCTGAAATTATCTAGTATCTCTTTGCTCGCCGAAATATCAAGTATCATGCTGTAAGTACTTTCAATCCCCAGTAGAATCTGACCTGGGTAGCGTACGTCCGTAAGATTACTACAGTGCCTTCAGACTTACGAGGTTCGAGCGTTTCTAGTCGTAATTTCCGTGCTCTGTTGAGAACTCTTGTATTATCGGCAGAACTGAGTCTAGCTGGGGGCGTGCTCGTCGGGCTGGGGCGGCGTCGGCACTTGACAAGTTGGATGAGTTCGGCTCCAGCCATGCATCGTTGTCTGGCCAGACATGCGTCGCATTACAGTCTGGATCACATGCTCCATGATACCCAAGGACTTGAGGGTTCAAAAAGGCCTCCTCGATCTCGGCTGACTCTTCGTGAAATGGAGCGTGGTATCCGGAACTGTCGTGTGGCCATTGCTTGAGCACTGACGTAGCCCAGCGTAGTGGCTCTGATGTGAGTTTGGTGATATGCCTGTGAAGCGTGTAAATCTCGCGTGGCGAAACGCGGAGGTGATGTAACATCCAGCGATTCACTCGGTCGGGTGTGCTCTCGAAATTGACAAGATAATCGCTGAGAACAGCGCGTGTTTCACTGCTCTCGTCGAGTAAGAGTAAAGGGTTGCCTTCGTCAAGACCAGGGTTCACAGAGAGGTCGTCCGTCAAATGTGATAGCACATCGAGGATTCCGACATGGTTACGACGAAAGGACTCTTCCCCATCTCTAGCCTCGTGCTGAAGTATAAAACCAGTCTCAGTCAACTCATTTCTATCTATGATCCAGTTCCCGATAGACTTCAGAGTGCTGGTGATATCTCCGGAGGACGCACTCTCATTTACGAGAACGCTGCTGCTGGACCTGGACACACCAGTCGATCCCAACGATGTGCTCCTTGTGTGAGACCCCTCATGCACCCAGTATTTCTGGCTTTCTTGTCGGAACTCTCTAACATGGCTTGGATGCTGACCAACATCAACGTCTTCTCCAATGAGAGCTGCGCGAAGATGCTGGGTACCTCCAGGAGCGGCGTTGTTATCGGTAGTAGACTCGACTGATGAAGCCTCATATTCGATCCCAGACGGCTCCTTTGGCTCAGTAGCTGGGGCAACACTGAGTCTAAAGAAATGCTCGTAACTCTCCTCCAGTTTGATATACTTCTCTACGAGCTGATGTTCCTTCGACCCAAGTAGAACCTCAAGTGGTTCGTATTCTGATTCGACAGGTCCAATCAGGTCTCTTGCCGCCTGCGATGCTTCAAAGTGCTTAAGTGTAGTGTGTTCGTTTGGAGCCAGACCACCGCTCATCTGCTCGCGCACAAGATTGATAAACATCATGTCGCAACGCGACACACGCTCTCTTAATGTATGCAGCTCTTTCCTTCTTTCCTGGACAGCAACCCGCATCGCAAGAACCTCTCCTTGGTGTGCCACAAAGTCGGATAGTTCGTTCATGAAGTGGGTATACAATCGAACAGCTGCCGCATTGAGGTACTTGTTTGTCTCAAGAGCTTTGTTGAAAAGCGTCGGGGGGCGAGGGGCCTCGGATGGAGGCGGCGGAGGAGGCGGCGGAGGAGGTGGTGGTGCAGGTAAAGGCAGAGATAGAAAATGTTTAGTACTGCTATCTGCTGTGCGAAGAGCCTCGCCAGGTGTGACCCCCAACTCAGAAGAGACAGGTGGTAACGAATGCACACGCGCATTCTGATCCTGTGTCTGGTTTTCTTTAACGGGCGCGCAAGCCTCATCAAAGCGCACTTTCTTGAGTATGCCCCTCCGTGACGCGCAGACTGGACATGATGGACGAAGCTCCGGTATAGGCCCTTTTGGTTCATCATTGCTCGCAGATTTGATCTGGTGATCGCCAGGTGGCTCGGCATTCGCTCGATCGGCACGATTCTCGTCGAGGAGCTGCGTGGTGCGCCCTGAGCGCTTCAATTCATTTGAATGAGCCTAGGGACGTCAATTCGTACCACTCCCCTTCCACGATGCATTGGCGTACCCTTGACTCGTCGACTGCACTGGAAAGAGCCAACATGCCGGCCGTGCGCTTCGGCCGAATCAACTTTCTGAATACGACATCTGTGGATCAGTGCGTCCGGCGACAGATCGCAAAAGTCAGTCGCATGGCCCTCATGGGTGATGCTTGATGATCACGCTTACGAACCTCTGTGTCTCAGCCGCTGGTTCGTTGAGTTATTGGGCACGGGCCTCCACGCCCAACCCTGGAAGCTTCGGGCTGAACAATCGAAGATGCGGCCCCGCTTCGGGCGCCTACACTACCTCGCAACCCTACCACCTACACGCCAGCACACAGAAAAGCACAGCATGGCAACCAGAATCTGCGCCAGCATGCTGCCTGCCCACTATACCTCTTGATCTCAACTTCAGCTTCTCGCCCCTTCGCGCGCTTGAGGGGCCCCGCGATGCAGTTATGCCTTGCTACGGGCCTTGGACATGGTCACAACCACATCAACGTCACTACTCATATCTGATAGCAGATGATGGCGTTACAGTGCTGGACACTTTCTGGGCAGGTCCAGCGGGCTCCGCATTTCCGGGCTCGACTACGACAATGCATGCTCGCGGCTACAACGAGACAAACCTTGCTGAAACGATCTATAGTACACCGCGCACCGGAGGAGACACATCTCCAAATGCATTATCGCACAACCCATATACATCTCTCGGTTCATCGCAATCGACCAAAACGGCAACGTCACTACTGACAGGCACATACGAGTCTCAGTCGCATGTACCGGGATCGCCCAGCGGGCTGACACAAGAGCCCACGGGGTATGGGTATGATACCGAAAGGGGGAGCTCAAGCAAATACCAGCAACGTCCATTTCTTCATGGATCAAGAGGAGATGATGAGGCAGAAAATGAAGCCATCGTAGCGTCGAACTATACAATAAAGCCATACGAGCTTTCACCACAACATACTGCAAGGCGCAACCCGGTAGCATCTCTTCCTGTGGATGTACAATCTTCCATACATAGTCTCGAGCGGAGGTACATTCAAACAAATCCTAATGAGAACTCCAATCATGAGCGGCTAGACTCACGTAAGTAACAAAACGCATCGAGGTTTTGTTCAACGCTTACTTTCCTCAGGCTATCGGCGTGTGGCCAAACCTTCCCGTGCAAGTTTTTTTGTTCTTGGCCGAGTAAGATATACGTTCCGGTAGAAATGACTGCATCGCTGATCATATGCCCAGGTTTTCAAGATGCTCTGGACAGAACCTGCAGGCCAAGTCAATCCAGGCAAGACGCGTAATTCAACACATTTCAGTCTTGTTCGTTATGGAGAATCAGCTTTTAGTGAAATAAGACGGTTTGTTGTCGTGCGTAATAAGGGCGACTTCAGTCAGTGCATGTAGGCAGTCCCCCGGACAGCTGGCTGCTTCTGCCATACTCACTTAACACACAGACCCATCCAAACCTACAGAGGTCGCGGCGCCGTAAAACCAGGCTTAGTCATGAGCGATCACGGCGTTATACATACTACCGCCAGCGCGCCCAATCTCTTACCTGGCGAGGTGTTGACCAAATTCTCCATCCAAGTGCAAACCACAGAGGGCGAGTTCCTTGAACCAGAAAGCCGCGTCAACTACGGCAAGGCATATGCTGTGGAGCACACAGTCAAAGTTCTCGACATAGGGATGGTACTTGAGAATCATCGATATCTCATTCAGCAGTACTTCGACAGTGCAATGCGGGGAGTCTAATCAAACGAACAAGCACTGCAACATACGCAGGCTTGGGGAGTTCAGGATTGTACCTCTTTCCTTCGTTGTCGTAAAATCTGGTGACGATTCTGGTTGTCTTCGCTTTCATGTCGTCTGCAGTTGCTCTACCTGTCATTGGGTCCTACTTTTGCTTATCGTTTATACGAGTGTGTAGTAAACTCCCCAGTATGTAAAATCATATAGATCGCTCCTAAGACTGTCGAACCCAGATACCGCTCAGTGAGTAGGCACGCGTGGTGCGCATATATCGCCGAGCAGCATCAAGTGTTTCAGGTTCGTGTAACGTTCGCCGAGATCTCATGATGTGGCTACATACCACACCACTATGTACATGAGAGTAGACTATGATGAAGTATTCAATAGACTCTCTAGTGCTAGTTTGAGGGCTACTTTCGCTCCAACAAGTAAATACATCAAAGGGGTTGAAGGATACCGTGAGCCTTACACGAATAAAAACAATGAAGCGCGGCCGAAAACAGAAAAGCCCGCTAAGAGGCCCCAGGATCGAACACTTATTATGTAAACTGCGCAGCTAGTCTCATATTCACGTATGTATGGTTATATAGGAAGCGCTACCTGCGTCTTTGCGATTCATGCTGTTGACTGTTTTTTCCAGAGCTGGCTTCTGGAGGCCTCCGGGCGCGAGGCGTTCGACGATCGTCTTCGTATAGGTCGACATTGCTGTTGGTTGCTGCCACGTATCGTGACTGGCTGCTCGTGAGGTTATAATCAGGAGGGTATTGCGCAGTGGACATCTGTGAAGCAGGCGAGACGTAGTGACTGGTACTAGAAGCGACATAAGCCGGGTGTTGAGAAGCCACGTAGGCCGTGTTAGTGGGGTGTGGATATGAGAAAGTAGGCGTAGGGTGCAATTGGTTTCCGGGCACTTGGTAGGCCGCACTGCTCGGGTAGGTTTGAGACAAATAGTCGGATGCTTGGTATGTTGCATTGCCGGGGCCTGCGTATGCGCTCGTGCCCGGACTTTGGTACTGGCGGTATAGTTCTGGATCATGCATTGTAGGCGTGGGCGTTGTTGAGTCCGGCCCATACCTAGTCTGCCACGCTGGAGAGTGACTCGATTCAGTGAACGAATCTTGTCGTGTCTGAATTGGAGCTGGCCCAAAGGTATGACCGTCGTAGAACTTGGTATGACGAGCCGGTGGCAGAGGTTCCGCATCTTCAATTCCCCAATGCGACTTGAACTGGGCCATCAGTGTCCATTCGTCATTAGGATCGACATGACCAAAGTCCTCCACCTTGACATTGTGCTCAACAGTATAGAGTTTGAGGAAATTGACACGCGACTTTGGATCCATTGTATTCCACGGTTCTTTTCCTATCACGCGAATAGGCTGGCCCATCGGGGGCTCTGTCGGGACGAGTTCTGAAGCCGTGGCTCGTGGAGGTGACTTCCCGGTGTACATGATGGCATGATGGTTGTTGGGCTTGTTTTCGGGGACGCCTCTGCCGCCATATGTCTGGATTGACCTGCAACTGTTAGGCTTTGTGACAACTAAGAATGAAGCTTGCGGAACTAACAAACAGGTACAGCAATTGTGCCCTTCTCGGACTACAACGAACCAACGGATCTTGTAATAAGTCTTCTCTCCAAATGCGCCAGTAGTTGCAATCGTAATATCTTGCTTGACATCGCCAGCCAGCTCAGGCCATAGTACGCGGAATACCACGCCACGTTTGTAAAAGTTGTAGCCCGGATACTGAATCTGGAAGCCTGTCATACAGTTAGTGAACTATAATACCACGCTTGAACTGGACATAGTCGGTCTAAGCCTCTCGCTGGTTCCATGTCTCTCAGATCCCCTGAGAATTCTTCGCGGCCACCGACCTTGACTCAGTAGAGGAAAATCGGGCGGCGTGCTCGATGCATCGGGATGTAGAACTACTTCTCGGCCAACATTCTCGAGCAACTCGCCATCAGATGGTCGAGTAGATGTCGGTACATGGGTAGGATATGGATTGGGTGCGGCTGCGTTGACCCCGATGTTTTGCAAGTACCCGTACTGTGATAGCGTATAATTGCTGCTTGGATATGGGGCGACAGCTGTGTAGTGATTAGCGTAAGTCGTCCTTGAATAAACGTGTAGCTTAGAGTGAGCATCCTCACCAAGGTTATCGGGTGCTGTATTGGTTCGGTTAAGAGAAAGCCGCAAGAAGTTATCCGCGATATCCACGCTGCTGCCTGTGTCGACTCCGTTATGACCATGTCCAACTGCACTTTGCGAAGTGGTAGTATCCGTCTGAGCTTGATTACTGCCTGCGCTTCTGTCACAAGAAGCAAAGTCAGCTTCGAAACTTAAAAGATACCGAGGTAGATAAGAGTGCTAGGTGGTCACGTACGCTGTGGCAGGCGTTACTGCAGGTACTCTCAGACCGTTGGCGTAAATGTATGTGCTGGTGCCATAATCGTAATAGTAATAAAGTTGGCGAGCGTAATCATACAGATCGTACCGCTGCATCGTGTGCACGGTGCGACGGTTCGTGCCCCGCCATGATGCGGGACTACCTACGGTATATAGTGCATCCAATGCCGCATGTGATGCGGCTCCAAAGTCTTCACGTTAGGTGTGATGTCGACGAGCAAGTTAGATTGATGAACAGCTCATCTTGCAGTCTGCTCTTGTCTATGTGGCTTTTCCGGTGAGCGCTTAGATTAGACTCATGGATGCATATCTCCCGGGCAGCCTTAGCGTGATTGGCTTTAAAATGATGCGCGCCCCAAAGTTTTCTACAGCCACACGCGACCGGGAAAACCCCCGCCCTACAAGAAACCGGTACCATAATTTCCATCATATCCGACTATACTTCCAACATCAGAGAAGTTTTTAGTTGTACCGTTGACGAATTGCGAGATGTTTGACGTCTACCCTCAATAACAAGTCCAAGTATTTTACCGCACGGAGAGTGGCTGCGTGAGCCATCTCACTTACATGTTCCAGAGCCCACGATGTAGTCGCTGAGACTGCTGAAATGAATAGTGGTAGCGAAGAAATCCAGCTTCGTCCGACCAACGCACCCGGACCGTTCACTTTGCCATACCATACATACGTCACTCAAACGCGACAGAACGAGTACCCGACCGAACAACGCGCAAGTCTATCTGTCAACACTTATATCACTCGCAACAATATGTCGCAGCCGCCCCTCGCAGACCACAGTTCAACAGCACAAGCACAGTTCATGAAGATATGGTTATCCCATAGGTCACGCATATCTTCGTTACGAAGTACGATCTTCGTTATGCGAACAAACCTGAGAAGAGAGAGGTTGCAGTGTCGGCATAAGGAGGAAGTGGAACAGAAACTCCAGGCACAGTGCATGACTCATGTCAACGAGGATGCTATCTACAAGAACAGTACTGAAAGCTGGGATCGGTGGATAGAGACATTCGCAGAGCTTAAAAGTTGCAGAGCTGATCTGATCTCTTCGCGGAAGCAAACCGCAGCGCTAGAAGATGCGCTCTCCAGCCAAGAGTATCAACTAGACCGCCTGGAAGAAACCATTTATTCCGATGTCGCGCAGTCAACAGATCAGGAAGGCTCACATCAACCGGTACAAACGCCATCAAGTTTTCTCCACACAGCTTTACCGATAGCCAACGACCTTGATCACGACATGGGTCTACTCGAAAAGCTTTATATGCGTATGGGCGACATACGCATATATCACGAGAGATTAAGCAACTTCGAATTCGACCTTCGCGAGCGTGCAGAAGAAAGAGAGCTCATCCGAGCTGCGGGGACCAATCAGCTTTCCACTGACGCTGTCTTCTTCGATCGAGCACGAGTGCAAAGATCTAGAATCCAAGAAGAGCACACGAAGGCACATGAAGATGTGCATTCACTCAAACAGCAGTGTATTGAGCAAGGAATCGAATTTCAAGAACCAGAGTTCGCCAAGTCAATGTACTGTACTGTGCTGGAGAGTACTACCCCGAGTTCTGGCTCAATCCAGGCTCCGCTAAATTTGGTTGGAGATTATTTCGCATCCCAGGAGCGCGTTGAGACATGGCTGGGAAAGCCGATAGAACCTGAGCTCCACGTGTCAGACAATGATGAAGATACAGATCATCAGGAGACTAAAATGCAGCCATCATCTCCTGATCTGATATGGATATCAGCATCACGCCCAGGAAAGCAGCTACTTCCAGATACAGGCTTGCGCAGACGGAACTCGGCCCCGTACGATATCTCGCAATGGCGAATGACTCCATCAATCGGCTCGGGCTGGCCGGAAGCTATGCCTCGGGCCCCGGCTGCACCAGGCTTCGGAACAGTTCTGCCTCACTCAGACACCCGGAACCTCCCCAGAGCTAGGCACTCCCTTGCGATCTACGAATGACACTATGGATCAACGTAACTCGCAGCGAATGAAATAAGAGGCATACAGACACGGTGGCGATTACGCAGGCTTCCACACGGCTACGCGCTTACTCTTCGTTCTTGCCTGCGGTCTGACTCACCGTCGTACAGTGAGTCGCATGTGCTCAGCACGTTGGCCCCGTATGTTTGCCACCAATGGCATCGCAATTTGTTATCGGAGGAGATCATGATCACTTGGACGACAACTTGTGCCCCAGACACATCTCGAAGTCCAATGCTATCTTATTGGGCGCCTTGTCGGTTACCCACACACAGCCTGACAACCTTGCTTGAAGTGGCGTTGGAGATTCGCTGCCAGAACTCCGACGGCATAGGCCTTTCACCAATGTATCAGTGCATCATTTGAGGCTTGCAGAAGCAATAACAGCAGACCGAGAAGTCGATGGAAAGTGCGGCTGGACAATGCGGTGATTGGCTGGCGAAAAGAGGCTGATCGGTGAATAGGCAAACATGTTGGAAATCTCATTGTCTCATCTTGTCCAAGCAAATGCTCATCTCCACATGCCAGGCCCTCACCAGACATAATATCGGGACTGGTTATCTGCTCGTCAACTCTTTGCATGCCAGAAGAATTTCATGTAGTGTAACACAAGACATGCGGAATAGGTGCGATAAGATTGGGGACGCAGCCGACCGGAAGGTGCCCAGGTGGGGCAAGTGGGGCAAACATACCGATAGAGCAACGGCATGAAGCGCATAGCGCGCTGGACAGCCAGGACGGGTTTTACCTCTGGAATCTGCAAAGTGCCTTCCGTAAGCTGGGATGTGTCCAGTAAGAAGGCAATGATGATGCACTGCATCAGTGCGGCCTGTATGTACTCCAACATGCGACGCATCGCCACAGCCATCATTCCCGATCCAGCCCCACGGATGCGACCGTGCCCGCAACCGCCCGTTAATCGATTCGACTGCAGCCACGTACATATAACCCCTGGTATGCTTAAGGCTGATATCCTTGATATCTCGGAGTCTTCGGGCTCGGAAAAGGAAGTTAGCGATGCCGTGGTGGGAGGCACATCGAGGGCTACTAGCTTCCAAGGTTTGATCGAAATAAACGTCGATATCACCGCTATGATCAGTACTATTACGACGCTCTAGGTGGCACTACGCACTATGCAAGTAATATCCATGTAAGAACAGTTGTGAGACATTTACTGACCTCGTACATTCATCTTTAGACATGTCATCGAAATCTGTAGGCTGAACGTGACACGATGCGGGCCGATGTCTTTGATTCGCTAGAAAGACCGAAAGGCAATGGTCCTTGGAAGCCTGGCTATCAGCCATCCACCTCGCTGTCTGGGAATGCATGTTCATCGCGAGGTCGTAGTCTTTTACTCAACCGTGTCTTTGTTGTGCATGATCATTTGGATCAATATCCGACACAGTCAACATACGCATCGTGACGCCTTCATAATTGAAGTATCCCGGCGTACCGGCTAGCATGACGGAGCATTCCAGCGCCCGCCTCTCCAAATCGTCCGTCCGCGCATCCTCTGCTTGATGATTCCGAGCAGTTATGTCCCCGCACTTAAGATACACGCATGTTCAATGCAAGCTGCGTGTCATCATGCATTGATATCCTTGACATGCGGCATTGCTCATGTCGCATCGATCGACTGGTGAAGCTAAGCCTGTACGCGCGTTGTTGGTAGCTTTTCCAAAGTGGAAGTTCTGATATGCAGTCCGAGACTCAAAGGATCCGGCCACTGCGCGTCGTTGTCAGGAAGGAGATTTCGGGCACCAGTGACTCTAGGGCTCTGCCAAGATTCACCTCGCTTACGGCACGCTAGTCTGGTTGGACTAGCTCAGCTATAGGCCCAGTCAGGTACCTCTGTTCCGAATGTGAATAACCACCTGCATGGACGCAACTGCCTGGAATGAAGCGGTATTATGAGAGTGGAAGTTCACAATGAGTAGTGTAACGATCCAATCCATACTGGTCGCTTCAAACAACATAATATATACCAATCCAAAGCCTTGACAAATCGTTTTCATGATATAATCTCCGGACTCCGTAGTGAGCATACGCCGACCCGCAAGCGTTGCACCAGTCTACCCTATATTGTTACATAGTGATGTGTGGAACATGGGTGAAAGGGTTTAATATAGAACAATAGACGAATGTGTCGCTCGTCATCGAAACAGCCGACAATACGTCGGATTGTAAACAAAAAAGAAGGTAACAATGAGATATCAAAGTAAGAACTACATAACTAGACACCCACTGCCCTCCGGCTGGGTGTGTGCTATACATGAAACATTAGGAGATGGTTCTTCGGTACGAGCGAAGACTTGTTCGCGTTGAAATGTCTGCGAGTCGCCTGAGGCAGTTCCTGATTCGGAAGCTATAGAGCAGTCTTCTGGACTACTGAATTGATTTGGCGGCGTTGGTAGTGATTCCAAACGACTGGTAAGGATCGCCGAATCCGGTGCGGGTCCAGATTGTGATGCATAAGCATTGTCTGAATGGTGCGATGAGTCGGATGTGGAAGATGTGCTCTTACGTTGCCCTTGCCGCGTGGGGGTTGTGTGAGTGCTTTCAGCAAAGTGGCCACGATTTTGATCATTTTGAGCGTCGTCCATGTGCTCCAGAAGTGTCGTGCAGTCAAGGCGAATACCACCAGTATCGGAGTCCTGCGATGTAGCGTCACTTTGTGTATCCGCTGTATCTGCTGTATTGGTGCATGAAGTTCGTCGACTGGGTATTTCGGAAGTCATGCAAGAGACTGGTGATCCACTGACGCTTCTCGTCGGAGGCTTAAGTGTAGCGAGATCTGGTCCACTGGCGTGCAACAGGTCCCTCGATCTTGGCATCCTAGACTGGGGTTTTGGGTGATTCTCTGACGCCACACTTGTGCTGCTAGTGATATCCAAGGTGGGTATATCTTTGGTTGAAGCATCTCCATTTCGTGGAATATCGGGTTTACTCGTGGTCTGATCAGAGACGGTAGAGTCTCCAGTATGGAAGAGCGGTAGCTCTTCTTGTGATTCGGTCAGGAGCCGGCGTGTATTTTCCCACCATTCGTCTTCGTCCGTGTAGCCGACGTCATGTATCGCTTTCAAATAAATTTTATGGAGCGGTGAATCGGCAACTATTTCCAGTAACCAGGCATCGATCCTTGCTATCTTACGCAGCCACTGTTTATCTCTTTGTTTCTTTGGCAGTTTTCCAATACCCCGTTCGATCGGGCCAACAGCAGCATGATCGCTAATCTGGAAACCATCTCCATAAGACGTGTGCTCTCCTTTTCCCAACGCTCTTCCCTGCTGATCTGAAACCGTCTTGCCAAAGGTATCGCTTCCGGGATCACTAATTTCACAATACATAGTGTGGTTCCAAGGATCACGCGATTCCTTGGTACGATCGGTCATGCCGTGGGTCAACTTCGCAATGTGCAGATTGTCAGCACTCTGACTTCGACTTACTGTACCGATGGGTACAAGTTTGTTACTTAAGGCTCCTTCAACGAACTTTGCCTCTTTGTTGGAATAATTCCACTCTAAAGTGTTGTAATTGCCTTCAGCTGCGTCGTATTTTGCTTCGAGTATGCCTAGCTGATCTCTCAGCCCTGACGCCTCGTTGAAGGCTTCAAAGATCTCTTGCGGTAGAGATGTAGCGCTCTTGCTGAGCAACTGGCGTAGTAAGTTGAATGCCACTCCATCCTTATTAGTCGTCTCAATATGTAGATCTCTGAGTTCTTTGCGCATCTCTGCCAACTTGAAGCGCGAGCCGAGCAGTTCGTCGCGACAATCCCGTAGCTCTTCTTGTTCGCGATCAAGCCTCTCTGCGTGTACACTCCATGTCGCGTCCGTTTGTAGACCTGCAACACCCCCTGTGTTTGTAGGAGGAGGTGAGGGGATATGAAAGCCGGTAGAGGAAGGGTGTGGCAGTTTCGGTGGCGGTGGCGGTGGAGGAGGAATCAACGTTGAATGTACCTGACGAGGCTGATATTCCGAGTTTCGCTGCCCTGCATTGTATTCGCCATACTTCCGTGCATCCTGCAACCTGGAGTCATCGATTTGATGTTCACGAACACCATCTTCTTCATGTATGTATCCCAAGGGTGGCATATGGAGTCCAGTGAGACCAGGCTCAGCATCAGCCGTGGGTATCGATGGAAGAACGTGAGGGTAACCATCTGCTATTAGAATGTCAGCCAGAAATTACCACAGTAGACAGCGAAGAATTTACTAGGAAAGGGTACATCGCCAATCTGGATTGATTCTGAACGAGAACAGCTTCGTGCCTCTTTGTCAGACATTGAACGTCGAGGTGCATGTTCAGGAATCAAGTGATGGAGGGGAGGTCGCAGATGCAAGCGGCATGGCGTGGCTACCACCAACTAATGTTTGCTTGCAGGGCACTCAGACCCAGGCTGATGCGTAGCCGAAACACTGCACGCATTCGGGGGGCGTTTTGGCTGTCCAGGGGGGGACATATCACGCTAGCCAATTTCGATCGACCCAAGATAAAGCGGGGTCTGCGGACCAAAGGCCGAACGTGTCGTAGCAGTTGCCGTAGCTTCAGCTTGGCCGCCTGCACGCAGGCCCCTCTACCTGTCCCAGGGCTGGCATGCGCGCCAACGCATACATGGATTATCACATTACCACTTTATCGCAAGCTGTAGGAGGGTCGCGTCGGCAGTATGGCTGTCCCTTCAGATGACTCTCCGTCTCGCAATCTCTCTACCTAGGCACATGCGGCTCTGCGCGTCCAGTCATTTGGCACACATAAATAGTCATGGGCACTTGCATCATATTGGTGTGGCCTGAATTGCTGCGCTTTGGTTGGTATGTGGCATCAGCTACGACATAATGAATCCAAACGCACCCCAGCCCGAATGGAATCACCAGTATCAAAGGCATCTCTATCTACAATTCAACAGCCAGTACCAGAGGTGGTATTGGGATCACTATGAAGGTAACGAGTCGCCTTGGAAAGCACGCGCGTTGATTAATGGTCATCAGGACAAAGTTGGGTGTTCTTCGCCTGGGTCCCTATGGATATTGCGCCCCCTGTCCCACCGCAGGTGCAACCCCAGCTACAAACCCAGCTGCAACCCCAACTTCAACCTCACTTCGATGTCAACCATACCTTTCCAGCTCCTCAACATCACCGCTTCGACTCTGCAGCCGGGCCACCCGGCAATCGCGAAGGTACAACAGTCTTTGGCTCTTACGACGGGAGAAACGCATTGCCTACCAGTCATTACGAATACCTTGATCCTTGTAAGTCACCAATATACTGTCTACCACATCAGAGAGCTAATGCCTTCAAGCTTTCTACGTCAGAGATGCGGCCTTCTTCATTGAAGGGAGGGTATGTGTACCATCCCGCCACAAAGGTAATTGCTAATAAGATTAGGTCTTCTCGATACTCTTCAGTGAACCGGCGGGCGCAAATGCAGTTGTTGCACTGAAAAATATCAACAACGTGACGGATTACAATAGCTCTATCTCGATGGTAAGGTACCGTGAGCTGGTACACACACAAGTTCGGAGGTTCATCGTGGTCAAGCGCAAAAGAGAATTTTGTTTCGCTGTGTAAGTTATACATTCATCACTATGGTGCGATGCTAACGATAACAGACCCATCTTCACCTACCAGGGTAAAGGTACGAAGAAGCAGGGTGTCTCTCCGAACGAACACGCCATCGCTTTCTCCCATGGCTTTGCTGCTCAATTACTGCCGGGCGAGGGCCCCCTCACTAAACATGGTATCTGCATCGTTATGAACAACGGTGAGCAGCCTCTGGCAGTCGCGTCTAGAATCTACTTTGGAATTCACCATCCAATCCAATACAACGTAAAAGTAAAAGACCTTGGTGTTGTACACCAAGACTGGTTGGCTACCTTTCTTGGCTATTGGAACATGGAAAACCTCGCCGATACTCAGCAATCCAACGAAGTCACCAATGAGGCTGCTCAAGATGAAGAAGATGAAGAAGATTAACTTGGCTCTGGCATTTCTTTTACTCAAACATACGTTTTCGCTTGTTTCCCACATACTATTCATGTTTCGCGCTTTGCTTATATCATGCTAATGGATAACGACTTTCATACCTCGCTCAAGACGTCTTTTGTTTCGGTATGTAGCACAATTTCAATTACATCATCCTTGAACAATATTAGTTGATGTCATCTTGATCGCTCATACTGTCCGCCATGTCCAAAAGATTTTCGCGTAATCATACGGCAAAGACATACATGTAGGCATAGTTCTTCATGGACGAAACTTCAGTCACTGCATAGGTACTCGTAGCCTGGATTGGCAAAGAGATGTGCATACCTTATCAAAGCACACGTGTCCAATAGTCTTCCTATTCGTACGTGTACTGAGTCACAAATGCGTCGCCTCTACCTCCAAAGACGCGCCCGCCAATGAACTGTAGCAAGCAGAGCCGCTTGCCTCTCGAAGACGCCCATGTTGTCCTCCTATCCAGGCAGCAGGTCACTTACCCACGTCAACGTGCGGGTACGATTACTTTCCCCAGGCTATCAGTCAGCATGTGATAAAACATTGATGACATTGGAGAGTAATCTCTTCAACGTATTCAGCCGTACATGGTTAAACTCAGCCGTACGTCCCGCTTCCTAGGCTTCCGATTTGAATGGCTTACCGCGGCTATGATAGGTTAAACTTCGCGAGCCTCATCCCGTAAAAACAAATTTTAAACGACGGAAAGAAAGAATGCACATATCGGTATTTTCTTATTGGTGGGACGGCTGCGTCGCCGTGCCGTCTCGGCGCGAACAACCCGCCCACGTTCTTCGCTTCATACGCCCGCCGTATCGGACCACGCAAGAGCCTGGTCGTAATGCGTGCCCGCCGAAGGCGATCAGGCCACGGTGCATTCCAATGCTCGAAACAAGGCATGTGGCACATTCCAGTCCACGTCGAGCGGGGTCATAAGGCGATGATCATCAGCACGACCGCGCGCGCGGAGCTGGATGATGCGCATATGCCGTGCAGTATGGGTCACGCGTACACGCATGCATTGTGGTATTAAGCTCTATCCCGCAAGCAGAAAGACCTCCTGCGACGAGTGGGGCGGATCGCACTTCCCAGCCTTATAAGGCGCATCCACTGCTATTGGTCGCAGCGCCAAAGCAGTCGCTTGTGCTGGTGAACATGTAAGACGGGAACTAGGTGGTCTTGCATCCCGTGGTGGGTCAAAGTGGGGTCGACGGGCCGTTGGAACTCCATTAATGTGGCAGCGACGACGCCGTGTTACCTTTCGCTATATCTCGACCGCTGAACTGGAATGATGAGCAAGTCGGGAGTAGAACGAGTTCCATGATAATGAAACTCACATGTCACTGCCAATAGTTTCCGGATGTCACTCCGACAGCTCATCTCAGATACGATACCAATCAATACACTACTGGTGAGGTTTAGCATCTCCTTCCCTATTAAGCATGCCGCGCGGGTAGCAATCATCGGTAACGGCTGTCGTGCATCCGCCGGGTTCGTGAGACCGGCAATTGATTTCTATCGGGCCGAAAGAAAGACATTGGCCGTACCCTCGGGATGCGAATGGTTGATTTGACCAGTGAGGCTTCGCTCACATGTAAGCGGGCGTCCTGCTGATCGCCGTCAACGTGGGACATGTGGAGCTGATCCCGACGAAGTGGTCACACAACGCAGGCTGAGTGTGAGCTCGCGTGAAACTTGCTACCATTGGAGCAGTTGCCCGCTTGCCTTCTTCAGCTGCTGATCGTGGCGCTCAAGCTGCAGTTTCATGAGGTCTCGGATCGAGCGGCATAGCATGTTTGTCAACCGATGTATGCATTAAGATGACGAGAAGAGGGGACAGAATGACCAGCTACCGCCCAGTAAGAAACGCCGTTGAACCTCCCTAAACAGATATCCGAAACGAGGGCTCACTCCTATGATTATGTTTCGTAACGATATACAGTAATAGAACAATCTTTGGTAACGGGATACACGCAGTATTGAGGGGCGCAGCATTAGCCGGAAACGAATGCGAACGACTTTCGGAGAAAATGAGAAACGAGGTCCTCCTACGCCACCGACTGCTTCCGCGCATGAGCTGCTAGACGCTCGACTTTGGCCGCAGGAGTGCTTTTACTCCGTTTGACCTTGGATCTAGGGATCAAATTCCAGAACCAGCTACTCGAGCTTCTTCGTCTTTGGGAAACGGGCCGAATGTTAGGCTTGAACATGTCGGAGTGGCGTATGGGGAGGTTTGGAGGAGTAACTTGCTTCGTGGTATCCAGACTCGGTTCAACAAACGCGTTTGTCGTGGCATCAATGCTTGCGAGACGCGGCAAGACTTGATCCATAGATCGGCTCTCCACCTTCGGGGCACAGTGATCGTAGGCCGTTGTAGTCTTTGTAGTGACTTTGTGGTCTTTTGGCCTATGTGCTGAGCACTGTACCTTAACCCCGAGACCATGCTTGCCGCAAGCAGTATGATGGGTCACGTTCGTATCCTGAACACTGTCCTTCCGCTGATTAGCATCCCGGCATTCTGTATGACAGGTACATGAGACCTGCTCATTGACCTTGTCTCCGGGTCTGCCATCCTTGGGCTTGTCTTGCTTTTCTATCAAGACGCGATCATCCGAAGAGATCCCTGGGCCTTCAACTTTGGGCTCTATTCCGTTTACAGCTTGAGGGAAGTGTAACAACGGTGTAGATACAGATCGTCCGGGAATGGTACTGATGTGGACTTCTTGAAGTATCTCGTTAGATCCTCGGCACTCTACATCAGCAGCCGTTTGGATGGTAGAGGGTGAGTCCTTGCCAGAGAGATTCTGTGACGAGAGCGAGGGAATTGAGCTTTGACCGACGCTCAGATTGTGGCAAGATCCAGGCTCACACCCTGTTACATCTACTGAAGCCGCATAACCCTTGTTACCATGCACGATCTCAACAAGGCTGTCGTTATTCCAGAATTGCGCGGCACGAATCTTCCAGTCACCTTCAACCGGGATCGCTACTTCGTGCTGCTTGAGTATGTTCAGATAAAGTTGCCGTTGTAAAGCGCTGTCTTTGAGATACAGTAACAACCATTCTCTAATCCTCTCTTTTACGGTGGGATCTTTGCGCATCGATATAGTGGCGCTTTCCGTTTGTGTTCGTTTCATGGCAGTCGAGCACGTTGGTTCAGGTCTTAGAAGATGTGTTGGATCCGAATATCGTCTCGTTAAACCTGAAGCATCTAACGCCGGTACCATCTCTTCTGCCTTGCGTCGCTGAGCTTCTGCTTCCCGATAGGAGATCATGAGTACAATATCGCCATATCCGCCGATAGAGTCTGTCAAATCGGTCACCGGAAGATCGTCTTCTTCGGGGAAGAGCACCTCATTTTCATCATCCCATTCGAAGCTGATAGCTTGCTGTTGCCGCAGTTGGTCGAATTCTCGCTTCAAAGTATCAACCTCCGCGACCATAGAAGCGTACCCCTGGTCAGGGTCAGGGATGAGGGACTGAGGTATGTCGACCGAATCTTGAGAAGTGGAAGATGTATGTGGCGGTGGTGGCGGCGGCGGCGGTGGAGGTGGAAATGGTGGCTTCAAAAGTTGGTATGGGTATAGCAACCCTTCTTGATATAGAGTGGCACTTGGGGCCGGATGATGTGGGCTATACCCCCTCGTCGGATCATACAAGGAAGCCACTTCGTTTATTTGTCCTTCGGGTAGAATTCCATGGATGTCGAATTGGTAGAAGCGGTCTTCCTGGTCCATAAATGTCCATTCTGCACCAGTCAGGTCACGTTCATCCTTCAGATAGTTTTCATCCAGTTCTCCCAGCTCGTCGCGAGACTGCGTAACCTTATTGTAGGCGTCGATCAAGGCAGCGGATAGCGCTTCCGGGTACTCGTTGACAAACTCTCTCAACCGACTCATAAAGGCGGCTTCTGCTTCCCCAGCATCGACCCGCTTTGATCGCACTGCGCGACTGGTCATTCTCAACTTCTCACGGTTGACCAACAATTGCTTTCTCGCGGAAGATATGCGTATCTGGGATTCCGAAACCTCTTCCAATCGCTGCCGGATCCGAATGACAGCTTGACTGGGTCGCAATCCTTGTAGTTGCTCATGCCTTGCTGTAGATTGCTGCTCCATGACCTCGCAAATGTTTAATCATGTGGTTCTTGTTACAAGACTACACAGTGCCCCTCAATCTGTGGACGCTGCTGCGTCCTTACCACAAGCAATGGGTCCTATTCTTGATCATCCAGGAACGCCCTTGGGAACTCCAAAAATAAGTGTCAATATTGGTCGGCAGAAACAATGAGAGTTCAAAGAGGACAGTTGGCACATGAAGCAATCATATAACATTTTGCGACAGACGGAGGGCAGCATGATACTCAGCCGCAGACGGCTATATCTGTGATTTGGAGATTCGCGCACGGGATGTAGCTGACCCCTTCAGGCTGAGCGTCGTATGAGAGGCGTGTCGGAATTAGACACATGCACGTATGCGCTTTATTTGTCGCACGAATAGTTGTATCGGGTCGATGGGCGTCGGGCTAACGTACGTAGTATTTGATTGGAAGTCCACGGCCCTAGCACTCGGGCCGGTATGTTATTGCAGAACTGGTCTAATGCATGGGTCAGTTGTGCTATCCAGACAATGGTCGCAACTTTTGATACGCATGTGCTGGGTGCGCTAAAGCAAGCAGATGAAGCGCATATGCGAGAGATGGTGGAAGTGGAGGATGCGATCGTTTTTGCCGCGTGCAGCATACCCTCCTCGACGCTCCACGAAGACACCGCAGAGCCGCATCACTCGACAGATCCAACTCCTGGCTGTATAAAGCAAGGGTCGAGCGTCGGTCACAGGATTGACTTACCTCAGAATCAGCCACATCCAGGACCTAACACTTGACTCACGCATCGATTATCTGCGTGTTGGGCGTTCAGCCGCCATCGTGTGAACCGCCCCTCGACACCAACACCAACGCTACTGCCCAGTAGCATCGTGCAACATGTCGGCGAGTAACTCGCCTTGGATTTGGAGTGCACCACACCAGGACTATTACATCGTCACGTATGACAATTTTGGTGGGTGATGCGGTGTCTCAAGATTGTCTTGAACTTGAGCAGCGCGTGCTGACCCTTACAGGCCGTCCAGTGTACCAATGGTCTAAACAGATACAAGCAGTGGGCGCACAGGTGTCAGCGCCCGCTCTGGACGGGCGTCAGAGGACAGACTCGCTAAGACCCAACGATGATGGCTCAAACGTAGCGCAAATGCCTGAACCCGGTATGCCACGTATATCAAACCATGGCTGAGGTCTCGCCTGATTCATGTTGATTAGCACCATACGATGCCCGCAGGGAACAAAACTTTATCTCTGGCACGCCGCACACTGGATGGTATGATCTTCTGGACTCAAGTAAGTACTCTGCGGGCCATCGGTATTCAAGCTGACATCGTTACCATCAGGCTATCGGATGCGGACCGGATCTGAGGCTCAATCATTCTTCGTAGTCGGCAGGGTCTTCTCGATGCTCTACACCGAGGCGGCCAGTGAGACTTCCAGACCCCATCCAAATGATTATGCATACACTGTAGTTCGACTCAACGGCAGGGCGCACACCAACATTCGTCGGTTCATTGTACTTGAAGTTAGACGAGGATTTGTATACGCCTGGTAGGCAGTGCCCGGTCGCTGGAACTAAGTCAAATTTGTTGACTGTAGTTAGTGGCATTGGTACCTATTCGAATCGCGGAGTTCACAAGGGAGGCTGCGAACCATCGGAGCACACGATAGCCTATCTCTCTGGAACTGATCCAAGGTATTGCTACATTGCTGGTGAGCGGGAAAACGGCATGACCAAAGAGCCCATCGAGATCGTTCCAGTCGACCAGTCGATCCAGCTCAAACCTCAATCTCGCATCCGGTTTGGCAAGAGATATCCAATCGAGATGAATGTCAAAGTCAAGGACATTGGACGAGTACATCAGAACCATTTGGCTTTGCTGTTGGCGTATTGGAACGAGGAAGATGAGTCCCATGGGGTGGAATCTCAACTTGAGGACTTCCAACCGGAAGAGTAGAACCATCGAGTCCGCCGTCTCGGAAATGCGACGTAGGTGGTGCGGCTCGAGGTCCTCTCGAATATCCAAATTGTTCAGTCTCCTACTATTTTCATACGTCCTGCCACCATCTCTCTCGAACGAGTTGGCCAGCGTCCTGGTTTATGAACCTAACGGCCGAGGGAATGATAGCGCGATCCGGAGATCCGTACGGATGGGAGGCGTTGCGGTATTGGGGGTTCTTTTCGGCGCTTACTGCTATCAAATACGTTATATGACCAAATTGAATACCATCTCATTCTTTCATTTGCGCTTTCTCGACTTGAGCTGGCAATGGTCTTGCACGGGATGATGCATGTGGCAGTATCGTCTTCCCTGTCGTTTTTTATCTATCTAGAGCACGCTAGACGCCGTACTCCAAGGGAAATGTTCAATCGGAGCGTATGCGGGAGGTTCGCGATTCAGGTGGGTTCGGTGCTGCGGTGTCGCAGTCGGCAATCCACAAGCTCTATATCGTATCTCGCGTTAGACGGTCGCATAGACTCTTCTATATCGCAGATCGTGCGATGCGATTGTTGGAGATGCGATGGGCCATCGAGCGCGACTACCCAGCCACAGGCCGAAGGGTATAGAAGGGCGCGTCGTGCAGCTGCCGTCGTCGCGGGACGCCAGGTCTCGATCCCTGTTGCAACTCGATGGGCGGTCAATTCAGGTCGTAATCGTACTGATGATATCGGCAATGCGCTCGTCCATAGCTCGTGGGTGCGCAGGAGGGTTCATGTATGGAGGGGTGATCATGAAGCGGAAGGCGACTTGGGTCACGCACCATGGATTGAGTGGGTCCGCACCACCCTGCCCGGCATCCAGATACAGCATGCCATCAACATCAAGCAACGCAACTATCACGAACCTATATGAAGTCTGCATGATTGATATCAAATTCAATCGTAGCTATGCCCAAGTGCATCACAAAAGCATCAAAGATCCAGGCCCCAAGCAGAAGTCTGACCACGTGCCCGTACCTTTGGCCTTACCTACCTAGGTAAGTAGCATCTTGCTGGGTCTTTCCACCATATATGCGCAGATGAGATGAGAAGTATTGAGCGATAAACACATGGACACGACTGGCTGAGTTATAGATGGCACGATCATTGGAAAGAAAGCTCGCTGATGTATTTTATCATAGATCTGGTGCAAGTCTACGACTGACATTCATAGAGAGCTGGCCGAGGACGTAATGCCTCATTTCCTTCCCTTACCCCTCGCGTTGAATGTCTTCAAAGGATCGACCTTGCCATTCCTTCGTACCACTTTCCTGCCCTTGCCCTTGGTATATTGCTTCTTCGCCCTTGGTATGTTCAGGCCGACAAAACCAACATCTTGTGGCTTCTTCCCTCCTGGTAGGAGGTAATCGGGGATGTGTCGCAAGTGGGGTTGTATTCTCGCAGGATGATTGAGAGTCTGGTCGTGGCGGAGATGCGCGAGCGCTTCAGGGTTCTCTTCGAACTGTCACAATGTTAGGATGAGCCAGCAGTGAATGATGCGGATGAACTTACGTATCGGGATAGCTTCTGCGACTTGGCCAGCTCCATGTGGATTTCCTTGATACGTGCCTCGCGGATGGCGATCCTGGTCACCGACTTCAGGGCATCTGCGAACCGGTATCGGAATGGCTCTAATCGTTTCATGTCGAATTGGTAATCCTCCAGCTTTTGGCCCTCTTCTTGGTGCTGCTCTACCTTCTTCAGAACCTCTTCATCATGTTCGCATCCAGCAAATGTAGTCGGCTTATGCTTGCGGTATTTCTCCTTCGGGATGATGAACGAAATGGCGGTGCCAGATTTGCCGGCTCGTGCTGTTCGTCCAATTCGATGGAAGTATGATTTGTAGTTCCCGGGGAAGTCAAAGTTGATTATACAGCTGACGTTCAGGAAGTCGATGCCGC
>Ga0265798_10002027_pt1 | contig 30434 bp, 28 predicted proteins | sample P3T30metagenome_FD_192430 | JGI IMG/M metagenome (GOLD analysis project Ga0265798, IMG submission 192430) | Plant litter microbial communities from East Loma Ridge, Irvine, California - P3 T30 | ecosystem: Environmental > Terrestrial > Plant litter > Unclassified | place: USA: California... | reverse complement strand
TGCCGATATGACAAGCTTGCCATGCACTGTACTTCACGGCTGGCTCGTGATTAATGTCCATTCACACCTTCACTGCTGAGTGATTAACTGCCATGACCCAAGCAGGGACTAGTAGGTAATATCTGAAGCACTTCACATGCGTGGTAGACTAGGTGTGGAGAGACATGGTCGATCGAGAAGCAGACCCTAGTGATTCGTTAGCTCCGATAACCGCGCGGGCCGCGGTCAAGAAGTGACAGCTCTCCACACACATCCCCACGCCAGTTGATCTTCACCATGCGCCACGCCTCGTTATTGCTATACACATGTTCTTTTGCTTATTGACATTACTATCACACTCTGGACATACACATTGGCACACCCGTCGCTACTCCCAGCGCTAGCGCTACCTACAGTCAGCATTGCGGCCTCCTTAAGCAGTTGAGCCTTTGGGGCAGCCGCGAACATGGTCGGCCCACGTAAAGCGGCGCTCGCGGAGGAGAGCGCCGAGGTGGAAGTCCTCTTCGCCAACATGGAGAAGATGAAGGCGCTTACCAAGAAGATCCAAGCGAGCGTGAACAGGCTGGACGCCAGCGGAAAGGCGGTGCAGGAGGCCATCCATCCGATCTACGGGAGCACGCAGAAGCTGCAGATTGCCAATGCGAACATCGACAAGGTTATGGAGGCAATCGAGCGACTAAGGGCACCGCGCGAACAATCGGACCGCGAGGAGAGAATCATACGGGCGGGGCCGGGCAGAGGAGACCTCAGAGACTACATCGCGTCGCTGGACCGCACCACCGTCGCACTCGCAGACCTCAAGCGCTCGAATCTGCGGTCCAATGAGCAGGCTGTCGCACAGCTCGCCGGACTGCTCAAGCTGGGTAACAAGCAATTGGAGGATGTCTTCCGGGGCATACTGCAGGAATGCTCGCGCGAGAAGGTGCAGCCATTGGAATACGTAGCAAAGAGTGAGTCCATGAAGAAAGCACAGGAGGAATGCTGACACACCATAGATAACCCATTCCCTCTCCTCTCGTCCGACAAGCTCTCCACCTTACGCGCCATCAACGCCCACATCTCCAAGTCGTTCGCTCAACTATCGCAGAGCGACCTCTCGCAGACTCCAACGCAAAGACTATACGCAGATGTTCGGGGCGGGTATCTGGAAAGCTCGCTCGCCAGTCTTGTCCAGGCCTCCATAAGCACAGCCAGGAAGTTGCAGCCAGACGCAATCTACAAGCGGGGCACCAATGGCATCGGGACCTATGTTCTAGCCATCGAGGGCATCTTCATTGCAGAGTACGACAACATCACGAACATATTTCCACGAGAAGAATGGGGCATGGTGTGCGAGGCGGCTTGCCAGGCTCCCTTGGGCGAATTCAACAAGACTTTGCGTGAGCTCAACGGGCACATCCAGAAGAACCTGCTTACAGACTGCTTCCTTGGTTACGAGATATGTGGGCTGGTCAGAATCTTATCGTTGCGGCTCCAGGACACCACAGGGACTCTGAAGGCTCAAATCTACGACTGTCTCAAGCCCATACGCGAGACCTCAAAGCTGTCGATGAACAAGCTACTCGAGGACGTGCGGACCAAAAGCAACAGCATGGTCGCCCTGCCCATTGATGGAGGGTCTGTGCCAATCACGACGGAGACAATGCGACGTCTGCAAGAGATGACCAACTACCTAGAGCCTCTGTCGTCAATACTAGCCTCACTCGGGGAGGGCGGCTGGAACTCTGGTGCGTCAAATGCCTCATCTACTACTCTGGATGTCGGCCCCGATTCCCTCAAGCTCTTCGGGCAGTACGCAGCAGACACTGTTGACACGTTGATCTCGAACCTCGTCGGCAAAGCAAGAGTCTTGCTCAAAGGCAAGAACTTGCAAGGCATCTTCATTGCAAACAATGTCACGATCATCACGCGTATGATCCAATCCTCAGAGCTGGAACCTCTCATGGGGGGCTATGCCAAGAAGCTTAGTGAGTGGCGGAAGCAAAGCACCCAAATGTATCTCGAGACATGGCGAGAGCCGTCCGGCCATCTGCTCGACGTACAGTACACCAACCGCGCGAAGGAGCGACCACAGTCTGGCGGACTGGACTCTGCGGCCATCGTGAAGGCACTCAACTCGAAAGACAAGGACGCCATCAAGGAGAAGTTCAAGAGCTTCAACACCAGCTTCGACGCACTGGTAGCGAGCCACAAGACTTATGCAATGGAGCCGGAAGTACGTAACCAGCTCGGGAAGGAAGTGCAGAACATCATCGAGCCGCTGTACAACCGCTTCTACGACCGGTATCGTGAGATCGACAAGGGCAAGGGCAAGTATGTCAAGTACGACAAGAGCGAGATCACCAGGCAGCTGGCGAGCTTCGCTTGAGGCAGAGATGTGGCGTTGATTTGGTCTTTTGCGCACAATACCCTTTGGATGCATTCTCAGGCGCGATGTGACGGATGATTTATTACTGGCTTGTATTTATGTAGCTGGATGTGTATGATTGGACAGGTTTGGCAATTCTCAACGGCCCTGTATGGAGCTACGCGACCAATATGAGCACCGTATTTTTCAGCATTGATGGTCGAACAATCGTGATGATGCTGCCGTGCGTCGGCCCCGCGTCTGCCTGCCAACTGTAGATGCTACACGTGACTGCTCCTTCCGGGAATAGTTTTGGCCGGCCGTGACTGCCTCTGGACTACAGAACACAGCAAATCTTTGCAGACACCTGCAACCTGTCAATTGCACTCGACCTGCACCGAAAGGCCTTCACCTACGCACCGTGCATCTCGCAAGCGTGGTATTAGTCGTTACTTGACAAGTTGACATTCGGTCGGAATTTTGGCTAGCGCCCATTTCGACAATCGCTCCCAATCCTTGCGCGAGACCCCTTTCCTCAGCAAGAGCAAGCGCACCACGACTTCCGTTCCACGCCCCCAGCAACACGCCATTCTCACCCGCTGTGCCTGCACCGCTCAAACACCATTGCTCAGCGTGCATCCATCTCCCGAATAGCTTACCTACCGCTGCCTGGTACGTCAACTCACCCTGAACGCCGCGTGTCACTATTTCTCCAGGTTTTGGCCGGCGTCGCGTCTCCGACTCCACAACAAACAGCGCCAGGCATCACGCAATTGAAACCGCCCGCTGACATCACGCCCTCCCTACAGGAGTCTCTCACTTGACCGCATCTCGTCTGCATCCGCGAGACCTCCGACACCATGGGTGAGCCCTCCCGTCCTACGTCGCGGCTCGCACTGCGAGGATTGGGTCCGACAGCAGTATCTGGCGCAGGCACGTAGGCATACACTCTTCGGTGGGGGGTCGTTGGAAGCTCTATGCAGCTCTGACACCCGCTGCTGAAGCTCTTGCCCTGTCGACGTCCACATACTCTGCTCCAAGCTCGCGCTGCTTCTTCTGGCAGGGGCTAACAAACTACTGCAGAAGCAAACGGCGCCCCATCGCCCAGCCAGCCCACGCGTGCATCTCCTTCACCTCCCACGTCCTCCAGCGGCCCATTCGCCATGGACTCGACGCTGTCGCAGGCCAACGGCCAGTCTCAGGCGCCACACACTGTGTCGGCTAAGAACCCAAAGGCGGCTGCTCAATTGGCAAATGATATGAACATTGTGCGAAGGAAGCTCACCGGATATGTTGGCTTTGCAAACCTGCCCAACCAGTGGCACCGCAAGAGTGTGCGCAAAGGATTCAACTTCAACGTCATGGTTGTTGGTACGTGTCAATCGTGAAACCTACCAATCACAGTGTGCTAATATCACCAGGCGAGTCTGGCCTCGGAAAGTCGACTCTCGTAAATACGCTGTTTAACACCTCGTTGTACCCACCCAAGGAGCGCAAGCCACCGAGCCTCGATATCTCCAAGACTGTCTCCGTGCAGTCCATCAGCGCCGACATTGAGGAGAACGGCGTCCGCCTGCGGTTGACCGTTGTCGACACGCCTGGCTTCGGCGACTTCATCAACAACGACGAGTCCTGGGACCCGATCGTCAAGAACATTGAGCAGAGGTTTGATGCCTACCTGGACGCCGAGAACAAGGTTAATCGCATGAACGTCGTCGACAACCGCATCCACGCTGTTGTATACTTCATCCAGCCCACCGGTCACTCGCTCAAGCCGCTCGACATTGAGGTGATGAAGAAGCTACACACCAAAGTCAACCTCATCCCAGTCATCGCCAAGGCCGACACCGTCACAGACGACGATGTCGACAACTACAAGAAGAGGGTCAGTAGATGTACAAGTATTACTTTTCACAACTGACATGCGCAGATTCTTGCCGACATTGCGTACCACAAGATCCAGATCTTTGAAGGGCCACGCTACGAGCTCGACGACGAGGAGACGATCGCCGAAAACCAGGAAATCATGAGCAAGGTTCCCTTCGCCGTTGTCGGCTCAGACGCCGAGGTCACCACACCGGACGGCCGCAAGGTCCGGGGTCGTCTCCTACCATGGGGTGTTGTCGAGGTCGACAACGAGGAGCACTGCGACTTTGTCAAGCTGCGCCAGATGCTCATCCGCACACACATGGAGGAGCTCAAGGAGAACACCAACAATGTGCTTTACGAAAACTACCGTTCTGAAAAGCTCACCTCAATGGGTATCCAGCAAGACTCGACCGTCTTCAAGGAGGTCAACCCTGCGGTCAAGCAGGAAGAGGAGCGCTCGCTGCACGAGCAGAAGCTCCAGAAGATGGAGATGGAGATGAAGATGGTCTTCCAGCAGAAGGTAAACGAGAAGGAGAGCAAGTTGCGCCAGAGCGAAGAGGAGCTGTACGCCCGTCACAAGGAGATGAAGGACCAGCTGGAACGCCAACGAGTGGAGCTCGATGAGAAGAAGTCACGCATCGAGTCGGGACGGCCGATAGAGGAGAAGGGTAAGAGAAAGGGCTTCTCTCTCCGCTAAGCACCGGTGGCGTAGCGGTCAGACTGTGCCTTATCTGGACGACTCCCACGGCACACCAGCTCCTTGCTCCTTCTCACGCCCTCTTACCAGACCTTGTTTAATATAATGCCGCCTGACGATGTCACTGGGTGCTATCGGCAAAAAGGATAATACAGCGGTGCGATTTTGGGGATGAAGGGCAGCGGCACCACATGATGTTGCTGCCCTGGTCGTTGATTGATACCAACATGTCTGCGCTCTTTCCGGTTCCCTTACTTCCCTTCTTATTTTTTAGTGGCTGGGCAGCTGTTCTTCGGCGGAGGAGTGGGGAATGGGGGACAGCTTCTTTTCATGTATTCTACGGATCATTCTAGCAGTAAATTTCGTTTGTGGGCAGTGACTGGCTTCTGCGCGTGATGTTTGAACTGTGCAGTGATGTGAAGCATGAATTACTTGACCATGCTTCCCCAGCCGGAACTTCGAAGCACATGCTTGTCTCGTCGTCGGCGTCGGCGGCTGATGGGGATCGTCAGGGTTGCGGCAGGATGGCCAGGGCGCTAAGTGACCGCAGCGCCCACAGAGGGCCTGTCGACAAGGCATTTCGTCACCACCCAAACGCCCGAATTTCTGGTTTAGCTGCCCGCTTCCTGCCCACTCCAGAGAGCCCTTCCATCGTCACACGTCACCTATCTTCCTCAATCCTTCTTCCTCTACATCCACGGCACTGTTGTCGAAGAGCCATTGCTTGACCTCGGACTCTCTATCCTATTCGGTAAGTGACGCACCGCGCATCGACATGAGCAAACAAGAGCGGGTCTCAAGTGCCGCCTGGCGCAGACAGGACAGGACAAGGTCCCAGCCACCGCTCCTGCCAGATTGCAACTTCTCTCCTCTCCCAAGCATCACACACACGCCTGCAGCTTGTCACCTTGTCACTCCGCCCATTGACAGCTCTATCGCTAGTTGCACACCCCGCTGACAGCCCCAAGCTACCTATTACGTAGTCCACACGACAACCGCCAAAACTCACAATGGCCCCTCCTCCGCCTGCCACGATGCCTTTGGGCCAGCGCCTTGCAGCTCTTGCTCAGACGCTGCAGTTTGCTTGGTTCATGGGCCACGTTACCCTGCTCCTGGCCACGCTGCGCTACAGCCTGAGCTACATCACCTTCAACTACTACTCGCGATGGGCCAGCTTCTCGTACCGCGTCGCTTTCTTGTCCGCGTGCGTGACATACGGCATCGTGGTATACAAGGCGTACCGCGCCCGTATGAGGACCGGCAAGCAGGGCGGTGTCCTGGCTCTGGCCACGGATGAGAATGTGCAGTATCTGAGTACGTCCCCACTCTTCCAGCTAAGCAAACACGAGCTAACACACCCTCAGTCATGGCACTCGTCTGGCTCTTCATGCGCCAGATCCCTCTCGCCGTCACGCCCTTTGCAGTCTACTCCGTCTTCCACGTTGCCACCTACGTGCGCTCCAACCTGCTTCCTACCATCCAGCCCCCACCCAGCTCGTCCCCAGCTGGCTCCAAGGCCCCCGCGTCCGGCGCCTCCGAGGCTATTGGCAAGTTTGTCAAGGAGTACTACGACGGCAGCATGACGCTCGTAGCCATGCTCGAGATTGCACTGTGGTTCCGCGTTGTCGGCTCCGCGCTGCTGTTCCAGAAGGGCAGCTGGATCCTTCTTGCCGTCTACACCGTCTTCTTCCGCGCCCGTGTTGCACAGAGCAGCTTCGTCCAGGAGGCGATTCACCAGCTCACGGCCCGTGTTGACGCGCAGCTTGCGAACCAGAGCACACCGCCTGCGGCTCGCAATGCGTGGGGCACCTTCAAGAACATCATCCGCCAGGCGGCAGATGCGACTGATATCCGCAGGTACGTCGGTGGACAGCAGCAGGGCGCCCCCAAGAAGGCGCAGTAAGTGCGTCGACCTGAGCACTGTTGGCAAGGACCTGTTCCCAGCGGCTGTGGGTGAAGATGTGGTCGCTGGGATCCAAGTGGTACGAATCTTGACGACGTTACGGCAGTCATGAGGGAAGAAAGCAGTTTGTTACGGAGGTGTGGTATAACACAGGATGCATGGTTTGGTATTGAGCTCGATGGATATCCAACGTGGTACGATATGGGAAAGTCAGCGTCAGCAGCAAGTCTGAGAAAAGCAAGAAGCTGAAGTCGAAAATGTCGGTGTTGAAGGTTTGGTGTTCAGCTATAGAATAGCTTGCGTGGTTCACGGCAGCTTTTTGTTCGAATTGAGTATATCTATTTTTGTGCTTTGGATTACACTGCGTCTTCGCTGTGCAGTATTTGTGCCGCGTAGCCATCAGCAAATGTTCATCATCGTAGCGGTGTCGTTCAGCTGTGGCTTTTCTTTCCACGCCGCAGCTGCACATGAGAAGTTCATCAGGCCACCACCTGACGAAGCAGAGGCCAAATTTACTTCGACCAATATCAGGGCATTGCATACGATGCTGCGCTGTGCGATGGTGTGAGATACACAATTCAAGTCTGCTTGTGCAGTAGGCCAGTAGTTTTTACCTTTTCCTGCACGGCTTAGCTCCACAATACGTTTCCTTCGATTTTCCCGATGTTGTTGTGTGGTGCGATGGATATGCTCCACAAGAAGATGTTTCTCCACATGATGTGCTTCGCTTCGGAAGGATGCGAGATCCGCTTCTTCGGGAGCGGTTTGGCGGTGAGCGTGGGAGGGGTTTGATGTGCAGTAACGTCTTGTGGCGCGTTGGAGGGTAGGAGTCTGCAGACAGTTGTTGATACGAATAGCTTTGAACATGCAAGAAATTGCTTGCGATTATGCTTTGACACAGTGCAGAGGCGTATAGCCAGAGTAAAAAAGTAATATATTGATGTTCGATCTTTACGATCAAGTAACTGGGTACATTGCAGTACGGCTGATAAAGTTTCGAGGCGTGCCTGAGACACGATTAGCGATTGATGCTGAGACTCGATCGACACATCCCAAAGATGGGGATGTGCAAGAATGAATGTGCATACGACCGCCGCGCCGGTGCATTGTAGATGAAGATCTGGGGTCGCAAAGTGCATTACGTGCTCATACATCTACATGGTACACATCTATCTACCGAACACTGTCGGTAGATGTGCGATTTCCACATTACTTTCGAAAAGGGTTTGAAGAGAAAAGTTGCACCTTGCACCTGCCAAAGTCAAGTTCCAAAGCTTTCACTCTACGATTGCTCGCTCGCTTGCGTGGTCTACGAACAACACACACAGCACGCCATCACACTTCAGCGCATACGCCAAGTGGGCAGCAGGCATTAGCGGAATGCCCTGGAAGAGGTGGTGGCACGACAGGGGTAGCGCGGCGGGCAGCTAGCGAGGAACGTCAGCCGCTTCACCGTTTCGACATTTTGGGACGTGTGTGGGTATTCTTGTATATAGGGCTGCAAGTCCCCTCGGTTTCCAGGCTCGTCTCTGCTTTCACGAACTCTGGACTGGACTGGTTGCTTCTCTGCGTCACTTTTGGATCATCAATTCAGTCACGGGCGACGTTCACGATCGCGATTTCTGTATGAGCCTCGCTTAACCGCTCTTGCATACCATTGCGAGCTACAACAACCACAACCCACACGCAACTCAATTTTTGGAAGTAAAAGAGATGGAGTACTCGCCAGCGCTGTCGACCAACAGTGACATGACGGAAGAAGAGCTGGAGAAATATTTCGAAACGTACATTCCGCTGTCAAACCTACCCACCCCTCCACCAGCGAGAGAGCGCACCATACCCTCGACACCGCGCTCAGCATCACCATCGCCGTCATTTATACCAGTAACAACACCAGAATCCTTCTCTCCTGAAGTCCAAGGTACGTTCATTCCAACTCCCACCCCAGCACATGTCACATTCCCCCTTTGAGCATCCCCTAAAGCAAGGCACTGCATGAAACCCACGGACCCTGAGCGAACGTTCCCCTGCATAACAGCCTCGTAGCACGTCATGTCCGTCCCAACACCATGCATTTTTTCAACTTTTCCAACTCCACAATTTATTGAGGGATCGGACCTGCAACTCCACTTTTGTCAATCGTCCCTGTCGATCCGCCGTGTCGCCTCGCAGCGCATTCCTTGCCACAATGACACAAAACACTAACATGGTATACCAAATATAGCACAGGCGACACACCTCGGTAACATCGTTTCTCGCACGCACCGCGATGTCATCTGCGGCTTTTTGCAGCGCGCAGATTTGCCCGAGGAAGTAGTTGCGTTTGCGGGCTGTGTGCTTGAGATGTTGAGCGCGAAGTTTATGGACGGCTGGAGGAGAGAATTCGTTGACGTGTCATTCGAGCGCGACTTGAAGAATTTCCTGAGGACAGATGAGACGCGGCATACGCATGTTAGTTCCGACATCATGGTTCTTGCTGCGCTGGCTCTTGCACACGGCTTTTGTGTGGACCGGATGCGCTCGTCACGGCATTGGTGTGTCAAGGAAAGTGCAGGGATGTTCAGCGTGAAAGAACTTGAAGCGACGAAGCGGGCGATTCTGCGCGATACGGATTATGGGTTGTTTCGCATCTCGGGGGAGATGGTGGAAGGATTGCTGAAGGAGATGCGAAGGCCGAAGATGGAGGCGTTGGTGAAGGAGAATCGACGGCGCACGCTGTCGATTAAGCTTTCTGGGACGGCGATTTGGAGTCTCGGTGTTCAGACGCCGGAGCCGAGTCCTTGAGCGTTGGGAGTGCGACTTCGTTGGATTTGGTCCATGGGCCTCACTTGCTGTGGACGGTATACGAGCCTCAACGCTCTGTTTGGAAAGCGATGCTGTCTGTTACCGCTCGGGCACAACACCCTCATCACTCGGAATTCTTCGCATCTTCTTGATTAGCATTTTTCGCATCTGCTTGGTCGGATTTTCTAGACACGACTCGCAGAGCTGGTACGTTTCTCCCATCGTAAGATACGTTGTTGGTCGGGAAAAGAGGTGGTCATTTACTTGTTGGTGGCCTGATGCACGCACTGCACCCTTTACTTGCATGATACCCAAGTCAGACACGAGAGGCTTCTCGTCTGAATTTATTCGTACACATCCTTCCCATCGGCGGTACACTAGCATTTACATTGTACGTAGCACTAATTCCAGTACATAATCCATTATTCACATAATGGCCTCGCCTGTTCATTCGCCCGCAAAATGTCCCGCACCGTGGTGTGGAGGGGCAGCCAACATCGACGTCATGCCTCGAGTCTGGCCATGCGAAAAGTCACGCTTCAACGCGCTGCATGCCCCGCTAGCGTGGCTCGAGCATGCACAAGAGTATTGGACAGCAGTCTCTGTCACGTCTTAGCCAGCGTCTCCGCGTTGCTGTGTGGACGGCGTGGAGTTGGAGCAGTCGCGCCTACCCCACCTTGTATTCGTTTCCCCATGCATTTTGGCTCGGGATGCATGAAGCTGCATGCCCGTTCCTCAACAGCTTGCAGAAGAGCTGTCAGCGTCCCCGCGTTGTCGTTGAAGTGGCATTGCTGTCACTATCAAAGTGCCGATTGCCGTCCATTGTGGTGATCGTGACCCCTCTTGGCCTTGGAGACGCTTAGGTTCTTGTAGAGTAAACAGCCGTTGCTGTGTCGTAAACCCAGCTTTGTCAACACTGCTTGTAGTTATTGACTAGGCTTTATAAGCTTGCGTATACCCGCGCTCTTACCTCCCCTGATCTCTCTGTTCGATTGCGAGCCCGACTAACCTCTCGCTCAACACTTCGCCCTGCTATCCCACCTTCGCCTCTACAACACCGATACTCCCTCAGCAATTCGCGCTTCTCTGCAATCGACGTGCTGAACATGGCGGCTGCTGCTCCTTCACCCCGCGAGCGCAAGCCCTCGACGAGCGCGCCGCTCTCTGATCTCAAGGGTCCGGTCGGACCCGCCTTCAGCAGACCCAAGCACAAGCGCACTGTGACTGGCTTCGGTCCGGGTGACATCAAGAGTGTCGAAGCCAGTATTCCAGAGCCCCAGCGCGAGGCATGGAGAAAGTTTGTGAGTGCAATTGAGTGGTTCCGCAGCTTCCTGCGTTGCGGGGTAGCTTTGGGGTGAACGCGTGGGGTTGAGTACTGACAGCCATACAGATGCCCAAGCCCTTCACCACGCCTGATGAGTTCGAGAAGGAGGCTGTGCGCCATATTGAGACTACACTTGCACGTTCGTTGTTCAACTGTGATGAGTCGGCTGCGTATGCTGGAACGGCGCTGGCGTTCAGGGACCGTCTGGTCTTGGACTGGAACAAGACCCAACAGAGCCAGACTTTCGCGGATCAAAAGCGCATATACTGTGAGAACATCATACATGAGATGGAAATAATACGCTAATATGAACAGATTTGTCTCTCGAATTCTTGATGGGACGCGCTCTGGACAATGCCATGCTCAACGTCGAGCAGAAGGATGTTGCTACCAGTAGGCTTAATCACTATGAGATCCTGCCATTGGCGTTGCTAACACATTTTCAGAGGGTATGGCCGACCTTGGGTTCCGTATGGAGGATGTTATCTCCCAAGAACATGACGCCGCGCTCGGCAACGGCGGTCTCGGACGTCTCGCCGCCTGCTTCCTCGATTCGATGGCCTCCCTGAACTACCCCGCCTGGGGCTACGGCCTGCGGTACCGTTATGGTATCTTCAAGCAGGAGATCGTGGACGGATATCAGGTCGAAGTGCCAGATTATTGGCTCGACTTCAACCCATGGGAGTTCCAGCGCCACGACATTGTCGTGGACGTACAGTTCTACGGACATGTCAACCGCTGGCAGGACGACGAGGGCAAGCAGCAATGCTCGTGGGAAGGCGGCGAAATTGTGCAAGCTAGTGCTTTCGATGTGCCGGGTGAGTACGATTGCGATGTTGATGGGGAAGCGGAAGCTGATCTAGACAGTTCCTGGATACAAGACTGGCACCTGCAACAACCTCCGTCTCTGGGGCAGCAAGGCTGCTAGCGGCGAGTTTGATTTCCAGAAGTTCAACTCTGGCGAGTACGAGAGCTCGGTGGCTGACCAGCAGCGTGCTGAGACCATCTCTGCGGTGCTCTATCCCAACGACAAGTACGCGAATCCCCTCAGCTCTGGGTGAACTCAACTAACATAACCTAGCCTCGAGCGCGGTAAGGAGCTACGCCTGAAGCAGCAGTACTTCTGGTGCGCTGCCTCGCTCTACGACATTGTCCGTCGCTTCAAGAAGAGCAAGAAGGCGTGGAAGGAGTTCCCTAACATGGTCGCCATTCAGCTAAACGACACTCACCCGACTCTTGCCATTCCTGAGCTTATGAGGATATTGATCGACCTTGAGGGTTTGGACTGGGATGATGCGTGGAGCAGTAAGTGGCTGAACATACTTTGGGGGGTAGAAGCTGACTGTTCGCAGTCGTCCAGAAGACGTTCGGCTACACGAATCACACTGTGCTTCCCGAGGCGCTTGAGAAGTGGTCGGTGCCTCTCATGCAGCACCTGCTCCCTCGCCATCTGCAGGTATGTTATCCTTGAGTCCACTTTTCCGTGCCAGTACTGACCCTAGATCAGATTGTGTATGAGATAAATCTGCAGTTCCTGCAACTTGTCGAGCGGAACTTCCCCAAGGAGCGCGAGATGCTCGGCCGCGTCTCAATCATCGAGGAGTCTAACCCGAAGATGGTCCGCATGGCATACCTAGCTTTGATCGGCTCGCACAAGGTCAACGGTGTCGCTGAGCTACACTCCGACCTGATCAAGACCACAATCTTCAAAGACTTTGTCAAGATCTTCGGACCTGATAAGTTCACAAACGTCACCAACGGTATCACGCCCCGAAGATGGCTACACCAGGCCAATCCGAAGCTGTCAGCTTTGATTGCCTCCAAGCTGGGCGGACACGAGTTCCTCAAAGACCTTACTCTGCTGCACAAGCTTGAGGCGTTTGTCGACGACAAGGAGTTCCGCAAAGAGTTCCGCGACATCAAGTACGCCAACAAGGTCCGACTGGCGGCGCATATGGAGGAACACCAGGGCGTCAAGGTCAACCCAGCTGCGCTCTTCGATGTTCAAGTCAAGCGTATACACGAGTACAAGCGCCAGCAGCTCAATATCTTTGGTGTCATCCACCGCTACCTCCAGATCAAAGCCATGTCGCCCGAAGACCGTAAGAAGCTTGTTCCCCGCGTTTCGATCTTTGGTGGAAAGGCTGCACCTGGATACTGGATGGCAAAAACCGTCATTCACCTCATCTGCATGGTTGGCGAGGTCGTGAATAACGACAAAGATGTTGGCGACGCGCTCAAGGTCATCTTCATTGGTGACTACAATGTCAGCAAGGCTGAAATCATCACACCGGCCAGCGACATCAGCGAGCACATCTCGACTGCTGGCACTGAGGCGTCGGGTACTTCCAACATGAAGTTCTGTCTCAACGGCGGCTTGATCATCGGTACCTGCGACGGTGCGAACGTAAGTCAAAATCTTCTTTGACTTCTAGATGCTATGGCCACTAAGTTCCAACTAGATCGAAATCACCCGCGAAATCGGCGAGCAGAACATTTTCCTCTTCGGCAACCTCGCCGAAGACGTCGAGGACCTGCGTCACGCCCATCTCTACCAGCAGTACACGCTTGACCCACAGCTCGCCGCCGTCTTCGATGCGATCCACAAGGGCACATTTGGCGACGCAGACCGCTTCGGCGCCCTGCTGAACGGCATTGTCGAACACGGCGACTACTACCTCGTGTCGGACGACTTTGCATCGTACATCAAGACGCAGGAGCTCATTGACGAGAGCTACAAGAACACCGAGGAGTGGACGACGAAGGCAATCACGACGGTGGCGCGCATGGGATTCTTCTCGAGTGATAGGTGCATTGATGAGTATGCGGAGTCGATCTGGAATGTCGAGCCGCTGGTGCCCAAAGATGAGCCTGCGCCGTAAATGGTGGTGGGAACAGCGAGGTGGTGAACAAGGTTGAAAGACGGTAGATTCGTAGATCTAGACGATACTTCCTGGGCTGGCTACTACAGCGGCGATTATGATGAGAATTATGACACGAGCACGAATTCTTTGATATTTGGATCTTTGTCTTCGAGTTTGATTCACATGTGCTACAGGATTTCACACCGACAACAGGCCATGTAAAATGCTCGACAAGCTGAGCATGTTGTTTAGCTTCACTGACAAGATGCTTGGGGCCAATCAGACGCTGGACCCTGACAGCGGCCGCTCCCAATTGAGTCCGCCGCACAGACGCGACACGCGACGTCAACCGCAATCTGGCCGCTGAAGCTCAAGCAAGCCAATCGAAGAAGAGCTCCAAACACCCCCATCATGGCAAATAGAGGCTACGACGTTGTCGTGGACGTTGACCAAGAAGTATGCGCACTCACAGCAACACCTGAAGCCACATACTAATAATCCCTAGGGCGACCTAGGCCACACCGACCTGCAAGAAGATCTCGAATTCCACAGCTCCAGTATGTTTCCGACTTACTACCTCTTCCCCTTCTCCGCATACTAACCCTCGTGTCTAGATTTCGACACCCAGCCCTCGCGCGGCGCTCCCAAAATCCAGCCCGACTCCTCCTCCTTCCTCCCCGGCCCCAACACTTCTGCCTCCTCCTCGGGCCGCAAACACTACCTGTGGACCCTCTCCTTCTACGCCCAAGCCTTCGACGTCGACACCAACGAAGTACTGCGGCGCTGCACAAATGCAATATACCCGCGCGCCAACTTCCTCGACGTGCTCGAAGGCAACCCAGATCTGTACGGCCCCGTGTGGATCGCGACCACCGTCGTAGTCATCTTGTTCTTGACGGGCACAATCAATCAGTATCTGAGTCAGCAGGGCGTTGGCAAGTTCAGCTATGATTTCAAGCTGCTGAGCGGGGCGGCCGGGCTGGTGTATGGGTACACAGCGGCCGTCCCGGTTGCGCTGTGGGCCGTGCTGAAGTGGTATGGGAGTGAGAGCGCGAATCTGCTGGAGTGTGCTTGTCTCTATGGGTACGCGAATCTGGTATGGATTGTGGTGGCGTTAGTGAGCTGGAGTCCGATTGCTAGTAAGTCCCATTTTCCCCTCTGCCATCTAACCCCGTATGTCATGCTGACATTGTGTGATCTAGTTCTCAACTACGTCTTCGTCGCGCTCGGCCTTGCGTTCTCGGCATTCTTTCTGCTGCGCAATTTGTACCCCGTCCTCAGCACCACGGAAGCGAAGACAAGCAAGATTTTACTCATCGTGGTTTTGGCGCTGCATGCGGGCTTTGCGATTGCGATCAAGGTGTTGTTTTTTGCGGCGACGAGTCCGATTGGCAATCCGAAGGGCGGAGATGCGGATAAGGGAGCGGACGCTGGCGAGGGCAAGGGCGATATGTTGAGGATGCTGTTCCGGTAGTCATTGGGGAGGAGTCAGAGATTGTAAGGGCGCGTAGGTATCCATCGGTACTAGGATGGGATGTATCGATACCCTTTCGCAGTTGAAATAACGAGCACGAACACGCGACATACCGTTTGATCACATTCACATTGCGGTGTCGCTGAACATAAGCTTTGTGCATCAAGCTGTTCGGAACCCTCAAACACTAATCGAGTTTGCCAGGTTCTGCAAGGATTCGCCCTCCATGACAATAGCTAAGCTCCTCAAGATGTATCGAAACTACAGCCCGTTGTCCCTGATACACCATACAAGGACCTTTTCTACAATAAAGATCAACTGAAGATAAACAGGATACTACGCCGTTCTGCAAACTCTGTGTTGAACGGCACCACAAAACAACATATGCTTGTCTTTGTCAAGGAATTTTGCGGTTCCTGATGAGGCTGCGGATCTACCGAGGGAGGCGCAGTTTAATATGAGCCTTGTCGCACCTGCCTTCACACCTGCACAATCGCTACTATGCACCACATCTGCCAACTTGCTGCGCGCAACGAGCGACACATCTTATCAGTGCTCGGTGGAACATCTCTTTAGTCTCAGCACAGGTTATGCGCTGCGTTGTGAAGCATAGATGCCTTCCTCTCCTCTCTACACTACGCGCTTATCAGGACGCACGATTCGGCTTCTCCACATCGAACCAGGTGAAGCAGATTCGCCGTTACAATGCAGTCTTAAATTGAAAGAGTTGGATGGCAGTGCAGTACCCTACTTCGCACTTTCCTACGTATGGGGCTCGACGACGGACCGCAAGCGTATCACCTGCAATGGCCACGTGACAGAGATCACTACCAACCTTCACTCACTGCTGCTCGAGTACCGTCGACGAGGCGTGGATGGCAATGATCTCGAGACACCACTATGGGTGGATGCCTTGTGCATTTGCCAAACTGACGACGAGGAACGTACGACCCAAGTTCGCATGATGCAAAACATCTACAAGCAAGCAGAGGCCGTCATCATCTGGCTCGGCCCCATGGCCTCAAAAGACCACCACATAGACTTGCAGACGCTGGGAATGATCAATGCGCCGTTCAAGCGATACATGGGCCTCCCGCTCTACACCATCCATAGCGTCTCATCGTTCGACAAATGGCTTGCAGATCGCTTGACCGACCAGCACTTCAAAGAGCTAGCCAAGTTCCTCCAAACACCTTGGTTTCAGCGTATATGGGTAGTCCAAGAGCTGTTGTTCGCAAGGAAATTACGTGTATGGCGGGGTGACATGGTGTTGGATGAGGAAGATATACTTTCTGGCGCTTATCATATGATGGCGATGAATAATATCACTGTCAGGCTTCAGCTTGGAGTTGATGAGAATTCGAACAGGATGCAGATTACAAATGCAGGACGCTTGGAGGCGCTACGAAAAGAGAAAGCGGAAGGGGACCAACTCAATATGTTGTCTCTGTTGCTGGCGACGAGATGTTTGCAAGCAACGGACCGCCGCGACAAGATCTTTGCTTTGGTTGGACTGGCTAGCGACATGGACGAAAGCTTTGTCGACTATGGAAAAGACATCAGAGAGATTGTGACTGAGCTGAGCCGCATGCTTTTGGGTGGTCAATTAGACAGCCTCCCTAGCCCACTTGATGTACTGTCGTATATCACACGACCAGATGGAGAAAGAGAGGATCTACCTTCGTGGGTCGTGGAATGGACACTATTCTCAGATCGATCTCTCTTCGTGGCGTTGGCAGGCGTGTACCCAACCGAACCTCCATACGTAACCGAGAAGCCCATCATGCACTTCGAAGATGAAAAAGTACGTCTCGCGTCCTACGCAGACCTCATGTCACTAACTCAATACTCAGACACTTATCGTCCGCGGCGCCCTCATCGCATCCATATCCCACATCGTCGACTCCCCACCCTGCATGTCCCACCAGATCCCCATGCGCGAGCTCATAACCATCAACAACGTCAAAGCATACATACGCTGGCACGAGCAATGCAGTGACATCGTCACTCGCTACATCGACGCCTACCCAACAGGCGAGTCCCTCCACGACGCATACTGGCGCACACTCATGTGCAACCGCACATCCGTGACCTCACAAGACAAACCCACAACCGACGCGTCATACCAATCGTGGACACGCGTCTGCCACGCGCAGTACATCCTCATGAGCAGCGTCGAGAAAATTGACCGCGCGCTCTACTGGTCCGGCATCGTCGCAGCCGCCAGCGTCGCAAGCACAGCATACTTCTGGCCCCGACTCGGAAAATGGAAAATCTTCATCCCGCTACTCGCACCAGGAACATACAAATTCCTGCGCGACTTCACCAACGAAGTGCACCGCATCAGTCTCGCGAGGTTGAACGAGGCGTACAGGGTCGTGTTGGGTGCACATGAGCGTGGGCAGCAGGAGTTTGAGGCTGTGTTTTGCCAGTGGTGTCAGGGGCGGAGGTTTGCGCTGTTTGAGAATGGGTATATGGGGTGGGTGCCGGCTGCGGCGCGGGTGGGCGATGTGGGTGTTATGTGGAGGGGGTGTAGGATTCCGTATGTTATTAGGGAGAATAGGAGAAGGGAGGGGTGGAGTGTGCTTGGGGATGCGTATGTGCATGGGCTGATGGATGGGGTTGAGTTGGGGGAGGGGGTTTGGGAGGAGGATATTAGGGTTGTGTGAGGGATGGGTTGTTTTACTTACGGATGGGTATGTTCAATGCAACTCACTGGTCGTAAAGCTATAGCGCACGCCATAGAAGCTCCGTATTCCACTCGCACGAAACTACACGCAACACAACCCTCTCTCAAACCTCAGCATACCTCCCCAAAAACCCTCCCAACCCCTCCCCCTCAACCCCAATCCTCCCATTATCCAACTCTCCCAACCCCCACACGCCCTCCACTGTCCAAAGCGTATAAAACCACCCAACATACTCCCAAAACCTACTCCTCATCCCCCTCTCCCTAGCCTCAAACGCCCTCACCCTCAATTCCTCCACACTCCCCATATACTTAATCCCCACCTCCTTCCCCCGAACCGCACCATACTCAGCCGCAATATCGCCCAACGTCCCCGTCCCAGAACTCACGCTCCAGAACCTCTTGGACCGGATGACGTCGTCCGGTAGACTTAGAATACCAGCGACAAACTCCGCAACATCTTTTTCGCTCGTGTAGTTCCAGACGCGATTCTCGTCGCCCCATATCTGCATGGTTAGATTCTCCGGATCCCAGGGCCCATGGGCCTTGGCTGTGAAGTCCACGCGCCCGGACACACCGAAGAGTACCTCCGCGAGCACGCCGACGAGAACGTGCGTTGGCTTTAAAGGATCGGGACCGGGGGAGCAGGACATTTCGATGTGGTTGTGGAATGCGATCATGGGGTCGTATGCGTCGAGCTGCGTGAGCGAGAGTGCGCGCCAGTCGTATGCGAAGTTCGCGGAGATGAAGTGTTTAACGTGTGCGCGCTCCTTATATCTTGCGTATCAGTCAAGCCACATATGTGTATGGGACATAGATACATACAGCAGCGCGGAACAAAAGTAATTGTCCTTCGAGCAGGAGTTCTGGCATACCGTTGTATGCGCACACGACTGCGTCAACGCCTGCGCATGCGCGGTCTAGCGCGGCGATGTCGTGGTATGCGCTGCTTAGGATGAAGGACTCGAGTTGGGACTTGGTTTCGGGGGAGAGTTTGTTGGGGGTGCGGCTTAGGCCCCGGACGGTGTGGTTGCGTGTGAGGAAGGGGATGAGGGTTTGGCCTATGTGGCCGGTTATGCCGGCGATGAGGACGAGCATTGCGGGGAAGTGGATTTGGGGGGATGGGAAGGTGAAGGGGTCTGATGGTATGAGGTGGTTCTTGATGGTATGATGTGACTTCGTGTTTCCGTTCTAGCATCACGTTTTTATAACATCTCCTTCGACAGCATTTTGACCCCTTCACCCCCCCTCTCGCACTCTTCAAGACGCGAGGTGGTTAAACTGTTCCTCCGAATCTACATTGCATCGTTGTTTCGAAATGGCACAACATTCCTCCGCGTCCCAAAGTGGAGTCGATGTGATGCTGCTAGAGTGCGCATCTATGCGATCTGATTGGCGAGAGCGAGTCAAGCCGTGGATCAACTTGGCCGCGCCAAGATGCTACCCAAACTTCCGCTTACTCACGCCGCTCGGTGTTCTGGAGGTTGAGGCCGAGAGTATCACGTGGCGTCTGAGAGACAATTGGAGGACACTGGTGCTTTGCTCGGAACAGCATTCGAAAGGCTGGGCATAAATTTCCCATTCAATCGCTATGCCACTCACTCGCATTCGATTCCCCAAAATCGCTCTTATCCGGAACAGCAGCACCACCGCGCCTACACAAAGAATGTCAGCCAACACTGAACATTCCCAAAATCGCAATTTACAACAAAGAAAAAAAAAATGCAAAATAACATTTCCAAACGGCAAATATCAAAAACAGCAAATCACACTTACTCATCCCTTCCCCCACCCTCGCTGCTCTCACCCATCTTCCCGAACTTACTGCCTTCCAGCGTATCTCCGCCCCAGTTCTTGCTTTCGCTAAGGGCCTTGAGCAGGTCTTTCATTTCAGCGACTTGCTCCTGCAATTTCTTGACTTCCAGAACCGCGGTGTCGAATTCGACGTTCGGCTTGCAGGTCTGGACTTTCTTGTCCCAGCCATCAGCTTCAAAGTCACATTCGTGAAGCACCTGCTCCCATTCATGCGTCGTGTCCTCGTCCTCTTCACCCCGCCTCCTATTGTCCTTGACATGTCTCGCCTCGCGCGTCTCGATGAATGCCGTCAAGAACAGAAGCGGAGAGTAGATAACGAACATGACGTAGTCGTTCAGCTTGTCGTACGTTTCGTCGGCCATCCACCATTCAAAGGGCAGGATGAGGAAGAACATCTCGATGAGGTTGAAGGGCGCGATGAAGACGTTTTCGTCGGGGGCGCGCACGAATTGCATCGTCTTTTGGGAGAAGAGCGCCATGTACTCGTCGATGGCGTTCTCGGTGATGTCTTCGTAGGCGGAGTTGTATAGCGCGATGAGGATGTTGAGCAGGATGACCATGACGACGAAGGTGAAGATGTAGTAGAGGATTATCCCGAAGGGAGGCTGTTACTGTTAGAATAACACGTGTACATGTGTCAGGAGGTACGTACAGCGAATTTGTCGAAGCCATCGAACTCGGGCGACTGCATGACGGCGTTGAGCATAGCCTGCAGCACGAACCACGAGTCAGAAACGAGATTGTCGTCCGCAATGTCCAAGCCGATGAAAGCCTGGAAGAAGCCGATCATGACCACGATGAGCAGCGCGAAGAAGATGAGCGACTCGCGCATCATGACTTTCAGCACGACGAGCATGGCGCCGAAGAAGCGGAATGTATCGAGGTAGAGCAGCAGGCGCATCCAAAACATGGGCGCGGTGAAGGCTAGGAAGTCGTAGGACAGCTCGTTGAGGCGGCCGCGCTTGTGTTCGCCCATGGGATGTCCCAACGCGACCATGCGCAGCACGAAGGAGACGGTCAACAGGGCGTAAAGTGTGCTGTTGAACATGTTCCAGAAAGAAATGTAGAAGCGCCCGACTTTCCAGAACTTGTTCGCCTCGTCGCAGATGAAGCCAACGGTAAAGATGTACAGCAGCCCTTCGACGACATCCAGGTCACCGGAGGGATTGATGGTGTTGATCGCACCGGTGTAGAGGCCCAAAAAGATGAAGGAGAAGGCGATCTGCACCCAATTCTGGTACCTCGGGACGCGCATGCGGTCTGGGTCGAGATGAGCCCAGTAGTTGGTGTTGACTTTGTTCTCGTAGTTGACGAAGCGGCTCGGGTCGTCGTCGTCTTGCACCACCCAGCCGCGCCAGAGGTAGTTGATGCACTTCTGGTAACCGGACGAGCCGATGACGGTCACGGCGTGCAGGTCGACGGCCTTCTCAATGGCATTGGTGGGCGCGGTCGGCACGCCGTCGATGAGGGTGGAGTAGCGCTTGAGCAGCATTTCCTCGAAGAGATAGCTCATGTCTTCCTCTGCCTCGATCAAGCGCTTCGCCATCATTTCGGCGGCAACGGCGCGAACATCGTGTAGGTCGGCATCCCATAGTTCGGCAGTGGACTGCTTCTTGAACCACTTCTTCACCACAAGGAGACAGTATACCACGCATGCTTGGTTCTGCTCTCCACCCGCTTGCTTTGCCGTCTCCAAGACTGCCTGGGTCAGAATTGGGCTGTGTGCCTTGGTGATCTGCTCCTCTTCCAATTCACACGGTATGACTTGTTCGATCTGGTGCTTCAGGCGCAGCGCAATCTTGGTGACTTCTTTGGGGTCGATTGGGGACGGAGGCTGATGTTCGCGACGGGTGGGAAGTACTAGGACTTGTCAGCATGTCGCACTGGAATTGGGAGCAAGGAAGGACTTACGACGGCTTGTCTCTTCCTCTATCTGGTGTCGCCTATCCGACCCATTGGCATTGAAGAGGTTCGCCCACTTGACCATTGTTACACTGAGCTGCGGCGCGCTCCGACTGTATTAGAAGATGTGCAGTACCACAGCACCAATTCTCCAACAAAGATGTAGGAGAGAAATGATTTTCACTGACAAGCGCTGTCAAGCATGTGAAGCTAGAAGCAGAGTCTGCTCGCGATGTCGGTTGGCGCGTACCAGAAGCTGGTTTCGAGCGCGGGCTAGCTCCACAAGCCCAGCCCAGCGTCATTGCATGCATCTGCCCACGCGAGCAGTGGCCCAAGCACACCTTTCACATGTTTGATCGCAATACCAAAACCTTGACGGATTAACCAGATTGTTCTTCAAAGCAGTTAATGCCGGTCTGTTCAAATCATCGAGATTAAACACGATATGCTACACCACGCTCGGAACGAGGAAACGGCTGACCTCATAGCGTTCTGTTTTTGTGGTCCTTGAAAGTGTGTCCCAGCTCTAGAGCCTCAAGACGGCCTGACATTGTACATGCCATGCTCGATCATGTCCTCTTGCGTCCCAAACGCCTTCACGCTGCCTTTTGTTATATCCCAACAACCATCAGACAAGTCCCAGACTCGTCTAAGCATCCGCCTCCACCACACCACCCTCGTCACTCGTGCTCTCGTCCTCGTCACCACTGACTTCCTGGTTCTCGCGCTCGCGCTTCTCCATGAGCGCCGCCAGCTCAGCGTCGTCGTTCTCGGTGACGGCCTTGGGTGCCATCTTGACCTGGCAGTCGCCGCCTGCTGCTGTGATGCTCTCCTTGATGTCGGTGATGGCTTGTTCTAAGCATGCGATGCCGACTGTCTTGTCGAGACATTGTGATGTGAGGACTGTGATTGTAAGTATGAGTAAAGCAGTAGAATGGATCAAGACGTACCGTAGAGGGGAGGCGACACGAGCTTAACCTTGACCTGGTTCTCTGCAGTGTTCTTGGCCTCAGCTTTCCGCAGCGCCTCCTTGACGGCGTCGATGCCCTCGTATCCGAAGCAGGTGACTGCAAATATTAGCCAAAGTCTCCGTATGCCAATTCAACAAATCCTACCCTCGATATCTGACCGCACCTTGGTGGGCTGCGGTGTCAGCCTCTTGCCGATGTAGCTCTGCAGCTCGTCCCTAACCACGTCGTTCGGGAATGTGACGTCCTTCCAAACCTCAGGATTGGTAATGCTAAGCTTGAACGCATCGATCGAGTGTCCGTACTTCTTGTTCAGCGGCCAGCCGATGCTCTGGTAAATGTCCTCGATAGGTGTCTGTGTCTTCTCGGCGACGTGGCGCATGATGCTATGTACCATCTTCGACTTGTTGTACCGCTCCTCGCACTTGACAATGTCCTCGGGTGACACACGGCGCTTCGACAGATCGATGTAGCCCTTGTCCTTGTCTACACGGAGTACGACGACGACTTCGTTGCGGCCGACGCGGATGAGCTTCTGGATGGAACGGATACGTCTTCGGGAGAGTTCGGAGAGCAGGATCATGCCGTCGATGTTGTCTGCGCGTACATGTCAATATTAGCGAGTCTAGAAGGCTGTTCAAAAGCCCTACCATATTCCAGCAGCTTGACGTATGCGCCCATCTCTGCGATCTGCTTCACGTTCACCATGACGAAGCTCTCCACCTCCGGATACTTCTCCTCATAGAACCGGCAATTTGTTAAAGACATGTTGAGATGTGTGCTCCTTCTCTTCTCCTGCCTGGATTTCGCTGTGGGGTCCTCGGTGTTTGTGCGCGTGGGCTTGGAGTGTCTCGAGATACTCTGATACGGCTGTGATTGATCGAATGCGCGTGTGAGTGTAGTGCAGCTTGTGGCGCGGTAAGCTGAGTTGTTTTGCGAATTGGCGTGACTCAAAGATTTGGCTGGCCGTGAGGCAAGTGCGAGCCCCGCGACTGCCAAGTGTTCGAGGTACTAGCCTGCAAGCGGCATGGTCAACTTCGACAGGAAATCAATGTGAATGCAGCCTTACACCTCAGGATACCGTGCCTCCAAAACCTGAAGAATGTATTGACTATCCTTCCTGACCCGTATTACATTCGCTGAAGCGGTTTATTCTCCCCCGATGCCCTCTGCTGATCTGGCTACATCAAGATCAATGCTCTTTCAACCAACGCGATTTACTGTGCAAAAATGGCATTAACCAATATCACTATTACGTACGGAGTAATAAACACCGAGTCGGAATTTGTCTATCTGGAGGCTATTTATGGTGAGCCAGGTGTACCCGCGCCTGTAGCGATCACCCGAGGCGGCTTTCCACACTTTGCACGTTTTCTTGCCCAAAGGAGTAGTTTGAGATCTGAAACAGCGGCAAGCAGCATGGATGATGCTTTCGCGTGGCTAAATCGAGCATGCATGTTGTCGATATAGTGGACGTACATTGAGCAGCTGCGAAAGTTGGAAGATAGTTAGTGTAAAGGTAATGCACATGTGACTGAAATTGGAGTGAAGACCAATTACATCTAAGAGGCCAGCCTCGTCGTGCAGTTGCAGTTGCGTGGCTTGTCGAGAATTCCAACACGCTCACAAGCCATTGATGTCCACGATACTTAAATGCGCAGGACGGCTGAACGGTCAATTCACTTTGCCAACACGGCGCATGCTGATGGGCCTAGAAGTGATAGACACAGGGGTGCCGCAGTATGACGATGTGCAGCTGCTTGGCCGCCTCAATTTGGCGGCGTCCACCAGCCTGCTTTCCGCGTGGCACGCGCTACCGGCCGTTGCGCCTTCTCCCTCCTTTACTGCAGCGTACCCGTCGTGCATTCTTAGTCCATAATGTGTGTTGTTTAGTGATTGTTCTCATGACTCCGCCATAATCCCATCGCAACGCCGAGCGAGCAAGACCTCCGCGGCATTCTCGAGATAGGAGAGGCCGCTCCAATGCCCGAACAGCGGCCCCATTCATGGCACCTCCAGCCTGACATTGCGAGCCTGTCCCCGGACTCGTTCACGGCGCAGAAGCTGGTACACATGTCCAGACTCACTTGTACATTTGGTGGCTTACTTGGGTGTGTAGCAACATGCGACGCCAGAGCATCTCTACCTCACGTCGAGGCGCTTCTTCATTGGCCCCATCCCTGTATGTTCCTCCCCTTTAATGCACGTTCAACACTCACATATGTTTGCAGACAGCGTGGCTGAGCAAACACCGACGCGACTGGTACAAGCACCACCTACGGATCAACTACTCGAGCCGAACCGCGACCTTTTCGTCCGACCCCCATGAAGCCCGGCAGCGACGCCTGAGTGGCCAAGAGGGTCCCAGCGCGTCGGCTCTCTTCCAACACAGCTTTCCGCAGCCAGAGGAAATCGACTCGGACGAAGAGGCTGTCAGCGATACCGAGGCAGGCGCGGTCACTGGCGCGGCAACTGCGTCTTCCTCCAAACCACGCAGCTTGAAAGTGCCCCGAGGCTTAGAGCAGAAAGGCGACGTCACAATTGGAAACGAAGACGAGGAGTTCGTGGATGCTCCTTCCGAGCCGGAGGACGAGGACGAAGATGTCCGTGCATATTCGGACGCAGAGGGCGAGTTCGACCCCAATAGAGCGCAGAAAACCCGTCGATCGAGTACAAAGTCTTTTGTAACTGCCTCGTCCAAACGGATTCCTGCCGACGAAGACGAAGATTCAGACGAGCCATTCGACGATGCAGAGGTTGGAGAGCAGAGTCAAGCACAGGCAAGTGGCTTACATGTTTTTTCGGAGCAAGAGGAGAATGACAAGAAGTCACTGGGCAAGCGGCCAATTTCCAATGTGGACAGTTACAATGCGGCGTCTACATTGGGAGGAACATCAGCAGACGCCGCGTCAACATCATCGTTGCTACGCAAGGCTGACGTGAACAAGGCACCGGCACGCGCTGATGTCGATTCGAGCCAACCTTCCAAAGGTATCATGGCGAGGGTCAAACGCCGATCCGAGCAGGGCTTGTCTAAATCGGACGCACCAAATGGAGACGGGGACGGTCTGACTAGGAAGAAGTCCAACCTACGAAATCTGGTCAAATTCGACCTGCCAGAAGATTCCAAGCGTGCCAAGGTACATCTCAAGGCAAAGCAGGCACAAATGACGATCTCCCGGGCACCTACCAAGTTGCGACGGCAAAAACTGCGAGACGGACTCGTGGTTAAGATGGAGCGTATGCTTGTACGCGTGGATGCCGCTGGCGCAGTTCCAGACGATTTCGACGAGAATGTCAATCAGAAAGTTACCTCACGAGTAAAGGACAAGTGGCGAGAGTACATGGTAGTGTGCCGGCATAGTCATACCGACAACGCAGACTTTGTATTGCAGTTCTATCAGACTCGAGTGAGCTTATCCCAGCTTTCCTGCTTGAATCTTCTGCTGACACCTCCCAGGTCATTCCAGAAATCGAGAAGCAAGGTGCTGGCAAAAAGGCTGCATACGAAGTACCACTTGGACGGAAGACGAGCAAGGTCAATTTGTACTCTTCACTGGACAAATCAATGGTGGTCTCGACGCCAGAAAAACGTGGCAACTTGATCTTCATCATGCAGGCTCGTACGGCTTCAAATGCGGCCGAGTGGTACACGTTTTTGCGCAACGTGCTAGGCTGGCGCCGGGCTTCAAGCCTGCAGATTAACATTCCGGACATGAGTTTGAGCGTGCGCATAGCGAACCCGTTCGAGAAATTGGAGGCATCACAGAACGAAGTTCACGAAGCAGACAACACCGAGCAGGCCCTGTTAAAGACCATGAAGGAAGAGGAGGCTGTTGCGTCAGATCTAGTTCGAAGATGTTTAGCAGAGTTGGGAGATTCACCGGAGTGGGCTGATGTGTTGGAGTCGTGGATCCGAGATCAGCGCATCGGTCTCGCATGGAAGCGATACGACCGTCTTGAGTGGATTCATGGAGCAAATGAACGCAAGATGTATGGCACTATTGCCATGCTCAAGTCACACGATCTCGAACTCCGGCCGAAGACGCATTACCCAACCACGGCGGTCACACGCAAGAAGCACAAAACTCTCACAGAGCCTGTGCCAGTCGAAGGCTTCCTCATCCGACTGACCGGACAGCGCGGTAGAGTCAAGAGGCTTGGACTCATGTACCACAAGCAGCTGTACTTTGCGAGCCACGACCAGTATCTCGTGTTCTCACGTCCCACCAAAGCCACCCCACCGCCTCCACCCAAGCTGCCTGCTTCGAACAGCGCAGGCATTCCTGCAGCTGAGGCTCTCCGCACCGGCATCCCAGACAGCTGGGCGGTCAATCCATTTCCAATCAAGGACGGCCAAGTCAAGTGGTTGTTACAAGGTCAATCTGGCACGCCTGAAACACGGCGATTGCACGACGAGGATGCTGCGGACGAGGCTGCTCGCAAGGGCCAGAACCTGTTGAACTGCGATGGCTACGTCAATCTAGCCGACGTTGTGAAGGTTCGCAAGGCTAGGCTTGGTGCGAGTCCAGTGGATGAAGAGCTCGAAGATGGCTCGGATGTTGACTTTGACGATGAAGTGGACGATACAACGAGGGACGATGGTACTACGAATGAGCTTGATATCGATCGCACTTTCGAGCTGGTCATGAAGAACGGACTGATAATCCGGTTGCAGGTATGTACTTAGTGGACGCTGGGAGGAATTTACGGTAACGATCAGTGCAGGCTGCCGACAAGACTCGTCGCAAGGAATGGATTCAGCACCTTCGCGCACTTGCCAAGTACTGGAAACATCGCTCCGCTTCGGACATTGTTCTCTACAAGTCGACACGCAGTCGCAACCTAAGTGCGCTAAACATTGACGAGGAAGCCGAAGCGCATGTCGGCCAATTCGCACGCAAGTGGGAAGTCACCCAGTCGTTTGCATCGCCCCAACTCTACAACATGTGCGGTATTACGTGCTGTCGAAGCATCCATATGAGCGGCATGCTCTACCGCAAGCCTCGCATACATGCAGCCTTTACGCGCTGCAGCGTCATGCTCACAACAGGCAACCTTATCGTCTTCCGCGATGTCCTTCGCAGTCGAGTGGGAAAGCAGCTTAATCACATCCACCATGAGCGCATCGCAAATTTGGATCTGAAGGACTGCTACATCTACTCCGGCCTGCTCACTGAGAGCGACCTACTGTATCAGAACCAAACTTTCGATGCGAACAAGCCCGGCCACCACGCACTACCTCGCGTCTACCTCGAAGATGGCTGGACGTCCACCGACGAGGATGTCATGACTACGTTTGTCATATGGCACGGCAAAGCCAAGAGCTGGTTCCGCGCCGAGGAAGGCGCTGGCGGCGGTGAGCAGCAGCGCAAGGAAGGCAAACGCACGCGCATCAAGAGGGTGGCAAAGCTGGGTAGCACGGGCAGAAGCGTTGTGTTCCGAGCTCGCAGTCGAGCGGAACGCGATCATTGGGTTCTTGCGATACAGAACGAGATTGAGCGAGTGCAGGGAGATGTAGCCGACTTTAGGATCGAGGAGGCTGCGGATCCGATGAGGATCATGGAGGGGGGCGGTAATACTAATACGCAACCGGATGCTAACTGAGCTGGACCTGAAGGGGTTGGTTGAGCCTTCCAAGCATTAGTGGTTCGGTCTCTTTCTTTCTTGTGCATGGTACGTGCGAGACTCATATACATTCTCAGTGGGACGTTGCAAGCAGTCAAGGGGTGGTATTCAAGCGTTCACGTCAGCGTTACTTTTTAGCGAGACATATATATTGCTACCATCAATAATTCTGGCTGTGTACCATTGGGGTGACTCGGACATATCGTACTCCAGATCGTGCACGGCTTTAACAGTCATCACTGGCCCATGGCAAGGCAGTGAAACATCGTATCACGTGGAAACGTTGCACAAACCCATCCAGTTGCTCCCTTGCAAGCACGAGCATGTTGTTTGTTGCCATTCAATCTCGACGGACTCTACTCAACAAAACGTCATTGCGCGCCGTTTCTGCCCGCGTCTGCCTTCACTTGCACCGTTTGCACACCCACTAGTGGCACGCGCGCGTGACAATTAGCAGGTCCGCGCGTTTCTGCCAAACATGCAAAACAAATCACTCCACTCGATCAGAGCCTCCCTTGCTTCCACACCACACAGAGTCGCACCAATAACGCACGAACTCAACGACTCGACACTTACTACAGCTTCCCCGCAACACCAAAGCTCAACCTCTCCACAACCATCATCAATAATGGGTCTCTTCAAGCTCGTTGCTCTCGCGTTCGCGGCCACAGCCTCCGCGCAGCTGTCGTCCATCAGCCTCTCCGCACCTTCGGTGTCTCTGCCTGTATTTCTCCCTCCCTCAGGCACCAACTTGCCTCCTCTGCGCTCGCTCACTAGCACTTCAATTGCTAACCCGAGCGAGGTCTCTGTCTCTGCCCCGCTCTTCTCGTCTACACCTGTCGTCTCCACCAGCGTCCCGCAGACTCCTCCCGGTAGCTTCCTCACGATCCAGACTATCAACATCACCGATCCGACGCCGTCTGTCTCTGTCACCACCATCGTATCGACCGTTAGCGAGGTGTCTAGCTTGGGTGCGATCTCGAGCAGCCAGGGTCTGCCAACGATCACGCAGACTACGACGCTGGGTAGTTCCTCCATGTCGCACAGCATGACGGGTACGTCGTCGTCGTCGCCGCCTGCTAAGTCTACGGGCGCGGCGGTGCAGGAGAAGATGGGCAAGGCGGGTATTGTGCTGGCTATGTTGCTGGGTGCGGTTGGAGTTTAGATGGGAGGAGGGAAGAAGAAAGTGGTGGATTGATTGATTGTCTGGACTGGATTGGATGACTTCATGGCTCGCGCTGGTACTTCTTTGGCGGCGCCGCGACTTATGGGGTGGGATGGTCTGGACTGGAAGAGAATTGTGGGCTATGAAATGGGATTGGCGTTGGGCAATGAATGTGTTCTAGCTCTTGGTCTCTTTCTATGGGAAGAATACTTGAGTAATGAGAAACTTCATCGTGATTTGGAGAGTTTACTGCGTTTGCTCCGCCATCTGGCAATATAATGTACCTAATTTCGTGCCACTGCGCGTTTGTCAAAAGCCATTCGCTACGCCATCAGGAAATCTGATGTGGAAAGGTAGCCTGTGTATTCTCGGCTGGTGTCCAAACAGTACAGGCACGTAGTATCTCACAACAATATCAGATCCTTGTAGTGTTCGAAAGGCTTGCTCGCGTTGCCTACTTACCCACGTATCATGTTTCTCAAAACCTTCGCAAGGTTTCTGCGCCTCTCGATTTCTGGCATGTCCGTTTCACTTTAGACACGACGTGCAGCTGATTAGTGACATGTCAGTCCGCAGCAACTCAATGCAAGTGTTAACCAAAGACAAAAATCTGGAGTTCAGCGCACATCTCTTCCCTTCACTCCAAACCTCTCTCGCACCCCGCGCATCACATTCCCTCCCCTTCCGTGAGTGAGAGCACACCAATTCGAATAGCCTATATATACCAACTAAATATTAAGTTTATTCCATACCGTGATTCATGGGTTACGTCGCCTAGTGGAATGGCATCTCAGCTTTACGGAAAAGTGGCGTGCGTCTTCCGGGTGGCCCCAACCGCACCGGGGCTGGAGTGAGAAGGTCGCGCGTTCGATTCGTGCCGTGCCCTGTTTTTTTGTTTATCCTTTGTTTGGGGGGCTTTGTTGGTGGGCTGCGCAAATTTATTTTTTGGCGCTTAGGCGCCTGTTGTATCTCTTTGCTTTTTCAAGAGTTCCTGTGTCTTGATGG